>Ga0302319_10003996_pt1 | contig 30476 bp, 28 predicted proteins | sample Bog_T0_2_FD_203319 | JGI IMG/M metagenome (GOLD analysis project Ga0302319, IMG submission 203319) | Peat permafrost microbial communities from Stordalen Mire near Abisko, Sweden - Bog_T0_2 | ecosystem: Environmental > Terrestrial > Soil > Wetlands > Peat | place: Sweden: Abisko, Stordalen Mire... | reverse complement strand
CAACTCCAAGCGTTGATCGCTTACAACCCCAGTTGTCTGGACTTTTTTTTAAGCCAGTCCAGTTCCATCGTCAGTTGCCCAATCTTCTGTTCCAACCGGGCCACTTCACGTTCGGAAGCCTCGACTTCCAAGTTGTTCACAGGGCGAGTCTGCCCCATGCACTTGGACAAAGGCTGTCCGGCCCTGATGTTTTGGTGTTCGGTTTTTTTGGTTTCTTTTCAGTCAGGCCGTCTCCATAAATTATTTAGCCAACGCATGGTAGCCTGGATTTCATGAAGACCGCCATGTTCATTCCAAATTCGTTAAGCGCCGCCGGCCGTGAATTGCGAACTGGGTTTCAAAGGGAAGTTGAAAAAATGTCGCGGGAGGAATTTGTTCGCGCATGGTGTTCACTTGCATATCTGTTTCCCGGCCTGCATCCCGACGGGTTTGATGACCCGGAGGGCGGTTGGCCAGGAGATCTTCCGCCTGTTTCCTGTCCATGGAGGCCGGCCCACAATGCCCCTTGATAACCACCCTGCTTCTGTGAACCGCTCCATTTGACAAACGTACCAAAACTGATACATTGTCTGGCAGATGAAAGCTGAACGTCCGCTTGCGGTCGTCTTCTTTAAGACGAATTCGGGCAATGAACCAGTGCGCGAATGGCTTAAAGAAATGTCCAAAGAGGACTGCAAGATAATCGGGACCGATATCCTGACGGTTCAATACGCGTGGCCAGTCGGCAAGCCGCTCGTAGACCATCTCGGCGACGGCATTTGGGAAGTCCGTTCACGGTTGGAAAACCGGATTGCCCGGACACTATTTGCGGTGGTGGATCAGGAAATCGTGCTGTTGCACGGTTTCATCAAGAAACAGCAAAAGACGCCGCCAGACGAACTGGAACTGGCGAAAAAACGCATAAAACAATACCTGTTATGAGCAAAAAAAATCATCGTGGTGGTAACTTCCGGGATTTCCTGAACGAACAGGGCATCCTGGGTGAAGTCGAGGGCCGCGCGCTGAAACAAGCGTTAAGTCTGCAATTGGATCACCTCTTGAAGGAGAGCGAACTGACCAAAACCCAGATGGCGGCCCGGATGAAAACCAGCCGCGCGGCGGTGGATCGCCTCCTGGACGCGTCCAACTCCTCGGTCACCCTCAACACCCTGGGTAAGGCCGCCCGCGCCCTCGGCCGTAAAGTGAAAATCGAACTGGTGCCAGCCTGAAATTCCCCCTCGCCCATCCGTCCGTGCCCGTCCTCCGCTCTCCCTTCTCCACTCCTTGTCCTCCATAGCCTCGGCGAAGGAGGATTCGCTCCACACCCTTGCCCCATGTGCCCGTCCCATGTCCTCGGGGATCCACACCCCATCCGGCACAGACTTGCTTCCGCCGGGTAAATCGACCATAGTATTTACAAGGCAAAAGTTTGTCGCCTAAACAATTAAGCCCGCATGAATCACCTTGAAACCGATCAAGTGAGCCTGGAACTGGGTCGCCGCATTGCCGAAAGACTGCGCCGGCAGCCGGAGCTGGTCGATTTTGCCCGGGCCAACCTCCTGCGCTGGTCGCAACAAAACGCCTCCGCCCCCTCCCTCCTGCGGAGCTATGCCGAGTGGCAAAACATTCTCACCCGTCCGGTGACGGAAATATGCCGGCTGCTGGGCACTGAATCCGAGGATGCCCGGCGGTTGCGGCAAAACTCACCCTTCGCCGGCGTGCTCACGCCCGCAGAAGTCTGGGAAGTCAAAGCCCGTTTCCGCCATGCACCGGCAACAGCTTGAGCATATCATCCGGGCCGCCGCCGGCATCACCGGGGCCTCGGAATTCGTCATCGTCGGCAGCCAGGCCGTGCTGGGACAATTCCCCCAGGCACCCGATGAATTGCTTGTCTCCATCGAGGCCGATGTTTTCTCGCTGCGCAACCAGGTGGACAACGACCTGATAGACGGTTCCATCGGCGAAGGCTCGCCCTTTCATCAGACCTTTGGCTACTACGCACACGGGGTCAGCCCGGAAACCGCCGTGCTGCCGGCCGGTTGGCGTGAACGCCTCGTGCCGGTTTGCAACCCGAACACCGGCGGTGCCACCGGCCTCTGTCTGGAAATTCATGACCTGGCCGTTTCCAAACTGGTGGCCGGACGGGAAAAGAATGTGGATTTCATGGGTATTTTGTTGCGCCATCGGCTGGTGCAAGTGCCGGTTATCCGCGAGCGGTTGGCCAACACGACCCTGCCGAACGAACGGCTTCAACTCTGTCTTGCGCGACTGAACCGGCTGGCCAATGCCGCCAGCCGCTGACTTGTAATAGCGCCGGCAACCGGCTGACTTTCCCCGCTACATTCTTCTCTCTCCACTCTCCGCTCTACACCCTTGCCCCTTGAGCCCCGCCCCCCCGGAACCCGTCAATCGCCAATGCCCACCCGTCCGTGCTCGCTCAGGGCTGTAAGCAGGTGTTCAAGAATCAAGGAGGGGTAAACACCCCATGGCCATTTCCGACCGGGAGGGTAGATTGGCCACGGAAAATTTTATTTGCGCAACCGGCGGAGACCCGGGCGCAAAAATACGGTCAACGCTTGGCTGGAATAGTGATTGGAATTTTATGTCACCCATCAACACCCTCAAATGGCCGGTTTTGGCCTTGGTTGCCCGATCCGGATTCTGCCGCGGTGGCGTGTTTCTGACCCTTGCCGGCCTGGCCTGCCTGTGCGCAGGTTCGGCCCCGGCCGCCACCCTTGGCACCACCATGCTTCTGGCGGGCGCGGTGGCGGGCAGCAATGGCGTCGTTCTGGCCGTCAGTCCGGCCGGCGGAACGTGGACGGCCGGTGCCAATGATTCTTGGCTGCACCTGAACCCCGCCACCACCAGCGGGGTCGGCAGCACAAATGTCCTGTTCACTTACGATGCCAATGCGGGCGCCACCCGCACCGGCAGCCTTTCCATTGCCGGTCTGACGGTTACGGTCACTCAAACCAGTCCCGCTTATGTGCCGTTCACGGCGCTGGATACCCTGGCGGGTTTCTCTTTGGGGGTGACCTCGCCCATCGCGGTGGCGCTGGACGGGCAGGCCAATGTCTATATCGCTGACGGCGACAACGACCTGGTCTCCGAATTGCCGGCCGGCGGCCTCCCCTTGATCACGCTGGCGTCCGCCGGTTTGGGCCGGCCGGCCGGCGTGGCGGTGGATGTGGCGGGCAATGTTTATATTGCCGACCAAACCGGCGCGGTCTTTGAGTTGCCGCAAGGTGGCAGCACCTTGATCAGCTTGGCCGATGCTTCCTCGGGGTTAAGCTCTCCCACGGGCGGGGCGGTGGACGGGGCGGGGAATATTTATATCGCGGATGTCGGCAACGCAGCCGTCTATGAACTGCCGGCGGGCGGGACCGATCTGATCACCCTGGTCTCCTCCGGGTTGAATCTTCCCACGGCGGTGGCGGTGGACGTGGCCGGGAATGTCTTTATCACGGATGCGGGTAATCGAGCCCTCTATGAGCTGCGGAACGGGGACACCGCCCTGACCACGCTGGTCGCCTCGGGGTTGAACTATCCCACAGGCGTGGCCGTGGATGGATCGGGCAATGTCTATATTGCCGACGAGGCCAACCAAGTGCTCTATGAATTGCCGGTGGGCGGGACCACGTTGACCACCCTGGCGAATCGGGCCGCCGGGGTGTTTAGTCCCTATGGCGTGGCGGTGGATGGATCGGGCAATCTCTATATCGCCGACCAGGGGGCCTACCAGCAATCGAACATTTCCGGGGCCGTCTTCGAGTTGGCGCACGCTTTTTCAGTCCCGCCCACTCCCCTGGTGGAAAGCCCGGCGGCCGGGAATGACAGCCTGCCCGCCATTTTGCCGGCCACGGCCAATCTGACCGGCAGCCGGTCCCCCGCCAGTGACTCCTCCTGGCTGAACATCACCAGCACCGCCGGCGGCGTGGTGAGTTTTTCCTTCGCCGACAATTCCGCCCCCAACCGCACCGCTCATATCAATGTGCTCGGCCAAATCTTTACCGTCATTCAGGGCGGACCCACCGCCCTGGGCACCACCGTTCTGGTGGCCGGACCTGCGGCCGGAACCGACAGCGTGCTGCTGGCGGCCAGTCCGACTGGCGGGACGTGGACGACTACGGCGAATAACCCCTGGCTGCATGTTAACCCGGTCACGGCCAGCGGGGTCGGCAGCACGAATGTGTTGTTTGGTTACGATGCCAATCCCGGCCCCACCCGCACCGGCAGCCTGACCATTGCCGGACTGACGGCCACGGTCGCCCAGGCGGGTTCGACTTATACGCCCGTTACGGCGCTAATCACGCTGGCGAACCACGCTTCCGGGTTGAACAGCCCCGTCGGCGTGGCCGTGGACGGCGCGGGCAATGTTGATATTGCCGATCTGGATAACGATGCGGTCTATCAATTACCCGTGAGCGGTGTCGCCTTGAACCTCCTGGCGGGGGCGGCCACGGGTTTGAGCGGTCCCTCCGACCTGGCGGCGGACGCGGCGGGCGATGTCTTTATCGCGGACGGCACCAGCATGGTTTATGAATTAACCAACCGCGCCACGGCCCTGACCACCTTGGTGTCCCAAAGTTACATTCGGCCCGCGGTCGTGGCCGTGGATGCGACGGGCAATGTCTATGTCGGCGACAATAACAACGGTGTGCTCTACGAATTGCCGGCGGGCGGCTCCGCGTTGATTACCTTGGCGGATTATTCCTCCGGGTTGAGCTTTCCCGTGGGCCTGGCGGTGGACGGCGCGGGCAATGTTTATATCGCGGACCAGGGCAACAACACCATCGAAGAATTGCCGGACGGCAGTTCCACCCTGATCACCCTGGCCAGTCCTTCCACGGGGTTGAACACTCCCGCCGCCGTGGCGGTGGACGGGTCGGGCAGTGTCTATATCGCGGATCAGGGCAACCAAGCGCTTTATAAATTGCCGCCCGGCGGTTCCCCGCTCATCACCCTGGCTACCGTCTCCTCGGGGTTGAACAATCCCTCAGGTGTGGCGGTGGATGGGGCGGGTAATGTCTATGTTTCTGATTCTGGCAACCAGGCCGTCTATGAACTGCCAAATGCCTTCGTGGACACCACGGCCAAAACGGAAGGCCGGGCCGCCGGGAGCGACCACCTGCCCGTGGTGCTGCCCAGCACGGTCAATATGAACGGGCCGTTCACGCCCACCAGTGATTCGGCCTGGCTGACCATCACCGGCACCGCCGGCGGCATGGTGAGTTATACCTTTACGGCGAATCCGGCGGGCAACCGTACGGCCCACATCAGCCTGCTGGGCCAGGTCGTGCCGGTGACGCAATATGCTTTCTATGCCTCGGAGAATCCCTCGGGCTTCAAGGACGGCGTGAGTTTTACGGCCAACCAGCCCGCAGGGGCCACGGGGAACGCAGTGTTCCTGACGAACAATGTGCCGTTGAGCACGAATGCACTGAGCAGCGGTGCGGCGACGAGCGCGGTGACGGCACTGCTGCCGCGCGGGACCAATCTGATCACGGTGGAGTATGCGGGGGACGGCACGTACGCGGGTTTGACGAACACGCTCGAACAGGTGGTGACGAATCACCCGCCGGTGGCGGCCACGTATAATCTCGCCCGTACGGCGGGTCTGAGGCTGCATATTTTCTGGGCCAATGTGGCCACGAACTGGAGCGATGTGGACGGGGACCCGGTGACCTTGACCAGCCTGAACCTGGTGACGACCGAGGGGGTGAATCTGCTCACGAACAGCACGCAGATCCTGTACACAAACAATCTGAACGTGAACGATCAGATTAGCTGCACGGTCACCGACGGCCAGGGCGCGACGAACACGGGCCTGATCAATGTGGTGGTCAATCCGTTTGTCATCAGCCGGCAATCCCCGGCGAACCTGAACTACGGGGCAAATGCGATTGCGGCGACGTTCATTGGGATCCCGGGCTTCAACTATGAGGTGCAACGGTCCACCAACCTGATGATCGGACCCGGCTGGGTGGACATCGCGACGAATACGGCGGGAATCTACGGCGTGATCAATGTGAACGACACCTTCCTGGATCAGGGCGGGGTGGTGCCGGCTGCCGCGTATTACCGGCTGGAATGGCAGCCTTGATGGTGATATCAGTGGGGGAACCCAATGAATAACGAGCATACGAACGCATGAAAACAATGTTAACCACAGTTTTATTGGTCGCCGCCGCTGCGGGAGCGCAGGCGCAGCCGGAATACAGCACGAGCTATGCGCCGGGCCTGTCGATTCAGGAGGGCGATCCGTCCGGGGTATCGGATGTGGAGACGTTCAGCCTGGCCGATCCCGGCGCGACGATGGCGGACCTCACGGTGGGGCTGGATATCACCGGCGGTTACAACGGTGACCTATGTGCGTATTTGAAGTCGCCCAACGGGACATTGACGGTGTTGATGAACCAGCCCGGGGTGGGGGTTAATAATTTCGGAGCTGCCGGCGCGGGGATGAACATTACGCTGTCCGACCTGAGTGAAAATCCGATCCAGAATGAAACGAGCAGTGCGGTGTTGAGCGGGTTGTATGAACCGGCCAATGTGCTGGGCACCTTTGACAGCAGCGTGGCGGACGGAACCTGGACGTTGTTTGTGGCGGATTTGGGCAGCGGCGGTGGTTCGCCGACGTTGGTATCGTGGTCGTTGAACCTGGATGTGAATGCCGCGCCAACGCCGGAACCGGCGATGTGGGCGGAGGGTTTGGCGGGGCTGGGGCTGCTGGCGCTGGCCCGGCACCGGCGGCTGGTGCGGGCGCGGGCGGCGGGGCGCTGAACGCTGGAGCGGCGATTTCGCCCGCCGTCGCCGGATACGTAATTTTTCGTATAACCGGTGAGGCTTGAGCCGGCTGCCGACCTCCAGCCCGCTCAGCCCTGATCAAAAAATCCGCCGGCAGAGCCTGTCTGAACTTTGAATTTTCAGACAGTCGCTTTAGAGCAAGTGTCATCATTATTAAAACTAATTGACAACGTAAATGGGTCACCCATTAGGGCGAACGTCAAGCGGCAAAAAAGTTTTCGTTCCCATGTTTGTTTGTCAACAAGTCAGGTTATCACTGCTGCCCGAGCCGTCCATTCTGCGCGGCCTCCGAACCTGTGTTTTCGTCTCATGATTCCGACCCTGCTCGGCGGGCCAGTGCTTGCGCCGAGGCGGATCGTTCAGTCACCCATCTGGTTCTAGCGCCTTTAATACGGCTCACCCGTGCATAAAACACAAACCCGCTGGCTGCCCGGTCAATCTACCCCCGGCCCATGGAACCCGTCAACCTCCGTTCCGTCCACCACTCTCCCTTCTCCACTCCCTGTCTTCCTCGGCGAAGGAGGATTCCCTCTTCACCCTTACCCCTTGGACCCCACCCCCCAGAACCCGTCAACCGCCAATGCCCCGGCGGCCGGGTGGTGTCAGCTGCTTATTGCCTCCCCCATTCGACCGGTCCGTCCATTCCGTTCCCCGCCCTTTGGCCCGTGAAATCTGGCCCTGCTATTTCACCGGGCCTGCCCTCTATCCGCCGTTCGCCAATTGTTTCGCAGAAATTCGACTCGCGGAACAGCTCACCCTTGCGTTAATATCCTGACCCAGCAGCAATAACGTATGTCCCTTGTCCTCAACAAACCTAAGCTCGACAAGCCGAGGCGTGCAGACTGGAAATATGTGAAGGAAATCGCCTCAGTGGGGGATGTGCGGCGGGCTCAAAACCGGAGTGAACCAGCATGAGCAAACAAAAGATACCCAAACTGGCCGTTTTTGAAGGCAAGCGGATTCGAAAAGTGCTGCCTGAGGGCGAATGGTGGTTTTCTATCATTGATGTGATCGAGGTCCTGGTGGGGGGGCGACCGGCCGCGCAAATACTGGAACGACCTTAATCAAAAGCTTGCCGGCGAGGGCTATGTGGAAGTATCCGAAAAAATCGGACAGTTGAAAATGGCCGCTCCGGACGGAAAACAGCGTTTTACCGACTGCGCCAGCACAAAAACGATGTTTCGCATCGTCCAGTCCATCCTCATCCTGTCCTGCAGTTTATCCCGTCCGGGTCCCCGTATTTCGTGGTAAAAACCGGTTTTCATTTCTGCTGTATTCTAAGAAACTCCTGCCACTGGGATCCGATTTTTGTCAGATCGGTCATGGCTCGACTGCCATGCCCTTTGCGCCCAACCAACGAAAGTTTCTCTTGGGATGAGCCTTCCCGCAGAAGGTGAAAACTGTTTTCCAAATATCTGTTTTTCCAGCCCCTCTTTGACTTGGTATGCTTCATATACCAAGTATGCCAAGTCGAACCCCCCCTCCCGCCCCAAAAAAACCTGCCGACCTCGCCAAATCGAGATTTACATACTATTCAAAAACAACACTTTACAACCAAAACAAACAATCCTCCATTCATAGATACGCATCATTCAGACCGCCCAACACCATCTGACCTCAAAACCACCCCTTTCACCCTCAAAACGCTATACAATAAAGTCATAACATGTTAGAAATAAATCAATTACGTAAAATACACACCCTGAAAATACCTAAACCGTTGCCATTATTATATTTACGTCAAAATATAATATATTATATAATTATATACATTCACCGGAGGCCCGTCGTGCGGGATTTCCGGCTATTCCGGCACCAAAAAATTGGCCCCCCTCCCCGCGCCGGCTAATCGTGTGCCGTGGCCCGCACCTTCCAGACATAACGGAACAAGATCACCCGCAACGCCGCCGCCAGCGGAATCGCCAGCACACCGCCCAGGATGCCGCCCAGCAACGTCGTGCCCGTCATCACCGCGATGATGATGACCAGCGGATGCAGCCCCACGCGATTCCCGATGATCTTGGGCGATATGACCAGCCCCTCCAACGACTGCACCACCACAAACACCCCGAGAATGATGAGCGGATGCATCCAGTCCCCATACTGCACAAACGCCAGCGCCAGCGCCGCCAGAAAGAGCACAATCGCCCCGAGAAAAGGGATCATGCACAGCAGGACCGCCGCAACGCCCAGCAACAGCGCATAGTTCAAGCCCGCGCAGAGAAAGCCGATGGTGTATAGCACACTGTCACACAGTGCCACCAGCACCTGCCCCCGGAAATACGCCACCAGATAACCATTGATCGCATCCAGCACGAACACGACCTCCTCCTTCAGCGCCGAATCGCGCACCGGCAGAAATTCTTTCCAATGACCTTTGATGCGGCGCTTCTCCTGCAAAAAATAGAACGCATATACCGGCACCAGTGCCAGCCCCGCCACCATGCCGAAGCCCGAGGCCACCTTGTCCGATTGGGAAAACAGCCAGGTGCCCAGGCCCGACCAGTGACCGGCCAGCAGGCTCAGGGCCGAAGTCAACGCCTGTTCCGGGTCAGCGCCATTGACCGCCGTGCCGTTGCCCGCTATACCGGTGGTGACGGGCGCGGGCAGAAAGCGGACGAGAATCTCCGGCGGATGCGCGAGTACGCCCGCGATGCGATGTTGTAACTTGTTGGAATACTCCGGAACTTTGACAATCAATTGCTGGGTCTCCACCACCACTTGGGGAATGAGGCTGGCCAGCACGCCGGCCACCAAGGCAAACACCACCACGAATACGAGCAGAATGGCGCGGGTGCGGGGCACCTTCCGTTTTTCCATCCAATCCACCAGCGGCGAGAGCAGGCAGGCCACCACGGCGGCCAGGGCCAGCGGCCAAAGCACCGGGCTGAGCAAGTCCAACAACCGGCTCAAGCCCAGCACCACCGCGCACGCCAACCCGATCAGCATCGCCACCGACAGTCCGGTCAGGGCCAGCCAATATACCCGCAGTTGACCGGGGGTGGGTCGATGAACGGTCATGATTGGCCAAGTTTTTTGGAACGTTCCGTCGCTGCGCGCACGGCGCTCATCACCGTCCCGCGCAACCGGCCTTTTTCCAGCTCATGCAGGCCTTCAATGGTGGTGCCACCGGGGCTGGTCACCTGATCCTTGAGCAGGCCGGGATGCAGGCCGGTTTCCAAAACCATCCGCGCCGCACCGAGCACCGTCTGCGCGGCCAGCTTGGTGGCCACATCTCGGGGCAGGCCCGCCGCCACACCGCCATCACTGAGTGCCTCGATGAATTGATAGGCATACGCCGGGCCGCTGCCGCTCAGGCCGGTCACCGCGTCCAACAAGGTTTCCTTCACCGGCAGTGCCAGACCGACGGCGGACAATAACCGCCCGGCCAGTTCCGCGTCGCCGGGCGTGGCATTGCGGCCGGTGGCAAACGCGGACGCGCCCGCACCGATGAGCGCCGGGGTATTGGGCATCACCCGGATAATACGAGCCCCGGCGGGCAGGCCCGCCTCCAGCTTGGCCAGAGTCACCCCGGCGGCAATCGAGATGAGCACATGTCGGCTGGTAAAATGTGGCTGAATTTCCGCCAACGCCGCCGCCACCTGATCCGGCTTGGTGGCCAGAATCAGGACCTTGGCAAAAGTGGCCACCTCCGCGTTGGCGGCCGTCGTCCTTGCACCGACCTCGGAGGCAAAATTCCGGCAGGCCGGCCCATGCGGGTCGCTGGCGATAATTTCCCGGGGAAAAACGATCTCCGCGTTCACAAATCCGCGGGCCAGGGCCGTGGCCATTTTGCCTGCGCCCAGAAAACCAATGGTGAGTTTGACTGCCATGCCTTGTTTGTAGCAGGCCCGCCGCCCGGGTGAAAGCTGAATTCGCTGCTTGAATAAAAGCCGTTTGGGCTTATTTTATCCTCCGTGCGGTGTTGCCGCAAAATATAGGAATATTCTAAAATCAATGTCCAGTCACCGTCAGACATGGGATTCGTTTGAAGCCATGCGCGCCGCCGCCGAAGCGGGGGATGCGCAGGCGCAGTGCTATATGGGCGTCTGTTATCAAAACGGACAGGGGGTCAAACAGGATTATCATGAGGCGGTGAAGTGGTTCCGGCGTTCTGCCGATCAGAATGATCCCGTGGCCCAATGCTATCTGGGCGTCTGCTATATCACCGGCGCCGGCGTGCCGCAGGAATTCAGCGAAGCCGCCCGCTGGCTGCGCGAGGCTGCTGAACAGGAGGATCCGGCCGCGCAGTTCAATCTCGGCATGCTTTACGAAACCGGCCAGGGTGTCCCCCAAAATTACGCCGAAGCGCTCAAGTGGTATCGCGAGGCGGCCGAACGCGGCTACCCGGCCGCCCAGTTTAACCTGGGCGTGTTTTATGAAACCGGCCAGGTGGTCGAGCAAGATTTCTCCCTAGCTGTGGAATGGTACCGATCTGCGGCCGAACAGGAATGCGCCCCCGCCCAGTGCAATCTCGGCCTTTGTTACCAGACCGGTCGCGGCGTGGAGCAGAACACCCAGGAAGCCGTCCGCTGGTTTATCCGTGCCGCCCGTCAGGGCGATAAAACCGCCCAGCACAATCTGGGCCTCCACTACGCCGCTCAAGAAGTTGTGACGGAAGAAAATTTGTAGTCCGGTGGTGGATCATACAAAACGGCACAGTTCAGATTCTCTCCCTTCCCGGATGATCTTGTCCGTTTCCCTCCATAGGCGACAATTGTTTGTAACTTGATTGTTACGGCCCTGACATTGTCAGAGCTGACGGGGTGCGACACAGTAAGGCGTTGGTTAAAAACCTATGCACTCAATGATTCAGGTCCACAGGATCAAAAACGAAACCGGCCGGCAAATGGCGCTGTCCGTCATGCGCGCCATCTACCGGGATGAAAAAAACTGGGTGCAGGACGACGAGAAACTCGTCGCTGCCGCCGAGATCACCGACCGCGCCATCTCTTGGTTTGTGGTGGTCAACGACGGCCGGCCCGCCGGCGTGTTGCGCGTGCTGTATGAACCGCCGTTGGATCTTTACGAGACCTACGGCCTGAAATTTATCAACCCGGACCTGGATCTGAATGCCCTGCTCCGCTTGGGCGGGATCGCGGAGATCGGCCGTTTTGCCGTGCTGCCCGAGCATCGTCGCAGCGTGCTCGTGGCCGTGGCGCTCATGCGCGCCGCCGCCCGGGAAACCGTCGCTCGCGGCTTCAAGCACTACATCACCGACGTGTTTGAAGGCGAAAAGCACAGCCCCTATGAATTTCATACCCGCGTGATGGGCTTCCGGATGATCGCCACCCACGATACCGGCGAACTCAATTGCCCCAACCGCCGCCTGACCATGTTGCTGGACATCCGTGCCGCGTATCACCATCTGCGCCAGGAAAAAAGCTGGGCCTTCCGCTACCTCACTGAGGGCTGGGAGCCTTGGCTGCACGAACGCATGACGGCCTCCGCACCGGCCAACGTGGTGCCTGCGGCGGTTGAAACCGCCATCCCGGTGGCCGTCCAGTAAACCACCACCTGCCAGCCGGATCGCAACCGCCCGGCTCAACCAAAATCGTCTCGCCCGCCTTGACGGGAACGGTATCGGTCTGTTATGTGCCCGAGTTTTCCCCTTCTTCTCATTGTTTTACGCCGGGATTCAAGGTAACCTATTAATTCGTATGTTGACCCTTTCCGAAATCAGCAAAGCGTATGGCGGCAAGGTGCTCTTTAATGAGGCCACTTTGCAGGTGAACCGCGAGGACCGCATCGGCCTCGTCGGTCCGAATGGCGCTGGCAAGTCCACGCTCTTTGGCATCATCTTGGGCGAGGAATCAGCCGATTCCGGCCAGGTCATGAAGGAGCGCAACGTTAATTTTGGCTACTTACCGCAGGAAAGCGCCCCCATTGCCGATGAAACCGTCATCGAACTGGCCACCGCCATTTCTCCCGAATTCATCAGTCTCCGCAAACTCATCCTCGCCTGGGATTCCGATCAGCATGTGGACACCCAGCACGCCGAGGAAATTCATGACGACGCGCACAACCGTTTTCATGAACTCGGCGGCTATCAGCTTGACGCCAAGGCCAAGCAGATTCTTTCGGGCCTGGGTTTTCGGGAAAAGGACTTCGACCGCAAGGCCCGCGAACTGAGCGGCGGCTGGGTGATGCGCGCCCACCTCGCCCGTCTGCTGGTGCAGCAGCCGGATCTGTTGCTGCTCGACGAGCCCACCAACCATCTGGATTTGGAGGCGCTCCTGTGGTTTCAAGATTACCTGAAATTCTATGCCGGCGGCATCATCGTCATTTCCCACGACCGCGAATTCCTTAACTACATCGTCAGCGGCATCGTGGAAATCCGGCAGGGCCGGCTCAACCGCTATCGTGGCAACTACGATTCCTTTCTTGTCCAGCGCGAGGCCTCCGAGGCGCAGTTGCTGGCCGCCTACAAAAGTCAGCAGCGGGAGATCGACCGGCTGCAGGAGTTTGCCGACCGTTTCCGCGCCAAGGCCAGCAAAGCCTCCCAAGCCCAGAGCAAACTTAAGCAGATCGAGCGCATGGACAAAATTGAAGCGCCGACGAACGATGAAACCAAGATTGGCTTCCAATTTCCCCAGCCCCAGCGCAGCGGCCAGAAGGTCATCACCTTGGAAAACATCCATCAGGCCTATGGCACCAACGTCGTATACAACGGCATGGAATTCAAGGCCGAGCGCGGCCAGCGCATCGTCTTGGTCGGCCCCAACGGCGCGGGCAAATCCACCCTGCTAAAAATTCTCGCCGGTGTGCTGGTCCCGCAACAGGGCGTCCGCACCTTGGGCCATAACGTCAAGGCCGGTTATTATTCTCAGTATCGGGTGGAAATGCTTGATCCCCAGCGCACCGTTCTGGAGGAGGGCTTGGATACGCCTTCGCGCGTCACCGAACAATTTGTCCGCACCCTGCTCGGCAGCTTTCTGTTCCGGGGCGATGACGTCTTCAAAAAAGTCGATGTCCTGAGCGGTGGTGAAAAGAGCCGGCTGGCGCTGGTAAAACTGCTGCTAGATCCGCCCAACCTGCTGCTCATGGATGAGCCCACCACCCATTTGGACATGGCCAGCATCGACGCCCTGGTCTATGCGCTCAGCCAGTTCGAAGGCACGCTCATTTTCATCAGCCATGATGTTTATTTCATCCGTGCGCTGGGCAACCTCGTCGTTCATGTCAACGCCGGCAAGCTGACGCATTATGCGGGCGACTATCAGTATTACTTGGACAAGACCAAGGCCACCTCCGCCCGGGCGGCACTGACTTCTGGCGGGACCGGCACCGACGGTTCAGCCAACCGCCCCACCGCTCCGCGCCCGACGATTGATCGCAAGGAGCAAAAGCGGCTTGAGGCGCAGCAGCGCCATGCCCGTTCCGGCGAACGCAAGGCCGCGCAGCAAAAAGTGCATCACCTAGAGAAGGAGATTCAAACCTTGGAAGCCCGCCAAAGTGAACTCACGGTAGAATTGGAACGGCCGGAAACCTACGAGAAACCCGGGCATGCGGCCCACCTCAATCGTGAGCTTTCCACCCTCCAGCACCGGCTGGAAGTCCTCACTCCTGAGTGGGAGGCCGCCGCCGGCAAACTCACGGCCATGGAGTAAAACTGCTGCCGAAAATAAAAAACGCCCCCGATGGTTGGTCTGGGGGCGCTTGAAAATTGGCGGCGAATTATTGTTCCCGCCCGGTGAGCCCGCCTTTTTGCAGGGCGTCGAAAACAGCCTTGTCATTAAAATTGCCGGTCACTGTAAACGACTTGGCCCCCTTGACGGTGGTATTGCCTGTCACCCCGGGTACTTGGCCGAGGATTTCATTCACGGCCTTCACGCACTTCCCACAGCAGAGATGCAAACCAGTGATCTGTATGGATTGTACCGTCTGGTCTTTCGCCCCGGTCACCGCATTGATCTGGATTGAGGGGTCGCTGCTCTTGCCGTAGAAGCCGCCGGCCACGAGGGCATCCGCCCCCTTCTGTACCGTGGCCGTATCCGGCCCGGTGAGGACCACCGTTCCGGCATCCTCATCCGCCGTGGCGGTCAGATTCAAGATGCCGGCCTCGGCGGCGGCGACGCCTTTCACGCAGGAACCGCAGCAAATATGAACATCAGAGATTGTGACCGAGACATCGGCGGCCCGAACAGTAAGGGTCAGGCTCAGCGCCATGGCCAGGGAGGCAATAATATTTTTCATAAGCATTATGAGGAATTGGTATAACTGCTTTTAATTAATCACGTTTGCCGAAAATTACAACAACTAAATTTACAATTTCCGGGCAGCCTTCCATGCCGCAAAACACACCTTCCCTCGGCCTAATATCATAAAATGACCTGACCGGCGAATTGGGAAGTTTTGCAAATCGGCCCTCCACCACCAGAAAAACCAGTTGACTGGCCCTGGATTGCGCCAAAAAAATATAAATCAAACGTTGACAGCGGCCGCCGCTTCTGGCTTAATCTCCACCCCATTGCGGGAAATTTTATGTACGCCGTTTTAGAAACCGGAAGCAAACAGTATCGCGTCGCCGCCGGCGACACGTTGGAAATCGAGCGTCTGGCCGTTGAGGCCGGACAGCCGTTCACTTTTGAGCGCATCCTGCTCGTCAATCGCGAGGGCGCGGTCTCGGTGGGCGCCCCCACCGTCTCCGGTGCCACCGTCGTGGCTGATGTGGTCGAACACATCCGCGGCGACAAAAAACTCACTTTCAAGATGAAGCGCCGCAAAGGTTATCACAAAACCATCGGCCATCGTCAGGAACTGACGATTGTCAAAATCAAAGAAATCAAGGCTTAAGCAACCGCAAGGCATCGTATGGCACATAAAAAAGGACAAGGCAGCGTAAAGAACGGACGCGACAGCGTCAGTAAACGTCTGGGCGTCAAAGAATTTGGCGGCACCCTCGTGAGCGCCGGCAGCATCATTGTTCGTCAGCGCGGCAGCAAGTTCATCGCTGGAAAAAATGTCGGCACCGGTCGCGATTGGACCCTGTTTGCCCTCGTGGACGGCAAAGTCACGTTCGACAAAGGCAGCCGCCGCGTAAATGTGCTGGTGGAAACCGCCGCCGCGAAAAACTAGTTAGCCGCAGGTTGAATTTCACGGCGAGGTCACCGGCCTCGCCGTTTTTTTTCATGTTCATCGACGAGATCAAAATTTATTCCCGCGCCGGCCACGGTGGCAAAGGCTGCGTGGCGTTCCATCGCGAAGCCTATATCACCAAGGGCGGTCCCAGCGGTGGCAATGGCGGCCGCGGTGGCAGCGTGATCTTGCAGGCGGACCATGATCTTAACAACCTTATCGGCCAGTATTACGTCCCCCGTCTGCTCGCCCAGGACGGCGAAGCCGGCATGGGCAAGGGCATGGATGGCCACGCCGGCAAAGATTTAATCATCAAAGTCCCCTGCGGCACGCTCGTCTGGCGTCTTCCCGATGCCATGGTGCCGGCCGACGTGGCGATCAAGGCGGATAAAACCGACGACGATGATGATGAAGCTGAGGAGAAGCCGCTCATCCGTTCCAGCGGTCGCAAACGTCCCCTGCTCCGCAGCGCCAGCGGGGAAGTGGGTCAGGAAGTTGATTTGAACGTGGATTCCCCCAGTGAATCTGCCGTGGAGGATTCCGTCAAAGGCGAAATCGTTGCGGATTTGACCGAGCATGGTCAGCAGTTTATTTTGAGCCAGGGCGGTCGCGGCGGCTTGGGCAACCGCAATTTTGCCACCGCCGCTCGACAGACCCCCCGCTTTGCGCAACCGGGCGAACCCGGGGCGGAGGGAAATTATTTGCTGGAGCTCCGCATTCTGGCCGAAGTCGGGCTTGTGGGTTATCCCAATGCCGGTAAATCTACCTTGCTCACCGCTATTTCCCACGCCCGGCCCAAGGTTGCCCCCTACCCATTCACAACCCTGCATCCGCAAATCGGCATCGTTGAATATGCCGACTGGCACCGGCTCACCGTCTGCGATGTCCCCGGTCTGATTGAAGGGGCCCACCGCAATGTGGGACTGGGCCATGCTTTTTTGCGCCACATCAAACGTTGCAAAGTGCTTGTCGTGCTGCTTGATATGGCCGGTACTGACAACCGCGCCCCATGGGAGGATTACAAGAGCTTGCTGCACGAACTGGAGCTCTACGATCCCGCCCTGCTCGATCGTCCCTGCCTGGTGGTCGCCAATAAAATGGATGAAGCCGTCGCTGAGGAAAATTTGAAACAATTCAAAAAGAAAGTCCGCAAGGTTTCGCTCCTGCCCATTTCCGCCGCCTTTGATCAAGGGGTGGATAAGTTCAAGGAAATCATCCGGATGGCGGTCGTTGAGGCCGATGCCGAATGACTTGGACGCCTTTTTACTTCGTTCTTACTAGTTTTTCTGCTGTAATCATCCCTGAATGTCGGCTATGAGCATCACCAATTTAAACCCTGACACAGCCATTGGCGCCAGCTCGTGGCTGGTGGAGATGGACGACCATCGTTTGCTCATGGACGCCGGCATGCATCCCAAACGTGAAGGCCACGAAGGGCTGCCCTTGTACCGCGGCATTTCGAACCTGGAACTGGACGCCATCGCCCTCACTCACTGCCATCATGACCATGTCGGCACGCTGCCCGTGGCCTTGCGCCATTTTCCCAAGGCGCATGTGCTCATGAGCGAGCTCAGCTACTTTATCATTGAGCGTGTGCTCCATAATTCCGTGAATGTGATGACCCGCCAGCGCGATGAGCTGGGCATCCGGGACTATCCGCTCTACACCCACGATGAAGTGGATGACATAGCCGCCCGGTTCCAAGGTTTCCGTTACAACCGGCAAATCGAGTGGGCCGGCTTTCACAAGGCCCGGTCAGGCAAACCTTCGCCCACCCTAGAATTTTTTGACGCCGGACATACCCTCGGTTCGGCCGGCATCATGGTGCGTGGCAAAAAAGACACGCTCTTTTTCACCGGCGACGTCTGTTTTCACGACCAGACCATCCTGCGCGCCGCCCGTTTTGAAGGCGTCAAGGCTGACGTGCTGATCATGGAAACCACGCGTGGCAACCGTGCGGTGGCCCCCGAGTTCACCCGGGAAAAAGAGGTGGCCCGGCTGACCGCCGCCATTCAAAATGCCCTGAAACGCAAGGGCTGCGTCTTAATCCCCTCCTTTGCCCTCGGTCGGACCCAGGAAATCCTGGCCCTTTTGGCCGAGCTGATGCGCTCTGGCCAGTTGAAGCGGCAGCCTATCTACATTGGCGGTTTGGGTCGGGTGTTTACCGAAATCTATGATTTGGAGGCGCATCGCACCCATCGGCAACACACCAACTTGCTGTTGCATGAAGCGCTAAACTTAATTGTCCTGGAACATGGCCAGGCCGACAGCATGAAATTAAGCGGCGGTCGTATTTTTGTTATCACCGCCGGTATGATGAGCGAAAATACGGCTGCGCATAATCTGGCCGCCCGCATGATTGGCGATGAACGGCAGGCGATTTTCTTCGTCGGATACGCGGATCCTGAAACGCCCGGCGGCCGGTTGAAAGCCTCCAAGCACGGTGAAACCTTTGTCTTCAGCCCCAGCGCCGGCCAGGTCACCCGCCAATGTGAGGTGCAGGATTTTGACCTCACCGCCCATGCCAACCGGACGGATTTGCTCGATTTTGTCGGTCAGGTATCCCCTCGCGTGGTGTTACTGGGTCACGGTGATGAAGATGCCCGGTTGTGGTTTGAGGAACAAATTCACGCCCGTCATCCAAAAATCAAGGTGATCCAACCACAGCCTGGAAAAACGGTGGCCGTCTGATTTCGGGGAGCCAGCCTCCTCCTGCCAGGTATTCCGTCGGGTGGAATTTAAATTAAGTAGCTGCCGGGCTGCCCGTTGTTTGGGGATGCCTTCCATATTCTACATCACTGTCTTTTAGACTCCCAGTTCTGCCGCCGTCGGCCGGACCAAACATTTTTATTGTCACGTTCATGTGAATTTATTATTGTTTCCATGGTAGGTGCGAATGCGATTACCGCGGTTAATGTGACCTGTGGGTGGTTGAATGAAAGCCGCACCCCAAAATTGAATGGAACAGGGTAAGAAAAAAAACTTGTCAAATCCTGACAGTTTCCCTACGTTCTAGGAAATTGCACATTTTGTGCAGGGGGGCATGGTGCCCTTATAACAAACAAAAAAACAAACAACATCGGAGGAACAAGATGAAGTTTAATAAATGGACAGTGGCTCTGGCGGCAGTCGGCGTGGTCAGTTTGACCTCGGCGGCCCGTGCGGATGAAAAACCGAGCGCGTTGCAAACGGCGCTCTCCAACACAACGATCAGTGGTGACGTAAGCGTCTCGGCCAACGTAGGTTTGACCAAGAATTACTCATATTCACCTGCGGATGGCATTCCTTTCCAGCCCATCACCAAGGAAAACGGTTTCAACTTGGATGTGGTCAAGCTTTCCATCGCCAAGCCTGAAGACAGCACCCCTTGGGCGTCCGGCTATGAAGTGGACGTTTTGTTCGGCCCTGATGCCGTGGCTTACAACACCTCGGTCAATACCACCAGCTTGCCTGATTACGCCATTAAACAGGCGTTTGTCACGCTGCACACCCCGGTGGGCAACGGTCTTGATTGGAAATTGGGCGTGTTTGATTCACCCCTCGGTTACGAAACCTTCGATGGCAACCCCAACTACACCCATTCTTGGGGTTATTCTGTTGAACCCACGGAACTGACTGGTGTCGAAGCTACCTATACCGTCAACAGCACCCTGACGCTGTCCGGTGGTGCTGTGGATGCCTCCGGTGCTGGCATCGACAACCGCAATGGTGAAGCTGGCGGGACACTTGGCTATGGCAGTTCCTGGCACTTGGGCTACTTCGGCTATGCCACCTTGACCGCTCCTGCTTCTTGGGGTTGGTCCGCGGGTGACGCCCTGTCCGTTGGTGTCTTGTACGGTTATGTGTACAATCCTGCTATTGGCGGTGCCAATGGTATTCCCGCTGCTGCCAATGATACCTCCGGGTACATGGACAACAATCAAGTCAACTACTATGCTGGTTTGACCTTCAACACCCCGTGGAAACAGCTCACGGGCGGCGCCTCCTTTGACTTCGTTCAAAACTACGGCGGCGGCTATTCCGAAGACAGCGCGACCTTTACTGTTAATGCCATTTCTCTGGCTCTTTATGGCACGTACAAGGCCACTGACAAGTTGAGCTTCGATGCTCGCGCCGAGTACTACGAAAACGACGGCTACTTCAGCGAAGGCGATGGCGCTTATAGCACCGAAGGTTCCGGCAACTTGGTGTCCCTCACCGGCACAGTTGAATATGACCTTTGGGCCAATGTGGTCAGTCGCTTGGAACTCCGCTGGGATCAAAACCTGAGCTATGCTTCAGTTCCTGGCCTCCAATCTGGAGTCCTCCTGCCGTTGGCCACCTATGATAACGCCGTCTCTGAGCGTGAATCCGTTGGCCTCTATGCCAACATCGTTTACAAGTTCTAATTTAAATTAGAATCCTTGGCCCCTTTCGGCAAAAACCGAAAGGGGCTTTTTGTTGGGTCGTCCTGAGTCCGGCTGAGTCCAGCCTTGTTAATTTAAACAAACTTGGACAACAAAGCTTGGCATTCTTACCAGTGGAATCCATAATTCTGCTTATCTATGCGATTCATCCGCGATATCTTGGCGTCCAAAATGGCGGAGCAAAAGCCCGTCATTTCCTTCGAGTTTTTCCCGCCCAAAACCGTTGAAGGCGATCGCAACCTTCTGGAGCGGCAGATTCCGGCGCTACTCACAGCCCGGCCTGATTTCTGTTCCGTTACTTACGGGGCAGGTGGCAGCACCCGCGATAAAACGCTCATGATTGTGGACTGTATCCAGCGGGAGCACCATCTGACCGCGCTGGCCCATCTCACCTGTGTCAACCATACCCAGGATGAAATTTTGGAACTCTTAAAAAAATTTGGTGCGCTTGGTTGCCGTAATATTCTCGCTCTTCGGGGTGATTCCCCTGGCGGGGGTGAATTTCAGCCTACTCCAAATGGCTTTGAATATTCCTCCCAACTCGTCAAATTCATTCGTGATCACGGGAATTTTTCCATCGGCACCGCCGGCTTTCCCGAGGGCCATGTGGCCTGTAAAACTGGTAAACACGATGACTGGCGGCATTTGCAGGACAAGGTCGCGGCCGGAGCGGATTTCGTGCTGACCCAGTTATTTTTTGACAACGCTGATTATTTTGAATTCCGCGATTATTTGACCGCCAAGCTCGGAGTGAATGTCCCCTTGATTCCCGGCATCATCCCCATTTTGAGTGCCTCCCAAATTACCAAATTCACGCAGTTATCCGGGGCAAAAATCCCACCCGCGCTCCGTGAATCATTGGACAAGTTGGCGGGCCAGGATGATGCTGCCGTGGAGTTCGGCATCGAATATGCCACCCGCCAGTGCGAGGAATTGCTGCGGGCCGGAGTTCCGGGTCTGCATTTTTACACCCTTAACAAAGCCCGTTCTACCCTTCAGGTTCTAAAAAACCTCCGGTTGGCCTGATTCCCCGCCTGCCTCACTTTCAGCACCGAGTTAACTCGCTGGGCGATCGGCTGCTGCCGCCACGCGGTTGGTCCCCTCAGGATATGTCAGCTTCTTGGCAAATACGGTGGAGATGGACAGGCCGGACAGTTTTATAGTAACTTATCAGCAATAATATCTGTCTGAACAGGAACAAAACCGATTAATTTTATTTATGTCAGAGAAAAAGAGCAGTGGCTGGTTGATTTGGCTAATAGTCGTGTTTATTCTGGGCGGGTTGGCAGCCGGAGCATGGGTTTATTTCTTCCGACCTCAAACCAATGGTCCGGATTTTCAAACGGCCACGATTGGTCGGGGTGAAATAATCCAGGTGGTCACCACCTCCGGCACCTTGAACCCGGTAAAAAATGTGCAGGTCGGCTGTCAGGTTTCCGGACAGATCAGCAAGATGTATGTGGACTACAATTCGCAGGTGAAACAAGGCCAGGTGATTGCCGAGATTGATCCCTCCACCTATCTGGCAAACGAGCAGCAGGCTGCTGCGGACTTGGATAATTCCTTGGCCAATCTGGAATTGCAGGAGGCAGAAACCCGGCGGGCCAGCAACTTGTTCACCAATAATCTCATTTCCGGCTCCGATTACGATACCGCTGTCGCCACCTTGCACGAGGCCAGGGCCAACGTGAAAATCAAGCAGGCTACGCTCGCCACGGCGCAGGCCAGCTTGGGTTACTGTAAAATTTATTCGCCCGTGGATGGCGTTGTGATTTCCCGGTCCGTGGACGTGGGGCAAACCGTCGCCTCTAGCTTCAATACACCCACTTTGTTTCAGATTGCGAATGACCTGACCAAAATGCAAATTGACTCCAGTACTGCTGAGGCGGATATCGGCAATATTGTGGAGGGCCAGTCAGTGGATTTCACGGTGGATGCCTACCCCTACCGCACTTTTCACGGAGCGGTCACCCAGGTGCGCAATGCCCCCATCACCAACAATAACGTTGTGATTTATGATGCTGTGATCAGCGTGACCAATTCGGATTACAAACTTAAACCGGGTATGACCGCCATGGTCTCCATCATCGTCGCCCAACGGGAAAACGCCCTTCAGATTCCCAATTCGGCCCTGCGTTTTCACCCGTTGGATTCTTGGTTGGAGCCGGTTGGTCCAAATGGTCCGGCCGCCGGTACGAATGCAGCCAATCATCTCAGCGGCAGCGAACGTCGCCGCGGCGGTTCCCCCAATGTTCACACCGTTTATCTCCTCAATCCGGACGCCAAACTAAAGGCCGTGCAAATCAAAACCGGTATTAGCGACGGGATTTACACCGAAGTCACCGATGGACTTAAAGAAGGCGATGTGGTGGTTACCAGCAGTTCCGGTATCGAGGCTCAGCCGGTTGGCGGCTCGAACCCCTTCGGGGGCGGTTTCGGCGGCCGGCGCTGATTATCAAATGGCATTAACCCGTGCAGATCAACCCCGTCATCCAGCTTTCCGAAATTCACAAGGTATATCATACCGGGGATGTGGATGTTCATGCCGTGCGCGGCGTTACACTGGACATTTTCCCTGGTGAATTTGTTGCTATCATGGGCTCCAGCGGTTCGGGCAAAAGCACGTTCATGAACCTGATTGGGGCGCTGGACCGGCCCACCGGCGGATCATACCGTCTGGACGGCATCGACGTCTCCACACTGAATCGCGACCGCCTGGCCGAAATCCGCAACGAAAAAATTGGCTTCGTATTTCAAGGGTTCAACCTCCTTTCCCGGACCAACGCCGTGGAGAATGTGGAAATGCCCATGCTGTACAATCAACACCGTGTCAGCCGGCATGAACAAAAACAACGCGCCTTGGCTTGTCTGGAATTGGTCGGCTTGGCTCCCCGCGCGGATCACAAGCCCAATCAGCTTTCCGGTGGCCAGCAGCAGCGGGTGGCCATCGCTCGCGCCCTGGTTAATCAACCCTCCCTCCTGCTGGCGGATGAACCCACCGGCAACCTCGACAGCCAGACCAGCATCGAGATCATGGGGGTGTTCCAAAAACTCAATGAACAGGGTATCACCATCGTCATGGTCACTCATGAATTGGATATTGCCAATTATACCAAACGGACCGTTATCCTGCGTGATGGTAATATTCTCACGGATGCCCCCGTCCCAAAAAGGCTCAACGCCGAAGCTGAATTAAGCCGTTTGAAACATGCCCAGCAGGCCGTCAAACTCGCATGAACCCGTTCCATCATCATTGCCTCGCATGAGAATTCTGGCCTCCTTTCGCATTGCTGGTCGCGCCTTGCGTCGCAATAAAATGCGCTCCATGCTGACCATGCTCGGCATCATCATCGGCGTCGGGTCGGTCATCTCCGCAGTCAGCATCACCACCGGGGCCACCCGCCAGGTGGAGGACAAGGTCGCCAGCATGGGCCTGAACGTCATCACCATTTTTTCCGGCAATTTTACCAGTGGCGGCATGCGCGGCGGATGGGGCAGCGCCCCCACGCTGACGGTGGAGGATGCCAAGGCCATCCAATCTGAAGTGCCGGGTATTGTTGCCATCAGCCCTGAGGTGCGTGACCGGGAACAAATCCTCGCCAATGGCTTGAATTGGAACACCCAGACTCTCGGGGAATCACCGGATTTTGCCCAAATCCGCAATTGGGATTTCACTGCCGGCACCATGTTCAGCGATCAGGATGTCCGCACCCTGGCCAAAGTCGCCGTAGTCGGCAAGACGGTCACCGACCAGCTCTTCCCTAATGTCAACCCGCTGGGCCAGTCCCTGCGCATCCGTAGCATCCCTTTCAAGATTGTCGGCCTGCTCGCTCCCAAGGGATTCAACCTCTGGGGTCAGGATCAGGATGATGTCGTCGTAGTTCCCTACACCAGCCACATGCGCCGTATCACCAGTCGCACGTTCGTAAATTCCATCCTCGTGCAGACCGCCAACGCCGACATCATCGACCAGGTCCAAGATGGCATCACCGACGTGTTGCTGGCTCGCCATCGCAGTCAGGATCAAGATTTTACTGTGCGCAACCAGGTGGAGATTATGCAGACCGCCACCGCCACCGCACGCATCATGTCCATTTTGCTGGGCGCCATTGCCAGTGTTTCCCTTGTGGTCGGCGGCATTGGCATCATGAACATCATGCTGGTCAGCGTTACCGAACGAACGCGCGAAATTGGCATTCGCATGGCGGTCGGCGCGCGCGCCCGCGATATTCTCGTGCAATTTCTAATTGAGGCGGTTACCCTTAGCGCCGTGGGCGGTATCATTGGCGTGGTCTTGGGCGTGATTGCCACCCAGATCGTGGCGGCCTGCACCCATTGGCCCACCGTCACTCCGCTCATCTGGGTCGGGGCGGCGTGTGTCTCCAGTGCCCTGATTGGCATCATTTCCGGTTTTTATCCCGCTTGGAAAGCTTCCCGGCTCGACCCCATCGAGGCTTTACGCTACGAATAAGGCGTGACCGCCGAAATATTGCCCACTCACACTGCCGCGCTCTTCGCCACCGCCGTCCGGCGGGCGACGGCATTGCTTAGTGCCGGTGAATTGGTCGCTCTCCCCACCGAGACGGTTTATGGCCTGGCTGCCAACGCCCTGAACCCGCAGGCCGTCGCCAAAATTTTCCCGGCCAAGGGCCGGCCCGCTCATAACCCGCTCATCGTCCATATCGTCGGCCGGTCCATGGCCGAGGCCTGCGTCTCCCACTGGTCGCCTCTTGTGGACAAACTGGCCCGGGCTTTTTGGCCGGGGCCATTGACGCTCGTGCTGCCTCGTTCCGCTGCCATTCCCGACCTCGTGACGGCGGGCGGGCCGACCGTGGCATTACGCTGGCCCGCCCATCCTTTCATTCAGGCAGTGATTCGGGAATGCGGCTTCCCGCTCGCCGCCCCCAGCGCCAACCTGTCCAATCACCTCTCGCCCACCAATGTGGAACATGTCCGGCAACAGTTGGGCGGCGTTATTCCCCTGATTGTGGATGGCGGTCAGTCGCAAGTGGGCATCGAATCAACCGTCTTTGACCTTTCCGCCGTCCCCCACCGCATATTACGCCCCGGCATGATTCATGCCGCCGCCCTCATGGCTGTCACCCGTGAACCTGTGGCCTCCCCGCCGGCCGAACCCGGCGCTGCGGCCGAAGCCTTGCGTAGTCCCGGCCAGCTTAAAAAACATTATTCCCCCAAGGCCCGGTTGTTACTCCTCGCCTGGCAGGACGACCTCGATCTCAAACGCCAGCTTGCTGGGCACCAGCTCAGCCCGGCCGGTTGCCAGATCATTGCTCATGCCCACATTCCTTCGCCCGATGACTTCGGCCGGGTGTGTGTCATTCCTCACGACGCCGAGGCCTTTGCTCGTGCCCTCTACGCCCAACTCCACAATTGTGATGTGCCGGGGGCCGGCTGCATTGTCGTCGAACTCCCCCCGGATCAGCCGGAATGGTCCGGCATCACGGACCGCTTGCGTCGGGCGGCGGCGTGACGGCCGGTTGGAACGTCTCCAGCCAGCGCGCCCGGTCGGTCAGATACAGTCCCGAACTGACGGCATACGGACCGGACGGTGAATCGCGCAGTGGAAATCTCGCTGGGAATATCCCCTGGCCCAGAGTTTTCAAGACAAATTGGTTCCAGCTGGCCTGTGGGGCATACAAGCATTCGCTGTACAGTTTCTTATCCATGCTCTCCGGGGTTAGGTACAGGGCCTGCACCGGTTTGAAATTGTCATTGATGGCGAAATAATTGTCATCCGTATCCAGCGTCAGCCACACACACTGCCGATGGCCGTACCAAGCCACCGCCCACGGCACATCGCTCATCGTTAATTCATTCTTTTTCATCCAGCCGGATGCCCGCAGTATATCCGGCGGATAATAGGGCGGATAAGCCACCGGGATTGTTCCGCCCGAACACAGGGCGCCTAGCAGCGGCAGGCACATTATTGCGGTGAACGCCGCCATGGCCCCGTAGCGCAGGGATTGGAACTGCGTCTGAGATGGCAGCTCAAATTGGTCGAGACAGGTGAAAAAAAACGCCGCTCCGTAAATCAGGATCAGCGGCAGCACCAGCACCAGCAGGTTCTCCGTGTTGATCACCGGCGATTCATCCGACAACTGTGTTCGCCCCAGCGCCTGCGCCACGGCCAGCGTTCCCAGGCACATCAGCAGAAAATATCTCAGGCGGCGGATCGGCAGGCTGCGGAATCCCATCAACAAACCCGCGAAAAAGCACATCGTCACCCAGCTCCGGCCCAGTTGCGGCGCATTGTTTTGTAAGATGCTGATCAGATTCGGCAGCAGCTTGCCGGCCATGTGCAACACCCGCAAGGACCCCGCAAAATCGGGATGCAATGATCGTTGCAGGTCATAGCCCGAACCTTCCACCAGGGCAAATCCTGCCGTGCCAAACGGCGTGCCACTGGTATGATAATTCCTCAGCACCCACGACCCCAGTACCACCAAGAAGGCCGCGCTCGCAAATAATCCCTGCCGCCACCGCTCCTTCTCGCCGAACAGGATCAAAAACACCGCCACCGGTACGATCACCGCGCCAAACGAATATCGCGTCAACGCGCCCACCCCGGTCAACACCCCGGCGGCCACGGCCAGCGCCAGCAACTCGTTCACCGTGGAAGTTTTTTCCCGTGCCCGTGCCTCGATATGCAGCAACAGCTGTGTCAATCCCATGAAGATCACCATTACCAGCAGCGTGGACAAACCCGCCCGGCTGAATTCCCAAAAAATTTCCCCGCCCAGAACCAGTGTGACCGACACCCAGGCGACCTCCTCATCAAACAACTTCCGCGCCAGTAAAAAAGTTTGCCGTGCCAGCACCAGCAGCAGCAGCTGATTGATCAGCATGATCAAAAAATCCGGTTCATAGCGCGCAAACTGGCCCTGCTCCGACCAAAAAGCCTTTTTGAATTCCACCACGTAATGGAACGGCAGCACCTTCATCCACCCCGCCAAAAACAACGGGTACACCGGCGGATTTTCTAGGTCCGGATGCCCCTGCCGGATCCGGCCAAAATCCGGGTCCGGGCCCACCGCCTTATTCATGTCCTTGGCCTCATTCCATTGACTGACCAAAAACAGGCTCAACGGTCGCACAAAGTCCGTCACATAGCCTCGGCCCTCCGCGATGTTCCGCGCCAGTTGCGCCGATTCCATCGCTTCCGGCGTGGAGAAATTTCGAAATTCACGCAGATCATAACACAGCCCCAGCGTCAGCACGATCATCCCCACCATCAGCGTTCGTACCATCCGCGACCCGGTCCCCACCTCCAGGACATGGATGATTCGCTGCAGCAGTTCCGTCATAAACATAGGTTAAAATCCTTCCAAATGATAAAGATGCAGCTTCCGATGAAACGTCCGCCGGCTCATCCCGATCTTCTGCGCCGCCACCGTCCGGTTCCCGCCGCTGTCCTTCAATGCCCGCTCCATCAATTGTTTCTCCGCCTCCTTCAACGTCAAAGCATTTTGTTGCAGAATTTGCGGCTCCGCGCCCCCGCCTGTCCGGACCGACACCGGCAGGTCGCGCGCCGTGATCTTCTCCCCACGACTCAGCACCACCGCGTGCTCAATGGCCGTGCGCAGCTCGCGCACATTCCCCGGCCACGCATGCTGCATCAGCATTTGGAGCGCCTCCGGAGTGAATTCGTTCACCTTTTTGTCATTTTCCCGCGCGAACTCCCGCAGAAAACTCTGCGCCAGCAGCGGCACATCCCCCGCCCGGTCCCGCAGCGGCGGCAGGTTGATCTCCACCACCCGCAGCCGGAAAAACAGATCCTCCCGGAACTTCCCCGCCTTCACCTGCTCCGCCAAATTCTTGTTCGTCGCCGCGATTAGCCGCACATCCGCCGTCAGCGTTTTGTTCGAACCCACCCGCTCAAACGTCCGTTCCCCGAGGAACCGCAACAATTTGATCTGGATCGTCGCGTCGATCTCTCCTATCTCATCCAGGAACAGCGTCCCGCCCTGCGCCTGCTCAAACCGTCCCGTCCGCCGCTCATATGCCCCCGTGAACGCCCCCTTCTCATGCCCGAACAGTTCGCTCTCCAGTAACGTCGGCGTCAGCGCCGCGCAATGCACCGTTACAAACGGCTGCCGCGCCCGCGGACTTCCCTGATGGATCGCCTTCGCAAATACCTCCTTGCCCGTCCCGCTTTCCCCGCCCAACAAAATCGTCGCCCGCGTTGGCGCCACCTGCTGGATAATCTCAAATATCTCCCGCATCACCGGCGATTCCCCGATGATATGTTCTAGCCCGAACTTGGCGTCCAGCTGCTGCCGCAACGCCACGTTTTCCGTCTCTAGATTTTGCTGTCGCAGCGCCCGCGCGATTCGCATCTCCAACTCATCGATCTGCAGCCGTCCCTTCGCGATGTAATCATCCGCCCCCCGCTTCATCGCCTCCACCGCCAGTTCCTCCGACCCGTACGCTGTCATCAGGATGCACACCGGTGGCCGCGCCAGCGACTTCGCCCGTGCGATCAATTTCATCCCGTCCTCGTTCGGCAGCCGGAAATCCGTCAGCATCACCTGAAACGGTTCCCGCTCCAGCAGTTCCATGGCTGCCTGTGCGTCCTCTGCCAGGTATACATCATAACGCTCCTCCAGCGCCGCTCGCAGGCCCTCGCGCGTCGGCTTCTCGTCATCCACTATCAATAATGTTGGTTTTTCGCCCACAATTTTCAAACTTCAGGTCCCGTGTTGATCTCCTGCAACAACCGCGGCCGCCGTTCATGCAGCGGCAGCCAGATGCGGAAGGTCGTGCCCCGACCCACATGGCTCTCCAATTCAATCCGCCCCTCATGCGCCCGCACGATCCGCTGCACAATCATCAGGCCCAGCCCCGTCCCCTTCTTCTTCGTCGTGTAAAACGGTTCAAAAATCCGGCTCACCTGCTCCTCAGGAATTCCCCCGCCCGTGTCCGTCACGCTCACCCACACGTTTTCCGGCGTCTCCCCTGTCTGCAGCGTCAACGTCCCGCCCCGCGTCATCGCCTGCATCGCATTCTTTACCAGGTTCACCAGCACCTGCTGCATCTGTGTCCCGTCAATCGGCGTCGCCGTCAACCCCTGCCGCAGCTTTGTCTTCACCGTCAGCCCCCGGTTGTTCAGCTCCGGCTCCAACAACGCCAAAGTCTTTTCCGCCACCGCATTCAGCGATGTCAGCTTCAACTGCACCGCTGCCGGCCGGATCGCCTGCAAAAATTGTGTGATGATGTAGTCCAGCCGGTTGATTTCCCCCTTCGCCACCCCCAGATATTGTTCCAGCTTGTCCGCCGTCTCTGCCACGTCCGCCTCCCGCACCGGTGTTGCGCCCCGCGACCGTACTTTGCCAGTCCCGGGCACCTGGTCCGGCCGCAGCTTCTTCAGCTCCCGCTCCATCAATTGCAAATGGATGTGCAGCGCATTCAGCGGATTCCCGATTTCATGCGCCACGCTTGCCGCCAGCAGCGTCAGCGCCTGCACCCGCTCGCTCTCAATCGCTTCAAATGTCTTCTGCCGCGCCTCCGTCGCATCATGCAAAATCAGCGCCACCCCCGCGCTCCCGATCGCCTCCCCGTCCAGCGATGCCGCGTACAACCGCAAAAATCGCGGCCTCGGATAATGCACCTCAAACTCATGCCGCATCACCCGCCTTCCTCCGTCCGCCTCCGCGCGCACAATATTTTTCCAATCCACCTCCGGCAGACACTGCGTGATGTGCTGGCCCTCCACGTTCGGTTGTAACCCGATCAGTCGGGTCACCGCCTGGTTAAAATACAATATCTGCCCCTGCTCATCCATCACCAGCACCCCGTCCTCAATCGTGTTGAACAACGTCTCCAGAAACGTCCGCTCCCGCGCCAGCCGCTGCACCACCGTTTGCAGACCCTCCGTGTCCAGCCGGCCAATCCGGCCCAGCACTTTGTCTAAAAAACTGGATTTTGGCGCCACCATTCGGTCATTTCCCCAATAAATTTATTTCGCAAATAATAGCGCCAATATGACACTAAAACTCGATTCGTCAAGGGTGTGCATGATAATTATTGGCACAGTAAGTTTCGTTGTTTAAGAGGGTGTCCCGAAAGTTTTTGCAAGTGTTTCCGTTAACGGTGGCTACGCCAATACAAGTGGGGTGTTTTGCCTGAGTGTTTGAGTTCGAGTTCAGACATGAGTTTGACATTGCCTCCCGTTGGCACCAGCCAACT
>Ga0302319_10003995_pt1 | contig 30487 bp, 25 predicted proteins | sample Bog_T0_2_FD_203319 | JGI IMG/M metagenome (GOLD analysis project Ga0302319, IMG submission 203319) | Peat permafrost microbial communities from Stordalen Mire near Abisko, Sweden - Bog_T0_2 | ecosystem: Environmental > Terrestrial > Soil > Wetlands > Peat | place: Sweden: Abisko, Stordalen Mire... | reverse complement strand
TTCGATCCCGGCGAGAATCTCCCCGGATACTAAGCACCGGCTGGCCCCCTGTCAAGAGGAAAGCAAGGCCCAGAAATCGCATGATCTCATGGAGGAAGCCGTGTCAAGAGATGCTCCGACTCCTGGAGAGTTGGCGTCGGCTCCCTCAACAGAACGAGAATGGCAGCCTCGAGTAGCCGAAGCCCGCCATTTTCTTGAAGGAATTCGTAAGCATGCCCATGGTGCAGACTTTTCCGTCAGGAACCAATGGATGTGCCTGTTGTGTGTAGCGTACGGTGCAGAGGCTCGGCATTTGCTGTGAGGTAGGAATCGATGGAGGCAGCTGCCTTGCGGCCCTCGGAAATTGCCCAAACCACCAATGACTGACCGCGCCGCATGTCACCTGCAGCAAAAATGCCATCCACTGACGTCATGTAGTCTGGATTCGCCGCGACGTTTCCGCGACTGTCCAGCGCTAACCCGAGTTGCTCGATCATGCCGGACCGGACCGGGCCAAGGAAGCCCATCGCCAACAGCACCAGATCGACTTCGAGGACGTGTTCGCTCCCAGCGATCGGTTCAAATTTTGGCGGTGGCCCCACACGAAGCAGGTGTAGTTGCTTCACGTTTCCGTTCTCGTCTCCGGTGAATTTCACGCTGTTGATACTCCAGTCGCGAATTCCTCCTTCTTCGTGCGCGCTTTCCGTTCGCAACTGAAGCGGCCACAATGGCCAGGGAGTAGATCCAGCGCGCTTTTCTGGAGGCTTGGGCATGATCTCAAACTGGTGGATGCTCAGCGCCCCTTGCCGATGACTTGTGCCCAGGCAGTCCGCGCCTGTGTCCCCGCCACCGATGATTACCACGCGCTTGCCCTTGGCGCTGATCGCGTCTTCAGGATTGCGGAGGAACTGCTCCTCCAAGTCGCCTTCGCAGCGGCGATTTTGCTGGGGTAAGAATTCCATGGCATAGTGGATGCCATTCAACTCTCGGCCAGGGATACTGAGGTTGCGCGGTTGTTCAGCCCCACCCGCCAAAAGAATTGCGTCGTAGTGCTCAGTCAGCGCGGCAACGGGCACATTCACGCCTACATGGGCATTGGTGATGAATGTGACTCCTTCCATGCGCATCTGCTCAATGCGCCGGTCCAGTACCCACTTCTCCAACTTGAAGTTGGGAATGCCGTAACGCATCAAGCCGCCGATCCGGTCGTTCTTCTCGTAGACCGTCACCGAATGGCCGGAACGCCGCAACTGTTGCGCAGCTGCCAGGCCAGCCGGCCCACTGCCGACCACAGCAACCCGTTTTCCGGTGTTTTGCTCGGGCGGTTCGGGACGAATCCAACCTTCTTGCCAGCCGCGTTCGACGATCGACTTCTCAATCAGCTTGATGGATACCGGGGGTTGGTCGATTCCCAGAACGCAGGAGGCCTCGCATGGGGCGGGGCAGATGCGCCCTGTGAATTCGGGGAAATTATTGGTAGCGTGAAGGCGCCGAACAGCGGCCTCCCAGCGGCCGTTGTAGGCCAGGTCATTCCAGTCAGGAATAAGGTTGTTTACCGGGCACCCGGTATGGCAAAACGGCACTCCGCAGTCCATGCAGCGTGCGCCTTGTTCGCGCTGTTTTTCTTCAGGAAATGGCTCGTAAATCTCGAACCAATCCTTGACGCGTTCCTCTACATTGCGGCGTGTGGGCTGCTCGCGTTGAATCTCAAGAAAGCCGGTATCCTTACCCATGCTGCACCTCTGCGGCCGCCACGTTGGGCGACGATAAAATGGGAGCGCTATAGTTTGCGTTGGCGGCTTCCGCGTTGCGAGCGAACCCGAGCACGCGCTTGTATTCGTGCGGGAATATCTTGATGAATCGCGGTTGTGCGTCAGCCCAGTGTTCCAGAATCCACGCTGCACGCGGGCTGCCGGTCAGGTCGCGATGGCGTTCCAGCAAGGACCGCACAATCTCCACATCTTCGGCGAGAACAAGCGGCTCCAAATCGACGCTGGCCTTATTGCACCGCCGGCTTTCAAAGTCACCCTGATCATCGTAGACATAGGCAATTCCGCCGCTCATGCCCGCGGCAAAATTGCGGCCTGTCGACCCGAGGACGATCACCGTTCCATTGGTCATGTATTCGCAGCCGTGATCGCCCACTCCTTCGACAACCGCGGTGGCGCCGGAGTTGCGCACTGCGAAGCGCTCGCCCGCGATCCCGTTGAGGAAGGCCTCGCCGCTCGTTGCCCCGTAGAGCACGACGTTGCCTACAAGGATGCTCTCTTCCGGGAGGAAGCTCGATGTCTTGGGCGGATAAGCAATGATACGACCTCCGGAAAGTCCCTTTCCCACGTAGTCGTTTGCATCGCCTTCGAGTTCGAGCGTCACGCCGGACGGAACGAATGCGCCAAAGCTTTGCCCTGCCGAACCCTGGAAGCGGAAATGAATTGTGCCATCCGGCAAACCTTCTGATCCATAGCGGCGGGCAATCTCGCCACCCAACATTGCGCCCACGGTGCGATGGACATTGCGTATCGCAAAGCTTCCCTTAACCGGGGTTTTCGATTCCAGCGCCGGAGCGGCCTTAGCAATCAGCGCGTGATCCAGAGCCTGATCGAGCCCGTGATCCTGGTCCTGCATCTTCCGCCGTGCAACCCGAGAAGGAAGATCAGGCGAGTAGAGAATCGAAGACAAATCGATCCCTTTCGCCTTCCAGTGCTCGTCTGCAACTGCGGCGTCAATCTTGTCCACTCGCCCGATCATCTCGTTCACCGTGCGGAAGCCCAGCTTCGCCATGTGCTGACGAACCTGCTCAGCCAGGAAGAAGAAGAAGTTGATCACGTGTTCAGGCTGACCGGTAAACCGGGCCCGCAACACCGGGTCCTGCGTGGCGATGCCTACAGAACACGTGTTCAGGTGGCACTTGCGCATCATGATGCAGCCCATAGTGATCAGCGGCGTTGTCGCGAATCCAAACTCCTCAGCTCCCAGCAGCGCGGCGATCACTACGTCGCGGCCGGTTTGCAACTTGCCATCCGTCTGCACCTTGATGCGGCTGCGCAGGTCGTTCAGCAGCAGCACCTGCTGCGTCTCGGCAAGGCCCAGTTCCCACGGAAGCCCTGCATGTTTGATTGAACTCAGCGGGGAAGCGCCCGTGCCTCCGTTGTCGCCGGAGATGAGCACCACATCCGCGTGCGCCTTCGAGACGCCGGCAGCAACCGTGCCCACGCCAACTTCAGACACCAGCTTCACTGCGATCCGTGCCTTTGGGTTCACGTTCTTCAAGTCATAGATCAGCTGTGCCAAATCTTCGATAGAGTAAATATCGTGATGCGGCGGCGGTGAAATCAGGCCGACGCCGGCAATGGAGTGGCGCGTTTTTGCAATAATCTCGTCCACCTTGTGGCCAGGCAGTTGTCCGCCTTCGCCGGGCTTGGCGCCTTGCGCCATCTTGATCTGCAACTCGTCCGCATTTACAAGGTAGTTTGTGGTAACGCCAAAGCGACCGCTGGCAATCTGTTTGACGGCGCTGCGGCGCAGGTCGCCGTTTTTGTCGCGAGTGAAGCGCTCCTCGTCCTCGCCCCCTTCGCCTGTGTTCGACATGCCGCCAATGCGGTTCATTGCGATGGCGAGAGTCTCGTGGGCTTCCTTGCTGATCGATCCAAAGCTCATGGCGCCGGTGGTGAAGCGCTTGACGATCTCCTTTGCGGGCTCAACCTCGTCCAGCGGAATCGCTTCACCTTCGTACTTTAGCTTCAGTAAACCGCGCAACGTGCACAAGCTGCGATTCTGCTCGTCGAGCAAGTCTGTATATTCCTGGAACGTCGCCGGATTGTTCTGGCGCACAGCATGCTGCAATTTACTGATCGTCAAGGGGTTCAGAAGGTGCAGTTCACCGCCGATCCGGTATTGATAGTGGCCGCCAACCACAAGGTCGGTTTCAGATTCAGTCAGGGGCTGGAAGGCGTAAGCGTGCTTCATCTGTGCCTCGCGCGCCAGCACGTCCAGGCCAACGCCTTCAATGCGTGATGCCGTGTTTGAGAAGTACGCGTCGATGAGCGCTTTATTCAAACCCACGGCCTCAAATACCTGTGCGCCGCGGTAGCTTTGCAGTGTACTGATGCCCATCTTCGAGAAGGTCTTGAGCAGCCCCTTGTTAATGGCCTTGATGAAGTTCTTTTCCGCATACTCGGCGGTAACTTTTTCCGGCAGCAATCCGCGGCGTTTTAAATCGTGAAGCGTCTCGATCGCCATGTATGGGTTGATCGCGCTTGCACCGTATCCAATCAGCAGGGCAAAGTGCATTACCTCGCGCGGCTCGCCGCTTTCAATGATCAACGCAACCTGGGTACGCGTCTTCTCCCGTACCAGCCGGTTGTGTACTGCAGCCATCGCGAGCAAGCTGGGAATTGGTGCATAGGTCGGATCGACGCCGCGATCGGAGATGATCAGCAACGTATACCCCGAGTGCACGGCATGTGCGGCACGAGCGCTCAAGTCCTCAAGCGCATGCTTCAATCCGGCTTCCCCATCGGCCGCGCGGAACAGCGCCGGCAAAGTGGTAGCCAGCAGATCGCCGGAAGAGATGCGGCGCAACTTCTCCAGATCGCGGTTGGTCAGGATCGGATGCGGCAGTTTGAGTGTGTGGCAGTTCTCCGGCGCCTCGTCCAGAATGTTGCGTTCCGTGCCAATGTAGCTGATCAGAGACATCACCAGCTCTTCGCGAATCGGATCGATTGGCGGATTCGTAACCTGCGCGAAAAGCTGCTTGAAGTAGTTGAATAGCGGCTGCGGACGATCCGATAGGCATGCCAGTGGAACATCCGTGCCCATTGATCCAATTGGCTCCTCGCCTTTGGCGCCCATCGGTGCCAGCAGAACTTTGAGATCTTCCTCGCTGTACCCGTATGCGCGTTGGCGGCGAAGCAGTGTCTCGGGATGCGACGCGATCACGCGGGAAGGCTCCGGCAGATGATCGAGCAGCACCTGCTGCTCCTTGAGCCATGCTGCATAAGGTTGGCGACCTGCCAACTGCTTCTTGATCTCGGCGTCGGAGATGATGCGCTTCTGTACCGTATCCACCAGGAACATGCGGCCGGGCTGGAGACGGCCCTTCTTGCGGATGTCTTCCGCCGGCACATCGAGTACTCCAGCCTCCGATGCCAGCACCACCAGGTCGTCCTTGGTCACAATATAGCGTCCTGGACGCAGACCATTTCGATCGAGGGTCGCACCGATCAGTTTGCCGTCGGTGAAGGCGATCGCGGCCGGTCCGTCCCACGGCTCCATCAGGGAAGCGTGGTACTCGTAAAAGGCGCGTTTTTCCTCATCCATGTCGGGATTGCCCGACCAGGCCTCCGGAATCAGCATGGCCATCACATGTGGCAGTGAACGGCCGGATTGGTAAAGGAACTCGACTGCATTATCCAGCGAACCGGAATCGCTGCCGTGCGGCGTGATGACCGGATAAAGTTTGTCGATCTGCCCCTCATAGAGCGGACTCCGCAGCACCGACTGCCGCGCGTTCATCCAGCTCACATTGCCCCGGATAGTGTTAATTTCTCCATTGTGCGCCACATAGCGGTATGGATGCGCCAGCTTCCAACTCGGGAACGTATTGGTGGAAAATCGTTGGTGGACAAGGCAAAGCGCACTTGTGACCAGCGGGTTGGCCAGTTCGAAGTAGAACTTCTCAATCTGGGGAGCTAACATGAGCCCCTTGTAAATGATCGTCCTGCATGAAAACGACGGGATGTAGAAACTGTCCTGGTCTTCAATATCAGAAGCGGCAATCTCATTCTCGGTGCGCCGCCGGACGCGGTAGAGCAGACGCTCGAACCCGTCTTCGTCCAGTCCCTTGGGCCGGCCCACGAACAACTGTTCGATATATGGCTGCGAAGCCCGCGCTTCACGGCCGATGGCGTCTCCGTTCACCGGCGTGTCCCGCCAGCCCAATACGCTCAGTCCTTCTTCGCGCGCGATGCGCTCGAAGACACCCTCGCACTGCAGGCGGCTGTGCTTTTCCACGGGCAAAAAAACCATGGCTACGCCATAACAACCAGGCTGCGGCAGCCGAATCCCCAGTTCGCCGCATTCCCGGGCGAAGAAGACGTGAGGAATCTGGATAAGGATCCCGGCGCCATCTCCCGTCTCCGGGTCGCAACCCGCGGCGCCGCGATGCGTCAGGTTGATGAGCACCTCCAGACCCTTGCGAATGATGTCGTGGCTCTTCTCGCCGCGAATACTCGCGACCATACCCATACCGCAGGCATCGTGCTCATTCCGCGGATGATAGAGGCCTTGCGGAGACGGTGTGCTGAGACGGAATTCCGATGTATGCATGGCGACCTTCCGGATGGACTTTTTGAGTGCGAACTGCGATCTGTTGCCGGGATACACATCCCCGGTGCGATCTCCCTCGATGGAAATCGCCTGCCTCTTGAATGAATGGGCCTGCTGGGCAGGTCTGACCTTGTGTGGGACGTGGCTGAACTCTCTACTATATCGAATTTTAACCTTCCTGTTGAACTTAGTTTCAACGGCGGGGTAATCCGATAGAGGTAGCGGAAGCAACGACGCAGATTTGTTCGCCCCGAACACGGCGGAGGCGGAAGGTTTGGCGTTTGTGATGCAGGTCACTCGAAGCGACGGTTTGAGATGGCAATGCGAGATTACTTCTTAATTAACCACGTAGGTACCAAAGATTTAGGGGGGGTAGGGGTCGCCCGGTGGTACGGACCGGTGACATGCCTGACAGTTTGAAGCTGCGGCCTGCTGCGAGGCTCAGAGACTTGAATGGAGGAGCGGTCATGAATCAAGTGTGCACCATTTGACGAAATAGACTGCAAAATCGGGAAATATATTTTTGGGATCTGGGGAGGCAAGGAAATTGAGCGAAATTCGACTTCATGCGATGGCCCCGATATCGGCGGCCAGCAGACATCGGCTGGTTCCGATTCTTGAACACGGTCAGAACTCAACGGCGGTGAGTGACCTGTTTTCTGACCGCACTCTTCGCCGAGCTGACAGACCGATGGGTTGGTTCCCAGTCGGTTCCTCGTCGGTGAATCCCGGTGCGGTTTTCAAACAGGCAGAGTCCAAATTGGAGAAAGAACAACCTGGATGGAAGGTACTGGAGTCCGTCGATTCGAATGGCAGCGGGCGCCAGGTGCGTGAAGCTGTCCACGAATGAAGAAGCGGATACACTGGCACCGTGGGAGGGTGTTTATGGGGATTGGCGCCGCGTTTCTGTTGTCCATGAGTTTGGCTGCACCGGCGTGGGCGCAGGAGCTTGCTGTGCCACGGTCGCCGTCTCTGCGTGCGCAATCCAACGTCGTGCTTGTTCCCGCACTGGTAAAAAACGGCAAGGGGGAGTTGGTTTTCACCCTGAAGGCGGACGACTTTCGCGTGACGGACGATGGAATTGAGCAGAAGGTCACCCTGGACGAAGATACCGGCAGCGAGCCTCTGGCGCTGGTGATCGCAGTTCAGTCTGGCGGAACAGGGAGGGATAAGCTTGATAGCTATCACCATCTTGGTTCGGTACTCGGTGCACTTGTGGGGGGTGTGAAGCACAAGATTGCGGTGGTCGATTTCGACAGCGCCCCGGAGTTGCTGCAGGAATTTACATCCGATGAGGACGTGGCGGGTGAGGCGCTGAACAATTTAGAACCTGGGGACAAGGGCGCGGCGATTCTGGATGGACTGAAGTTTTCGGTGGACCTGCTGCGGAAGCAGCCGGCCGGGTATCGGCGCGCAATTCTGCTGATCTCAGAGACGCTGGACCATGGTAGCCAGACGAATATGGAGGATGTGTTGCGAGCGATCAGCGACACCAACACAGCGATCTATACGCTGTCATTCTCCAGCGGGAAGGCGGCCGCGGCGAACTACGCCTATCACGAGTTGCCGGTGCGGAAAGAGCCGGGCGGCGGGATGGAGATTGGGTCAAATGCGCATCCGGGGCCGCCTCATGGATGCATGGGGAAGGATCCCGATCCGGAGGCGACGAAGAACAAGGCGATGCAGGCGTTCGACTGCCTGGGGTTGCTGGCTCCTCCGCTGGCGCTGGCGAAGATGGAGGCGATCCGCATTTCCGATGGGTTGCAGAAGAATGTCCCCGAGACTGTGGCGCAGGTGACCGGGGGCGAGTACTTCAAGTTTGAGAATAACCGCAGCCTGGTGCGGGGGATGCTGACGATTTCAAATGATGTGCCGAACCGGTATGTACTGAGCTTTCAGCCGGTGGCACCGCATGCGGGGTTTCATGCGGTGGAGTTGAAGTTGAAGGATGCGAAGGGGCTGAGCCTGACGGCGAGGACGGGGTATTGGGTCGACAGTGAAAAGTGAACAGTCGACAGGGAACAGGGAACGGGGAATTGGGTCTGGGGTGTGGGGGATGGGGTCGGAGTCATCGGAGACGGTGGGTGATTCTATCTGCTTTTTCTTAAGAACAGTCGCAGATCCCTCACTTTGTTCGGGATGACAGTGCTCTTTCTTGTGTGATCGTCTGGGGGCGGGTTCGGTGGATCGGGCGAATCGAGGGATTGCCCGAATTTTCAGGGCAGATCCCTCGGCTACGGTCGGGATGACAGTGCCTTTTGTTATCACATTGCTAGGTTTCGCGGCGGAACTGGATGATTCTGCGGCGGTCGCGTTTGGTGGGGCGGCGCTCGGGGAGCGGGGCGAATTCCTGCATGGCTTTGCGTTCGGCGGCCAGCTTCATTCGGGCTTCGCGGCTGGCTTCGGTTTCGCGGTAGAGTGTCTGGGCTACGGCGGCCGGGCCGCGCATTTCGGACAGGGCAAGAACTTCGATCTCGAAGTCGCCGCCTTCGTTTTTGACGCGCAGCATGTCGCGTACGTGGACATCGCGGGAGGGCTTGGCCTGGAAATTGTTGGAGTGGATGCGGCCCAGTTCGCAGGCTTTCTGCGCGAGGGCGCGGGTCTTGAAGAAGCGGGCGGCCCAGAGCCATTTGTCGATGCGGACTGAAGTCATAGCAGGGAACGGGGAATTGGCAACAGTGGACAAAGGACAGTGAACCGTTGGATCGGGGACCCGAAAGCCATCCCTCAGGGGCTAAAGCCCAGCTTTATTCTCAGCGATTTGCGGCACGACTAAAGTCGTGCCCGTTCAAAACGTCGACTTGCTTAGAAGTTCCTTTGCGCGCTAATTGGTCAGAACAGCGCGATAGCGGACCTTGTTCTTCTTCACTTTTTCGATGGCTTCGTTGGCCTTGGCCATGGGGAAGGCTTCGATCTGGGCCTTCACACCGTGGCGGGCGGCGACATCGAGCATCTCGCGCAGGCGATAGGGGCTGCCTGTCGGGTTGCCACTGATGGAGCGCATACCGGCGATCAGCGGGAAGGCGTGAACAGAGACGGCAGACGGTGGAACGCCAACGAAGCAAAGCGTTCCGGTGGGGCGAAGGGCCTGAATATAAACGCCCCAGTCCTGATCGGCGTTGATGGTACTGAGAATAAGGTCCTGTGTTCCCGCAACTTCCTTCAGTGCCTTGGATTCGCGGCTGTTGACGAAGTGATGTGCGCCGAGCGCGCGCGCCTCTTCTTCCTTGTTGGCAGAGGTTGAGAATGCGGTCACTTCGGCTCCGAAGGTGCGCGCAAACTGGATGGCCATGTGGCCGAGCCCACCTATGCCGATGATGCCGACACGGGAAGAGGGATTGACGCCATGCGTACGCAACGGGTTATAGACGGTGATTCCGCCGCAGAGCAGGGGCGCGGCATGCTCGCTCTTGAGCTTGTCGGGGATGGGAATAACGAAGCGGTTATTGGCTCTGACGGAATCCGCATAGCCGCCATTGCGGTGGACGCATGTGCCTTCCGAAGCTGGGCACAGGTTCTCCATGCCACGCGTGCACCACTCGCACTGGCCGCAGGAGTTCGACTGCCAGCCGAGGCCGACACGCTGGCCCAGCTTGAGGGATTGCACTTCGGCTCCTACTGCGGCGACCGTTCCCACAATCTCATGCCCTGGAATGAACGGATAATGGCTGATGCCCCAGTCGTTCGAGATCAGGTGTAGATCGCTGTGGCAGATTCCGCAGTGCGTAATCGAAATCTCCACCTCTTGCGGGCCCAGTTTGCCTGGGTCGTACCGATAGGGGAGTAGTTCTGCTCCGGCCGCGTGTGCAGCAAGTCCTTGAATTTGAGCCATGACCGTTCCAAGTTCCTCTTTTGGGGTGAAATGCAGGCCGACAGGTCCCAGGTGCGCGCCGGTCCGCGAAAATGCGCCAGGTGAATCTTGATTGCTCTTAGTTTAAACCGCCACCCGGCTCTATGCGCAGGTTGAGTATCTGGAATCCGCTGACGGGCCCACCTGCGGGGACTTCAGCGGCCAACGCGGCAGACTCCCCATTGAGGTTGGCATCCTGTGCGGAACGAAGCGGCTCCAGAGCGTTGGCAACGGACAAAGGCAGGCTGGTGAGGGTTTGACCGTCGATGCCAGCCTGGGTTTCCGGGACAAGCACACTCACATAGATGTGGTCGGCGGGGTGCTTGTTTCTGTCCAGCGCCAAAATGGTTTCGATACCCAGGGGACGATTGGAATTGCGCGGCTGGTCCAGAGTCCGGTCCAGCGTACCGGCATCCGACACCAGAAGGCGAAGATTTCCTCCGGAGAGGCGGGCAGGAAGTTTCACCGGAATGCGGAGGTTGTGTTCGGGCTTTTGAAATGGGCGCACAGTCACTTCGACGACCACGGTTTCGCCGGCGTGAACGATGTCACTGGATGTGAGACGCGCGGATTCGATGCGCAACTGAACCCGGCGGGGAATGGTTTCAACCTGGAGGTCGATGGACCTGATGGATCCCTGACGTGTGCCATTGGAGTAGATGCGGGCGAATCGAGTGCCGGCCTGGAGAGCGAGTACGAGCGATGCGGGACCAGCTTCGCCGGCCGAGGCCCACTCGTCAAGCGGGATTGGCTGGCCGGAATCGAGTGCGATGGAACCGGTGAGGTGATAGCTGGTCTCGTCGGAGCTCTTGTTGGTCATCAGCAGGGCGTTGTAGAGCGCCACCAGCATAGCCTGCGGGGTAAGCATGGGAAGATTGAGAATCTCGACATTCAGCTTGCGGTCGGCTTCGGGCGCACGACCCTGGGGCGGATGGATTGTAATGTGGACGGGAATCATGCTTGGCTTCAGGCCGAGAATGCCGCGGATGGCAGAAGCTCGATCTTCGGTAAACGTGCCAATCAACTGGCCGGTGTTCACGATCTTGAAGGCGTCCAGCGGAGAAGCGAGGGTGGCGACGACCTCCGCGGTGGTCATGGGCAGGGAAACCGGGCCGGACTGAAGAATGGGATGGCCGCAGGCGAGCAACTGCGTTGGGTCGATATAGGTGACGGTGCAGGTGGCCGAGATCTCGAAATCGCCGCGGATGAGTTGTGCGCTGACGGCCGATCCAGGCACCATGGTGGCGGCCGCTTTTGCGGAGGGTTCGGCCTCGAGTTCAGAAGCAGACGAACTCGATGCGGAGAAGCCGGAAGCACCACCGGCGGCGACGACTTCAAGGCCCGTGCCGGCCATCTGCTGCTGCCAAAGTCGTACGGCTTCCGGACGCAATCCGCTCATTACCAGTGGTGTTTCCATGGCCTGGAAGGTTTCGCTGCCGGACTTGGGCTGCGCCTGGTTGGCAAAGGACTGGTCTAAGGTGTAGGGTGTCTCGGGGCCGATGGGGAGATCGCGAACTTCAAGCATCTGGGCGATGGGCGTGATGCCGGCAATCGGGTCTTTGCTGAACTCGCCAATGCGGTAAGAAAGGGAACCGAGCAGCTTCTGCCCAATGTAGACCGGGCTACCGCTCATGCCTGCCACGACGCCGGTATATTCCGGCTTGGCGCCGTGGAGTTTTGCCAGAATCATGTCCTGGCCGGGGCCACGCGCGCCGCGGAGCACGCCGAGAATCTCAACCTGCATCGGTTCCGGTTTCGTTCCTTCAAATACAGTCCACGCGGTGCCCATCATTCCTTTGCGCACCTCGCTCAGGGGAAAGAAGCCTCCAGATGAAGGCGGCGGGCCATCTGAAGCGGCCTGGGCGCAAAGGATGGACGGGATGAGCAAGGCCGCTAGGGATAGATCCAGGGCGATTGCCCACCTAGACAGATTTGCGGGGATTTCCTTTGTCCGGGTTTTCACGTCTATAAGAGTACAGCGCGGAGCTTCCGTTGCAACGGCGGCTGGAAGCTGTGTGCTGTCTTCCCGTATGCTGATCAGCACAGAGGTCGTCATGTCCATTTTGCGCAGGAAGTCTTCTCCAAATGCTCGTCTCCGCCCGGCAGTTTTCTGTTTGCTGGGGATGGCTCTCGCGGCGACGCCGTTTTGCTGGTCGCAGGCGACACCGCCGGCGCCCACGACAACTCCCGCGCCGCCGTCGGATCAGACGTCGCCGGATGAGGGCGGTCCGACGGGCGATAACGGAGTGATTGCGCTGCCAAAAAAGAAAGAAGCTCCGGCGGACACGCCACCGCCCGCACCGTCGGCTCCGAAGATTGTGAATCCGGAGGGGATGTCGAACTTCTCGCTGAAAATAGATGTGCCGGAGGTGACGGTGGACGTGGGTGTGCTTCTGGAAAAGACGCACTCGTTTGTTCCCGGCCTCAAGCCCACAAACTTTCGCGTGTATGAAGATGGCGTGGCACAGAAGGTTTCTGGATTCAAACGTGTGGAGGCGCCCATCACGGCGCTGATGATCTGCGAGTTTGCTTCGCCGCGCAACATCAACAGCTACAGCGGTTACATGCTGATCCGTGACATGCGGAATGCATCGTTCGCCTTCGCGCAGCAGCTGCGACCGCAGGATTATGTTGCGCTGATGACCTTCGACATGCGGACGCAGATCCAGCTGGACTTTACGCAGAACAAGCAACTGCTGGAGCAGGCGATTGACTCGCTGCGGGTGCCCGGCTTCAGCGAGACGAATGTGTTTGACGCGCTGTATGAGGGCCTTGACCGGCTGGAGCGGATTGAAGGCCGCAAGTACATCATTCTTATCGCCTCAGGGATCGATACATTCTCAAAGCTGACGCTCGACAAGATGCTAAAGAAGGTGAAGGCGTCGCAGGACATCACGATTTTCACCATCTCGACGGGCGGGTTTACACGGGCTGTTCGGGGCGACACGATTACCCAGCTGCAGGCGGATAACGAAATGCGGACGTTCGCCAGTATCACCGGCGGCGAGAGCTACTTCCCGCGCTTTCCTGGAGAATTGGCCGACGACTTCGGACAGATCAACCAAAATATCCGCTCAAAGTACGAACTGGTTTACCGGCCAACCAATGCCAAACAGGACGGGTCGTATCGGAAGCTGCGAGTGGAACTTGTGGACGACGAAGGCCAGCCGCTGCGGTTCACGGATGAGAAGCACAAGCCATTGAAATACGACATCATCGCTCGCGATGGCTACCGTGCCAAGCAGGAAGTCGAGTAGCACCGGGACTTTGCAGGCGCACACTACGGCGGGCGATCGTGCCGGAGCACAATCTTCAGCCATGGTGGCTCAACGCGTCTGACAGGTCCGGTTACTTGAACTGGCTGACGATGTCGAGAACGTAGTAGCCGATGACGACTACGGTCATGACAACGGCCAGCACCAGCGCCACTTTTCTGGCCGGTTCAAGCTTCTGGACCTTCTCGATGATGGCGGCCTGCTCGGTCTTCAGATGGTCGAATGCCGAATCAAGAACAAGCTGATCGTCCTCGTTCTGGCTGAGTTTTCCGCTGTAGATCTTGAGCCCCAGCACAACCGCAACCAGAACTCCCCAAATGGACCACATTACCGGTACAAATCCTGTCATACTCCACCTCCATGAGTTTTTCAGGTCCCAGATACCGGCGGGTCCGTGAAGGAATCGCGGTCTCGTGAGTAGAGGGGCCGTACGGTTCACCATGATAGCGCCGTTCAAAGATCCGTGTGGTGATAAGTATCACAGGCATTTTGGGAGTCAAAAGAGGGCTGATTTCATGCCCTTTGTGGTGCTCGGCCGTCATTTGGGTGAAGGCAACCAAACCAGGCGCACCAAGGCGGCGCGCGCAACTCGTCCAGTCATCTTCAAAGATGCGACCTGTGACGCTCGAGTTGCATCGAACGGAGTGGCATATTGATTCGGGCTTGTATCTCTCCCCCCGAAGCAGGTAGAGTTGAAGGATAACGGCAGCAATTCAGAAGTTTGAGAGGACAAACATGGCCACAGCAACCGTCGCACCCGCACAGGAAACCGAAAAGAAGGCGCCCCTTCACCTGACTCCTCAGGCTATCGCCAAGGTGCGCGAGATTATGGCCACCCAGGACCCACTCCCAGCAGGCCTGCGCATCGGCGTAGTTGGCGGCGGATGCTCCGGATTCCAGTACTCCATGGCCTTTGAAAACCAGAGCGGCATGATGGACAAGGTCTTCAGCTTCGACGATCTGAAGGTTTTCGTCGATGCCACCTCGCTTATGTACCTGAACGGCTGCATCGTTGATTACGTCGAGACCCTGGAAGCGGCCGGCTTCAAGTTCGAAAATCCCCAGGTTAAGTCGACCTGCGGCTGCGGTTCTTCTTTCAGCGTGTAACCCCAAGAGCTCCATTTTGCTTCCAGCGCATTGAGGCCGGTCCCTTCCTGGGACGGGCCTCAATGCGTTTTGGGATCGGATGGCTGGCCTGCTGGATTATTGTTGCGGCCCGGTGGGTGCAGGAGCCGGATTCGGGGTCGGCGTCGGCGTCGGCGTTGGGCTACCACCGGGATTTTGGTTGAAACCGGGCGCGCCAGGCTGCAGCGGGATAACCGGACTCTGGTTGCCACCCTGTTGCGTCATCTGGTCGGCGATCGGGTCGTAAAAGAACTCCCATTCGTTATAGTGGTTCTTCTTTTTGTAGATCAAAATCGACGGCTTCGGGCTAGCCGGTTTGAAGCCCATGATCCCGATGCCGCCAAAGGTTTGCCCCTGGCCGCCGAAGGTAGTGCCGTTCCCGGTACCTGCTGCGCCTCCGGTTCCGCCATTCTGGCCGGCGCCATTTTGCCCGTTACCGTCGTTGGCGTTCCCGTTGGTGTTGCCGGACTGGTCTGTAGATCCGTTAGTCGTGCCGCTGTCGGTGGTACCGGTTGCGCCAACCACGCCGGTTGAACCTGTACCGTTGAAGCCAGTACCACCTATATTGGAGCCTCCTGCCCCGTTGAGGCCGTTACCGCCAGATGGGCCAATGCCGCCTAAAGTGGTGCCGGCAATTGGCTGACCAAAGAATCCCATCGACTGCGTCTTGTTCTGCCCTACCTGGATCGGCTGCCAATCGTCTTTACCGGTCATCGGGTCAAGATACTTCTTGCGCAGAAAGCGAATCTCGTTGGTTTTTACGAGCGCGTCCATGTTGGGCGGATACCTACCGAACTTTTTGTAGTAGAGCTTGACGGCGCGGGCGTACTGCTTGCCGCGGTGCATGGTTTCGACCTCGCGGTCGCGCTGGATGGATTTGGCGATCTTTGGGGCGGCTACCATCATGGCAATCATCAGGAGTGCCAGCATGAAGACTACGCCAACCAGGATGTAGCCTTCTTCAGAAGGTCGGGCCGTTCGTCGATTTGTACGATATCTGCGCATGCGGGGAATCGGCGTTCAATTGGAGCTGAATGACAAGGTTTGCGTGTTGTTGTAGCTGAGGTCGGTGACCTGCACACTTCCCGGCTGGATGAGCCCCACTTTGTAACGGTGGTCCACCACCTCTCCGGTCTTTGCCATGAAGATATCGTCACCGTGCGCCAGGAAGGCTTTCATCGACTTGTCCTTTGTCTGCGTGTAGCCAAAGTATTTCAGGTCAATGGGCGGCGCCTTGGGCGCCTCGGGAGGGGGCGGCGGCACGTTGACGGCTACATCCGTCTTCCGTCCGTTCGTGATCGGAGTCTCTGGCGGCGGCGCTGGCGCAGACTCGGCGGAGAAGATGTTCCTTCCCGTTCCGGCATACTCCACGTCCTCGGTCTGTGCCAAACGGTCGAAGTGAACGGTCGGGTCAAGACCCATGCCGGCGAGTTTCTCGGCTTCCGGCCCCTGGTTTGACTGCCCGGTTGTCGTGCCTCCAGCCTTGCGAGCAGGGGAGGAAGCGCTAACTGGCTTGGGCTGCACTGGTGGTCCGGACGGACTGCTGAAATAGCCGTATAGCTCATAAATGCCGCCGATCAGGATGACCGCGAACAGACCGATGACCAGGTAGACCTGCCGCTTGTTTTCCGCTCCGAGAGGGATCGCCATGCTATTCACCCTCCTTGCCGGCGGAGCCGTTGCTGGTGGGGTTCGCGTTCTCGTCGCCGGGTTCCGGTGTTGCGGGGAGGTTACTGTCGGCGGCGTCGGCCGGGCGCAGCCAGGTGGAGACGCGCAGGTGAAGGTTCACCAATCCACCCTGCTGGCCGGACAGGTCAGTGCCGCGGATGACAAAGAACGTCTGATCACGTTCCAGGCTGTTGATAAAGTGCATGATGTCGGGATAGGAGCCGGTGATGACGGCGTCGAGCGAGATTTCCGTCAGATTGGCGCCCGGCTTGCCCTGCGTGTATTGGACTCGGGAGAGACGCACGCCGGATTTGACCTGCAGTTCACCCACCCGCATCGCAATCGACGAGTAGTTGGGAGGAATGCGCTTCTTGTAGAAATCCTGGATCTCTGTACGCGACGCGCCGATCCGCTTGTCCAGGCCGCGGAGGGGAACAGTCTGAAACTCCATGGCCCTCAGCTCCACCTGCTTGCCTTTAAGGGCATCGGTAGAGCGGCCGTTGGTGGCGATCCAGTCTAGTCCCAGGCGAACGGAGAGACCGATGACCAGGGCCAGCACGACCGCGAAGCCGACATAGTGCCACGTGAGCGGGGAGGTGAGGCGTTCGCGCCAGGGGGATGCCTGTCTGTTGCTCATTTTTGGACTCCTGGCGGTGTTCCTTGCGGAGGTGCCGGCAGAGGCGCTGGCCGTGTCCTGGGCTGAATTCCAGGCGCTCCGTAGGGGGCTGTGTTATTGACTCCGCCATTGGGCATCCTCATCATTTGCGGATTGGGATGGGGGGTAATCACGCTCTGCGGAGCCTGATTCTGGGGGCCCAAATAAGCTGGCCGCCCTGCGCCACGGCCTTGCAGAGGCTGGGCTGGACGGGAGGGAGACAGGCGCAATGGAGTTGTCGAGTGCGCATCTGAATCTGCGCGCCTGATGGGAACTTTCCGCGCTGCCTTGCGTTCTTCCTGTGAGGCTGGGTTGTAGTCGGCCAGGAGGTCGAAATCGGTACGATCGGCAGCGCTGACCGGCTCAATGCGCTGGCCAGGCTTGTCCGTGCTCTCAGCATTTTCGCCGACAATGCGGGGAAGCAGAAAGCGCTTCGAGTGCTCGAGGTTCCGGACCAGGTCAACGGCCCGGTCGCGTGGGCCGACGACGCGCAGGCTGACGGAGATGTGGCCATCCTTCTGTCGGGCCGGCTTGAGAGCGGTGACCTGCACGCCGCCGGGCAGGACGGTCTCCAGGTCTTCCATCGCCAGAGTCCAACTGAAGCATTTTTCATCGATGAGTTGGTTGAGCGCGGCGGCCTCTTTGAGTAATTGCACGTTGTCAGGCTGGTCCATCATCGCCCGATAGGTCTTCTGTTCCTGGGTAACCGTGGCAATCTGCCCGTCGAGAGAGTGGTCATGGGCGCGGGCTGTTTCGGCCTCGCGATAGATCGCATGCAATCCGATGCCGAGGAGAATGGCGAGCGCAGCCAGAATCCCGATCGCGATGCGCAGGCGCTTGATGGCCGGGCTAATGTCGGCAAAGGGCCGCGTGGCGAGATTGAGTGTGATCCTCATATCTAGCGCACCCCCGCCAAAGCGCCGGTGACGGCGGCAATGCTTGCCGTGCCGAGAGAATTCATTGCGCCGACAGCGGGCCGGGGCGCCAGGTCGACCACTGAGAGTTCGAAGCCTTCAAGCCAGTTGGAAAGGTCCGCTCCCAGATCGGCGGTGCCGAGGCTTCCAGCGAAATGGAGGCGCACGGGTGGCCCACCGAGCTTATCTTCGTAATAGGCTGCAGCCACGGCCACGCCGCGACGTATTTCCTCAAGGTGCCCAGCAGGGTCTTCCGGCAAATCAAGCGTGCGATAGAGGAGGAGGTCCTGGCCGGAGGTAATGGAGGTTGTGACCGCGACCGGGCTCAGGTTCGCGATGAGCACAGCCTCCATTGCATTGGAGGATTCGCTCAAGCCCACCGCTTCGAGCGCAGCCAGACTTGAAGGAAGTACCGCGCCTGGTTCGTAGCCGGCCACCCGGACAGCTGTCTCGTATTCGGCCAGAATCGCCCCCGGAATCACCGCCGCCAAAACCTTAGTTTCGTCCTGTTTCTCGGTCAGCACCTGATAACTGATCCCAGCGTGCTCGACGTCAAAGGGGACCATCTTACGCAGGCGGAAACGGATTACCGGATAGGCGTCTGCCGATTTTGAGGGAAGGGAATCGAAGTCGAGCACAAAGACTCTTACAACGGTGTCGGGAATGATGACTGTGATTGAGCGACTGCGCGGAGAAACCTGCTCCAGCGCAGCACGAATCGCGGCGGAAACGGTCTCGGGCGCGCGCAGATTCGGTTCGCCGATGCCGGGCAACAGCACACCCGTGGCGAACGGCTGAAACGCATATACCGGAGGTTGGCCAGGTGCGGGTACAGCGGCAGCCAGCACGCCGTCGAGTGTGATTTCAACGGCCGCGGGAGGGCGGGCGTTTGGCGGAGTGCCGGTCCTTGCTTTGCCGATTTTGGCTTTGCTCAATATCGAGCTCATTGGCCCTCTTCGCTGTAATGCCTGCTCATTTCCTTCATCTGCAAAATATGTTCACGCGTCAGAGTAGCACGAAGCAAGTTTAAATTCATTGCGTGTAACGATCCGTAAGCGCTCTGTTTGTCTTCTGCCGGGAATGTGGCTTCCAAGTAATCGTCGCGAAACTGCCCCCAGGTTCTCTCAGCCTTCTCGACCTTTCCCAACGCCTCCGGCACTTGCTTTGCTTTCATTCGCAGATTCTGATAAACGGCATCCAATTCTGCGTCTGCTGTGGCTGCCTCTTCGCTCGCACAATGTTCCATTCCGGCCTGTGAACCGTCCTTTTGAGCACAGGCACGGAATTGCACGGATACCTGTCCGTAGCCGGGGGCTGCACTGAGAAACAAGAAAAGTGCCAGGGCGAGATATCTCAAGGGATTGTCCTCATCGTGAAGCCTCAATGAAGGTGACTTTGTTGATCTCCTTGAGGGTTGTCAATCCGCGGCGGACGCGGTCAAGCGCCGATTCCCGCAGAAATGTCATACCCTCCCTGCGGGCCAGTTTGCGAATTTCGGAGGTGGGTTTCTTTTCCAGGATGATTTCGCGGATGGGGTCGGTCAAGTCGAGAAGCTCGTGGATCGCCGTTCGCCCCCGATAGCCGGTGCCGCCGCACTCGATGCAGCCCAGGCCTTCGCGAAAGGCGAAGCCGCGCCACTCGTCCGGCTCCATGCCGCAGCTGAGCAGGACGTTGTCGTCGTAGCTGACAGTGTGGGCGCAGTGGTCGCAGATGGTGCGCACCAGCCTTTGAGCCAGGATGCAGTTGAGCGCGGAAACGAAATTGTAGGCCTCGACGCCCATGTTCTGAAAGCGGCCGATCACGTCCACCACGTTGTTGGCGTGGACGGTGGTGAAGACCAGGTGGCCGGTGAGCGCGGAGTTGATGGCGATCTGTGCGGTCTCGTTGTCACGGATTTCGCCGACCAGAATCTTATCCGGATCGTGACGCAGGATGGAGCGCAACCCGCGCGCGAAGGTAAGACCTTTCTTCTCGTTGACAGGAATCTGTGTGATGCCGCGAATTTGGTATTCGACCGGGTCTTCGATGGTGATGATCTTGTCTTCGTCACTCTTGATTTCATTCAGCGCGGCGTAGAGGGTGGTGGTCTTGCCTGAGCCGGTTGGGCCGGTAACCAGCACCATGCCGTATGGCTCGCGAATATAGCGCCGGAAGCGCTTGAGGTCCTCTTCTGCGAAGCCCACAACGTCAAGGGTCAAGTTGCGGAACTTCTCGCTCATCGACTCTTTGTCGAGTACGCGGAGGACCGCGTTTTCGCCATGGACGGTGGGCATGATGCTCACGCGGAAATCAATCAAGCGACCCTTGTAGCGAACGCGGAAACGGCCGTCCTGTGGCACGCGGCGCTCCGCAATGTCCAGCTCGCTCATGATTTTGATACGCGAGAGGATCGTTGAGTGATGTTCCCGGGCGATGGGGGCGAGAGCCATCTGCAGTACGCCGTCGATGCGGTATTTGACGACGACGGAATCGTCATTGGTTTCGATGTGAATGTCGGAAGCTCGGCGCTCGAGAGCGGTGAAGATGGTCGTGTCCACCAGGCGGATGATGGGGCTGATGTCTTCTTCGCTGGTGAGCTTCTCAATGGAGATGTTTTCGTCAGAGTTTTCGTCGCCGGTGAGCACATCGAAGGTGAGACCTTCGCTGGCTTCGTCGAGCACGCGCTGCGACTGCTCAGTCTTCTTGAGCAGGTCAGTGATCTGGGAGAGCGTGGCCACGCGGGGGATGATGCGATGGGCGAGCAGGCCGGCGATTTCATCGAGCACCATGAGCCGCGATGGGTCGCTGACGGCGATCACCAGGGCGTCCTGACGCTGCTCAATGGGCACGAAGTTGTAGCGGAACATCAGCTCGACGGGGACTGTGCGCAGCAGGTCGTGCTGAATCTTGAAGTTCTTCAGGTCGACAAACTCGGCATGATAGCGCCGGGCAAGCGCCTCCGCATTTGCCCGATCGTCCTGCCCCGTGGGAATTGGAACTGCGAGTGTGGTTGCGTCTGCCATTTATCCTCCTGCACCGCCGCCTGCGCCCAGCGAGAAGATGGGCAGGTAAAGCGAGATTAGAATGAACACCACCACCACGCCCATGATGATGAGAATTAGCGGCTCAATCAGTGCCAGCGAGGCGGTGAGCGCAGTGGCCACGTCTTCTTCAAAGAATTCGGAAACAGAGTTGAGCATCGCGGGAAGCGCGCCAGTCTGCTCGCCGACGGTGATCATTTCCGCGGCCAGGTCTGGGAAGACGCCGGTTTTGGTGAGCGCCTCGGCCAGGCTCTTGCCTTCGCGAACCGTGGAAATGGAATTGAGCACGGCCTTTGAGACGCGGGGAGAATTGATGGACCGAGCAGCTGTTTCGAGAGACGGCACAAGCGGCAATCCGCCAGTGAGCAGGGTAGACAGGGTGCGCGCGAAGAGCGCGACCTGATACTTGAGCCAGATCATTCCGAACAGTGGCATGCGGATGCGGATACCGTCGATCACGTCTTTACCGCGTTCTGTGGTTGCGAAACGATAGATGGCTGCGGCTATTGCCAGGACAGCAAGGAGGATCCAGAGGATGTTGCGGTTAAGCCACTTGCTGGAGTTGAGCAGGTACGTAGTCATGACCGGCAGTTTGGAGCCCAACTGGTCGTAGAGCTGGGCAAACTGCGGCACAACGTAGGCAAACATGAAAAACACCAGCGCGGTGACCAGAACCATCAGTACTGAGGGATAAATCAGCGAGGTGATGAGCTTTTTGCGAAAAGTCAATGAGATGCGCTGGAAGCTTACATAGCGATCGAGCACTTCAAGAAGGTTTCCGGAACGTTCGCCCGCCAGCAGGGTGGTGGTGTACATGATCGGGAACCCGCTCTGAGCTTCGAATGCGGCTGAGAGGGATTCGCCGGTCTTGACGCGATTGGAGACGTCGTAGAGCTGGGAGGCGAAGTGGGTGTTTTTCTGGCCTTTGGCCAGCATTTCGATGGAGCCGAGGATGGGGAGGCCGGCGCGGATGAGCGTAAGGAATTGCTGATTGAAGATGAGGAACGGCTCGAGCTTTACCTTGCGGCGGCTCATTCCAAAGCCGGACCGGGCTTTGATGGAAAACACATGGTATCCGGCATGGGTGAAGCGGGCGCGTAGTTCTTCGGCAGTAGCCGCAGTATGCGTCTGTTCCTGGATGCGCCCGCGCTCATCGGCCAACTTGATAACGAACTCTGCCATGGCTCCAGTTGCCGGTAGGGGATGCCGGCCTTTCCTTTGTGAATTTCTCCGTTTTCAGGGTACCAGCATAACCTGCTTGTGGTCGTAACGGATAGACGCGGTAAGCAGATGGAGCGCTCGGAGGCTCGGGGTGGCCTGCCGGGCCTGCAAAACGAAACCCCGCGCCTGATGCCAATTCCGGAGTTCGGCCCTGTCTGAACGCTGTGCATGCGGAGCCTGTATTCTGATTCCGCGTATGTTTTGATGTTGGGAACGAAGGGATTTGGATTGGCTCGGACTTTGGATCGGAGATTGCCGAAAGAGGGAATCGGACCGGGCTTTGGCGAAAGACCCATGATTGCAATGCGGAGCCACGGCCGGCTGGCGGGGATGGGCGTTGCAGTGCTGGCAGCGGCCGGAGTTGCTGCGACTCTGATTGCCGGGCCCCATGGGAATCGCAACGCGGCCGTCATTGTCCCTTATCCTCATGAACTGGCGCAGGTGAGCTTTGCAGTGGCGGGGGACGTGATTCCGCACGAACCGGTGCGTGCCGCTGCCGCGGCTGGCGCGGGCAACGATCCGACCAACTCCCAGGGATGGGGGGCGCTATTCTCTGATGTGGCCGATGTCTTCCACCATGCGGACTTTGGATTTGTGAACCTGGAGACACCGGTGGCGCCGGCTCATTCACACGGGTCAAAGCCATTTATGTTTGACGCGCCGGTGGCGCTGCTTGACGGACTGAAGGCTAGCGGGGTGAAGATTGTTTCGTTCGCCAACAATCATGTCATGGACCAGGGATGGCCGGGATTTACTGAGACGCGGGAGCATCTCAAGGACGAGGGGCTGATTTTTGCCGGGTCCGGGGATACGGTGGCGCTGGCGTGGCAGCCGGTGTTTACCGAGGCCAACGGGATCAAGGTGGGTTGGCTGGGAATGACGCGCTGGCTGAATGGGAATCGGAATCCAGACAAGGTCGACGAGCCGCACGTGAACTTCTTCCCATATCCGAACGACAGCGGGGGCGCACCGGGAGCGGACGAGGCGCAGGTGCTGGCGGCGGTGAAGGCGGCGCGATCGCAGTGTGATTTTCTGGTGGTGTCGATTCACTGGGGGGTGGAGTATGCGCCTGCTCCGCGGCCGGAAGATGTGGACATGGCGCACAAGATGCTGGAGGCGGGCGCGAGCGTGATTGTGGGGCATCATCCCCATGTGCTGCAGCCGATTGAGACTTACAAAACCCAGGACGGGCGGAATGCGGTAATTTTCTATTCGCTGGGGAATTTTTTGTCGAACCAGTCGCGGAACTATGTGGATGGGCTGATGCCGGACAAGGACGGCGATCCGCGGGACGAGATGATCGGGCTGTTTTCCGCGGTGCGGAAGGACTACGGGCCTGCCGGTGTGCGGGTCGAACTGGGCCATGTGGGGATGCTGCCGGTGTGGAGCGAGAACAACCGAAATGAGATGGCTGCGGGGCGGGCGAAGACGACGGTGATTCGGCCGCTCCTGATGGACCGAGAGATTCCGAAGTTGCAGGCGGAGCTTGATGAGCTGACCAAGGCGTCATCAGAGGCTTCGGCTGCCACGGATGCGGTTGGGAAGGCAACCGGGCTGAGTGCGGAACAGAAGAAGGAGTTTATCGAAGTGACAAGCCGGCTGAAGATGCTGACCGATCGCAGGGCACTGTTGCTGGCGCGGACTGGGGATGAGTATTTGATGGATCCGCCGAAGCTGGCGGCGAAGCCGTAGGCAGACATACCGGTACCCTCGATCGAATTACCCAGGCAAGTTCAGGCCGCGAACTCCCCATGCCATGCCGCTCCAATTTCGCTGACACGTCGGTATAGCGGTGATATTCCCGTGTTCGAGCGTTGATCTTCAGGCCGATCTCAGCGATGGATCTCATGCCCATCTGCCCTCGCAGACGAAATTATGAGCGCCAATCAGAGAAGTTTCAATAGCCGCTGGCCACGAGCCAGGCTTCGGTTAGTTCCAAGTTGGGCTTTTTCTCGGCGATCATCTTGGCGTGGGCCAGCTTTACGAGGACATCGGCTTCGACGTTGACGGGTGCGCCGGGGGCGAGGGTGTGAAGGTTGGTGCGCCAGTAGGTGAGAGGAAGAATAGCGATGCTGATTGCTTCGCCGTCGAAGTCGGCGATTGTTAGGCTGATTCCTTCGACAGCTACCGAGCCCTTGTGCACCATCCAGGGGCGGACGTTCTCGGGAACCTGGACTTTCAGGGTCCAGTCGGTGGTTTGCTTGTCGAATGCCGAACTGGCTGGGTCGACGACCGGGTCAAGAGACCGGAGCACGCCACAGCCGTCTACGTGGCCTTGGACGATATGTCCGCCGAGCGGGCTGCCGGCGGCGGTGGGCAATTCGAGGTTGACCTTGGAGCCGGGAGCGAGTGCGCCGAGCGACGTTTTGTCGAGCGTTTCCTGGGCGAGGTCGGCGTGGAAGTAAGTGTTGTTCACGTCGAGGGCGGTGAGGCAGACGCCGGAGACGCCGAGCGAGTCGCCTTCGCGAAGACGTCCGGCGAGGCCGGGAGCTTCGACGGTTATGCGGCGAACGCCGCTGGTTTCCTTGAGGCTGACGAGAGTTCCGGTTTGTTCGACGATGCCGGTGAACATGGACTCATTATAGGGAATAGGGTTTGGGGTCTTGGGTCTGGGGGCTGAGGGGCTTGTATCGCTGCTCCTGATGCGGGGAGTGGGACGTGTCAGGTATAGTGGCGGCATGAATTCTCCCCGATTCTTTCCTTCTACTCGATGTCTACGTTTCATTTCTGCGCTGGCCTTGATTTGCGTGTGCGCGCGTGCTTTGCCGCAGCAGTGCATGTCGATGGGCGCAATGCCCGGAATGAGTGATACGCAGCCTGTAACGCCTCCCGAGCAGCTGCCTGCGCCGGTGCACATGACGGGGATTGGCAATAGCCATATCGCCATCAAGGCTAGTCCCGAGGTGCAGGCGTGGTTTGACCAGGGGCTAAGCCTGTTGCAGGACTTCTGGGACTATGAATCCGCCAAGTCCTTCGAACAGGCGATTCGTCTGGATCCGAAATGCGCGATGTGTTACTGGGGCCTGGCCAAAGCGGAAGAGATGCGCGGAAGCGAGGCATCCGCCTACGGCAAGAAGGCTCTTGCAAAGGCGGTTGAGCTGAAGGGCCACGCAGGGGCTGAGGGCAAGCTCTATATTGAATCGGCGGTGGCGGCTCCCGATTCCAGAGGAGGGGATCACTCGTCGGAAGTTCCGATTCTGCGCGAGCTGGTGAAGAAGAACCCCAGCGATCTGGAGGCTCGGATTTTTCTTGCGGGGGCGGTGGGCGACGGGTTTGACGACAAGGGCGAGCCAAATGCGGGGCAGAAGGAGCGGGTTGCGATTCTGGAGAGTGTGCTGCGCGACGCTCCGAACGACTCGGCCGCGAACCACTACTGGATTCACGCAATGGAGCCGAGCCTTCATCCTGAGGCGGCGCTGAAGAGCGCGGCATTGCTGGCGAGCCTGGCGCCAAATTCGGGACACATGGTGCACATGCCGGGACACATCTTCTACCGGTTGGGCAACTATGCCGAGGCGGAGCATTGGTTTGCGCAGTCGATGGCTGTGGACGAGAGCTATCTGCGCGAGGAGAAACTCACTCCGGACGATGACTGGAATTATGTACACAACATGATGTACGCGATTGCCAACCTGATGGAGCAGGGCAAGCTGACAGAAGCCGGAGCGCTAAGCGATCATCTATCCGCGGCTCGGGGGAAGCTGTCGGCGACGCTTTATATTTGGTCGGCGCGTGACCAGATGACGCGCATCAGCGAGCGGCTGCCGGTGGCTCTGCGCGTGGGTGACTGGGATGCTGTGCTTTCGATGCTAAGCCAGTCAAGCATTGAAAAGACCGATGAAGCGGAGGGCTCGAAGACGGCGAACTTGCGTTTTCTGGCCACGGAACTGAGCGAATATGCGCGAGGCATGAAGGCGCTGGACGCGGGCGATGAGGCAGCGGCACAGGATGCCAGTGCGCTACTGGATGCGGGGCTTTGGCGGGCGGAGCAGGACCAGAGCGCAAAAAAAGAAGCAGACAAGGCCAAAGGCAAGAAAGACGACGCGAACAAAGACGAGGCCAAGAAAGACGAGGTTAAGGCCGACAAGCTCGTCACCGAGCCGGTGATGCCTGATGCGAACCCTGAGCCTCTGATGTCGTCGTTAGGCATTGCATCGCTGGAACTGCGGGCGGGCGTGCTGGTGGCGCAGGGCAAGCTGGATGCGGCAAAGAAACTGTATGAACTCGCGACGAAACAGGAGAAAGATGCCGGATATCACGAACCGCCGTTTTATATCCGTCCGGTAGGGGAAAACGAGGCCACCGCGCTGCTTCGCGCCAAGGACTACGCCGGCGCGAAGGCTGCCTACGAGGGAGCGCTCAAGGAACGGCCGGAATCAGGATTTGGACTGTATGGGTTGGCGCGAGTTGCTGAACTCTCAGGGGATGCTGCTGCGGTCAAGGCGGACTTTGCGGCGTTCCTGAAGGCATGGTCGGCGGCGAACCCTGGACTGCCAGAACTGGCGCATGCACGGAGTGTGGTGGGCGAGCAGGGCAGCGGGTCGCGCTGAACACGCTGGCCGCTGCCCGCCGGGATTTGAGAGCATGTTTAGTCGGCGTAAAGTCCAGCGAGAATCGGGCCGGCCTCAGCGTCTTCGATGACCGGAATGGTGGTGAGTTCCATTAGGTCAGCCCAGCGCGATGCGCCCTTGTAGAGCAGGACTGGATTGTCGGTTTCATAAAGGCTGAAGCCGCCACTGCAGTCGACTTTGTGCCAGCGTCCTAGCAGGGTTACGCCTTCCTGGGGAGCGGCCTCTCCGGCCAGAAACTTCTCGACACATTCTTTTGTCGCTCCGGGAAAGGCTGCCCAGGTTGTAATGTATTTCATCGTTTTCGTCCTCTTTCTTTGGATTTTTCGCGGCGAGGTTGGCCCGGGGATTGCCGCGCGGCGATTATAAGCTGCTCTAGCTGCGTAGGTCGTCCGCATTCCCCAAAAAAAGAGCTTGCCATTGCGGTATTCATCGGGAAAAATCGCTGAACGGAGTTTTTTGTCCGATGGGATTTCCCCAGAGGTGGCAATGAGCGGTGTGCGAGTGCTGGTGGGCACGAAGAAGGGTGCGTTCGTTTTGACGGCGGATGGCGCACGTACAGACTGGCAAGTGAGCGGGCCGTTTTTTGCCGGTTGGGAGATTTACCACATCAAGGGCTCATCCGTTGATCCCAACCGCATCTATGCATCGCAATCGAGCAGTTGGTTTGGGCAGCTGATTCAGCGGTCGGAGGATGGCGGAGCAAGCTGGGCTCCGGTGGGCAACAAGTTCGCTTACGATGGCGTGCCGGGAACACACCAGTGGTACGACGGAACCCCGCATCCCTGGGAGTTCAAGCGGGTCTGGCATCTGGAGCCATCCCTCACTGACGCGGAGACTGTATATGCCGGCGTTGAGGATGCGGCTCTTTTCAAGTCTTCGGATGGGGGCACGAACTGGGAGGAGCTTGCCGGGTTGCGGGGGCATGGAACCGGTCCGCACTGGCAACCGGGGGCGGGCGGCATGTGTCTGCACACTATCATCCTGGACCCAGCAAATCTGGAGAGGATGTACATCGCAATCTCTGCCGCGGGGACGTTTCGTACGGACGATGGCGGAAAGAATTGGAAGCCAATCAACAAGGGGCTGGTTTCCAACTTCATGCCTGACCCAACGGCAGAAGTGGGTCACTGTGTTCACCATGTGGCCATGCACCCGGATCGGCCGGATGTGCTGTTCATGCAGAAGCACTGGGACGTGATGCGCAGCGACAACGCAGGCGATAGCTGGCACGAGGTGAGCGGTAATCTGCCCACAGACTTTGGCTTCGCAATCGACGTGCACGCGCATGAGCCGGAGACGCTCTATGTGGTGCCGATCAAGAGCGATTCGGAACATTTTGTTCCCGATGGCAAACTTCGTGTTTATCGAAGCCGGTCCGGGGGGAATGAGTGGGAGCCGCTGACCAACGGGCTGCCTCAGGAGAACTGCTATGTGAACGTGCTGCGCGATGCCATGGCCGTGGACTCACTGGACGAATGCGGGGTGTACTTTGGGACTTCAGGCGGCCAGGTGTATGCGTCGTCGGATGCTGGCGACAACTGGACACCGATCGTGCGTGATCTTCCCGCTGTGTTGAGTGTGGAAGTGCAGACACTGAAATGACAGAGAAAAGGGAACAGGGAACAGGGAGCAGGGCCGCAATAGTGCGGGTGATTCTGCCGCAGCATTTGCGGACGCTCTCCCGGACGGGCGAAGAGGTGACAGTCGACGTCGCTGCTCCGGTCACCGTGCGGCGGGTGCTGGATGCGCTGGAGGCACACTATCCGATGCTGGGTGGGACGATTCGCGAGCACGGGACGGGGCAGAGGCGGGCGTTTCTGCGGTTCTTTGCCTGCGAGGAGGACTGGTCGCACGTAGGAGTGGACGCGGAACTGCCGGAGGCTGTCGCGGAGGGTCGAGAGCCACTGCTGATTATCGGGGCGATTGCGGGTGGGTGAAAGGCTTGTGATTCGAGTGAAGGGACGAGGTTAAGCGAAGAATCTCTTTAAGGGTGCCCAGTAGTGGTTCTGCCAGCCGGAATCAAGAGAATCGTACTCGCCGGCGGGGAAGCCGGTGTGGTCAAAGATCATGGTGGTCCCGGCAGATTCTGGCCGGAACTCAAAGTGGACGATGGAGTAGGTGCCGGGGTCCCAGTGTGTGGGGCGCCAGGCTTGAACGATGCGTTGGTTGGCGACGAGCTCAATAGTTCGACCAACGATGAGGCCGCCAAACTGCGAGAATGCCCCGCCGGGGGTTGGGTCGATGGTTGCGGCCAATCCGGAAAACGCCGCGAACTGCTTCTGGTCGAGGAGGGCCTGGTAAAGGCGGTCGGGACTGGTCTTGAAATCGATCTGGTAGTGGATGGATGTGCGGGTCGCATTGGCGGGGTCAGCAGGTTTTTGGGATGTCGCCTGTTGGACTTGCGCGCCGATCACCGGGGCGGACGCGAGAGCGGCGATTGAGGTCGAAATAACTGCCAGGGCGTGGCGGCGCGTTGTGTTCATTGGAAACCTCCAATGGGAGAGCAATGCAGACCGGAAACCAGTTTAGGAACTGAACGGCGTTGGAGCTATCGGAACACGCGTGAGCGTATTGTTCAAGAAGAAATATGGATGTCCGGAGCATGGTCCGGGGTAAAGTGCGCTATTGCTCAGACTGGGTTGGTTCTCACTCGTAGGGTCAAGGGTAGTTGGGGAATCGTTGATGGCCCCGACCCAAGCGAGGAGACTTGATGAATGGATTTAAAGTTCTTGCAATAGCGGCTGTTGCTGGATTCCTGTTTACGGCAACGCCTCCCAAGGCACAAGCGCAGGTCGCCGTCCAAGTCGGAATAGCTCCGGATTGCCCGTATGGCTACTATGACTACGCCCCTTACAACTGCGTTCCCGACGGGTATTATGGCCCGGAGTGGTTCACTGGCGGCGTATTTCTTGGCGCGGGCCCCTGGTTCCACGGCCGGGATGAATTCCGCGGTAGTGTGGACAACACGTTCGATCCAAATCACGGGTATAACGGGCCCAGGCCGAAGGTCGGCGATAAGCCCGCTGCACAGCGCCGGGATCCTGGGATGTTCCGTGGCAACGAATCGCGCGATGGACGCGGACACCCGGACGAAAGGAAGTAGTTCAACTTTTGAAGAATGGCAGAGACAGGGAGCGCGGCGTGGGTCGCGCTCTTTGCTGTTTGTGCGCAGATGTTTTATAGGCGGTATCGCTCAGGCCGGCGCGGCTACTGCTGCTCGTGCTTGCCGGGGCGGAGCATCAGGTCCCTGATTGCTTCGCGGGGGTCCTTGCCTTCGTCGAGGAGGAGTTCCATCTGCTCAGTGATGGGCATTTCGATGTTGTGGCGGCGGGCCAGGCCGAGTGCGGCGCGGGTGGTGAGGACGCCCTCGGCGACTTTGCCGCCCAGGCTTTCCAGGATCTCCGGCAGGCTGCGGCCCTGGCCCAGAGCTTGTCCAACTGTCCGGTTGCGGCTGAGAGAGCCGGTGCAGGTGAGCACCAGGTCGCCAACGCCGGAGAGGCCGGCCAAGGTTTCGCGACGGCCACCGCAGGCTACGGCGAGGCGCGTGATCTCGGCGATGCCGCGGGTCATGAGGGCTGCTGAGGAGTTGTGCCCCAGACCCATGCCGGCGGCTACACCGGCGGCGATAGCAATGACGTTCTTGAGGGCTCCGCCGAGTTCGACGCCGATGACGTCGGTCGAGGCATATAGGCGAAGTGTCTCTGAGGAGAACTCCTGCTGGATGCGTTCGGCGATGGCCGGGTCGTCGAAGGCGACGGTAACGGCAGTGGGTTGGCCCTGCGCCACTTCGAGGGCAAAACTGGGTCCGCTAAAGGCTCCAACGGGCAGAATCAGCTCGTCCAGGTCTCGCGGAGCGGGTTCAATGCCGGAGGAACTGACCTG
>Ga0302319_10003994_pt1 | contig 30489 bp, 28 predicted proteins | sample Bog_T0_2_FD_203319 | JGI IMG/M metagenome (GOLD analysis project Ga0302319, IMG submission 203319) | Peat permafrost microbial communities from Stordalen Mire near Abisko, Sweden - Bog_T0_2 | ecosystem: Environmental > Terrestrial > Soil > Wetlands > Peat | place: Sweden: Abisko, Stordalen Mire... | reverse complement strand
GCTATCGAAGCCTACATTGCAAATCACAACCAGACCCCAAAGCCCTTTCGCTGGACGGCAACGGCAGACCGCATCCTGGGAAAGGTCGGCGCTTTATGCAAGAAACTTGCGTGACACTACACTAGAACTTACGCGGCTACGTGCGGCATATCGAGACGGGGCAAATTCAATCCGTGTCGAATAACAATGATGTGATAGTAACCGTTGAATTCCGAGTTATTCACCAAGTTACGGAAATGGATTTCGTGGGACCTGCCATAACAGTCAGCGGCAGACTTATCGCATCGATGGCGATGATGAGGCTTAATCAGCTCTATCTTCAAGTTGGGCTTGTAAATCTCATGCTGGAATCGCTCCATGATGGAATTGCGTAGCAATTCGACGAGGAAGCGATTCAGAGGGTATCCCCACGGCACATGCGGAAACTGGAAGGAAAAGGTTATCTGCAAACGCTCGAAATGAGGGCAAAGCGCATCCTGCAATGTCTCTCGCAAGTCCGAGACAATTGACGGATTCTGCCGAAAAATGGAATCGTAGAAATTGGCCAGATCCCGCAGGGTGGCGGGTGATAGGCTGGTTGCGGCGCGCCGGTTCATCCGTGTGATCCCGCTTTCAAGCCTATCCCACCATTGCCGTCCCGCCGCCGTGTGATCAATCGTTTTCTTGAGCCGCAGGATCATTTTCAGAGGATGGGGCTTCAACGCGATGCGCAACAGATCCTGCTGAGCCCCGTCGCCGCCACCCGAGATAAGGACGGAGGCCGATTTGTCGGAAAGTCCGCACCCTGGCTCTCGCAAACGGTCGCTTTCCCAGAATCGGTAACCTCTGAATGGTTTCAATGAGGCCTTCTCTGGGGTGCCCATGCATGCGAGGATAATCCCGAATTGTTCATCGCTGTTCAGTTCATGGGCAAGTTTGATATAAGACTCGAGGAGGGTTGGCTCGTCGATCCTGACTGGCGTCCGGTATTGTACGGTTAGTAAGTTGCGCCTGGACTTCCTTAGGGAGTTTAATTGCTTGTTCCACTGGAGCGCCACCCTGTGGGAGTGAGCCGCTCTCCATGTGAGCGGGGCGGCGAGACCTGGGAGCCACGGATATTGGTTATGCTCATACTCCGGCGCGGGCCACTTATATTGATTGGGATGCAGCCATCGTGTCTTGCAGCGCTTTTGCAGATCAAATGCGGCTCGGGCGCCATCTTTGATCGTAACTGGAACATGATGCTTGAGCGCAGTAATTGCCGCGCTGACGCCGGCGACTCCGGCACCGATTACCAGCAATTGCCTCCTGTTGCTGAGCGCCCCGTATTCAATCGCCTTGTTTACAAACCTTTCAGCAGAGCGCATGCGGCTCTCGATATCGATGCCGTCCTGAATATCGTTATTAAGATCAAAGAACAGCGGCGATTTCTTTACGGCAAACTTCTTTGTCCATGGATCCTTGTATATATTCCTCCAGTCCGCCATCGAGTAACCTCTCCAGAAGCAGTAACACCCGGGCGATTAAAGGGGATCGCCAGAAAGCCTGGCGTAGGATGCCATGGCCAGTCGCTCTTCTTCAGGAGTAGTTCCTTCCGCGTCCAATATCTCAGCAGCCTCAAGGATTGCCGAGCGAATCTCCTGCCGGGCGGTCCGCTTCGCGGGATCGGTGGTCCGGTCGCGCTCAGAGACTATCCCCGCAGCCTTTAGGCCTGCGGCCACACCATTTTTGGCTTTGCGCACGGCACGACGGCGGGGGGGGCTTGTTTTCCCTTTCATGGTCCTATCCCCCTTTAGCTTTGCGGGCCTGGCAGCCGGCGCCAACGCTTCCTCTTTTATTTGCATGGGACTGGAACCCTAATTGGGCTCTTTCGTTCCATCCAAGCAAAAAACCGCCTGGCGGCGAAGTTTTTCGGTAAAATCCGGTGTTCCCCAGACCGATACTCCATTGAAATGGTTGGGATTGCAGAAAGAACATAGAAGAACGTCGGGCCGTCTGGGAGGCGAAGCAATCCTACAAGCTTGTAAGAATATGACCTAGGGCCCAGGGAGGAGGGTGGTATAGTTCAATAAAGTAGAGTTTCCGGAAGTTTCAAGAAGCCGTTTCCATGCCTTCCGGGCTGGCGAACGGGAAGATGCCGCCTTTTTTGCGCCTGACGCGTCGCGAATTCCCCGCCCTGGGGGGAAGAGTCGCGCGCTTCGGGAGTGCGGCTGTACTGGCTCCGGCGGAGGGGGGTATGGCCTAATCCCCGACCACCTCATTCGGCGCCGGCGCGTCGGTGCGGAATGGGGCGGCGGGGAGGCCGGCGGCGTTGAAGAGATTGGCGTCGGCGGGGTAGGTGTCCCATGCGTAGCGGACGGCCACGGGCGCGGAAACGGTGGGGCTGCTGACCACGACGGTGTCGCCGTCGATTCTCGCATCGGCGGGGACGAATTTGTTGTCCGCGCCGGCGATGGTGAACCATTTCAGCGGCGGTCCGCCCTTTGCCACGAGGCCGCCGCCGATGTGGGTGAAGTGGATTCGCATCACGCCGTTCTCGACTTGCGAGGATTGGTAGAGCGGGCCGGAATACTCGATCTGACGGCCATAGACATTGGCCAGGGCGATCCGGCAGAGGCGGTCGCCGACGTCCTGTTTATCCTTCGGGTGGACGCTCTTCGGGTCGCCGATGTCGATGGTGACAACCATGCCGGTGTTCTTGAGATGGAGTACCGTGGCCTGCGCCTCGCGGACGGTGGGGCCGTTGCTGGCAGCCTTCAATGAGGCGAGTTGGACGATGTAGAAGGGGAAATCGCCCTCGGCCCAGAGCTTGCGCCAATTGTTGATGAGCGTGTCCTGCACGCGCGGGTAGAGGGCGCGGCCGGGCTCGCCGCCGATGATGGATTCGCCCTGGTACCAGATCGCGCCGCGGATCGCGTAGGGGATGATGGGGTTGATCATGCCGTTGAAGAGGACGGTGGGATTGTGCTGATCCTGGACAGGATCGCCGGGGGCACGCGGGCGGCGGACGCGGGGACGCGGGGTACCGGCAGCGGGACTGGCCGCGGTGGTGAGATCGATGGGCGAGGGAATGGGGGTGGGGGTGGGGGTGGGGGTCGCGAGGGGCGAGGGCGTGGCGAAGGGGGCGGAGACATCCTCCGAGCGTGTGGGGCCGGGGCTCGGGTGGGGCGTGGATTTCCACTTCTGCACCGCGGCATCGAAACGGGTGATCATCGGGCTCAATTGGGGATCGGCCATGAGCGCGTCGCGTGGAATCCACGCCTCCGCGGTGCTTGCGCCGAAGGCCATCGTGATGATGCCGATGGGCACCTTGATCTCCTTCTGCAAATCGCGCGCAAAGAAATAGGCGACCGCCGAGAAGGCCGGCGCTGTCTCCGGGGAGCAGATCTCCCATTGGCCGGCCACGTGATCCTGCGGCGTGTAGGTCTTGGTCGCCGTACCGGTGAGGATGCGGATGCCGGGGTAATTGGCGGCCGCGATTTCCTGGTCCTGGTTGGCAACGCCGGCGAAGGATTTCACCTTGCTCGACATGGAGAAATCCATGTTCGACTGGCCGGAGGCGAGCCACACCTCGCCCACGAGCACATCGGAGAGCGTGATGGGCTGCGCGGTCGCCGAGCCGGTAACGGTAAAGACGCGGCCCTGGTCCGAAGCGGTCATGGAAGGGAGATCGACGCGCCATTTTCCATCGCTGCCCGCGGCCGTGGATTCCGTGTCGCCGGCAAAATCGACCGTCACTTTTTCACCCGGTGCGGCGGTGCCCCAGACGGGGACCTTCATTTCCCGCTGGAGCACCATGTGATCGGTGAACGGGGAGGCGAGTTTAACGTCGGCATGGAGGGAGAGGGTGCCGGCAAACAGGAGGGCGAGCGTGGCTCGCATGGGGGTGTGGAACATGGGGGGGAATTGTGGGGAGACGATGTTTGCAGAATGGCGCGCAGTTGGGAAGCGCGTCCATTGCACTGCGTGACTCAGGATGGAAACGCATCCCGAAACACAACCCTGGGCGTTGCCTGGCGTTGCCTGGAAACTCCTTAAAGATTTGGCTCTCCGAGCCAAAATGATCGCCGAGTGAATGTCCTACCCCGCCTGTGCCAGGACGCGCGGGAGGGCGGGGAGCTCATCGGTCCAGACCTGGAATTTGCGCAGGGTGTGCTTGCCGAAGGTGGTGGTGAGGGCGACATCCACGGCGTCGCGGCCGTAGGCCATGGCTACGCGGCCGATGCGGCGCTCGTTGTGGCGGGCGTCGAAGGGGTGCCAGCGGCCGCCGAGATATGCCTGGAAGAAGGCGCTGAAATCCATCGGTGAGGGCACCGGCGGTACGCCGATATCGCCCAGGTAACCGGTGGCGTAGCGCGCGGGAATATTGAGGCAGCGGCAGAATGTGAGCGCGAGGTGCATGAAATCGCGGCAGACTCCGCGCCGCTCATTGAAGACGTCAAACGCGGTGCGATCCTCCCGTGCGTATTCGTAGCCGAAGGTAACATTCGCGTGGACCCAATCGCACACGGCCTGGACGCGGGGCCAGCCGGGCTGGATGTGGCCGAAGAGCTGCCATGCGATATCGTTGAGCTTCGAGACCTCGCAATAGCGGCTGCCGAGCAGAAAGGGCAGGACATCGAGCGGCAGCTCCTCGATGGGATGCTGCACGGCGCCGGGGAAGACGGGCTCGGGCAGGCCGTTGTCCTCGATGATGGTATCGCACGCAAGCCGGATCACGCCCGGGGGCGCGATGATCTTGGCGCAGCGATTGCCAAAGCTGTCGGTGAAATTCTCCAGCTCCACGGCGGGCTCGGTGATAATGAGTTCGCGGGCCCGCAGGTCGCGCATGCGCTCGGGATGCACGTAGAGCATCAGGAGCATCGGCGTGGGGACCGGAACCTCGTAGGCGATATCGTATCCAATTCTGATCAACATGATGGTTGTTTTCCCTTTTCTTCGGGGCAACCCACGGTGATGAGGGTGCCTGGAGTTATTTTTTCAGAACCTCGCTGACGAATAATTCGAACAACGGTTTGTAGGAGGGATCGCGCTCTGGATGATACTGGACGCCGAGTGCGAACGGGTAATCCTCCACGCGCACCTGCTCCACGACGCCATCGGAACCGCACCATGCCTCAATGCAAACATTCGAGCCGAGGCGATCGATGGCCTGGTGATGGGAGCTGTTGACGCGCTCGAACCGGATCGTGGAGTCGCAGGCGAAACGGAGCGGCTGGACGTTGTGCGATTTCATCTCCGGCAGATCGTGGCCGGGGATGTCGAGATGCAGTGTGCCGCCGAGCGCGACGTTGAGCACCTGCGTGCCCTTGCAAACGGTGAGGATGGGCAGGCCGCGCTCGAGGGCGGATTGGAGCGCGGCAAACTCGAAGGCGTCGCGATCCGCCTCCGCATCCTCCTCGATGAGCGCCAGCTCCATCTCCGTGACGGGCTGCTGCAGGTAGGCGGCGCAGATATCCGCGCCGCCGGTGAGCAGCAAGGCATCCATACCCGCGAGATCGGGGATGGCGTGCCGGGCGTTGACCAGCTTCACCTCCGGATGCGGGATAAAGAACGCGCCAAAATTCTTTTCGTCCTTTTCACGAATCCAGGAGAGGACGTTTGGCATGTTGGATAGTCAGTGGGTTAGCTGTGCCGGCGGCCGATGCCGCGGTAATCGAAACCGAGTTCGCGCATCGTCTCGGGGTCGAACAGGTTGCGTCCGTCAAAGATCATCGGGGTGTGCATGCGGGCCTTGAGCTCGGTGAAATCGACGTTCGCGAATTCCTTCCATTCCGTGGCGACGATGAGGGCCTCGGCGCCATCGATGGCTTCCAGAGGGGAGGCGGCGAGCTTGACGGAGGCGGGGATGAGCTTGAACTCCAGCGCTTTTTCCATCCCCTTGGGATCGTAGGCGGTGACGTGGGCGCCTTCCTTGACGAGATCGTTGACCAGGTCGATGGCGACGGAGCAGCGGACATCGTCCGTATCGGGCTTGAAGGTGAGGCCCCAGACGGCGATGCGTTTCTCGCGCAGCACCCAGAGGGCTTCGCGGATGCTCTTGAGGAAGCGCTCCTTCTGGTCGGCATTGATGCGCTGGACCTCCTTGAGCAGGGTGAATGGCACGCCCAGCTCGTCGCTGATGGCGATGAACGCGGCGATATCCTTCGGGAAACAGGAGCCGCCGTAGCCGAGGCCGGCGTTGAGGAAATTGCGGCCGATGCGCCGATCCATGCCGATGCCGTCGGCGACTTTCTCCACATCCGCGCCGCTGGCCTCGCAGATGGCGGAGACGGCGTTGATATAGGAAATCTTGAGGGCGAGGAAGGAATTGGCGGCGTGCTTGATGAGCTCCGCGGAATTGATGTCCGTGACGAGGATGGGGGCGTTGAAGGGCTCGTACACTTTCTTCATCAGCGCGAGCGCGCGGTCGCTGTTGCCGCCGATGACGATGCGGTCGGGCTTCATCAGGTCTGGCACGGCGCAGCCTTCGCGGAGGAACTCCGGGTTGCTGACCACGTCGAATTCCGCGCCGGCCTTGTTGTAGCGCTTGATGGTATCGGCGACTTTCTCGCCGGTCTTCACCGGGACGGTGCTTTTATCGACGATGACGCGGTACTGGCCACCCTTGAGGACATTGGCGATCTCGCGCGCAACCTTCTCGATGAAGCTGAGGTCCACGCTGCCATCGGGCTGCGGCGGGGTGGGGACGGCGATGAAAACGACCTCGGCGGGGTCAACGCCGGCCTCGATGGAATTGGTGAAGTGAAGACGGTGGGCGGAGACGTTGCGCGCGACGAGCTCCTCCAGGCCGGGTTCATAAATCGGGATGCGGCCGGCCAGGAGGGCATCGACCTTGCGCTGGTCGTTATCGACGCAGATGACGTTGTGTCCAACTTCGGCGAAGCATGCGCCTGTGACGAGGCCAACGTAACCGGAGCCGATGATGCAGAGATTCATTGAATAGAGATTGGGTATTGTTTCGGTGCTTGGATCAGATTCAGAGAGGCGGGGATTGTAACGGCCAACCGCCGAGAGTGCTACGGGTTTTTGCTGCCAATGCTGGAGGGATCGAAGTCAAAGGGCAGGGTGGCGCTCGGGATGTCCTTGAGGGTCATGGTGAACATGAGGGCGTAGAGGATGCGTGGATTGGAGCCGGGGCCGTTGTTTTCCACCTCGAGGCCGAGCGAGGCAATCCAACTGCTCAGGTCGCGATGGAGCTCATAAATCTCGTTCTGGAGCGTGCTATTGACCACCTGATACTCGTCCCGGGTGGAGATGGACCAGTTGTCGTCGATCCGGTAGTAGAACCGGAGATCGACGAGATTGTCGTCGCCGAAGAAGGGATCGTGATCGAGGTACTCGTTGCCGATGGAGACCTGGAAGTCCCTGGTCGGCATGTAGGTGAGATTGGAGGTGATATCGTTAAAGCCGTGGGAATTGAGCGGGGTCTGGGAGTTGAGGTTAAAGCCGATCCATGGCAGCGGCGTGAAGGAGACGACATTGTAGAGATTCGAGACGGGGCCCTGCTTGAAGCTGCCGGTGGCGAAGGTGGGCTCGCGCATGTTCACATCGACAAAGGTGTTCATCCCGAACCACGTGAGGGTGGTATTGTCGCGCTTGGTCTGCAGGCGGTTGCGGATGCCGATCTGGGCTACGGCCCAGTTGCTGATGGTATCGATGCCGGTGAATTGCGGGAAATCGAAGATCGGCAATTGTGTTGAAGGCTGGAAGCGGTCGATCTGGAGGATCTTGCTGGGGTCCGCGCTGGTCTCAGCGACGGACACATCGATATAAGGCTGGATGACGTGGCGGAGATCGTCCAGGCCCCATGCGCGGGATTCCACGTTGGGATATTCCTTCGAGAGCTTGAAGGAGGACTCGAAGCCGCCGTCGATGACACCGCGAAAGAGGGCGCCATGGGTCCTGAGGCTGTTGGTGACCGTCTGGACGGTGGTGGGCACCAGCACGTTGTTCGGCAGCAGATTCTCCACCGTGGTGTCCTGGACCTCCGTATTGAAGGCGCCCTGGTTGGTATAATAATCGCCGCGCAATCCGACGCGGGGGACAAAGGAGAGGAACTTCCAGAACTCCATCGGGTAGCTGAGCTCGTGGTAGGTATCGATCCGGTCGTAATGGTAATCCTGGAACGGGGCATCCGGCTGGGCAAAGGTGAGGCGGAGGCGGGCGGCGCTGGTCTCGCCGTCATAGAAGAGATTGGAGCCCTCCGTGACGGCGTGGCGCGTGACGTCCAGGGAGAAGTCCGGGAGGCGTTCCGTGACGTCGTTAAAGGTATTGAGCTGGGCGCGGTAGGTAATCTCCGCGGTGAAGTATTTGTCCCACTGGGTGAGGTTCAGCGCATTGTCGGGCTGGGGGTCGAGGCGGTACTCATTGGGGAGAAAATCGCGGAGCATCCGGACGTCGCTCAGCTTGTTGATATCGATGCTGGCCCAGAGATCGTCGGTAAGATAAATGCGGTTCTGGATGCTGACGCGGTAACGGCTGGAGGTGACGTGCTCCTTGCTGCTGTTGACGATGATGGTGGGCGGGGCGGAATCGTCTGCAAAATAAGTCTGGAAACGGCCCCAGCTCTCGTCATTGGGGCCGAAGCGGTAATCCGAGTCGAGCCCCTCTGCAACGCCCCGCTGATCCCGGTAATCGAGGTGAAGGCGGGCATTCCAGTTATCGCCGATGGGGAAGTTCCACTGGCTGAGGGTGAAGAATCCCCATCCGCTGTAATAGCCGGGGTGGACGGTATAGGCCATGTCGCGGCGCAGGGGCTGGTAGAGGTAGGGCCACCAGAAGACCGGGAGATTGCCCACGTACATGGTGACATTGCGCAGGATGATGCGCTGGCCGGGATAGATGCGGGCGCTCTTCGCACGCAATTGATAGTCCGGAATGGAGGAGTCGCTGGTGGTGAAGCTGGCGTCCTTGACGAGGTATGCGCTGGTGCCGCTGAGGGAGGAGACGCTGTCTGCCGAGAAACGGAAGGGGAAGAAGTCGCCCTTGAAATTGGCGGCGTGGAGTTGCCTGGTCTCAAAGTTGTAAACGGCGCGGTCGCCGACGAAGACCTGGCCCTCATTGTAGATGCGGACGTGGCCGCGGACGAAGACATCGCGGGTGTCGGTATGATACTCGCCGTAGTCCGCGTAGATGGTGGTATCACCGTACTGGATGATGACGTTGCCATCCGCAATGGCCACGCCTTCCTGGAAATGGGTCTCGTCCGCGTTGACGATATCCACGGGCATGGAGCCGAAGGTTGGCAATTGTGCGCGAACCGCCGCCAGGGGGAGCATCATGAGCAGGAGAGCGTACAACCAGCGTTTCATCGGCGGCCCGGAACGTATGTGATGGCGCTTCCCTCTGCCAAGAACGAAAACCGGGAGCCCGGCGCCTGCGAGAGGTTGAGTGTTGACACGAGGCGGAGTGCGGCTATCCTCCTCGCCCTTTTCCCATCCTATGGCCAATACCCGTTCCGCAGCAAAAAGCGCCCGCCAGACCGTGCGGCGCACCTTGAAAAACAAGCGCGTCCTCACCGGGCTCAAAAGCCAGGTGAAAAAAGTCCGGTCGGCGTTTACCGCCAAGGACAAACCGGCGGCGGCAGCCGGGATCAAGGAGCTGGCCTCCATGGCGGACAAGGCGGCGAAAAAGCGCCAAATCCACAAGAACAAGGCGAACCGGCAGAAGAGCCGGCTGAACAAGCAGTTGGCGGCGCTGGCGTAGCTGATCGGAATTGACCCGCTTGGGAATCGCTGCGATTATCCTGCATGCCCGATGCGCTTCAGGAGGTCACCAAGGCGGCCATGGATCTTCCACTGGCTCAGAGGCTGGCGCTTGCCCGCCTGCTAATGGATACAGCCGATGACGTTGAGGACTCCGATGCCGAGGCGGCTTGGGATGTTGAAATTCGCGAGCGTATACGCGCCATTGACGAAGGCCGGGAAATTGGCATCCCGTGGGAAGACGTCATGCGAGAAGCCAAAGAACGCCGCGCTCGGTGAAAATACAGGCTGTCGTCCCGGCACGGGTCGAGCTTCTGGAAGCGAGCGCATGGTACCAGCAGATTGGAGACGGCCTGGACGAACGCTTCGAGCAGGAAGTTAATCGCTGTGTATCCCGGATTGCAAATCACCCCGAACTCTACGCCATGCGGATGGGGGACTACCGCCGCATTAACTTGCGAAAGTTCCCGTACTACATCCCATTCGTTGTTCGCGATCAAACGTTATGGATTCTTGCTGTCGCCCACGTTAGGCGGAGACCGCGTTACTGGATTTCCCGTGTCGACCTCATCGAGTAACCCCCTTTTTCCCGCTGGTAAACCGCAATGGCGGCTGTAAAGTCCGGGCCGTTGTTTGAATTCCCCGCCCCTGTCCTGAATCCATGCTGAGTTGCTCGACCTGTTGGAATTGCACGCGCCACACGAATGGCGAGAGTATGCTCCAGGAAATCCTGGATCTCGGGTTCGAGAATATCGAGCTCGGGCATGGCATCCGGCTCTCTCTGATGGAGGGCATCCAGCGGTATTACGACGCGGGCAAGGTCAACTTCTCCACGCTCCATAATTTTTGCCCGCTGCCGGTGGAGATCACGCGGCCGGCGCCGGATTGCTACCAGTTCTCCTCCCACCGCGACGCGGAGCGGGAGCGGGCGGTGAAGCTGACCTTCCAGACCATCGATTTTGCAAAACGGCTCGGCGCGCCGCTGGTGGTGCTGCACCTGGGGCGGGTGCCGATCGAGCCGTTTACCGACGAGCTGGTGGCGCTGGCCGAGGCCGGGGAGCATCTCTCGCGCAAGTATGTGAAGCTCAAGCTCAAGGCCGTGGAGCAGCGGGAGCGCAAGGCGCCGCTCTACCTTGAGCGGGCGAAGGATTGCCTCTTCCGCATCATCGAGCACGCCGCGCGCTCGGGCATCCGGCTGGGGGTTGAGGGGCGGCAGTGTTATGAGGAGATCCCGACGGAGATGGAATTGACGGCGCTGCTGGATGAGATCAACGCGCCGGATGTCGTCGGGTACTGGCATGACTTCGGGCATTTGCAGATCAAGGAGAATGTCGGCTTTGTGGATCACGCGGAGTGGCTGGCGCATATCTCGAAGCGGATGTTCGGCGGGCACCTGCACGATACCGAGTGGCCGGGCAAGGATCATCGCCCTCCTTTTACCGGCAATATCGATTACGACAGGCTGATTCCCCTGATCCCGAACCCGACACTCCTGGTGTGGGAGATGGGACCGCGGCGGAAGGCGGAGGAAATCTCCGAGTCGCTGGAGAAGTGGAAGGCGCGTTTTGGGACGTTTGGGAATTATCCATGAGCAGCAGTACGACGAAGCCGAAATCGACGATCAAGCGGACCCTCCTCACCGTGCTCCAGATCATGGTGACGGCAGGCATCCTGGTGTGGTTCTTTCACGATCCCGACAAGCGCGCAAAGATGGGGCATGCGATCGCCCATGCGAAACCGATTTGGCTGTTCGCGGGATTCATCTGCTACGGGATCGTCGAGTTGCTGGCGTCCGGGCGGTGGTATCTCCTCATGCGGGTGCAGGGGATCAAGCTGGCGTGGTGGCGCCTTGGGGCGCTCTTCATGCTGGGGATTTTCTTTAATATGTTCATGCCGGGCGGCACGGGCGGCGACGTGCTGAAGATTGTTTTTCTCATCAAGGAAATCCCGGGCAAGAAGGCGAAGGGCATGCTGGCGGTGTTGATGGACCGGCTCATCGGCCTGCTGGCGCTGATCATGATCTCCGGGGTTATCGTGGCGATCCGGTACGATTGGCTGAAGACCAGCCCCGTCGCGCAAAGGCTGACGTGGGCGCTGGGGCTGATCCTGGTGTCGGGGCTGGGCGGGATTATCTTTTCGTTCGCGATCAGCGGTTTTGGACTCGCGCACAAGCTGCCGAAGCGGATGCCGATGCGGGATACGATGATCGACCTCTCCGTGGCGTACAATGCGTATGCGCGGGCGTGGCCGGCGTCGCTGGTGGCGCTGGTGCTGTCCTTCGGCATCCATGTCGCGTCGTTCTCGGTTTTCATCTGCGCGGCGCACGCGCTGAATACTTCCAACGCGGCCGGCGTCCCTGTCACCACCGGAGAAATCCTGACCGTGATGCCCATCATCCTGACGCTCGCCGCGCTGCCGATGAGTGTGGGGGGCGCGGGGGTGCGCGAGGCGCTCTTTGCCATGCTGCTGGTGCCGCTATGCGGAGTGACGCAGGATGCCGCGGTGACGCTCTCTCTGACGGGCGCCGCGCTCGCGGCGGCATGGGGTCTCATCGGCGGCCTCATCTTCCTGATCTATCGCCCGAGCGAGCACCCGAAGATCGTGGATGCGGAGCAGGAGGTTTTTGAGCTGGGCCACGAGATCGCCGAGCACGCTGACGACAAGGAACCCGAGGACGTAAAATGACCGCCCGCACCCCCCGGCCCCGCCCGGTGGTGATTGCGGCTCTCGCCGCAAGCTGGGATGGCCGTCTACTGGAATTCATCCCGCCCCACGGCCCCGTGGATGCGCAACTCGGCGACGGTGTGCCGCCGGGTCCCGCCCTCAAGCGGCTTCACTCCCAGGGCGCACGGCGGGTGGCATTCGCCGGCAGCCCGGCGCTCTTCCGGAAACTGCTTGCCGGGGGCCTGCTGGACGAGCTCTCCATCGCGTGGCGCCCGTGCATCGCGGGCGGGCCGCCAGTCACCGGGCCGGAGGCCTCGTTCCTCCCGCGCGGGATCGCGCTGGACCTGGTGAAACTGGAGCGGCGCGGTGACGAATGCGTGGCCCGCTACCGCGTCCATCGGGAGCCGCTGTGACGTATAACCGCGAAGGACTTCACGCTTTTGCATACCGGCAACTCCATCCTGATGCGCGCCCCGCGCGCGAAGATCTTTGAGACCGCCGCGGATCTCTCCCGCTGGCCGGAGTTTCTGCCGCATTACCGCTATATCCATTATTACGAGCGCTCGCCGGAGCGGAACCTGGTGAAGATGGCGGCGGTGCGGACGGGCATCCCGATCGCATGGGTCTCCGAGCAATGGATCGACCGCGAGCGATGGGAGGTGCGCTTCCGGCATCTGAAGGCGTTTACCAAGGGGATGGAGGTGGTGTGGACTTTTGCCGAGGGGGCGGAGGGAGTGCTGGTGAGCATCGTGCATGACCTGCAATTCCGCGTGCGTGCGCTGGCGCCGGTGGCGGACTGGATCATCGGCGGATTTTTTATCGAGCATGTGGCCGGGCGGACGCTGGAGTGCATGAAACGGCACGTGGAAGGGACGCCCGAATGAAGGGTAAGCGGCGCGCGGTCATTACCGGCATCGGCCCGATCACGTGCATCGGGACCGGGAAGGAGAATTTCTGGCGCGGCATCCTCGCGGAGCGGAGCGGCATCTCGCGGATCACCTGTTTTGACACGAGCGAATTCCGGGCGCGGTGCGGCGGGGAAATCCGCGACTGGGATCCGGCGGCATTTTTCGCGCCGAATCGGCTCAAGCGGCTGGACCGGTACGCGCAATTCGCCGTGGCCTCCGCGCTGATGGCGCTGGAGGATGCGGGACTGCCGTGGTCGCGGGATACGCCGCAGGCGGATGTGGGAGTGAGCTTTGGCACGGCGCTGGGCGGCATTGCAAACGCGGAGGCAGAGCATCAGCGATTTCTCAAGAAAGGGTCGCGCGGGGTCAACCCGACGCTGGCGCTCCAGGTCTTTGGCGGCTCGGCGCATTCCAATATCGCGATCGAGTGCGGCTTCCGCGGGGTGGGGACGACGAACTCCAACTCCTGCGCGAGCGGGACGGTGGCGGTGGGCGAGGCGCTGCGGTACATCCGCGACGGGATGGCGGACGTGATGGTGGCCGGCGGGGCCGAGGCGCCGCTAAGCCCGCTGACGTATGGGGCGTTCGATTTCATCCGGACCATGAGCCGGTGGGAAGGGGATGCGGCGCTGGCGTGCAGGCCGTTTGACCTGCGGCGCGACGGCTTTGTGATGGGGGAGGGGGGCGCGAGCCTCATCGTCGAGGAGCTGGAGCATGCCCGGGCGCGCGGGGCGCATATCTATGCGGAGGTGGCGGGGTACTCGCTCAACAATGAGGCGTTCCACATGACCAGCCCGCTGCCGAGCGGGGAGGCAGTGATGGCCTGCATGCGGGAGGCGCTGCGCGATGCGGGAGTGGAGCCGGGGCGAATCGATTACATCAACGCGCACGCCAGCTCCACCCAGCTCAATGACGCCAATGAGTCGATGTGCATCCGGGCTGTTTTCGGCGAGCACGCGGACCGGGTCGCGGTGAGCGGGACCAAGGCTTATACGGCTCATCCGCTGGGCGCGACCGGCGCAATCGAGGCGGCGATCTGTGCGCTGGCGATGGAGCGGGGGCACATCCCGCCCACGCTGAACTGGCAGGAGGCGGACCCGGCGTGCCCGCTGGATGTGGTGCCGAATCACGGACGGGCGGCGCGGATCGGCTATGCGATGAGCAATGCGTTCGGATTTGGCGGGATTAATTCCTGCATGGTGCTGCGGGCGATGGACGGGGAGTAGGAGGGGCGGCCTGCCTTGCGAAGAAAAGATGCGGGCCATCCGTCCCCCCACGGATGACCCGCCCCACGTTTTGCCTCAACACGCGCCGACTCGGTAAACTAGCGGAACCGGCAGGGCCAAACAATCGGACGAATGCCGCAGCGAGGGATGGGCTGATATCCTAAGCATCTACCCGATCTTCGTTTGAATTGGTGAAGGAATTGGGGCTGGCACTTACCCACGGGATGTCCGCGGAGGGGGAGGAGGATTTTAGGAAGGGAACGGGGTGAGGGGGGCGCCGATAGACTACGGACGGGGTGGGTTTAGCCTCAGATTAACGCAGATTAACGCAGATTTTTTGGGAGGGAGACAAGGTTGGGCGTTTCTATTGAACCTTGCAGGTGAAATGGTAGGTGCCGGAGCCGACAGGGGATTGTTTGCCATCGGGCAAGTCCACGGTTGCGGTGGTGTTTACGGGGATGGATACCGTCAGTGAGAATGTCTTCTTAATTACGGTCCAGTCAGTTGCGATTTTGCCGTGGATGGAATCGTAGGAACTGGTGGCGTGGCTGAGGCCGGGGCCGGGCCGGGGGCGGATGATGATATGGGTGAAGCCGGGTTGATCGGCGCCGATGCCGGCGACGGTGTCGAACATCCACTCGTCACATGAGCCGAGCGAGTAATGGTTGAAGGAATTCATGCCGGGATTCTGGAATCCCTTTTGCGGGGTCCATCCATCCCAGCGCTCCCAGATGGTGGTGGCGCCTTGCTTTACGGAGAAGAGCCATGATGGGAAACTGTCCTGCAGGAAGAGGTGGTAGGCGGTATCCAACTGGTTCTCCATGCAAAGGGCGGGCAGGAGGTAACTGACTCCGACGAAACCGGTGGTAAGATGGTTGCCATGTTTCGCGATGTCATCGGCGAGATACTGGCCAGCCTTTGGGCGGAGGTCATCCGGGAGGAGATTAAAACGCAAGGCCATTGCGTAATCGCTCTGCGTATCGCCCTTGATGCGGCCGTCGGGAGTTACATAGGTCTTGTTGAAGGCGTCTTTGATTTGTCCGAAGAGGGTATCGTACTTATCCGCGTTGGCGGTATCGCCAACGGCGCGGCAGGCTTTTGCCACCAGCGAGGTGGAGTAAGCAAAGTAAGCGGTGCCGATGACATCCTTGGGTGTATTTTCGCCTTGTGAGAGCCAGTCGCCGTAATCGGGGCCGCGATCCTTGTCGCGGATGAGATTGGTGCTGTGTACGCGGCACCATTCGATCCATTTCATCATCGCGGGGAGGTGCTGCTTGAGGATGCGGGTGTCGCCGTATACCTGATAAATTGTCCATGGGCAGATGACGCCGGCATCGGCCCATGCGGGCACGCCGGGATTGCCATGGCCGCGGCCGGCGGGCGAGGGGCTGACATCGGTATAGGCGCCGTCGGGAGTTTGCGCGTCATCGACATCGACGAGCCATTTGGTGAAGAAGGCGGCGATGTCGCCGTTGTAAGTCGCGCTGTGGATGAAGACCTCGGCGTCGCCCATCCAGCCCATGCGCTCGTCGCGCTGGGGGCAATCGGTGGGTACGGAAAGGTAATTGCCGCGCATGCCCCATTGGATATTGGATTGGAGTTGATTGATATCCGGGTCGGAACAGGTGAACTGGCCGACACGCGGGATGTCTGTGCCAATGACGATGCCCTTGACGGCGTCGATGCCGGGGGGATTCGGCGCGCCGGTCAGCTCGACGTAGCGGAAGCCGTGGAAGGTGAAATGCGGCTGCCATGTTTCCAGTCCGGAGCCTTTGCAGATGTAAGTGTCAATTGAGGGCGCGCCGCGAAGGTTGACGGTGTACATCGTGCCATCCTTGTTGAGCATCTCCGCGTGGCGCAGGGTGATGACGGTGCCGGCGGGGGCCGAGATCTTGAGGCGCACAAAGCCGACCATGTTCTGGCCCATGTCATAGATCCAATGGCCGGGCATCGGCTGGGCGATGGATTTCGGATGAAGCTCGCCGGTCTCGCGGACGGGTTGTTCGACCTGGCCGTCGAGCGAGCGGGCGGGCTCGGAGCGGACCGCGGCTGCGGGCCACGCGCTGACATCGAGGCTGGGCAGATCCCAGTTGGGGATTTCCGCGCGGGCGTCATACGTTTCGCCTAGCATGGAATCGGAGGAGACGATGGGGCTGGGGTGAATCTTCCAACTGGAGTCGGTGGCGAAGGTATCGGTGGTGCCGTCGGTGTAAGTGATCTCCAGTTGCGCGAAGAGCGCCGGGACCTTGCCCCATGCCTGGTAGCCGCCATTGCCGATGTGGCCGCAATACCACCCGGGGCCGACCAATCCGGCCAGTGCGTTGGGGCCTTGTTTGACTAATGAAGTAACATCATAGTCCTGGTAACGGACCCGCTTGTTGTAATCGGTCCAATCGGGAGCGAGTAAGTGGTCGCCGACACGGGCGCCGTTGAGATGAAGCTCGTATACGCCGAGCGCGGTGGCGTAGAGGCGGGCTTTTGCGATGGGTTTCGACAGCGTGAAATCTTTTCGGAGCAGGCTCAGGGATTGTGTGGCTGGGGGAATGAGGAGCGTGGTGCCTTCGGCTGCGGTGATGTTCGATGTCCCGCCGTCGATGACATAGCTTACGTGAAGTTGATTGACCTGGTTGGGCGCGGGATCGCCCTTGAAGGTGACGAGGGTGACGCCAATGTTGAGGGAATTGTTGTTGATCAGATGGACGAGGGTCTTTGTGACATCCTTTGAATGCGTGCCGTCCGGGGAATCGTAAGTGGCCTTGAGGATGGTTAGCGGGCCGGGGTTGGTCGCGGGCTGGGTGGCCATTGGGGCATCGAGCCATTTCGCGGACCAATCGCCGGGATTCAGCAGGCCGATTTCCCATGAGGCGGGCTTGCTCCAATTGCTTTGGCGGCCGTCGCTATCGACGATGCGCACTTTCCAGTAGCAGGCTTCGCGGGAATGGAGCGGTGCGCCGGCGTAAGGGATGTTGGCGGTATCGGAGGACGCGACATCACCGGTGTCCCAGAGGTCGCCCTTGTCCTGCGCGAGGAGGTCGGGAGTGGAGGCGACGAGGATGTGGTAGGATTTCTGGGAAAGGCCGTGGGGGATATCGCGGGGGGCGGTGAGGATCCAGGTGAGGCGCGGCTCGGTGGTGTCGATGCCGAGGGGATTCTGGAGGTACTCGCAGCGGAGATCCGTGGCGGTGACGGGGCTGGGGCGGTCGGCGGCGGTTGCGGGGAGGGCCAGGAAGAGCGAGAGGAGACCGAGCAGAAGAAACAAAGGGGAAGGCTTCATGATTGACGTTCTACCATACCGCTCCAGCGGTGGGGCAGGATTATTGAGTGAGCGGTGGTTTGTGGCGGCAAATTCAGCCGACTCCAGATGGCGCAAAGGCCGTTGCCTTTGAGCCTGCGGACGCGTAGGATGCAACCATGAGTTTGGCAGAAATTAAGAGCGCGGTAGAGGAGCTTTCCGAAGCGGAGCTTACGGAGTTGGCATCGTTCATTCGGAAACGCGAGGAAGCGGCGTGGGATAGCCAGATCGATGCGGATTTCGCGGAGGATGGCAGGTTGCGCAGTGTTTTGGAGGAAGTCCGGGGTGACCTTCGGGCGGGGCGGGTTGAGGAACTTCCGTGATCGGCAAGACGCATCGGCGCTTTTGGAAGTGCTTTGATTCGCTGCCTGCAGGCGTGCAGAAGCTTGCCCGGGAGAAGTATGCGCTCTGGAAACGAGAACCGTATCACCCGTCTCTTAAATTCGAGGAACGGCGGGATGGGGTATGCGTGGTGCGGGTTGGGGATCATTACCGGGCGGTAGGGGTGAGGGAGGGAAACACGGTCGCCTGGTTCTGGATCGGAACTCACGAGGAATACAATCGGTTTAGGTTTTGAGGGCGAATAGGCGTCCCTGGAATAGCGCCATCCCGTTCGCATGCCAGAGGATAACCCATCGCTTACCGTGAATAATCAGATAATCTGCCGCGTCCCATGAGACGCATGAGAAATTTGGCTGGGCTGGTTGCGATTCTGATTTTAAAAGCGGTTGCCGCGTGGGCACAGGACGATACGGACACATTTTCCGTCAAGTTCACGGACATTACTCCAGACATGGAGAGTACGGCCGTGGATGCGCTTCAGGGTTGCCCGCCGCATCCGGGGGAACCAGTTGCTGCGACGAATAAGAACGGCGTCTATACCCTGATCGGCGACTTTTTTAACGATGGGCATATCTATGCGATATTGGATCGTGATTCCGTCATGATCTGTGAGTGGAGTAGTGGGTACTGGAAATTGAAAAGGGTGCTCAACCTCGGGGCGGTTTGGAAATACCCGGGATGGAATGAGGAGACAGCTGGGGGGCGCGAACCGGATGCGACAAAGCCATTTTGGATCATTAAGTCTCAGCAGCGTCCAGTGCTCGTGATTGCGGAGGATCAGGAGAAAGAAGGACAGACTTATTATTTCGTGCTGTTCGATAAGGACTTTCGGCGGATATTCGACTCGAATTATTCGTTTGGCGATGAACCGAAAGTTCGCGACGATTACATCGTGACTTCTGATAGCTCAAGGGTAAAGGCAACTTGGGATGGAACCTATTTTTCCCAGATCAAAGACGATAAGTTTTCGACGGTCAAAAGCTGGGAAGAATCGTGCCCGTTTGAACAGCCGGATACATTGGATGGATCGACGGAATTCGACACAATCATGGGTTATATAGCCACCTCAGGAAGCAACTCTTACGTAATAGCTCCAGATTTTACTAAAGGTGGCGATCAGGAAGACTATCTCGTGTTCAAAGGCGCGTTTACCATCTCGGAATGGGGGGATATCGTCTATGCACCGAAGTATCATCCCGTTTATGCGAGGATACACTTCACACCAAAAAGGGAAAGCGCCCAACTGGACTCCGGTGGACGTAAAAATGAATTACCGTACCTCTTCGAGAAGCTTACGACGTTACCGAGGGAACTCTGTCCGGAGATGAATGGTGCGGGTCCCGGGGAAAACGTCGAGAAGATTGAGAATATCAAAGTAACCGGCAGTCGGGAGGCAGTGAAACTGCTATCGCCGGGAATTTATTGGTTCGGTAAACGGGCCCAGTAATTCGCTGCAGCGGGCCATCTCGTTAACCCCCGCGTGGGTCGATGATCGACCTCGTCACCGACCCATCGCCACAAGATCAGACTTTGAAGTGCGACGGGCGGTGGAAGATGCCGTTGCGGTAGTTCTCGTAGGTGGCCAGGGCGAGGAGGGGGAAGTTGTTCCGGTACATGTCGTACTTGAGATAAAAGACCTTCGGGAAGCCGGTGCCGGTGGTTTCGGGCTCGGTCCATGAGCCGTCGCGGTTCTGGCGGGTGACGAGGAAATTGATGCCGCGCTGGACGGCCTTGGAGTGGACGCTGCCGGCGGCGCAGAGGCCCATGACGGCCCATGCGGTCTGGGAGGCGGTGCTGGGGCCTTTGCCCTTGAGCATGGGGTCGTCGTAGCTGGCGCAGGTCTCGCCCCAGCCGCCGTCTTCGTTCTGGCAGCTCTCGAGCCACTCGCGGGCGCGGATGAGCCAATCCTGCTTCATATCGACGCCGATGGCGCGCAGGCCGCGGAGGACCTGCCATGTGCCGTAGATGTAATTGACGCCCCAGCGGCCGTACCATGAGCCATCCTCCTCCTGGGTGTCTTTCAGGAACTGGATGGCGCGCTGGACGCGGCGGCAATGAAGATCGACGCCGATGTAGCCGAGGAGCTCCAGGGTGCGGCCGGTGAGATCGCTGCAGGTGGGATCGAGGATGGCGTTGTGATCGGCAAAGGGGACATCCTCCAGCCAGCTCTTGGTGACATCGCGATCAAAGGCCGCCCATCCGCCGTCGCGGCACTGGAAGGAGAGCAGCCAGTCGAGGGCGCGCTGGAACATCTGCTGGTATTGGCCGCTCTCCTGATCGGTCTTTGTGCCGATCATCCGCAGGCCGATGAGGACCATGGCGGTGTCGTCGGTATCGGGGTAGAAAACGTTATTGAACTCGAACGCCCAGCCGCTGGCGATGGGGTGGGGGTTCTTCTTTGACCAATCGGCCCGGATACGGACTTCCTTGCTGTACATCCAGTTGGCCGATTTCTGGATCGGCTCGCTCATGGGGTCGAGGCCGGACTCGGTCAGCGCGATCATGTTGATGGCGGTGTCCCAGACGGGGGAGAGGCAGGGCTGGATGCGGAAATCCTCGGGATCGTCGACGAAGAGCCCCTCAAAATCGGTGACGGCCTTCTGGAGAACGGGATCGTCGTCGGGATAGCCGAGCGCCTTGAGGGCGATGATCGAGTTGAGCATCGCGGGGAAGACGGCGGCGAGGCCGTCAGAGCCTTCGCCCATGCGCTCGATCATCCATGCCCTGGCCTTGTCCATGGCGTTGTCGCGCAGGAAGGCCATGCCGGGGCTCTCGAAGACGCGGAAGAGTTCCGTGGCGGAGATGAAGAAATTGCCGAGCGAGAAGAACTTCTGGGCGCGCGGGAGGGAGAGATCGGTGTGCTCAAGGCCGGCGGGGAAGAGCTCGTGGAGATGCTTCTCTGCGGGGAGCTGGCGGGTGGGCTTGAGATGATTGAGGATCGCCAGCGGCATGAGCATGGCGCGGCTCCATGAGGACATCTCGTAGATGTTGAAGAAGAACCAGTCTGGCAGGAGGATGAGCTCCACCGGCAGGGCGGGCAGATACTTCCAGGGGAACTGGCCGAGCAACGCGAGGTAGAGCTTCGCGTAGGTGTTCATGCGCGGGATGCCGCCGAGCCGCAGGGCGGCCGCGCGGGCCTCGCGCATCCACGGGGAGTCCGGGGAATGGCCGGCGAGCTTCAGGGCGAAGTAGGCCTTGACCGTGGCGTTGATCTCGCTGGGGCCGCCCTCATAAATATTCCAGCCGCCATCGCCGAGCTGGCGGCGGCGGATGTGGGCCACGCACTTGTCCTGCAGCACATTGTCCACCTTCGCGGCCCAATGCATGTAGAGGATGTAATCCGAGCAGAGGGTGGCATCCACCATCAGCTCGCCGCACCAGTAACCGTCCGGGTGCTGGAGCCGGAGGAGATTCTGCTGGGCGCGATGGATGGCCAGCGGGATGGGATCAGCCGTGCGTGGACCGGTTGCAGTGGTGATCATGCCAGGGCGTGGATTACGGGGAATAGCAATGGGGAGCGGCGATCAGGGCGCGCCGCCGCGGGTATCGTGTGGGGCAGGAAGCGGTCTGTGCGGAGGGTCCGCTCCATGACTACTTGACTGCGAGGGTTTCGGTTTTCGGGGCCTCGGCGCCGCCGGTGAGGTGACCTTTGCCGGCGGAGACGCCGTTGTGAGCGAGCACCTCGCGGCCCTCGGGGACCGGCTTGGGCTTTGCGGCAAAATTGAAATGAACCGTCTTCCAGGTATCGCCGGGCCTGGCCTGGAGGCCGAGGCTGGCGGTGGGCTCGTAGCCGCAATGCATCATGCAATTCTCGCAGCGGACATCCTTTGCCACGCCGTTGACGACGCCGTAGTTCTCCCACTTCACCTCGTTGAGGAGCTCCTTGTAGGTGGCGTAATGGCCGTCGGTCATGAGGTAGCACGGGCCCTTCCAGCCGCGGATATTGCGGGTGGGGATGGCCCATGCGGAGCAGGTGAGGTCGCGCTTGCCGGCGAGGAACTCGAAGTAAACGGGGGTGCCGAAGAGGGTGAACTTGGCGGCCCAATCCATGATCTTGCTGAACTTCTGGATGGTCATCTTCCGGGTGAGGAAGAAGTCTTCCGGCTGGAGATTGAGGCGGGAGACCATGTCCTTCTTGGCGGCATCGTACTCGTAGCCGGGGGAGATGGTGTGGCCATCGACGCCCATGGAGGAGAGATAGGCAAACATCTGCTCGATCTCGTTCATATCGGTCTCTTTGTAGACCGTGGTGTTCGTGGCGACCTGGTAGCCGAGGATCTTGGCCATGCGGATGGCGAAGATGCACTCCTTAAAGACGCCCTCGCGCTCGACGATGAGATCGTGGGTGCGCTCAAGGCCGTCGAGATGGACATTCCAGTACATCCAGCTTGAGGGAGCGATGACCGGCTTGGAGGGGTCCTTGGGGCCCTTGCGGATTTCGTCGGCGTCCTTCTGGGTGATAAGCTCCTCGGAGAGGAGCACTTGCACCTTCTCGTCCACGGCGGCGGGACGGCGGAGGCGCTCTGCGGCGAGGTACTCGCGCATCTTTTTGCGCATGAACATCGCGTTGGTGCAGATGTAGACGATGCGGCCCTGGTCGAGGACGCCTGTGACGAGGGCCTCGATCTGAGGGTAGATCAGCGGCTCGCCGCCGCAGATGGAAATCATGGGGGCGTCGCACTCCGCGGCGGCGCCGAGGCAATCCTCCAAGGGCATGAGGTCCTTGATGGAGGTGGAGTACTCGCGGATGCGCCCGCAGCCGGTGCAAGTGAGGTTGCAGGTGTGGAGCGGCTCAAGCTGGAGGACGGTCGCGAACTTCCTGGTTCCGCGGATCTTGTGCTTGATGATGTAGGCCGCAATTTTGGCCGTGAGTGCAAGTGGAAATCTCATGCTTCTTATAAAATAAATCGGCGCGATACTACCAGTGGAGGAGAGCCTGTCAACTGCTGCACTGGCCTTGCGGGATTACAGATTGGTCAGGTTTGTCAGGGGTCTGAGTCCTCTTTTTGTGACTTTTTGATGACAAAAAATGGCCATTTTACCCGGGTGTTTGAGTGTTATCGGGGCCATTTGACGGCGGGTTTTTAGCCGGCGAGGGGGAGGGACCTACGGGGGGCTCGGGGTTTTTCTGATCCTGCACGGCGCCGGGAGAGGCGCCAGGGGCAGGGGGCCGGGCTTCCCGGGCGAGTTTCCGCATATCGCCGTGCAGGTACCAGAGGCCGTTGTCGGGATTGGAGCCGATGGCGGCCATGTGCTTGAGCGCCGCGGCCTTGCGGCCGAGCTTATTGTCCATGATCGCGGCGAGGGTGTGGAGGAAGCGCATATCGGTGAGCGGGTCGTCCTTTTGCGCGAGGTAATTATCCACCACGGTGACCATCTCCGTGGCGACCTTCGGGTCGTTGAATTGGGCGCCCTTGTCGTGCGAGTCGGCGGTGATATCGCATCCGACGGTGATCCGGCGCTCCGGGACGATGGTGTCGTAGCGGTTGGTGGCGGCGCACTCGTTGCCCCAGGCGTTCATCTCGGCGTAGCTGCCACCCCAGCGGGGATAGAGGCCGAGCTCCATATTATCGTAAGCGGCGGGGAAATCGAACTGGGCGGCAACGGAGCGGTCGAACCAGAGGCGCATGGTATCGGTCTGCTCGCCCTCGCCCATGCAGACGGTGATCATGGCCGCGGCGGCGCCGGGGTCGTGGGGGTTTTCATTCCACGACCTGACGAGACACTCCCGGGCCTGACTGAGGCCCTTCGCGAAACCGGTCCAGCCCTGCGCGGTCACATTCGCGGCCCAATCGTCGCCGCGCGCATTCCACGCCTGGTTGATATAATCGGTGCCCGCGACGTAATCCTTCAGCCATGGCTGGACGTCGGTCCCCGCATTGAAGGCGGCGACAACATCGGCGCTCCTGCGGGTGAGGAGATGCTGGAAGCTGTCGTTCTCGAAGTACTCGCGGAGGATGGGCAGCTCCGCGGGCTGGAAGCAACCTTCGCTCAGCGCCGGGGTCAGGTAGCTGAGGGCGTTGTTGTCGAGCTTCCGGCGTTTCCTGCCCATGGCGCGCGGGGATGCGCCATCCACATCCAGGGCGGTGACGAAGGAGAAGAACTTCGGGTAAGCGCTCTGGGGGAAAAGGGCGAGGGAGCGCTGGAAGAGCGGCTTGGAAGCGGGATCGCCGTCGGGGAGGGACCAGCCGATGATGTAGAGGAGGCCCGGGTCGGTGATTTTCGAGGTATCGATGGCGTGCGCCATCGCGTGGACCTTGTCGCGCGGGACGGAAGCATCGAGGGTGGCCTTGATGAAAGCGGCGTGCTGCGGGTCCTTGTCCGGGGAGAGATGCGGCACCAGCACGCGGGCGAGCCATTGGTAATGGAGCTTCGAGACATCGTCCTCGAGCCTGGCATCGGGACCGCACGGGATGGGAGCGCCACGGAGGCGGGGGGTGATCTGGAATTGAGACAGGTCCACCGGGGTGGGCGACGGTTGCGGCTTGGTATCCGCGTGCGCCGGGATGGAGATCCCGAGCAGTGCGGCCATTACCGCGGGTAGCCAGGGAGACTGAAGATGCTTCATAACCGGGAGGTATTTTAGGGCCACCACAAGTTTCGCGGGGGGAGAACCAGTGCCCGCAATCATGGAGGGGGTAGAGAGTTATGGCAATCGCGTAAAGCGATTGGGGGGACGTAACTGACTTCGACGAAATTTTACCAGGGATGGGACGGATGACGCGGATTACACGGATGGTCGCCCGGCATCCATGGCGCATTTACGGAACATCCGCCATGCCGCGGAGGGCAGGTCGGTCCAGGGCAGGAATGCCAGCCAGACGCTCATGGCGACCGATGAGCCAAACATGCACCACCAGACGACCAGCAGGCGGCTGATGGTCCAGCCTTCTTTCAATTCGTCCGGATGGCTCATCGGGGTGTCCTGGGTGAGCTGTTTTAAGGTCACGACCGGGAAGGTGCCGTGGCTGCCGACCCAGCCGCCAGGGTTAAGGTAGCCGCCTCCGTCGCCGTCGTCGGTATTGAGGTACACGTTGCCGGGGAGGGTGAATTCCCAGACCAAACCGCAGCCGACACTTGTCACGAACATGGCGACGGCGAATAGCAATAAGAAGAGCGGGGTCCTGATGTCCGGGCTCTTCCAGGGAATCGCCGTCGCTTTCATGCGTGACTGTTAGCATAAGTTCGGGTTGCTACAAAGATTTGCTGTCCCTCAGCCCCGCGGCGTAGGCTTCGAAAACGCGCTGGATTTCGTCGCGCACGCGGCGGAAGAGGGCGAGGCGCTGGTCGTCGGTGCCGGTGGCGTGGGCGGGATCATCGAAGCCCCAGTGGTGGCGATTCACCTGGCCGGGAAACATGGGGCAGGCCTGGTCGGCGTTGCCGCAGACGGTGATGACGGTGTTCACGTCGCGGGTGAGGAATTCGTTCATGTGCTTCGACCTGTGGCCGGAGATGTCGATGCCGATCTCCTGCATCACCTGGATGGCCATGGGGTGGACGTGACCGGATGGGTTCGAGCCGGCGCTGGCGACTTCGATGAGGTCGCCCGCAGCGCGGCGCAGGATGCCCTCGGCGAGATGACTGCGGCAGGAATTGCCGGTACAGAGGATGAGGACGAGGGGTTTTGCGGCCATTGATTAGACGGGTGCAGCGGTTTCGATTTGCGTGCCGCAGCAGCCGGGGCCGCGCACGAGGGAGCATGCGGGGGTGGCGAGGAGGGCGCCGAGGATCGGGCCGGCGATGTAGAGCCAGAGATGCTCGAGATGGCCGCTGACGAGGGCCGGGGCGATGGAGCGGGCGGGATTCATCGAGGCGCCGGAGATGGGGCCGGCGAACATTGCCTCCAGGCCGATGACGGCGCCGATGGCGACGCCGGCGGTGATGCCTTTTTCCTTCGCGCCGGTGGATACGCTGAGGATGACGAGCATCAGGAGGAAGGTGAGCACCGTCTCCAGGATGAAGCTTTGCATGGCGGTCCCGGTGGGAAGGGTCGCGCCGAGCGTGGCGTCCGCGGGGAAGAGGAATCGGATGAGGCCGCTGGCGGCGAATGCACCGCATAATTGTGCGAGCACGTACCCGGGTGCCTCGCGCCATGGGAGCCGGCGGGCAGCGGCGAAGGCGATGGTGACCGCGGGATTGAAATGCGCGCCGCTGACGTCGCCGAAGGTGTAGATCATCGCAAGGATTATGAGGCCGAAGGTGAGGGCGACGCCGGGATGGGTGATCGATCCGCCGCTGACGTGATCAATCACGATCGCGCCGGTGCCGGCAAAGACGAGGGCAAATGTGCCGATGCATTCCGAGGCGAGTTTTCTCCTCATCGGGATGCCCTGGGTTTGGCCTTTGCCCGGGAGGAGGTCCGCCTCGGCTGGCAGCAATTCGCGAGGGGGCTTGCGCAGCGGGATAGCGCGCCCTTCATCCTCCGCAAGTCTGCCTTGAAGACCGGGTTTTCGCGGCAGCAATCCTGCAGGCATTTCATATTGGCCGTCAGCTCAGGAGTGGCAGCGGCGGGGAGGGAATAGACGATCCACGCTCCCTCCCGGTGCGTCTCCACCATGCCATGCTGGCGGAGGTAGGCGAGGTGCTTGGAGATCCTGACCTGCGGCGCGGCGAGAATGTCCTGGAAGTGGCAGACGCAGAGGGGCCGGTGACCCAGGAGATGGAGGATGCGCAGGCGGGTTTCGTCGCAGAGGCATTTGTAGACTTCGATCAGCTCCATGGGGCTGAGAACATACCTTACAAGATATATCCGTCAAGACGTATATGATGAGCACGCCACCCCGCCGGCCGGCTCAATCCGCGGGCAAGCTGCCTGCCAGCCGCGGTTTCTAATTCGTGGATATGCCAGGGATCTGGAGAAAACTGCCTTGCGTGCTGGATGCGACGGCAGAACGCCTGGCCTGTTGCTCCTGATAGGCCTCAAAATCCTGGTTGCTGATGTCCCCGAAGTCGTACGGCTGATTCTGCATTTTGGTAAGTGCGGCATTCTCAGTGTTGACCACGTCCCGGAAGGCGCTGTACGCGGCTGCCTCCTGATTATACTGAGCGATCATATCGGGCTTCGCATTTGTGAGGAACGCCCGGCGCGCGGCCATGCTCTGGTACCACGCCGACAGGAATTGATTGAGCTTTGCACAGTTCTCCTTCTTCGCCTCGATGCGGGAGAGATGCTCCTGCAGCATCCCGTTATAAAGGGACGCCTTCAGATCGCCGCTCATGTGCGCGGCGATCTCGCCCGGCTTGATCTGGGATGACTGATACATTTGCAGCGCACCGTAAGGCAAAAGCAGCAGCATCCCCGCGAGCGCCGTGAAAGCCCCGCTCTTCGCGGTATCCCAAAAGCGGGAGAGAACCAACAGATCGGCGAGCGGCACAAAACGGACGGAAAACCGCCACCACCACGACATGCCGCTGACTTCCTCCTTTAACATCCAGCGACCGACGCCGATCAGGATCAAACCAAACACACCGATTAGTCCGCAGATAACATTGAGCGTTTCCATGTTATTTGTAGAGATGGTAGAGATTATCGTCCGTGCCTTGCATTCCCTCAGTAAGTTGAAAGTAAAACATCAACACCACCATGATGAGGCCGATGCCGCTGGAAATGAGGCTCATGGTTGCAATGAAAAAGCCGAGTTGCATCGAAGCGGCCACCAGTACGACGGCGCCCAGTATGGAGACGCCGGCGACCAGCGTAGCGGCCATCGAGAAGGTATCCGTCGCTCCCTGGCGCAATACCGCCAGCCGGCGAAAGAAGAATACGGCGACCAGCATGAAAATGATCATACTCACCGAGAAACGCCGGATGACGATGGGCATGAGTGCATCGTAAGCGCCGTGGGCCAGCATGAGCGCCGCGAAGATGCCAAGGAAGGGGAGAGTCTTCTTGAGCGGCTGCATGCACATCTCGCAAAAGGCGAGGCCGCTGAGGGCGGTAAGTGAGAGATGGAAGAAATTTGCAGTGAGAAAGCGTCCATAAGCAACCGCGGGTCCGGCCTGCGAGAAGTAGAGAAGATTCTCATTGATGGCGAAACCAAGACCCACGCAACCGGCCACCAGCAACATCTCCAGCGGTTGTTTCCGCGGGAGCAGAAATGGGACAAACGGCATAAAGAAGAGGAGCTTGATCAATTCCTCACGCGGTCCTACGCCAAGGAAGAAATAGGAGAGGTAATGAAGCAGGCCGCCTGACGTGCTCAAGCCCATCATCTCCTGCTGCCAGTAAACGGCGAAAAGGGTGGGCAGCGTGCTGGCTATCCCGGAGAATACCGCGAGAACGCATGCCACGGTCCGGAAGCCGGCGAGGGAGCGCGGTTGAATGGCCTGGAGCGCGATCGCAAACCACGCCAGGCCCGCGACGATCGCGACGGTGAGGGGGATCGGCATCAGGAGTGTCTTTTGCCAGCCGATCAGCGCTTGCACCAGGGCCCGCCACTCATGCAAGCCGGCGAGCAGTGAAATCCTTTGCCGCGGCGCGAGTGCGCGAATGAAGGCGGCGTCTTCGGCCAGTTTGCGCGCCGCGGCGGTGTCCTTGTTTGCCAGCAGCATTTCCACCAGCTTTGCCCGGGCGCTGCCGGAGCCAAAATGCTGGATCTCCCGCTGGTAATAGGGCGCCGCTTTGTCGTACTCGGAATTGGCGCGGTAAAGATCGGCCGTCAATTCGTTCGCGAGCGGAAATGGGTTAATATAGTGGGCGTAATAGAGAAGTTCGGCAGACGGCTCCGAGTAGTCCGAGCCCCGGCTGCGGGAGTAAGCTACGAGGACCATTTTGCCGTGATGATCGAGGCTGGATTGGTCAACTTGAGCTTCAAAACCATCCTGGTCGATTTCCCAATTCTTTACCTGCTCGAGATGCCCGACAATGCTGGCAAGGTTCGGATTCGCGCTGGTAAGTTCCGCGTACGCCGCCTCCTCGGGTTCCGAGGCCTGTATATCGACGCCCTTGAGACTGAGAAACCATGCAAGGGAAAGACCGATTGCCAGGATGATGCCCGCCATGCTCCACAAGACTTCCGGAGAACGCGTCCAGAAGTGCAATTTTACCTTCCAGTCAGCGATCTCTGTCAATCCTTCGGCTCGGGGCTCCTGCTCCGTGGCGTCCATACGTCCCGAGTTACGTAGCAGCTTCCCTGCCAGCGAACATTGGTGAGGGGAAGGCCTTAGATAGTTACCAGGCCCCTCGTGCCCCAGTGCAATCGAATGCCCGGGTCGATCTGGTAATCGTTGAAAGGAAGGCTGGAAGGTGGCATTGATGGCGGACTATGGACAACGGGGTCCCACCGCAACGCCTGGTAGATGATGAATCGCCAGGTGAGCGCGACGCGATCCTGCGGGTCGATGGAGAGCGCCAGGTTCACGCACTTGAGCGCGGGGTTGAATTGATTCTCCCGGTAGTAAACCGCGCTGAGCGTTACCAGGGACAATGCGTCCCTTGGATTGATGGCGAGGGCCTTTCTCAGTGTTGTCTCAGCGAGATTCCATTCCTGATTGCGGAAGTAAACGACGCCCAGGTTCGAGAGGATGTAGAGGTTATCCGGCGACTGCGTGAGCATCCCCTCGTAGATTTTTTGGCAATCATGATACCAGCCGTGGTCCCACGTCGTCCTGGCATCGCGGGCATCCTGCATCAAACTCGGCGGGACTGTGATGTCCTCGCCGGGTGGAACACCGTCTGATGGCGCGTGCTGCGGGTTTTCATCGCCCGGCGGAGGGGGAACGGCGGCGCCAGGGTGGATCAACTGGAGGATGACGTATTTGTATTCCTGCGCTACTTGATACCGCGGGTTGATGGCGAGAGCGCGGTTTACGCAGCCCAATGCGTCGGCATATCGTTTTTCCTGGTAATAAACGATGCCGAGCGTGCACCACGAGAAGGTGTCCTCCGGCGCGACGGCGACGGCCTTCTTGAGTGAGTCCTCCGCGAGTTTGAATTGCTGGTTCCTAAAATAAACGACGCCTAAATTCGAGAGGATATAGACATTGTCCGGCGCCTGCGTGAGCATCTTCTCGTAGATTTTCTGGCAGTCGAGGAATTGCCCTTGTTCGAAGGCCTCTTTCGCACTCAGGGCATCAGTTATTAAACTCGGCGGAACGGAAACCACTGCATTACCAGGCTGCGCGGCGCGAATGCCGGTCGCGGCAAACGCGAGGCATACCATGAGGAGGGAGAACCGTTTCATAGCCCAGCTTATGGGCTAACACACCTGCCCCGCGGAGTCCAGCGCGGGAACTGGCGAGGGCCTGTCTCAGGAGCCCAGTGCCAGGACGTTCAGCGAGCCATCCGGGTTCTGCGCAGATTCCACGGTGGAGAGCGCCTCGATCTTCGATGCGAGGAACTCGGCGTCTTTCGCGACGCCGGAGAAGCGGCC
>Ga0302319_10003993_pt1 | contig 30491 bp, 19 predicted proteins | sample Bog_T0_2_FD_203319 | JGI IMG/M metagenome (GOLD analysis project Ga0302319, IMG submission 203319) | Peat permafrost microbial communities from Stordalen Mire near Abisko, Sweden - Bog_T0_2 | ecosystem: Environmental > Terrestrial > Soil > Wetlands > Peat | place: Sweden: Abisko, Stordalen Mire... | reverse complement strand
AGAGACTCTTGTTGCGCGCAATACCCCAGTCTGCGCTGATACTGGCGGAGGCAGGGTTCGCCTGCGCCGTGGGTGTCGAGTTACCCGTACCCAAGAGGGAAACCTGCCCTCGTTGGAAGTAATAGGTAGCCGGGCTGGAACCCGTGCCGGTCGTGGCACAAAAGGCGATGAGCTGGTCGCGCGCCGACTGGTAGGTACCTGTACTGGTTGCTTGTTGTATCGGCCACATACAGATGCGCGGAGTGCCAAAGAGCGTGGTTTCCGGCGCCCGACTCTGGGCGGTAATGAAAAAATCGCGCTGGGCCAGCGTGGCCGCGGTTAATGTCGCCGTGGTGACCGTGTTCGTGCTCCAAGTGGGGTTAAAGCCGCGATTGGGATTGAAAAGGAGTTCGTCGGGCGTGGCGTAGAGCCGGTCGGACTTGTATAAGACCGTGGGTACCAGGTCAGTGGTTGAATTGTCGGTCCTGGTGGTCGAAACGGTTCCAGCTTGGGATGTCGTGGTGGCTGTGGGCGCGGTGGATGGGCTGAAGGGGTTGTATAAGACCGCGGTATCGCTAATTCTTGGATTCAAGGCGTAATAAGCTTGGAGCTGCGAGTAGCTGCCGCCGCTGTTAGGGGTCACGGTGAGAGTGCCTGAGCCTGAGAGCGAGAGACTCACATCCGTGAAAGTCGGGCGGGGCAGAAGATCACCAAAAACCGGGTCGAGGCAGGTGGTTGCGGGATGGCCACTGATGGCCTGGAATTCATCCAGAACAGGAAGGGTATAAGCCAAGTACCATTCGGACGGAAGATTGGCGCGCGGCATGTCCCAGAAGCTGCCTTCGCTGGCGGTATTGATATTGAGCTTGCAGGTATCGTCGTCGGCCCAGAAGGCAATACGCCCGATGATCGGGTTGGTGCTGGTCGGCGTCACGGAGCCGGTAAAAGCCGCCGTGCTACCGCTCAGGCTAGACGGGGCTATCAGTTGCCCGCTCTTGAGGATGTAAATCCACTTGACCGGCATAGCCAGGCGACGGGTCGGGTCAGTAGCGGTTGCGGGAACGCTGGTGCCGGGCACAGCGGTGGAGAAGCCAAATCCTTGCACCCCCGACCCACTGATCATCATGGCCCCGGGATCAACGATGGGGAAGACGGGCGTGAGGGTGCTAGCAGTGGTGTTCCCTGGAACAGTCCGATTTACCACCGCCGGGGCGTTCAAGTCACACCACATGGCGTTGTAGGAAGTGGTTGTGTCCGTAGTGGCTTTCCAGCCCTCCATAGCGGTGGTCTCGTTATTCATGGTCGTTTGTGACCAGGGGGACATCACCATGGCATCTGAGGAGTACAATTTATAGGCGGTGTGAGTGCCGGTGGTGGAATTATTGGAATAGGCGTGGATCATTCCGGGCTGCGAAGCCCAGGAGACCAGCGACTGAGTGGACGCTGCGGTAATTTGTCCCTCCACGATATTGACCGCCGTGTCCGTCAGGAGGGTGGTGGCCTGGCCGCCGGCAAAGACCTTGGAATTGATGAGATCGCTACGCGTGCTGCTGTAGAGGGCCAGCATGATGCCGGTAAGGATCACCAAAAAACAAAGCGCAATGATCAGGGCCGCACCACTGTTTTGACTCTTGATGCCTGGTGACATTCCCGGTCGCTGGATTTTCATGGTGTTATTCCGATTGGGTTGAAAATTCCGCCCCACGGATGGGGATAAGTTGATTGAAGATCTGGAAGGAGACGTGGGCGCCGCTGAGTTGCTGAGAGAGCGAGTTGAGGTCGGCGTCCAGATTGGCCGGATTTTGAAACCAGGTTGAATTGAGTTGAAACGCGGCAGGCGGGGTTGTGCCCGTGGTCAGGCGCCGGGCGCTTGGCTCATCCACGGCTACCATGACGACGCGGAGAAGCGGTGGCAATTGCGCGTACCAGAGGGCACTCGGATTGCTGGTGCTGATGGCGGGGCGCTGCTCGCCTACGAGAGTGCGCGAATCGTAAAGGTAATTGGTCGTGAGGTTCCAGGGATTTGCGCCTGAACCGAATACGGTCGTCGCATCCTGCTGGGACATTTCCGGGCGCACAATCAACGCAATGACGTTGTCGGCCAGGATGTTCTTTCCACTGGTGGAGGTGTTGTTCTCCAAGCCGGTATTGATCCACACCATGTAATTGGCGTAGGTACTCGGCGAAGTGGTGAAGGCGGTGTAGTACGTAAAATTCTGTGTGGGGAGGATGTTCTCAATCAGGCGATAGCGGTACTTTTGCGGAAAGGAGCTGCCAAGAAGCGCGGGGCGATAGTTGAGGTCGGATCCCCATTCGACATAGTAGCCGATGGCGTTGAGGAGCGAGGGTACATCGGCGTAGGCAGCGGTATTGTTGCTGTAACCGAGCGGCGCAAAAAAGAAGATGCCGTGCCCCTGCTGGGAACCCGCCGGCGTGCCGAGGGCATTGGTGGCAGGTCCGGAATAAAAATGCAGATCGCTCGCCCGGCCATAATGGGACGGCACAAAGGCAAGGAGATTGGTCAGAGAGGAAGACCTCCTGTTCCAATTCACGTCATAGTAATCAAGATAAGGGTTGAGGGTGGTCTGGCCCAAGCGCGTGCCCACAATGGAGAAGGCTGTACGGGCCGCCGCAAACATTTTGATCGAGCCAACCGTGGACCTCCAGAGGCTGAAGGCGGAACTTGTGATGGTGGCTGCCATCAAAACCAAAAGCGCGAGGACTGCCATCGCCACCAAGAGCTCGATGATGGAAAAACTTCCCTTGCGCCTGTAACTGGATGAAGGGCGAATCACGGAAAATTCCAACTCTTGTGCTAAATCAAAGGCCACCCGCGAGAGCCGTAGGCTGGTTGACGATAACAACCCCATTGGGCGTCCCCTGTGTAACAAGTCCGCTCAATATCGTCCCCGTAGGAGTAGGGTCAAAAGCAGCGTAAATCTGAACGAGCCGCAAGCAATTCGGAGACGTTGCTTGCCCGGAAAGCTGAACGGAGGCCACCGTGGTTTGGGCACGGTAAACAATCCCTGTCGTGCCAGCGGTGACTTGATTCCCCTCATAATCGAAATACCACTGCTGGTTGTTGTACGTTGCGAACTGTGCGGGACCACACATTTGTGCTTCGCCCGTCAGTTGCTGGGTAATCTGAGCGATGATCGTGTTGCCAACAGCTTCGCGATGAGTAACGATTGCCATCGGAATCAGACTTATGATGCCTACGATAGCGAAAGTGAAAATGGCTAACGCTGTTGCGACTTCAATCAGCGTAAAGCCTTTTCTAAAGGACCAAGGCTTGAATGGTCTCATGTTTTTATTGTAATTCCATCGCTAATGGCCGCAATCGCATTTTGCGCTTTCGGATGGGCTATTTTACGACAGGGGGAGGGCGGTGGAACTGGTGTAGTTAGCCGCAAAATGGCTTTTACATTTCCGATTTTACGGTACTTTTGGGCATGAACGCAGCTCCCCGGATTGGGCTGGCCCTGAGCACGAATATTCACTATGGCCGCGAGGTTTTGCACGGCATCTTCGACTACGTGCGGAAGCACCGCCCCTGGCAATACGTTACGGGCAATTTAGAATGGGACTTCCCCTCGGGCGAGCGGCTTTCGGCAGTGGTGGGAATGCTCGGCACAGGGCCCCTTTTGCAAAAAATGAAGCGCAGGGGCATTCCCGTCATCAATGTCTCCGAGCGACAGCAGGGCGTGGGCACCGTGCGTGTTCTGCCGGACAATGTGGAAGCTGGGCGTCAGGCCGCCGCTTATTTCATAGATAAAAAATTCACGAATTTCGCCTTTACCGGCCCTGAGGACTTTGCCTTTTCCAGAATGCGCCACCTTGGGTTCGAAGAACAGTTGCGCTCCTCCGGATTCTCATGCCACGTCCAGAATTTTGGGCATGGCAAATGGCCCAGGCACTCCATGGATCCCTTGCCGGAAATTGGCGAGTGGATTCAAACACTACCCACACCATGTGCTATCTTTGCCTATTCCGATGACCACGCACGTCGGGTATTGAACGAATGCCTGAGGCTGGGCACTCGCGTACCTGAGGAAATCGCGGTGCTCGGTTGTGACAATGATGAGATCGAGTGTGAGCTTTCACCGACACCGATTTCAAGCGTGGCTCTTCCACTGCGACTCCTCGGCTATGAAGCCGCCAGACTAGTGGAACTTTACATTGCGGGTGGCACTTTGCCGGAGGAAGCCATTCGTTTGCCGCCATCGGGGATCGTAACGCGTCGCTCCACCGATGTCATCGCCGTAAAGGACCACACCGTTGCCAGGGCAGTTGGTTACATTTCGGCACACGCAGCGGAACCGATTAATGTGCGCGCCGTAGCCAAAGCTTCCGGTGCTTCTCGCCGCTATCTTGAACGGCGGTTTAAGACACTGCTGGGAAGAACTCCGCGCGAGGAGATTCTGCGGGTCCGAGTGGGTCTCGCCAAGCGGCTTCTCTCAGAAACCCTGCTTCCCATGACGGAGGTTGCAGAATCATCCGGGTTTACGGATTCAAAAATGATGTGCTCCGCCTTTGGCCGGGATACTGGCCTGACACCGAGCGAATTCCGGCGAAACGTTCGCAGCAAACCCGAAGGAGTTTATCCTCGAGCAAGGGGAAGAAAGGATGCGGATTCGACAACGCCTCACCCGGCCAAGCAGAAAAGGGTGAATTAGTTGAATGGTCATCGCTTGGTCCCCGATAATTCTCGAGCCATCACCAATTTTTGCAGGCGTAAATCAGGTCTTCGACACGGCCGGTGGCCACGCATTGCACAGTGTCGGCCCCCCCGTAATAGACTTTCACAGAGCCATCAGCCTCCACGATCTTCGCGCAGGGGAAACATACGTGCTCAACTAAGCCGGACATTTCAAAATCGGCTTCAGGAGCCAATACTGGATGTCGGGCCACATGACGTACGACCCATGGCTTTTCCAAATCGAGCAGTGCCGCCCCGATGCTGTATTCGCGGGTGGTGCAATTGTTCATGATGGCGTGAAAGAGAATCAGCCAGCCCTCACAGGTGCGGTGTGGAACGGTTGAGGGACCAAGGCCGCTGATGGCGAAATTCAAGAGGTCAGAGCTTTTCAAAACCTCCCAGGAATCTCCCCAATGAATCAGATCCGGCGAATGGCTGAGCCAGATGCTGCCCTTGCCTCCCTGCGCAGGTATACTCGGCCGTTCCAGACGCAGGTAACGTCCGTCGGGAGACTTCTCCGGAAAAATGACCATATTCCTATTGTCGGGAACGTTCACATAATTGACGAACTGAAGGGTCTGCAGATCGTCAGCGGATCGAAACATCGCGACACGGCAGTGCTGGTCTCCTTCGCACGCGATGAGCACTTTGTATTCACTGTCAATAAAGGTAATGCGCGGATCGTAATAGACCGATCGGGTGACGCTTTTCCAAAGAGCATCATCCGGCATCTCAAAAGGCTCCTCGCGCAACTTCCAGTTGATGCCGTCCGGGCTGTCCGCACCCCACAAGAGAGTCAGATGGTTGAGCTGGTTGACCCGACAGAGCATTACATAACGCCCCTTCGCAAGTTTGACGGCGGAAGAATTGTAAACGGAGCGCATGCGGATGCCCAGTTGCGTGCTGAAATGACCAGCGGTAAGCACCGGGTTGGCAGAATGGCGCACAAGAACCTCACGATCTATCCGGGCGTAATTCATAATCGAAAGCAATAGTGACAACTGTGAGCATCGTCCGCCAAGCGGAAGGCGAATTGATTACCCTTGGTCTACGGCCCATTTTGCGATGGTTTGCGTAAGGCCACGCAGACTCTGAAAGTGGCTACTCTCAAAACTTGGCCAGAGGTCATGGAGTTCATGTTCAAAGTGAACCTGCAGGCCCGGTTGCTGAGCGATATTCAAGGATTTGAATTGGTGAGGAATCCTTGCAGCACGGCTATACGGGGCGATCGAGCATTCGGACTTGTTGCGTCCTAATTTCCTCCATCAAAGTGAGTTGCGCGATCACCTCATCGGGCGTGACCGCCGCAGGCTTCCCCTTTCTCAAATGGTCGCAAAGCGCCTTGAAGAATGACGGGCGATTATCCCAATGTCCCCAAGCAATAGTCTCTTCCGACCACGCCAGATCTTCTGTTATTCCATACCTTCCATCCGATGCTCCGCTGGCATTGGATTTCAGAGGAATCATGCGAGTGGGATCACAATACCGCACTTTGAATGCCTTACCCTCGGAGAGGACGGAACCAAACTGACCTACAACGTGCCATCTTGGCAGTTCTTTGGCGGCACAGTTTAGATATTCAATTTCAATGAAACTCTTGCCCGCTTCCAGGGAAAGAAGAAAACTGTCTTCCGCGTCGCCCGGATTTAGTGTTTGCAGGAGGCGAGCTTGAGAAAGTCGGATTTCGGAGCTGAACAAATAAAAGCACCAATCCAGCGCGTGACTCCCCCAATTGGCAAGTGCTCCTCCTCCCATCGATCGAAAGGTTTGCCAGTCGTTTCTCCTTGAGAAAGAATGCAAGTGAATTGATGTTTTGACCACCTGTCCCAGAACGCCAGATTGAAGAATTTTTCGGAGAGCCACTACATCGGGATCAAACCTGCGGTTGTGATAGGCCCCGACAAAGATACCGGCTTTCGCGCCCTCATCAAAAATCTCCTTCGCTTGCCGCGAGTTCGTGGCAAAGGGCTTTTCGATAAGGACACTCTTGCGATGCCTGATTGCCTTCATGGCAAATTCGTAGTGATCTCTGGTCGGCACCGCCACAACAACCAGATCTATCCGGGGATCGGAAATCAATTCCTCATAGTTTTCATAATAGCGACATTTGTACTGCGAAGCCACGCTGCTCGCTACCTCCACCCGAATATCATGGACAGCAACCAATTCAAATTGATCGCTCTCTGAAAGAGGTTCGCAGTGAAAAAAAGTTCCCGCCCGCCCCAAACCCGCAACCCCCACACGAATAAGATCTTGCGAAGAAAGCGAGCCCCCCGTTAGAGTGTGGTCTGTTACTGTAGATAGCGGCATTAGACCCTTTAACTTTCGCAGTACAGGATGCCGTCTGCAACCGGCACTAGCGCACCGGAAATAGCTCTTTTGCGGCTGTCCCCCTCCCCCATGCCGCGGCCGTTTTTAAACATCGCGGCTCGCGTTGGACTTTCAAACTGAAAAGCTATCCGTGCTCATTTGAGACCCACTGAAAAATTGATGACGGATGGGATCAGGGGGTAAACAATCTTCCAATTGAGCGCATCTGGAAGGTTAAGCGCGTAGGTAAGCTCGCGCGCCTTAATGCTTTTAATCCCATCAATGGAAAAAACCGCTTCCGGCCGCGCCGCAAGAAAGCCCCACGCTGTTTTTTCGCCCACAGGAATCGCCTGTTTGGGCGAGTATCCCCCCTGGAAGGGCCGCAGGTCCAAAGTTCCTGAAGGCCATTCCGTGCGTTTGAAAATACCCACATGGACCCTCTCAAACAGGATATCATCTATGCGGTCGTCAGGATCCCCGTAAACCACCACGCCATTTTCGGTCTCGCAGTTTATATCATAAAAGCGCACGTCGGTAATCCGGCCCACCTCCGTTTGCGGGTTGCGTGGCAATGCAGTGATATAGATCGCCTCCCCACAACCCCACCAGACGGGAGCGAAGCGTTGCGTGGAGATCGAGATGTTTCTGAACTCAACATCCGCAACGTTGCCTTGATCTCGCAATTGTAGGGCAAGACCGCGGTTACTGCGCTCGATCGTACAATCGGACATGCGAATGCGCAGAAAGTCGCAGTGGGATTCCGAACCGATTTTGAAAGCTGCTGACGCGCTTTCCAAACGGCAATCCGTTATTTCCACATCTTCACATGGGCCGTAGTGCGCGAAAGGGGCCGTGTTTTTCAGGACAATGCAATCATCCGCAGATACGATATGACAACCGCGAATGCGCACCCTGCGGCAATGATCAGGATCAATACCGTCCGCGTTTGGAAATTTTAGGTCGTTGTAAATTTTCACATCATGCACCTCAACATCTTCGCACCCGCAAAAATGCAGGGTCCAATTGGCCGAGTCACGAAATGTCAAGTCTCGCACGATGATTCCCCGGATGTTTTCAAAAAAGGTCAACGCCGGCCTCCAGAGGTGAGTCGGCGTGAAAATGTGCTCAGTCTCGCCCATGGCAAAAGCCCGGCATTGTCCGTCGATGGTTCCAAGGCCGGACATGGTGATATCCATGGCATCCTTCGCGCCAATCCAAAGGCGCTTGTCGGCTTCTTCTCCAACCGCAAACACTTTCTTGGGGAAAGCCTCCCGGGTGGTGGCACTCACCAAAACAGCCCCCTCCGCGACATGGAAATCGATGCGGGACTTCAGTTGAAACGATCCGGCGAGAACTCGCCTCCCACTAGGAATAATGACGCGCCCTCCCCCCGCCGCATGCACGAAATCAATGGCCCGTTGGATTGCGGGCGCATCATCGCTCATTCCATCGGCAATGGCGCCATGATCAAGGACTGATATTGTGATTCCGGACATAAAATAGCGTGCGTTGGAAAGTCAAAGTCGCCTGATCCTGCCTTACTATCCGCCGAGCATTGAATACAGCATTCGTTTATTCACGCCATTCCACGCGGGATAACTCGTCGGCCTGAACCGCAGGATAGTCTGGTTCGCTGGCCTGGAGGCGGGCGCCCCGGATATACAATTGTGCATCGCTGGCCCAGACAATCCCAAAGGGAACGCGGTGTCCGCCCGACCGGATTTGCTGCTCATTGCCTTTCCAAAATGACGAAAAATACCGGTTTTCGGATTCAAACAAATTCCATGTACCCACCGGATACGTTGGCCACCGCACCTGGAGGCCTTCCACGAATATGCTTCGGGCATGCTGGGCAACGATGACCGCGCGAGCCCCGCGCGCCGCAGCGTAGTCGCCGGGAATAAATCCCGAGGAAGTGTTGTTGCCCGCAAAAGGAATAGGATCGTCCAGCAGGGAATAGCGCAGGTTTAAATCGGAAAAGCAGATACCTTCAACCGGACAATCGGGCTTGCCGATGATGACAATCCGACCGTCTGTCGTGATATCAACGCCAGTGAAGGAGACATCGCGGATACGACTGCTTTGGATCAACGGCCGGTCCTTGCCATAATCCTGGTGCTCCGGCGGCAAGAGGTTTTTGAAGATGCTGGGGCGGTCGAGGGCGATGATCTCAATGGCTCGATTCACTGGCCAACCGGAGTCTGTGGATGCGATGACATTGCTGATGCGCACCACCTCGATGGTGGCTCCCTCAATGGCCCGCAGGTCGAAAACACGACTGCACCGGGGAATGAGTATATTGGTAATAACAATGTTCCGGAAATCCTTGCGGGACTCGTAGCCGATGCGGACGCCGACGCAACTCGTCCGCAGAATGCAGTCGCTGATGACGACACACTCGCAGGAACGGGAATATTCGGAGGTTTTCAAGGCAATCGCGTCGTCGCCGGTTTCTATATTGCATCCGTGGATGATCGCGTCGCGGCAACCTGTGAGGTCGATGCCATCGGTGTTGGGACCGAACATGGTGTTATGAATGGAGACGCCCTCAACGCGCAGGTGATCGCAATCATGGCAGTGCAGCGTCCAGCCTGGGGAATCCTCCAGCCGAATACCCTCGACGAGAACGCGCTCACAGCGCACAAGCTCGACCATCGGACTGACGCGTTGATTGTTCCTATGACGGTAGAATGACCAGGCGCTCGGACGCTCGGACTCCCAAAAAGCATAGCCATTGCCGCGAATGGTTCCTGTTCCGGTTATGCCGATATCGCGGCAGTCCTCGGCAAGGATCAGATGCCAGGGCGTAATGTCGTTATGGTGGCCCCAGCCGCCTGTTTCATAATCCTTCAAAACAGGTGAACCTAGAAGAACCGCACCCTTCTCCAAATGCAGGGTTATGTTTGATCTTAATCGGACGGTTCCTGTGAGAAATGTACCATTGGGAATGACCACCCGTCCGCCCCCGCGATTGGATTGACGGTCGATGGCGTTATTAATCGAATGCGTGTTCAACGTCACTCCATCGGGCACCGCCCCAAAGTCCGTTATATAAAGTTCCTTCATATGGATTATTACGAAAGTACGCCCTGCTCATTAAATAGCCATACTGAAAGCATCCGGTAAAATCACCGATTCAGCACCTCTGTCGGGTTGAATTGCCGCGCAACGCCATCCAACAAGAGGGGCTGCAATTCCTTTCGGGCGGATTCACCCTGGAAATTTTCCAGCACAATCCCCCGCGCGTTCCAAACCTCCAGGGCATGGGAATAGGCCACAGGCATGTTGTCAGCCCAGGTAACTCGGCAATTGCGCAGTGTGATGTTCTCGACACGATCCAAGAAGAAAGCGGGCACATCATGCTTGAAAAGGGAACCCCATGGCGTTTCCTCCTCAATGCCTTTGTGACCGGCAACCATAAAGCCCGGACGATTGGGACGGGGATCGGCTAAACCAACCGGATGTGGCGTGCGTTTGTGCAGATGGATACGAATGTCTTCTAAAAGGATATCGGAAGGATGGCGTTCGTCGTCCGCACCCTGGATGTAGATTCCCTGCTCGGATACAATGCTGATATTGCGGAATACAATATTGCGCATGCTAGCCACTTTGCTGTTTTCACCGTAGTGGCCCGCCACATAGGGAACTTGGCAAATCCAGATGGGTTCACCCTGATGCCACCAAATACGGTGACTGTGGATCGTTTCGACCGAGATGTCCGTAATAAGAATATCCTCAATAAGCGCTTCATCCCGGCAGTCAAGAGCGATTCCTCGGTGGGAACGACGTATCGTGGAGGAACTGAAAATAATGCGCCGAAAATCAACATGCGATTCACATCCTAGCCTGAAGGCGCAGCAGTGGGACTCCAACACGCAACCCGTAATTGTGACATCCTCACAAGCTCCGTATTGTGCGGCGATTTCTCGGCGGCCTTTAATCGAGATGGCATCATCGCCAGCCTCAACATGGCAGTTGGCGATCCGCACCGACCGGGAACAGTCGACATCGATCCCATCAGAATTGACCAAGGTAAGGTCGTTGAGGATGCTAACCCCCTCGATAAGCACCCGGTCGCAACCCGCCGGCCGCAAGGCCCAGGACGGAGTATTGATGATATGGATGTCCCGCACCGTGATATCCTGACAGCCAAGAAAAACGATCGCCTGCGCGCGAGGAGACTTTGCTACACTGTGCGACTCCATGCGCGCAGTCACATAAGCGGCGGAATTGCCATCGAGCGTACCCCCGCCTTCTATGGTGATCCGACTGCTGTCTCTTGCAAAGATCCAGAAACGGCAGAAATCAGATTTAGCGAAAAGCTCAAGATGCTCGTAGTTGACATAATCAGCAATGTCTCCTGAAGCCTTAAGATTCGATCCGGGCTCCAGAATAAGGCGCACGAATGATTTTAAAACGATTGAACCGCACATGAAGGATTGTCCGGCTGGAACAACAACCGTACCCCCTCCGGCTTGGTGCGCGGTATCAATCGCCTTTTGAATCGACGCTGCAGAGTTTATAGAAACATCCGCAACGGCACCGAAATGAGTAATGAAGCAATCCACAAGCAGAAGTATCGAAGGTTATCATTGACTCACTTTTATACAGGCGGCAACTGCGGCTGCCTTAAAGGCAATTTACGCCCCTCGCCAATTGCGTGGCCTTGACGCCACTGACCGTTCTTGAATCAGGCCCCAGTCCCTACAAGCCATTCTCACTCCATCGGGTGAGCTCAATCTTGTGACGCGCCCAATAGAGAATCAGACAACCGAAAACAATACAAACTGCGCCCATAAATGTAATCAATCCGGGAGCAAACCAAGTGCTTATGACGATGGGAATACAAATCCTAGTCGGGTCTTGGGGGTCATAATAAATTTGAGCCGTAGTAGGCAGCCCGTCTTCATCAAGAAGCGGGAAGATCGGTTTTAATTGACTGCCGATATCGTAGCGGACAATGCGATCCTTATGGTCTGCTGTAGCAAAATGGAATTCGTTCCAGAAAAGATAGCTGCGGTCGGACTCCTCCTCGGCAGCTTTCAACTCGATCTCGTCCTTAAAAACCTGATCCGGTAGGCCTGGCTTCGTTTTGACAACTCGGGTCGCTTCTCCCAACACAGACTTTCCCTCTAGCAACAGCGATAGAGGTGACCATAATTCACTTAATCCATAAGCAAAAATGAACAGTCCAACGATCACCATGCCGACTTTCCTTTTGACGTGCTGCGGCGCGTAATGGGTCTGGAAAGCGACTGCTGCGTCCTTTGCTCTCGATGTTTCCGGAGAAATACGCGCCGTATTCATGAAGCTTCCGCCTCCTCAACGCCCCGCTTACGGATAAGCCCTTTCTTTTCCCATCGACCAAAGGCATAGGTAATCGAAAGCCCAACGAGCCCCAGGATGAAGATAGGAATGTAACCACTCATATAATCATATCGCATGGCAACGTTTCCGTGGGCAATCAGGGGACGCTCAACTGTCATTTGCTGGAGCTCCGAGGCTTCGAGCACACGATCGTAGAAAGCTCTCGCCTGGGCCACTGTGTCCGGTGAAACATGCACAAGCAATCCTTGAAGACGTTGAGTAATGTTGTCCTGAGCCTGAGATCGAGCCGCCTGGGGCGAAAGAAGTGCGATCACAGAAATGACGTGGCCCGTTCCACTTTCGGTTTCGATTCCAACGTGCTCGGTTTGCCCGGGCAACCGTAGGTCACGGGCCGTCGCGCCGAGACGGTGCTCAGGCTCAGGCGCAGCGTCAAACCAAGCAAGAATCGAATTAATCACACGGGTGATGGGCGAAATCCGATCGTCCAGTGGATCTTCGACGATGCTCAATCCGAGAATTATGGCGGTCTGATGTCCTCGGGTGTTGACTCTGGGCGGTTCGGGAAATACCCCGGTCTCCCGCTGGTTGGCAAGCCGTGTCAGGCTTTCCGCCAGCCGACCTGCCGCCTGCTCTTCGCTTGAACCTGGTTCAAGCAGAACGCTTACCTGCACCGAATAACCGTTACCATGCTGGACGGTCCGCAAATCGATTACTTTCGGATTTTCGCGCCGAAGCTCAGTCAACGTCTTTTCGATCGCCGATGTCGGTTTGCGCGTTACAGCCAAATCGACTATTAGCCCACTCCCTGTGAAAGCATTGACAATTTGATCGCCATCATGAATAAGTTCTGGACCAAAGAATTTCCCAACCTCCTGTTCAAAATAATCCCCCTTCGACTTCAATTCCGATTGCAGGGGGACCATTTCCTTATTGAGGGCATCGATTGCTGTCTGCCGGGCATCTGCTTCGCGGTCCGTGGCACGAGCCGCATCTAGCTTATTTTGCAATCGATAGGCGTTGGCTTGGTCTTGCAGCATCATTTTTTGAGCAAGGAGAGCCGTAAGCTTTCGACGCAAAATATCAATATGGGCAGCCAATTTTTCGTCAATTTCGTCTCGTAGGCGAATTTCCCAGCAGGGACCAGACGTCATCACAATTCCCGTGGAGTACCAGACGCGGGCGGTGACATCGGAGACGGGCGCCGGCAATTGAGTCGGATAAGTCCATGAATTCCCTTTTATGAGGGATTTGATCTCCGTAGCTGTAGCCTGACGGTTCAGGCAAATGCGCGCCATTTCTCCGGCCGGAGGCTGAAAAAGCATCGCGTAAAGCGAGACAAAAAGGCCGACGGCGTTCAACGTCAGGATGCCCGTGACCCGGCTGAGAAGCCCAGCCCCGGCCGCGTAAGTTCCCATCTTATCCCGGACCACGTAATCGTAGACCAGCGGCACATACACGAGTTGCGTGAGAATCCCCAAAACCGAAAGAGTCTCGCCAAAGCAAATAATCTCTATGAGTGATGGACGTTGGTCGGGCAGAATGTATTCAACATAGATATAATAGCAGAACTGAACTGCAAGAGAGATTGTGATGAAAGTTTGATAAGCCCGCAGACGGTTTAGTCGATCCGCGATGAAGGCTAGGGCTCCGATGATGACCATGTTAATGACGCCACCAATGGCAATATTGGTTCCCATCTCCTGTTTTGAATAATTCCACTGGTCAGTGTAAAGAAGGTTTCCGAGCGGCCCCAACCCCGCCCCAAGCATGGCCGCTCCAAACGCCAAGGCGTAGACGGGCAAGAGATCGCGATCCAGAATGGCGATGAAGAGGATTTTTAACGAAAGCTTTTGCCCGACCAAGGGGCTCTTGGGATCAATTTCCTTGATCCCAAGCGTGAGCACCAATAGGGTCACGCCCAAGGCCAATACTGCTGTCCAATATATCAGGGTTTCACCGGTTAACGGATACCCGCTCATGAATCGCACGTCGTCGAACCGCCCCAAAGCCACAAAATAGAAAAAAAGGGCGGATACGTTGCCGACCCAGGACATCGCCGCAGTCGCCAGGCCACGCTGATGCGGCGGCACGATTTCCAGCTTAAGCGGTTCCAACGGGTTACCCACATCCACCGAAATGCGGAACAAGATAAATGCCGCAACCAGAGACCAAAGATTTGACATCAGGGGCATGAGAAGCAAGGCGGTCAGCATGCCTATCCAGGAAACAATTATAAATGGCTTGCGGCGGCCAAAGCGCGTCCAAATCCGGTCCGAAAGAAAGCTGCAGATGGGCGCCAGAAAAATGGAAATGTAACCGGGAAGCGTCAGGATGAAGGTCAATCCCACCGGATCATCGACAAACTTTTTCAACGTGAACAGAAGCGCGTTGCCCATCGCGCCGTTCGCGAATCCATAAGTCGCCCATGGGGCGATCGCCAGAAGGATCCAGTGAAATGGGATATGCTTCTGGCGCGTGACGATCATGGCGTTGTCCTCGCCAAGCAGATTCGGCGGTGAAAAGTCTCGCTTCGACAGGTAAAGGACAAGCGATGGTTTGCCCTCAGCATGGACGCATCCCCCCGATGTGATTCCGGCTTCATGATCGCTTTAAAGGCATAAAAGGATAGGCGCGCCGCAGTCGGATGGACGAAAAAATCAAAACGTGAAATTCATCGCTCGCCTAGACGGAACCTCGATACGCCGCAGGGTGGATTCCGGTCCGATTTGCAGAAAACAAGCGGCTCCGATCGCGGAACGAATCTCAGCCGAAATTAGTTTCTGTCCACACCAATCAAGATCAACTTCAAAACCACCCCGGGCCCGAAGGCCCCTCGCGGAACCTTCCTTCCAAGCCGCGGGGAGCGAAGGTAGAAGATGAAGGATGGGAATATCGGTTCCATCCGCATCCCTCGCCATTTCGTGACTTTGAAGGAGCATCTCGGCAAGGGCGGCGGTCCCTCCCAAATTACCATCGATTTGAAAGGGAGGATGGTCGTCGAAAAGGTTGGGAAGAGTCGATTCCGTTAGAAGAGCTCGTAGATTTTTGAAGCACTCTTCACCATCGAGAAGGCGTGCCCAAAAATTGATGATCCAGGCCCGGCTCCATCCCGTGTGACCACCTCCATGTGAGAGCCGGTACTCAAGGGTGCGCCGGGCAGCCGCAGCGAGCTCGGGAGTTCGACGGGAGGAAATTTGATCGCCGGGATGAAGCGCAAAAAGATGGGAAAGATGACGATGGCCCGGCTCGACCTCCTCATATTCTTCGAGCCATTCCAGCAGGCGTCCACGGCTGCCGATGGTGGGCTGAAACAATTTCTGCCGCGCGGTCTCCATCTCGGCACGGAATTCAGGATCTAGCCCCAGTCTTTGAGCAGTGCTCGCGGTGCGGCGAAATAATACGTCCAAAATTCCCGCATCCATGGCGGTGCCTGCGCAGAGGGTTCCCAGTTCACCATTCGGAAGGCGATAAACATTTTCCGGCGACGATGAGGGAAAGACAACCAAGCGGCCCCGCGCATCGGGCAATAGATAGTCCAGGAAGAAACGCGAAGCTTCGCGCAAGGTTGGATAAGCACTGCGGAGGAAGTCAAGGTTTTGAGAGAAAGCAAAATGTTCCCAGAGATGGAGAGCCAGCCACGCGCCCCCCATCAGCCAGTAGGACGCTCCAAGATTACGATCCGTAGGACACGTATCCGCCCAAATATCGGTGTTATGATGGGCCACAAAACCGCGACACCCGTACATTTCCCGCGCTGTAGTAGCGCCGTTTGGAACCATCCGCTGCAAAAGATCGAACAAAGGAACATGACATTCGGGAAGGTGGCAAACTTCCGCCAGCCAGTAGTTCATCTGGGAATTGATGTTGATCGTATATTTCGATCCCCATGCCGGGCTGAAATCCTGATTCCATAAACCTTGAAGCGTCGCGGGCAGGCTGCCCGGACGACTCGACGCAATGAGCAAATAGCGTCCATAATCGAAGTAGAGGGCAAATAAATCGGCGTCCTCCGCGCCATGGCGAAGCTGCTCCAGGCGTTGGTCCGTGGGAAGAGCGCACCTTTCCCGCACTTCCTTTTCGCCGCCAAGTCTGAGGGCGACGCGGTCAAAGTAGGCACGATACTCCGTAACATGTGCAGCGGCTAAAGCATCCCACCCTTTATCCATGGCAGCGCGGACAACGCCAAGGGCGGCGCTTGGTGGGTCGGATTCGCGAAAGGACGATGCAGATGCCGTACCAATCAAAGCCGAATCGGCCCCCTTGACGATCACGGTATCCCCGACCGTCGTGACAGTGCCACCGGTGACCGTAACCAGGACTGCAGCGCAAAAGCGAATGCCCTCCGCACCGGCCGTTTTCCCAGAAAGAATTAGCCCGTGCCGTTCCACCGCCGTTATGGTATCAAGATAACGAGACGAATAGTTGTCTTGCTCGCCGCGATCCAACCGCAAAGCAAACGACACCGCGCCAGATCGATCTGCGCTGAGACGAATCGCGATCACTCCGTCAACTGCGCTGGCTAAATAATCTCGCCGATAGACCGTACCCTCCAGAATGTACCTGACTCCCGCCGTCGCGGTTTCGAGGTCAAGCCAGCGCTGATAGGAAGCTGAAGCCGGATTACTTTGATCAACTGCAAATCCCGCGTCGGCTTGAGAAAGCTCGCCTGCCTGGGTCATGGGAACAACGCCGTGATCGGTCGTAAGAATGATATCCGCCAGCGGTTCATAGTATCGCATGATGTCCGGCGTACCGGCCAAAGCGTCTGAGGCGAGTCCGTGGGCCTGCGCGAGATTTCCTGCAGCGATCAAACGCCGGATTTCAGGAAGCAGCCGCAGCGTGTCGTGGTTATTGCGGTCGCGGGGGCCACCACTCCATACACTGTCTTCGTTGAGTTGGACCCGTTCCCTGGCCACGTTGCCAAAAACCATGGCTCCCATTCGACCTGTACCCAGTGGAAGCGCCCGGTTCCAGTCACAACCCGCAGGTTGATCATACCAGAGCCTGCGAGAGGTGGAAAATCGGTTCATCAAACGCACATTGCGATCAAAAGCCACCGACCGCACGAAACTATTAAGTTGATCATGGATGTCTGATGTTTGGGGACTCCACCAATTAAACTATTCTCTTACAAGCGGCCTGCCATTTCTCGGAATTAAAATTTCCACGATCGTCGCTCTGAAATTTGCTCTTGTCAGCACCTTCAAAGAAATGCGCTTTTTGAAGATTGACCTCAACATCCGCGAGCTCTTCGGGCTTCATTTGGATTTGACTTGAGGACCGTGCGATGAATTGATGCGTCCTTGTACTAAGATACAGGTAAGTTTCCGCGCCCATCGGTTCAACGACCTCGATCTTAGCGCGCAAGCAACCCTCTCGCTTCGAGTCGTCCACAATCGCGCGGACATCCAAATCCTCCGGGCGAATGCCCCAAATCACTTCTTGGCCAATGTAGGGCAGAAGATATTTGGCTTTTGCATCGTCAAGAGCAATGGAGAACGGATTCGCTGCTTTCGCCGCCTCTTTCTCCCTGAAAATAATTTTGCCGTCTATTTGGAAGATACTACCCTCGAAAAAATTCATTGCTGGACTGCCAATAAAGCACGCGACAAAAAGATTGGAGGGTTGATTGTAAATCTCCAGCGGTTTGGCCACCTGTTGAATGCGCCCACCTTTCATGACCACGATGCGGTCCCCCATGGTCATGGCTTCCACTTGATCATGGGTTACGTAAATCATCGTGGTCGACAGCCTGGAATGGAGCTTGGCAATTTCCGTTCGCGTGGAAACGCGCATTTTGGCGTCAAGATTGGAGAGGGGTTCGTCAAAGAGAAAGACTTTGGGTTTGCGCACGATGGCGCGCCCGAGTGCGACCCGCTGACGCTGTCCACCGGACAAAGCCTTCGGTCTCCGCTCCAGCATCTCGTCGGTTAATCCCAGAACTTGGGCCGCTTCACGCACGCGCTGGTCAATCTCTTGTTTCGGAAAGTTTCGAAGCTTGAGGGCGAACGCCATATTATTATAAACCGTCATGTGAGGATAAAGCGCGTAGTTCTGAAACACCATGGCGATATCGCGATCCTTGGGCGGCACATCGTTGACCTTACGGCTATCAATATACACGCTGCCCCGGGATATTTCCTCAAGACCGGCAATCATGCGGAGAAGCGTCGATTTACCGCAGCCTGAGGGGCCGACAAACACAACAAACTCCTCGTCATTAATTTCGAGATTAATGTCCTCGACCGCATTTATTGTTTTACCATGGTCACCGGCATAGGTTTTATAAACACTTTCTATAATTACTTTCGCCATAATCTTGCTTCCCGGTAATTGGAGATTGTCTCGACGCCAGATGAGATGTTCGCAGCTCTTCTTCTACAAGCCAAATGCCTTCGGCCTCATTTCGGCATGCATATGAGGGACGAGAATGGTCGGCTTCTTCGCACAGTCTTTCACTTCCCTCGATTGACGGAGGAGGGATCCTGTTTGATTTCTCCCATGGGCGGGAGCTTGGCCGGGGCAAGAATCACATGCTCCCCGTCGGCGGCCTTGATCTTTACTCCTCCCGCGCTGTTCATGGAGACCTCCTCGGTTTCACCGTCATGTTCGATCTGCACCGTCGTATCATCAATCTGCTTGAAGGTCGGCTTATTGTCCCCTTTTCGATAAGGATAGAGGACATAAAGCACGGGAGTTCCCGGCTTGGTCTCAATCCGCACCCACTTCTGGTATTCACCATATTCCCAAGGCGCATGCCATGCCGTGGGCGGAATCAAAGCCATCCCATGAGTTTGTTCGACGTAATCCATCCACGCTTTGGCATCCTTGTACGTGGGCTTGTAATCGGGGAGAGGCAGCTCTTTGATTCCGTGCTGTGTCATGAAGGCATCCATCCGCTTGTCCCAGTCACTGAGTGATTCGCCGGGATGAATAGCGTAGTCCCAAGGCCCATCCATAGATTCGTCGCCATAGTGCCATTCCTGAAGCTCGATCTTCGGGTCACCGCCATCCGGCCCTTCCCCGGTGGAGATGAACAAACTCATGTCAGCTCCAAGCTGCCCCACGGCGTCGACCTGCCGGCCGTTGGCTTGAATATCCTTCGCCAGGAGATGAACATTCACCTGCTGCGGCACGTTGTCAGATTTGACCTCGTCCCGAACCACGAGGTAATCGCTCATCTTGCTGGATGCAGGATGCTTGGCCATGAGCAGGAGACGGCGGTGAATTAAATCCCCTATTTTTCGGCTCGGATACGAGCGTTGAAATTCGGAATCCTGCGGATAAATCGGATCCATACTCAGGGTGTCACCTTCATTTTCGGAAACAACAAGATCTCCCTGAGGCTGGGAAATGAAGGCACCGACGGCGGCCGTGCTAAATAACTGCTCTTGGGCCGGGACAGGCTGGTTTTTCTGGTTGTTGACGATTTGATCCAGGTTGCCAAAAGTCATGCCGTTTTTCAGCGCCGCGTGATCGCCCCGCGGACGATAAGAGCAGTTGTAATCGAGGGAGATCGGCGTATTGAGGGCGTAGTAATGATACGTCTGCTCATCATTATGATAGTGCCCACGGGCGGGACCGGCCTTATAGGCTAAAAAACTCTCGTTCGGTGTTCCAAATTGGTCGTGGAATACGGCACCGAACCCGTAGAAAAACTGGGAGGACCAATCCATGTCTTCAAGTTTTTCGTCAGGAATGCTCAAATCCATCGCGAGAAGGCACTGGAGGGGTGAGCGCCTGGTTTGCAAACCGCCAGTTTCGAGCGTCCTCCATGTGTTCATCATGTCCTTGGCAAATCCGGGGTCCGTTTTGACAAAAAATTTCGCCATATCCCCAAAATACTCGCGCATGCCTTCGTCCCAGCGGTGTGTGTCGCCGATCGGGGCCTCGTGCCGGTGGCCAATCCGGGGGTCCACCGGGGTCAACAGCTTGCGGTGCCAGATGCCGGTGCCTTTGAACAGCGGATCTGTTGCAGGAATGTTGGCGTAGCCGAGATTCTCAAAAATCGAAGCCATGGGGAGGAGCAGGCTCATGGCGTAACCCGCGTAGCCGGGGCATTCCACATCAACCCCGTCTGGAGGCATCAAGTCCACCTTCGTGTCATCGATGAAGTTGAGCCGCGCATATTCAATCCAATCCTTGGCATCCGGATGGTCCAGCATTGAACCTGCGAGATAGAGCGCCGACTTGTATTTGTCTGTGTGGAAATTGGGATTTCCGGGATACCACCCGTTATGGTAACCAATCCACGAATCTGGATCGCAGACAATGTAGGCCAGCGCCGCTTGGTCCGCGCCACCGATCGGCAGCCCATTCGCCAGAAGGTCGGCGATGGCCATTTTTCCCGTAATGCTTCGGACGGGAGGAGAGGTGGGGTTGAGGAAATCATCCTGATAGCTTCGATCCCGCCAGAGGTCGGATTGGGGCAGGCTGACCGATGGCATCTTCGCCGTGGGATCCCCACCCTGCACAATCACTTTGAGAATATCGTTGTCCGTACTATCATCGTCTTTTTGGAGAGATTTCAACTCATCCTCCAGACTGGGTTGGGTTGGTGTCGCACCCGGAGTCGCCCCGGCCGCAGGAGCCGACGTTTTTCCCGCCTTGATTTGCGCGAGCAGATCCGTGATTTTCGCCTCGTTGGCCTGGAGTTCGTTCCACCCGTCCCGAATGATTTTGGCAGACGGCGTATCGGCACCCGATTGATAGTCATGCCGTAATTGCGCAACGCGCTCCTTGGTGACCAGGATGTTCGGACCAGCCTTGGACGGATCGCGCGGCCAGTCCAGAATGTATTTGTTGATCAGCGCCACAAGGGTCCAGTCCGTATGCCGCCTCACCATGGAATTGATCTTCCCGGTGTCGTCAAACTTGCTTCTCGGCCCCACACAGATTCCGTACGCTCTCTGCCCGTAGTACATGCCAGGGACAATGCCATGCACGACATCTTCGGCGGGCACCAGGGGCAGACGCCAGTTGCCCGAATCCCCGTTTTCCGCCCGGCAGACGATGGTCTGTGAAAACGGCCCCACCCATTTACTGGGAAACGCCGCGTAAATGCCGATGGCCGGGGCGTCCGGATTGTATTTTCCTCCAGAATCCGCGTACGTTTTCGTTTTTTCATCGAATCTGGGCGTGTCACCGCCAGTGGTTAAGAAAAAATCCTGGGAGCCGCCGGGCCCCTGGTTCCAGATGGGCCGGAGCATGGCAAAGGGCCGGCCTTTTTGTGCGTCACGCGCCTTAGCGGGCACACAATGAAGGTCGGTATTCCCGCCAAACTGATCCCACTCAAACCAGCGCAACCACATGGCGGTATCAATCGGCATGCCGTCCTTGCCTCCAAACTCAACGTACTCCTGGTCGAAGCCCCAGGGCTTGATCGAGGAATCACGCGAAAAATGATAGCGTTCCGATACGTCGATCCATGGATCCTGCATGACAAAGCGGATAAGGGCCTCGTAGTGATTTTCCAGCTTTGGCAATCTCTCCGTCGGAATTTTGTCGGGCTTATAAAGGAAGGATTTTTTCCCAGAGGTCAAGGGTACCGCGTCCACCATGTCCGCATCTGCCGTCGCTGCCGGGGCCTGATCGGCATAAACCGTGACTTTGATGTCAATGTGAACCGGTCCTTGCGAGACGATCTCGGTCGTCGCGCCTTTGACGATGGCATTGCCCTGAAAAGTGGCGCGACCGTCCCACTTAGCGGTTCCGGCCACACGCATGCCTCCCATCCAATGCGGAACCCGCTCAAGGGGCATGGGCTGGGCAAAATCCCCCTGGTAATGGCGGACTTTGAATTCATACGTGCCGTTCGTGATCACGTAGTAATCGCCGTCATCCTTAATGCTTAGGGGCGAGGTGGCCGTTCCCGGATTAAAGACGGCTTGGATGTCGGTTAATTTGGCGTCCCGCGTCCTTTTGATCGGATTTCCCGCATCATCCTTCCAGTCGATCGTGGCCAGCGTCCATAATCGCGTCACACCCTGACCGACCGTCTTCACCTTTTCCTCCTGCGTCGGCCGGGTAATACCTTGTATAGTGCAGGTCATCGGGCCGGTCACCTCCGAAGGTTTAAAATCAAAATAGACATGCTCGAGCGGCCACGTTTCGCTCAGGTCATTTTTGATGACCTTGACCAGTTGCTGGGCCTCAAGGGGAGAGGCCGTCAGGCCCAAAACAAGCGCGGTAGCCAGCCCACCCATCCATCGTGGTAAAAAACGGAACATAGAAGGCGGGAAAACGCGCGAGCGTCAGGGGTTGGGAGTCGGACTGGGACTCGATGTGGACGCGGTGGGCGTCGGCAACATGGCGTTGACCGCCGGGCTCAGCCACCCCGCGTTCCATGAATGTCCCATTCCCGGAAAGACCATAAAGGCATAGGGGATTTTGGAATCCTCCAGGCTTTGCCGAACGATATTCACCCCGCCATAGTTGAAACTGCCGGCGATCAGGATCACCCTCCGATCACTTCCTGTGAACGCCTTTTGGACACTGTCCGTATGAAGTAGTCTAACCAGATTGAAATTTTCGTCGAAATTGGCAAGCGTGCCATAACTGGCCACCATACCCCACGTGTTGAAGATGACAGTGGAGGGGATCGGATCGGCGCAATCATCGACAGCTGATTTATAGAATAGATTCGGATTGCGGAGCAAAAGACCCAGCCCGCCGAAGCCCCCCTTGCTGAAGGTGATGAGATATCGCCCCTTCTCTGTCTCGGTGGGATATTCCTTGTCGATGAAGGGAATCACCACGTCGGTGATATAGGCCTGCTGGCGGATCCACGGTTGGGTAGGATCGGAAGGCTTCGGCATATCCCCGAACCAAGGTTCCACGTCATAGGCCGGAGCCACGACAATGACTCCGTAACGGTTCTGCACATCCAGCTTTTGCAGCTCCACAATTCCCGAACCCCAATTGCCGTCAGTACCGACATTGACCGGGAGGACATAAAGGACCGAGTACTTGCGGCCCGGTTCAAGCTTGTCTGGAAGAAGCACCTCCAGTTTGTTCGGGCCCTTCTGGTAATCGGACGTTACCGTGTAGCAAACCGTCCCGGGATGGACCGGCTGCGGATCCTTATCAATCTTCGCATCAGCGATCGCCGCATCGGAAAAAAAAAAGCTGACGAGGCTGAAGAAAATAAACGCGGTTCGATTCCGCGCCAATCGTGCGGCTCTTGCGCCCTCAGAAAAATTAATCATGCTTTTTTGACAGTTCTGCATTGGCAACACCCTAGACACTAATGTTAGGAATTGCCCCCGAGTGCCTCAACCCATGATTGCGAAGCCGGATTTCTGCAATTGCGTCCGAGCAGGGGCCGATGTTTCTGAATCCACTCCTTGCCCATCATCCTGCCCCGGCGTGCGCACGGATCCAGTCTCCGTACCATTTTGCCGAATCCTTGAGAACACGCCGCCCGCTGGCGTAATCCACATGAACGAGGCCGAACCTCTCCCTAAAGCCGTGATCCCACTCAAAGTTGTCCAGCAGCGACCAATAAAGATAGCCCAGCACCGGCACTCTATCCTCGATAGCCTTCTCCAACTCGATCAAATGACGGTGAATGAAGTCGACGCGTTGAGGATCGTGGACTTGTCCGTCGAGCCCAACGAAATCCACGTTCGACATCCCATTCTCAGTCACAAAAACCGGCAGGTGATAGCGCTCATAAAGAAACCGTGGCCCCCAACGGAGGATGGACGGTGTGACGGCCCAGTGGAACGCCGTTCGCGACATCCCTACCGGCTCCGGCAAACGCTCGCGCAGCCCATCAGGCCCCGCCCGCACCGTTGAAACGGCGCTGTAAAAATTCGCACCGCAGAAATCGAGCGGACAACTGATGGTTTCCATGTCCCCGGCATGTATTTTGGGAGCGTCGGCCCCGAAAAAGGCCAATCCCTCCTCTGGGTAGCGGCCCAAAAGCATCGCATCCATCCACCAACTGGTATTCCAGAATTCCTTTCCCCAGTCGGTTGGCGCGAGGGAAAAGGTTTCCCGACGCGCCGCTTCGATATCCGCCGCGCTCTCGGTTTCGGGAACGCTGGCCACACCCACGGCCGCGCAGCCGACCTGGCACGGATTCTTCCCGTAGGCGCGGATAGCTTGAACGGCCCGGCCATGCGCTCGCAGGACATGGTGCCCGACGGTGAGCATTTCCGCACGAGGATAGCGGACACCCGGTGCCTGACTGCCGGTAAAGTGGCCAAAGCCGGCGATGCATTGCGGCTCATTGATGGTCAGCCACTGCGTCACCCGGTCGGAGAAGCGCTCCGCGAGAAGCTGCGCAAAGTCGGCGAACCACTCCGCGCTGTCCCGGTTGAGCCACCCCCCCCGGCAAAACAAGTCATAAGGAAAATCCCAATGGAACATCGTGCCGAAGGGCTTGATACCCGCCTCAAGAAGCGCATCGATAAGTCGGTCATAAAACGCAACGCCCTTCTCATTTACCTTACCGGCGCCGGAAGGAAGCAGGCGGGGCCAAGCGAAGGAAAAGCGGTAGGATTGCAGCCCAATCCGCTTCATCAATTCCACATCTTCCGCCCATCGATGGTAATGGTCGGCCGCCACCGCACCCGTATGCCCCTGCCAGATGGCCCCGGGTTTGCGGCAATGCATGTCAACCACCGACTGGCCACGGCCATCCTCCTGCACCGCGCCCTCGATTTGGTAAGCTGATGTCGCCGCGCCCCAAATAAAATTCTTCGAAAATTTCATGATGCAATTCTTTTGCTTTTAAGCCGAACCCGTAGCCTCAGAGATGTTCCAGCAGAAAATCCGCCACGGCATCACCGAGAATCCGGCTGCCTGCCTCCGAATAATGCACCCCGTCGCCGTTCTGGAGACTCGCCGGGCCATGGGTGCATACCACGGCATAGAGATCATTGACCGGGACCTTCTCGATTTCCATGACCTCCCTGGCAACCTCGTTATAGCGGAGCACCTGTTCATTGCTGCGGTCAAAATCCAGCCACTTGGCATGCTCCCGGTGGGCGTCTTCATCAATGATGGGTGTCGTGCTCGCCCACACCAAAGTTGCCTGGGTACGTTCGCGCATGATTCGTATCAGGGTGTGGAGGTTGCGCCGGTAATGATCCAGCGGCACCACTGTCTCCTTGGAACCTTGGAAGATGGTGCGAAGGTCGTGCAGCCCACAGTTGAAGTGAATCAAGTCGGGCTGGCGATGCTCCGTCCAGAGATGAAGCAGGCCCAACAAATTCACCGAGTTACCCCCATTCTGTTTCGGACCCCAGACCACGGCCACATCGGACAGATGCTTACGCACGCGCGGCTCATAGCCCATTCGGATGGAATCACCCACCAGCACCACTTGCTTCATGTTATCCTTAAGCATCCCTTTGCGGGTATCTCCAGGGTTGGTAATTGCGAGATCCGATTTTTTCACGATTAATTTCTTTTATCGCACCTACCGGCGTCTTCACCTAAGCCAAAGCCACGCCGTCACTCCCCGAGGATAGTATTTACTTCCCCGGGCCACGCCGTTGACCATCTGGTCGCTCCAGGCAAAATAGGCATTTTCGGGGGCTTCCAGCCAACCGCGATGGGCGGTATCAGCAGAGGACGAGCGTGGAAAGCCAAGGACACTCTCGGCAACATATTGGCAGAGGTAAATCTTGCTCAACCAAGAGTTGTCATTGGTCGAACTGAGCTTCCATCCCCCATTGGGGAACAGACAGGTGCCCGGAACAAGAACCGTACGAAGATGCCTCTTCAAAGCCTGAATCAAGGAACCGTATTCTCCATCCTTGGAAAGCACATTTTCCAGCCCCCAGATTTTTGGGAAAATCAGGCCCTCAATGGCGGGGATAATGCGCGATTCGTTCCCCTCACCCATGACCGCAGGGATGAAGTGGCCGGCACGCATGTGGGAAGTAATCGTCTGCGCGCAAAGGGCCGCCTGCGCGAAGGCCTGTCGTGCTTCCTCTCTTTGCAATCTCCCAGAAAAGACCGATCCCAAGCCCACATACGCCGCCCAAGTCTTGACCGCAAGATAGAGATTATTGCGGGCCTGGCCGAGGGAAACATCAAGGCTGTCGTAGGTCGTGATTTCCGCTCCTCCCAAGCATCGGGAGGAATCCGAACTCATGACCCCATCCCGCTTGGCCGGATCAGGATGGTCCCGGTTGATCAGGCTGCGAAGGCAGGTCCGAAAGACCGGCAGATTCGCTTTCAACCATTTCTTGTCGCCTGTTTCCCGGACATACGTCACCCCGCAGAGCACCCAGTTGACCAACTGTTCGTGCGTCATATGGGAAAAACACCCGTCCAGCTTGAAAAGCTCGTATGTCGAAAAACCGGGCCTCGAGACATGGTTGGCCATGCCCATGTCATGCGTAAAGCTGAGGCCACCGGGATATTCCCGAGTACCACCCGGCAACCGCACCTTGTCGCGGTAGGAGAAGCGTTTGACGAACCAGTCCAGTTGGTTTTGCACTACCCAGGGATTCATCTCCATCTCGAAAAAAAGATGGTCCACGGTCAGGTCGAACGTGTTCATCATGCGGTATTCGCCCTCATTCACGACCCAGAAGGGGGTTTTGCCGCTTTCCAAAAATTGCGTGCTCCCGTAATAACTGCGAATCGCCTGTGAGAGCTGGAACCGACGGTCGTCCGGAAGCCCTGAAAGCTTTTTGTCGAAAGTAATGGAAAATTTTTTCTGATCGGCAAAATGATCCAAGGCGTAGCGGGCAACAGCCTCAATGTCCTTGAAATAGCGGGTGTAGAAATAACGGCACGGCATGCCGCTGGTCACCACTCCCGCCCGGTGAAAGCAAATGGCAAACCGCAGCGTCCTCTTCTTACCGGGGGGAACATCGGCCATGAGCAGACCGGTGCCACCAAGTCCAAACACCAGATTTTCGCGATGATCGGGAAGGAGGCATTTGCCAGCCGTAAACCCGAGGCCTGAATACACCCCCGGCGAGTTCGAAACGATCGCGGTGCGCAGCCCCTGACCGACACCGGGGAAGCCGCACAGATCGTCCAGGCGGCGCATGGCGGAATACCGATCGACCCCTTGGTAGCCGAAAAACACGCGCCGCGACTTTGTGCCCGCGGTGTTATCCGCCGTAATTTCGGCAAAGACCGCGGGTACGAGCGCTTCCATGAGAGCGGCCACGGAATGGCGGACCGGATCGGGAACTGGCTTGACCGGGGAATAGACCGAGAACGTCAAATCACCTGACGCCCACGTATCGCAGGACGCGCCCAGCGTGCGGGAGATGGCTTTACGGGGAAAGGCGCGTATTTCGGTCTTTTCGCCCGAGGCCGCGGCACCGACGTCATAGCGGCGAGCCTCATCCTCACTACCGGCAAAGAATGGCAGTGCTTCGAAAACACTGCCCTCGCGCGCCTCCATCCCGATAAATATATTCTCATCCGCTGGGCCCCCGATTTCAAGGCCGAGCCCTCCCCGGGCCCCTGGATAACCCAGGGTAAAAGAGGCAAAAGCACCCACGGGCGAATGTTGTGCATTGAATTCGATGCTCATAAATCTCTGAATGGCGGTAATGCCGTTTATTTCATGCTCGGAAGAATGATGCCTCGCATGATAATGCGCTGGCAAAAAATGAAGATGAGCAGAGGGAAAATGCTCGATATGACCAATGCCGCCATGCCTTCGCCAACCGGGCTGGTCTCGTTGATCTCATAAATTTTCGTGGCGATGGGCCACTTGTTCTGGTCTCCCAGGTACATGACCGCCGGCATGAAAAGATTGTAGGCGCTAGTCACCGTGGCGAGCAGAGTCACCGCCAGGATCGGCATCGAGAGCGGAATCGTGATGCGGGTGAAAAGGGTGAACTCACCCGCGCCGTCGAGCACGGCCGCCTCATAAAGCTCCGGTGGAAGAGAGTCGAAGAATCCCTTCAGCAGGAAGATGCTGAACGCGTTGGCCGCGCCTGGAAGAACGAGCGCCCACAACGTATTTGTGAGGTGTAGGTCCCGCACCAGCAGAAAACTTGGCACCAGCGCGACCTCGGTCGGGAGCGCCATGGTGGCGAGCAGGAAAATGAGGATTTTGTTGGTCGCGGGCATGCGAAATCTGGACATGGCATAAGCCGCCAGCGGGTTGACCGTCAATGAAGTCGCAATGCTGAGACAGACGATGAGAAAGGTATTGTAGAATGCACGTCCATCGACCAGCAGATCATCCAGCACAACGCGGAAGTTTTTCGTGCTGAGTTCCCACTTGATTGCGGCCGAGTGCTCCGTGATCGTCGCATAGTCCTGTTCCGCCACCGGAAGCCGGACGTCCTGCCAAGTCGCGCAGTTCGAGCCCCAGGCCCGGTTGAGCGCATCAAGCGTCCCGTACCGGTTCCGCAAAAAGGAGATGAAAAGCTCCTCGCTGGACCGCAAAGTTCGGGCATGGATCGATATGTTTTCGCTGACAAAAAGACACCACCACCGCGCCACCGTTTCGTCTGGAGGCATGCGCGCTGGTAGCGCGTCGTAGCCCTGGTCGGCTGGCAGGGAAGTGAGCTTCATCCACGTGGCCGCATCGCTGACGCCGTGCTGGGCCGCCAGCCATAGCGTCCACGCGCGCGACGACGCGAGCACAGTCTCGGGCGGAAGATCCTGCCAGTAGAGCGGATAGTAATCCACGGCAAATTCCTCCCAATCCGCACGCAAGGCCGCCGGCGCGACCGGGCAAACCGTCGCAAAGAAAGGACCCCGGCCAAAGCTCGTATATGAGGCCTGGTACGCGGCATTAAGGGAGGCAAGATCGTTCCCGTATTTTTTTCGCAAAAATTTTTGCCAGATTGCGTTGCTGCTGAAAATGAAACGGTCCTGACTGGAGAGCTGGCCCAGCCATTCTTCCCACTCCGTCCATTCCTTGCCGGAGGGAGGCGTCCAATCTCGGCGCAACAGATCGGGCCGCACGGGCTCGAAAAACTGGTAGGTGGAAGGTGGCTGGCCGTTCTTGCGCGCCAGCCAGTTGACGATGAATCGGTCCTCAAAATTAGAACCCGGTTGAATGCGCAGCGCGGGCGCCACGAACCGAATTTCCACCGCCGCGGCAAAATCCTTTAGGTCCCTGACTCGGGTCTCAAGGTTTTTCGGCGGAATCTTTCCCAATGGAGCGAGGTACTGATCCCAGAAATTCCCCGGCATGGTGAAGTTGTTCAACTGCTCCGTGTCATAGGCCGCCTCCACCTGCCCATTCGCCACCAGGCCGTACTGGTTGTTGAGATACTTGCGGCACAACAAGTCCTGATTCCAAAAGTACGAGGGCAAAACGGAGATGGATTCACGATCAACGGCATCCGAGGTCGTCATGCGCAGCATGAGCAAAAAGGGATAGAGCATCGTCACGGCACCGACAGAAAGGAGTAGATAGATGCTGAGCATCATCAATTTTCCCCGCCAGGTGCGTCGGTCTATGGTCGAGATGATGGCCATTTCTATTCGCTTTTATATAACTGGGAGTGCTGGTACACGGGCTAATCGACGTCCGCGCGGCGAAATTCCACTTTGCGCAGGATGCGGAGCTGAGCCAGGGTAAAGCCCATCAGGATGGAGGCCATGATCCACGACAGGGCCGTGCCTACCCCGAAGTTGCCTAAGCCGAAAGTTTCAAACCAGAGATGCACGGCAAAGGTGTAGGTCGCGGGAAAATTCCCCGAGAGCGCGAGAATATTGCCGGAAGTTTGGAAGGCCGCGATCACGGCTCCGATCGAATTGATGACGAGGAGCGGCCGCAGGTAGGACAGGGTGATGTGGTAAAGCCGTTCCCACCACGAGGCCCCGTCGATTTCCGCCGCTTCATAGAGATCTTCGGGAATGCTCTTGAGGGCCGCGAGGTAAATCAGCATGCCTGGCCCCATGCCCCCCCAGATCCCGACGAACACCACGCAGGGGATACCCCAGAACGGATCATGCAGCCAGTCCACCGGCTGCGGCGTTATTTGCCAGAAGGAAGGAGCCAGCCTGTCCCATGCCCCGACCCCGGCGAGGTAAAACTGGTTGACCAATCCCTCCGGCGACGCCTCAAAAAAACGTTGCCAGAGCAGCAGCATGACAATCCCGGCCACCACCGCAGGCAAGTAGTAAACGGTTCGGAAAAAATAATTCAACGCCCGGATTTCACTCATCAAGATGGCCAGAATGACCGGGGCGAGGAAGCCGATTCCTATGCTCAAAATCATATAGT
>Ga0302319_10003988_pt1 | contig 30514 bp, 27 predicted proteins | sample Bog_T0_2_FD_203319 | JGI IMG/M metagenome (GOLD analysis project Ga0302319, IMG submission 203319) | Peat permafrost microbial communities from Stordalen Mire near Abisko, Sweden - Bog_T0_2 | ecosystem: Environmental > Terrestrial > Soil > Wetlands > Peat | place: Sweden: Abisko, Stordalen Mire... | reverse complement strand
CGGCCCGGTGGCCACCACATGTAATTAAACCCGGCGGGCGGGGCGCCCGACGCTCCGGCTTGCGTCCGCAGTCCCGCGCGGGCACAGTTGCGACATGGAAGTGCTGCTGGCGAGCATCGCGACGAAGAAGGCCGAACTCGACCGGCTGCGGCCGCTGTCGCGCGGAGCGCTCGCCAATCTCGAACATTCCTACGACCTCGAACTCACTTACACCTCGAACGCTATCGAGGGGAACACGCTCACGCAGATCGAAACTTCGCTGGTCATCGAGCAGGGCGTAACCATCGGCGGCAAGCAGCTGAAGGATCATCTCGAGGCGATCGACCATTATGACGCGATCCGCTACGTGCGCGAGATCGCGGCGCGAGATTCTCGTTTGAGCGATTATGACGTTCGCAGCCTGCATGCCCTGGTGACGCGACGCTCGGACCCGGAAATCGCGGGAAGCTATGCGAGCGCGGCGCGCTATGTGCTCACCGACGCCGGTCGCCATGTCTTCCCCTCGCCCGCCGAGATCCGCGCGCTGATGGGCGACTTCGGCGCGTGGCTCGGGCTCGCGCCCGCGACGCCCGATACGGCTTTCGAGGCGCATCGCCGTCTCGTGGGAATTCATCCGTTCAATGACGGCAACGGTCGAACGGCGCGGTTGCTGATGAACCTGATCCTGATCCGCGGCGGCTACCCGCCGGTGGTCGTGCGTCCGGAAGACCGTCTGGCCTATTTGCAGGCCTTGCAGCGGGATCAGACGGGGCAAGAAGATACGGATTTTCGGCGATTGCTGTACGAACGCCTCGACGCGTCCCTGAGCGACTATCTCAGCGCGCTCAGGCAAGCGGCGCCGTCATCCGCGGGTTCGAGCCGGTAGAAGGGTCGAGAAGCGAGGCTTGGCGGCCATCTCGGAACGTCGCGAAAGGGTGGGGAGCGGGGCGTTGAATGCGCTGGCGCCATAACCGTAACGCGGCGCTGGCGGGGTTTCGGTTAGAGACCGGCAATCAAAGGAGCGGCCTCCCTTGGAATATACGGCGGAAATATTCGATCAACTTCAGTGGCTATACGGCAGGAATGGTTTCAACGACCATCAGATTCACGGCGTCCTGGGGTTCGAACGGCCGCTGGACAGCGAGATATTGAAAAGAGCGGTCGTCGCCTCGATTCAGGCGATTCCGATTCTCGGGACGCGTTACATTGATGGAGCTAACCCGCGCTGGACGAGTCTCGATCCTGTTGACTATGAGCGGGCCTTCGTCATCGCGCTGACGCAGGTGGAGTTCGAGGCGTTTGTCGTCGCCAAGGTCGACGAAAGGATAGGACCGCAGATCCAGGTCTGCGCCCTCAATGCCGATCGCCACGCGGTCGCGTTCAAGCTGAACCACATGATTTGCGACGCCGCGGGCTTCAAGCAATACTTGGAACTTCTGGCAAGAATCTATACCGGTCTAGCGACAGGCGCCAATTACCAGCCTCCGACAATCGCCGGAGATCGAAGTCCAGACGCCATCCTGGACACTTTCGGCTGGGCGGTGAAACTCAAGTCGCTCTTTGCGCAAAGCCAGGACAGCGATTGGACAGGGAAACAAAAATTTCCGCTGAGTGACGACGGAGAGGCGCGGCCCTACGTCGTCGCGCATAGGCTGGATCGCGCCAAAGTCGGCGCGCTGAAAAACTATTGCCGCAGCAAAGGCGCCACGGTGAACGATGCGTTACTAACCGCCATGTACCGTGTGCTGTTTCGAACTTTGGCGCTGAAGAGCGGCGACACGCTGCAAATCCCGATCATGGTAGACATGCGCCGCTACGTCAGCGGTAACGCCCAATTTGAGTCGCTGACCAATCTGACTTCGATGGTCTGCACGCAACTGGACTACCGGCCCATCGAAAGCTTCGGTGACACGCTTGCAAGGGCGACAGCGGTGATGCTCGACAAGAAAAGCGACGTCTTCGGCCTCAACGGATGGGTCAAGCTCAAGTTGGTGTTCGCGGCGTTGGGCAACAGAACCGCGAATAGACTGCTGCGATCACGGTTGAAGCAGCCTTTCATCTGCATGACAAACATCGGGACATTGGAGTCCGAGCGAATGTATTTTTCGGGAGCGCGGCCGAATGACGTCTATTTGTGCGGCTCGATAAAATACAGGCCCTACTTCCAGCTTGCGGTCAGCACGTACAATGGCGAGACTACGTTGACGGTCAACCAATATTGCGTCGGGGCCGACCGGCAACGCGTTGTGGCGTTTTTGGACGACGTTGGGGCGGAGTTGCCCGGGGATAGCGGCGACAGATAACGCGCAGCTTCGGCTCCGGATCGATTCCAGTCTGCCGAGAACGGAGCCGACGTCAAATTTTGCCCCCTGGAAGAGGCCGATCGCCCCCCGTCAGCCCCCAAAACTCCTGACGAACGCCTCCATATAGAACCTTGCCTGCTCCGGCCCATAGGCCTGCCCCTGCCCGATCGGACACGCGCGCCGCGCCAGGCAGCCGTCATGGCGGCAACCGTGCCCTGCGACGCTCCGCAGGTGCGCCGTGCAGGCTTCCACATTGTAGCCGGCCCCGGTGAACGCCCCGACCGGGCAGGCAGACAGGCAGGGTTTTTCTGCGCAACCGTCGCACGGCCGCGCGCTCGCTGGCGACGCGGGAAGGTCGATAGGCTCCCCAAACGCCAGCGCGCCGCGAAAGCTCGCCCACAGGCCGTATTCGCGATGGACCAGCAGGCCGAGCGGCGACGGCGAGAACCCAGCCGCCTGCTGCGCCCAGCGCTGGAACGGGCAGTAAGGCGGGCCTGCGAAGGGGAACAACGCCCTCGCGCCCAAGCGTTCAGCCAGCGCGCCGACGACGCGCCGGCTGAAGCGGTCGAGCGGATGCGACTCGCCGTCGGCATATTCTCGCGAGGCGGCGAACGCCGGCCAGTTCGTCCGGCCGACCATGCCGACCAGCGCGAGAGTCGAAACGCCGGAAATCTCGCCGTCTTCGAGCCGGAGCGCACCGAGCGGCGACAATCCCGCCGCGACGATGCCGGCGTCGATTTCGGCGAACCTCGTCACCACCTGATCAACGCCGCGCCCCAGGTGAAGCCGCCGCCGACCGCCTCGATCATCACCAGATCGCCGGGTTTGATGCGGCCGTCGCTCACCGCCACGTCGAGCGCGAGCGGGATCGACGCGGCCGAAGTGTTGCCGTGGCGGTCGACGGTGATGACGACCTTTTCGTGGGGGATGCCGAGCCTGTCGGCAGAGGCTTCGATGATGCGCCGGTTGGCCTGATGCGGCACGAACCAGTTCAACTCGGCGGCCGTGATGCGAGCGTCCTCGAAACAGCCCTTGACCACGTCGCCGACCATGCCGACCGCGTGTTTGAACACTTCGCGGCCTTCCATGCGCAAATGGCCGACGGTCTGGGTGGTCGACGGCCCGCCGTCGACATAGAGTTTCGCCCGGTGCCGCCCGTCCGAGCGCAGGCGGCTGGCGATCACCCCGCGCGGATTTGCCGCGCCGTCGTCTTCCACCGCTTCCAGCACGATCGCGCCGGCGCCGTCGCCGAACAGCACGCAGGTCGTGCGGTCGGTCCAATCCAGAATGCGCGAAAACGTCTCGGCGCCGATCACCAGCGCGCGTTTGTGCGAGCCGGAGGCGAGGAACTTGTCGGCGGTCGTCACCGCGAACACGAAGCCGGAGCACACCGCCTGCAAATCGAAAGCGACGCCCTGGGTGATGCCGAGATGGGCCTGGATCTGCGTGGCGACCGAGGGGAACGTATAGTCGGGCGTCGAGGTGCCGACGACGATGAGGTCGATATCCTGAGGCTTCAGGCCGGCGCGTTCGAGCGCAATCTCGGCGGCGCGGGCGCCGAGCATCGACGTGGTCTGACCCTCGGCGGCGATATAGCGCTGGCGGATGCCGCTGCGTTGCTGAATCCACTCGTCCGTGGTGTCGACTTTCGTCGCCAGTTCGGCGTTGGTGAGCACGCGCTCCGGCAAGGACGAACCCACGCCGCGCACGACGGAGCGATATTTATGGAAAGACATTCTCGGGCGTTCCCGGTGTTCGTAGAGCGCAGGACTTCAGACGGGCGTCTGCGCTTCGGTGGTTTGCCCGATCATTTCGCGGATCTGCTCCAACAAGTCCTGACGCACCATGTCGTAGCCGACCTCGATAGCGCCAGCGAAGCTCGCGGCGTCCGCCCCGCCATGACTCTTGATGACCACGCCGTCAAGACCGAGAAACACGCCGCCGTTGACTCGGCCCGGGTCCATCCGGCGGCGCAACGCGTCAAAGCCCTTCCTGGCGAGTAGATAGCCGAGCCTGGTCATCCAGTTCTGGTTCAGCGCGTCGCGAATATATTGCGCGATCTGCTTGGCCGTGCCCTCGGCGGTCTTGAGCGCGATATTGCCGGTGAACCCTTCGGTGACGAATACGTCCACTGTGCCGCGGCCGAGATCGTCGCCCTCGACGAAGCCGTGATATTGCAAATGGGCGATCTCGGTCTCCTTGAGCATCCGGTGAGCCGCCTTGACCTCTTCGATGCCCTTGATCTCCTCGACGCCGACATTGACGAGCCCGACCGTCGGCCGCTCGATGTCGAGCAGGATGCGCGCCATCGCCGCGCCCATCACCGCGAGATCGACGAGGTGGCGGGCGTCGGCGCCGATCGACGCGCCGAGATCGAGCACGATGGATTCGCCGCGCAGGTTCGGCCACAGTGCGGCGAGAGCCGGGCGGTCGATCATCGGCAACATGCGCAGGCAGATCTTCGCCATCGCCATCAGCGCGCCGGTGTTGCCGGCGGAAATCGCGCAATCGGCTCGATCGTCTTTAATCGCCTCGATCGCCTTCCACATCGAAGACGTGCGCCGTCCCGCGCGCAACGCCTGGCTCGGCTTTTCCGTCATCTGGATCGAGACTTCGCAGTGGACGACTTCCGAGCGTTCACGCAGTTTTGGGCGCGCCGCGAGCAGCGGCTCGATCTCGTCCTGGCGGCCGAACAGCAGAAAACGGATATCCGGGCGCCGCTCCAGCGCGATCTCGGCCGCCGGAATCACGACGGAAGGGCCAAAGTCGCCGCCCATCGCATCCAGCGCTATGCGTATGTCCGTCCCCATGACGACCTTTTGTTCCGGCGCCCGCCCCCGGCCGACCGCGGCGGGACAATAGCGGCTTCCGCCCCTAAGGCAATCCCGATGCGCCGCGCCGATCACTTATCGTCTTTGAGCCCACCCAACGCCGCGAACGGCGAAGCTTCGTCGGCGTCCGTCGCGGGCGCGGCAAATTCGACGCCGGGCTTGCGCGGATAGGGGTCGAGACCGAGCGCGACGAATTCGGCGGCGAGCGCCCCGAGATCGATCTTGCCGTCGACGATCAGATCCGGCTCGTCATCGGCGTCGAACTGCACGGTCTCCTCGCGGACGGGGCCCTTGCGCTCCTCGGCCGGACGCTGGAAACGGACGTCGACCTCCTCCTCGATTTCCGAGTCGAACGGCTCCAGCGAGACGACGCAGGTCTGCGTCACCGCCGCGCGGACCGTTCCCGTCACCTTGACGCCTCGCGAGGTGCGTTTCGCCAGGAGATCGGCGTCGAACCGGGAGATGGCGACGAGGCCGAACGCCTGAGCGAGCGCGGCGCGCTCGGCTGCGTCGGCGTGGATGGCCTGCCTGAGCCCGTCGCGCGGCAGCGTGTCGACCTTGACGGGACGCGAAAAGACCATCTCGTCGCTCAAAGCACGGCTCCTTGGCCCTTGGGGAAATGGAAGCGCCCTTGCGAAAACGCTTCGAGGGGAACAGATTCCAGGGCGCGCGCGGCGGCGAAGACCCGCTCCGCCAGCATCCGCGGCGCCGGCGTGTCCGCCGCGACCTCGCCGCGATAGGCGTTGCGCGCCAGCGCCTCGGCGAGCGCGTGCGGATTTCCGGCGTCGAGCGCGGCGTGATAGACGGCGCTGCGGCCAAAGAACGCATCGCCCATCTTCTTGATGCGCTTGGAGACGCCGATGTCGCCGATCGACATTTCGCGCAGCGCGTCGTCGAAGCCGACGAACACCCGGTCCACGAGCTGCTGCGCCCAAGGGCGCCCGGCTTCGCCCAGTTCGCCGAGCCGCCGCAACACCAGCCCGGCATGCAGCACGATCATTTCGAAGCGGCCGTCGATGTCGTCGGGCACGCCGAGCACCGAATAGAGTTCGGGCGCACGCGCGGCCGCCACGATCTCGCCGTGAATATCGTCGATTTTCGCGCGGCGAGCCTGTTTGTCGCGCCAGCGCGTCAGGGGGTTCCAACGAGTGAGGGCCATGCGGCGTCTTGCTTTTTCCGTCGCGCTCGGGTTAGGCCTCCCGACCGACGGGCGTCGCCGCGCCGGCCAGGGGTGGGTGAGAATGGATTCGTTGCAAAATAGACGCACGACGCGCGCGCGCAAGGGCGTAACGCTCGCGGCCCTCGCGTTGCTGGCTACGACGCTTGCCGGCTGCATCGGCTACGACGGCGATTTCGACCGCGGCTATCAGATCGACGAGAGCACGGTCGCGCAGGTGAAAGTCGGCGCGACGACCAAGCCGGAGACGCTGACGCTGCTCGGCACGCCCTCGACGACCTCCACCGTCGGCGGCGACGCTTGGTATTATATCGGCCAGAAGATGCACCGCAGCGTCGCCTTCATGCCGGTGGAAATGACCGACCAGTACGTGCTCGCGGTCTATTTCGAAAAGGGCGGCAAAGTGTCCCGCATCGCCAATTACGGACTGAAGGACGGCAAGGTGTTCGACTTCGTCACCCGCACCACGCCGACCGGCGGCGCCGAGCCAGACTTCCTGCGTAACATCATGACCGGCCTGTTCCGCTTCCAGTAAGCCCGAGCCCCCGGCGTCGTCACATATCCGGCGACGCCGAACTGCCCAGGCCCAGCGAGCGTTGCATCATCACCGTGTCGGTCCAGTGGCCGAATTTGTAGCCGACCTGCGGCAGGAACCCGACTTGCCGGAAGCCGAACTTTTCATGCAGGCCGAGCGAGGGCTTATTCGCCCCGTCGATGTAGCCGATCATCTGCCGAAATCCGGCGGCGGCGCAGGAATCGATGAGCGCCATCATCAGCATCTGCCCAATTTTCCGGCCGAGGTGGTCCTGGTGCACATAGATCGAATGTTTGACCGTGTAGCGATAGGCCGGGCGCTTGCGGAACGGCACCGCATAGGCATACCCGATGACCCTGCCCGCCTCCTCCGCGACGATATGCGGCATTTTTCGCCCGCGCATCGACTTGCGCCGCCGCTTGAGGTCTTCCGTATCCGGCGCCTCGAAATCGCCGGCAAAGGCGGGATCGACGCCCTTCTTGATGTGATGCAGGTAGATCGACAGCATCGCCGGCACGTCCGCATCGCGTGAGGCGCGGACGATGATTTTGGGCTTGGCGTCTTCGGGAGAGTTTTCGGGCATCGTTGTCCCACGGGCGGCAAGGGCGCGACGATTGAGCACAAAACGACTGGGGGTTCAACGGGCTTGGCGGAGGGACGCCTGGTCGAAACGCTGCATGTACTGTCGAAATGAGCGAACATGCGCCGACCTGGATCGAGGAGAATGGAATCCTCGCGATCCACGATCGTTTGCGGGCGTTACCGGGCCTTCGCAGACGCCCTGTCAAAGGAGTACTGCGGCGCGTCGCTGGAAACGCACAAATGAGAATTTAGCGCCGTCAATTCATCCTCAGTTCGACCGCGCGGACGCCTGCGCTGTCGTCTTCGGCGGCGCCAAAATTGCCGGATTGAACAGGGCGCGCAACCCACTCAACAAACCGGGGCGCTCTTGGGCTTCCGCTAGGGCCGAAAGATAATCCTCGGCCCAATCCTCGACATCGTGCGCCAGGAGATGCTCCAGCATCGGACCGTGTCGCTCGCAGCGCTCCTCCAACGGCATTTCGAGCGCGCGCTTCAACGCCGCCGCCACGCCTTCGACTTCGTGAGGATTCACGATCAGTGCGCCGGTGAGTTCCGCAGCGGCCCCGGCAAATTGCGAGAGTATGAGAACGCCGGGGTTCTCCTCGTCCTGCGCCGCGACATATTCCTTGGCGACTAGATTCATTCCGTCGCGGAGCGGCGTCACCAGGCAAATATCGGCCGCGCGATACAGGCCGGAGAGTTCGGTGCGGGAATACGAGCGATTGACGTAGCGGATCGGAGTCCAAGACGCGGCGCCATGCCGGCCATTGATTTTGCCGATCAGCGTCGTCAACTCGTTCTCGATCGCTGCATATTCCTTGATGTCGGACCGGCTCTTGGGCGTGATCTGCAACAAGGTGACGCGCGAACGCCATTCCGGATTGAGTTCCAGGAAGTGATCGAAGGCCTTGATGCGCTGGATGATGCCCTTCGAATAGTCGAGACGATCAACGCCGAGAATGATGCGCGTCCCGGCGAAGCTCTCTTGAATCTCGGTTGAAAACGGCTTCCGCGCGGCCATTCGCGCCAGCCGCGCATAGGTGGCGGTCTCGATACTGACCGGGAACGCGCCGATGCGCGTCTGCCGCCCCTCGAGCGTGACGACCGTCCCTCGTCCGACTTTCGCGCCTCCGATCGAGAGCATATAGGCGGAGAAATTGTCGCGATCGTTCTCTGTCTGGAATCCAACCAGATCATAGTAGGACAGCGATCCCAGAATCTCCTCGTGATGCGGCAGCGTGCGCAAAATATCCAACGGCGCACAGGGAATGTGAAGGTAAAATCCAATCGGGTTCCGGTGACCGCGTTCGCGAAGCTCCTTCGCCAAGGGCATCAGATGATAGTCGTGCACCCAGATGACGTCGTCTTCTCGAATCATCGCATCGAGGCTATCGGCGAAAATCCGATTGACCCGCATATAGCCAGAGTGGTCGGCGCGGGAATATTCCTGCAAGTCGACGCGATAATGCAGAATCGGCCACAACACGCGGTTCGCCAGCCCGTTATAATATTCCTCGAAGTCCGTTTTCGACAAATCTATGACGGCGTAAGAGACATTGTTGTGTTTCGTGACGCGAGGTTCCGCGGTCTTCGTCTCGGCGATTTCGCCGCTCCAACCGAACCACATTCCCGTGCGTCCCCTGAGCGCGGCCTTTGCGGCGACCACGAGGCCTCCTGGCGTTTGCTTGCCGCAGGCGTCGGGGACTGCGACCCGATTCGAGACGATGATTAAGCGCGGGCCCATGCTGCCTCCCAGCTCGACGAAAGTCGGGTTGCCGTGTTGATGATTCCTGCCATCGAATAAGCTTGAGGGAAATTGCCCCAAAGCTCTCCCGTCTCGGGATGAATGTCTTCGGACAACAGCCCGAAGATGTTTCTACATCCGAGTATCGTCTCGAACATCTGGCGCGCCTCTTTCTTGCGTCCGATCAGGCAAAGAGCGTCCATGTACCAAAAGTTGCATGCCAAAAACGCCGTTTCTGGGGCGCCGAAATCGTCGCTCGCGGTGTAGCGCATGATGCGCCCGTTGCGCATCAACTCGCGGCCAATCACGTCGCAAGTGCCGACGAAGCGTCTGTCCGTCGGCGCGAGCAGGCCGAGTTCGGCGCACAGCAACACGCTGGCGTCGAGATCGGGATGCCCCAAGGCGCCGGTCAGCGTTCCTCGCTTCTCGTCCCACGCGCCTGCGAGAATCCGGTCTTTGATCGCAACGGCGTGCGCGTCCCAATATCGAGCACGGTCGCCCAGACCCAGGTGATTGGCGATCAACCCGAGGCGATCACACGCCGCCCAACACAGCGCAGCCGAATAGGTGTGCACGCGCGCGCGACCGCGATACTCCCAGATTCCGGCGTCGGGTTCGAACGCCGACAACCGCGCAAGTTCACCCATGGGTTCCAGGCGCCGGAACAGCGCCTCGTCGCCCATCTTCGGCAGTCGTTGATCGACGAACATTTGCGTCACTCCGAGGATGACGCTGCCATAGACATCGTGTTGCGATTGAATCGCCGCCTGATTGCCCACGCGCACCGGTCCCTGGCCCATGAAACCCTTGAGATTGGGGACTACGACTTCCTCGAGCGACCTGGAGGGGATGATCCCATGCACCGGCTGCATGCGAGCGGCGCCGGCGGCGGCGATCGTGGTGAAATAGTTGATATAGGCTTCCATGATGTTGGTGGCGCCCAACCGGTTCAACGCATCGACGACGAAGAAGGCGTCCCGCAGCCAGCAGTAGCGATAGTCCCAGTTTCGCTGCGTGAACGGCGCCTCGGGAATGGATGTGGTGTGCGCCGCGACGATCGCGCCCGTCTCTTCATAGGCGCATAGTTTGAGAGTTATCGCGGCGCGAACGACAGCGGTCTGCCATTCGAACGGCACGCCCAGATGACGCACCCATTCCAGCCAGTGCTCGCGGGTCCGATCGAGAAATTCTCGGCTCGTCACGTCGATCGCGCTGCGGAACGGATCATCCTGACCGAAGATCAACGTGAGGGGCTGGCTGAGAACGAAAGGCGTTTCCGTGGTGATGTAAGCCAGCGGCGCGTCCGTCGTGAGACGCATGACCTCGTCGCCGCCGAGATAACGGATATGGTTGGAGCCGACGACGAGTTCATCGATCGGATGGCCATAGTCGCAGGTGGGTCGAACCTTGATGACGATGCGCGGTAGGCCTTGCAGCGGCTCGATGCGGCGAACGATTTGCGGCGGCCGAAACACCCGTTCATGGCGCTCGAACCGGGGGGCGAAATCGGTGACGCGAACCTTGGCGCCGTTCGCGTCGGTCAGGATGGTTTCAACCAAGGCGGTGTTGCGCAGGTACTGAGCGTGTATGTCGACGACATCCGACAGCGCCACCTCGCAGAATCCCTTCTCTTCGTCGCCCGCCAGAAGTCGCGAGAACACGGGATCGGAGTCGAAGCGAGGAAAACACCACCAGACCAGGCGCGCTTGACGATCGACGAGCGCGGCGACGCTGCCATTGCCGATCAGCGCGAGATCCAGGTTCTGCCCAAGCGTCTTTGCGGAAGAGGTCATGACGACGCCATCTCGGCGGCCGTCTGTCTCAGCCAATCTCGCACGCCCTGCGGACTTGAAAAGACTCCATTCACATGCGGCCTGGCTTTGCCGACCGAATAGGCCAATCCGCCCGCCCTGACCGCTGCCGCGAAACCCGCTTCATCCGTCCAGTCGTCGCCGATGAAGATGGGGCGTCGGCCCCGGAACGGCGCGCGAGCCAGAAATCGATCGATCGCCGTTCCCTTATCGAAGTTGGCGCCTTTGATTTCAAAGGCAAGATGCGAATCGATGATTTCCAATCCGCTTTCGCCGCTGGTGGCGACGAGGATGCGCAAGGCTCGCTGCAAACGCGGGCCGAGATCGGGCGCGGCGCGATAATGTATGGCGAAACTGTAGCGCTTGTTTTCGGCGAACGTCCTGGGAAACTCGGCCAGCGCTTCCATCAGGGATCGCCATAGATCCATTGACAGGACACGGGCGCTCTGCGACGCGGGAAAGCTCGAGAACGGCTGGTAACGCATTTCGGCGCCGTGAACGCCGCTGGCGCGCAAGCTCAGCGGTCGAAACAGTTGATCGAGATCGGCGATGGTTCGCCCGCTGACGAGAGCGAGCGCGCCGCCAAGGCGGCGTTCGAGGGCGTCGAGATCTTCGACGAGGTCAGTGGGCACGGAGACTTCTCCAGGCGTCGCGGCAAAGTCGATCAGGGTTCCGTCCACATCGAGAAACAGCGCCGTTGGGCCTGAAAACGCTATTTTCGGGAAATCGGTCGGCATGGCGGAACTTCCAATGCTTTATCGTAGCGGCGGGCGCCCGCAGGTCGTCTTTCGGTCGTGACCATCGTCTTAATTTCGGGATTCCACCCGACCCGCCTTATTGCCCGCGTGTCGGACGCTCGATATTCGGACGCCGTCGGACCGCGTAGTCCTAGGTAGCTCCGGTGGAGCGTATTTTGCAGGCTCGGATAATACTCACTCGGATCGCCGTCCCGCGATGGGCCCCCGCATCGCGCCTTGGCGAAGGAAATCTTCAGCGGCGCCGACAATGCGCCGGGCCCTCGCGTCAGACGACGCCGACGTTTGGCGATCGACACGGCGGGCGCCGTCGCCGTCCCGAGCTTTGCCGAACGGTCCCACAGCTCGTCGAGAGGTTGCCAGGGGACAACGGCCATATTTTGGCGAAAATTGCACAGATGACTGAGGGACGCTCAACCCTGGTTCGCGGAATCCCCGCTCTACGACCCACAACTCTCAAATCGCGCCCAGCCGGCTTCAGTCGTCAATCACGAGATCTTCCATGCGCACCCGGAGAGCCTGGGAAAGACGCTTGATGAGCGCCGCGTCGCCCTTGCGGCGACCCGCCTCCCGGTCGGCCACATAACTCTGCGAGACCCCGGCGGCGGCGGCGAGGTCCTTCTGCTTCAACCCGCGCTTGGGCGGCCAGAAGGCGAGCGGCGACGGGGCCGCGAGCGCCGCCTTCACCTCTTCGACGCTGAGAAGGTCACCACTCCCGCCGGCGGACTGCGCCTTCGCCGCGTCATAGGCGGCGACGTCGAGGAGATCCTCGATCTGGTCGAAGTCGGCCTTCGAGATCAGAACCATCTCTTCGCCTGACGGGGTGACGATCAGCGTGTGCTTCATGGCTTCCCTCAGTCGTAAACGCCGCGCGGTCCCAAAGTCGAGACCCGGATCGTCGCGGCGTCTTCTTCGAAGATGACCCGGAAATCCCCAATCCTAAGCGACCTCCGGCCTTGCCAGCTTCTTCAGATTGAACTCACCGGCGCGGTTACGAATTTGGGCGACGTCGTAATTCATCTGCAAGCGCAGCCAAAAATCGGCGCTGCCGCCGACGACCAGCTCGAGCCGCATCGCCATTTCCGGCGAAACGCCGCAATCGCCGTTGATGACGCGATAGAGCTGCTGGCGCGTCACGCCGAGCGCCTTGGCGAATTCAGCGACCGACAAGCCCAGCGCTTCGGCCTCGTCCTTCAGCCCCTGCCCGGGGTGGGGTGGGTTCTTCATCATGGTCGTCTCCATCAGTGACAGTCGATCAACTCGACCGCCGAGGCGTTGCCGTCGGCAAATCGAAAAACGATGCGCCAGTTGGCGCGAACCGTGACCGCCCAAAATCCTTTCAGCTCACCCTTCAACGGATGGAGCCGTGAGCTTGGAACATCGAGGTCCTTAATCACCCTGGCGGCGTCGAGATAGGCGAGCAGGGTCGAAACGCGGTCGACCAAATCGGCGCGGATCAATTTCGGGTCGCCGTCCTCGAACAGCCGTTTCAACCCCTTGTGATTGAAACTCTCGATCATCGTTTAATGTAACATGTCGTACGTCATGCGACAATCTGCAATAGCGTCGTTTTTCATCGCTGCGCCTTCAATTGCGTTTTCTGCCGCGCGTCGCCGGAAAAGCTCGGATCGGGATTTGATTTGCCGGCGCCGTAGTCGGCGAAGCGCCTCAAAACTTCACTTCCAGCGCCCCGCCGACATGCATCTTCGAGCCGCGCCCTGCCCAGGCGACGCCATCGACGAAGGCCGCCAGGGCGATCTTGTCATTGAGCTTGTAGCCGACGCGGGCGCCATATTCGCCCCAGTTCAGCGCGCTCGGGGTCGACGGCGTCAACGCGCCGAAGCCGCTGACGGCGGCGATCGAACTGTCCGAGATCGCGAAGCCGTGGGCGTAAGCGCCCCAGACGGTGGCGTCGAAACGCGCGTCGAAGCGGTGCGTCCACTGCGCGCGCGCTTTGAAGACGTCCATCGCCGTGGTCGACGCCGCCACTTCGGCTTCGAACGGATCGGTGAGCGAAACGGTCTCGCTGTAGCCGCCGAGTTGCAGCGCTTGCCGGCCGAGTTCGAGCGAGGGCGCGAACTCGTCGGCGGCGCCGATAGCAGCGACCGCGCCGAGGCGGCCAAAGCCGTAATATTGCGGGCCGCTGGTCGTCCCCACGCGCGTCGCGGTTCCTGCGCCGTTGGCGTAGGTTCGCGAAAAGCTGTAGGTCCCGCTCGGCGATACGAAGCCGCCGGCTTCGCCAAACAGCGCGAACATCGCGGCGGGCGAACTGACCCAGCGCAGCTTCGCCGCGGCGAGGAAGGCCTCGTTCATCGACGAGCCGCCGTATAGCCCATGTTGCCGAGCCGAGTGACGCCGCTGTTGGCCGTCCAGATAGCCGCTTGCGGAGTTCCGTCATCAAACAATGGATAGAAGAGATTGCCGACCACCACCGACCCGTCCGCGCTCAGACCGGTCGCGTTCTGAAAGTTGCCCGCTCCCGGAAAGATCGGCCCGACGACCGACGCCGTCTGCGCCTGCGCGGCGCCTGCGGACAAGGCCAGAGCTTAAACCGCCCACGCCACCTTTCGCAATCGCTTGTGCAAATCCACCTCCACAAAAATAGGTAATAATGCAGTACGATCCGAGGCTCCGAGACGGTGCGTCAACGCGCCTTTTATCAATGAAACAGATTACTGGTCAGAGGTTAATGGCCGTTAAATCAACGTCAAATCTGCGCCGAACGCGGACTATTTCTTCGTTAACACTGCGAATTTCCTGGGTTATATTAACGATTGTTAATTATACATATTTATGACGCAATTCCCAAGGCGACCTTTTTTAGGCAGCTGCGAGCGCTTCACCGCAGCGGTATTGGCGCCGAGTCCCGGTCGGCTTCGGCGTTAGCATCATTCCGCAAATTGGCGCCGAACGCGCTGAATTCGCTCGATTCGCGAACGGATTTGGCGCCCCGGCGGAGGCGGCGTCGCCCCCCGCCGCCGCGCCCCCTACTCCCTCACCACATAGGTCATGAACCGCACCACCCCGCTCGCGTCGACCTCGCGGTACAGCCCCTGGATTTCCGAGTCGAATCCCGGGAACAGGTTCGACGCCCGCTGAAACGCCTTCAAATATTCTATCGCCGGCCGCGCGCGGTCGTCGAGCCGCTCGCCCGGGACGATGGTGGCGATGCCCGGGGGATAGACGACGAACAGGGTGGTGGCGATGCGGCCGCCGATCTCGTCGATCGGCAGGTAGTCGACGTTGTTGCGGGTCAAATGGAGCGAGGCTTCGCGCGGAGTCATCGCCGGCACGGGCAGGTTTTCCGGGGCGAACTGACCCTTCTGCAACGCGCTCACGCCGGCTTCGCGGTAATAGGCGTGCATCTCGCCGCAGAGATCGCGCAACCGCTTGCCCTTATAGCGCTGCGGGCGCTTGGCGACGAATTCCGGCATCACGTCGTCGAGCAGCGTGTTGTCGTCATGCAGCCGCTTGAAGGCGACGAGGGCGGACACCAGCGTTCCCGCCTTGCTCGACTCGACGCCGGGGGTCAGCAGGAACAGCAGCGAATTGAGGTCGTTCTTTTCCGGCACCACCCGGTTTTCGCGCAGGTATTGCGCGACGACGGGCGCGGGAATGCCGTGCGCTTCGTACTCGCCGGTCTTGCGGTCGAAGCCGGGCGTCAGCAGCGTGAGTTTCGCCGGATCGGTGATGGCGAAACCGGGCGTGAGTTGCGTGAAGCCGTGCCAGGCCGCGCCAGGGTTGAGCATCCAATAGCGCGGATCGCGCGCCAGCAGGTCGGTCGACAGGCTCTCCCACGGCACATTGTGGACGCGCGAGCTGGCGATGTCGGGGATTTCGATGCGGTCGGGCACGAAGGGGTCGAAGAACCAGCGCCGCGCCGGATCGCGCTCCTTCTCCTCGAATTCGCGGCGCACCGCGCGCAGTTTCTTGCGCAGCTCGATGCCCAGACGAATGGTGTCGTCCCACAGCACTTCGCCCGAGCGGCCCTTCATCATCTGCGCGCCGACGTCGAGCGAGGCGAACAGCGGATAGAACGGCGACGTCGAGGCGTGCTGCATGAAGCTTTCGTTGAAGCGACGATGCTCGACACGTCGGCGCTGGCCCTTGATGTGGCGATCCTTCATGTGGATCTGCGAGGCCTGCGAGAAGCTGGCGAGCTGTTTGTGCGTCGATTGCGTGGCCACGATGCCCGGCGAATTCTCGTCGAGACCTTTCAGCCCCATCGCGAAGCGGCGCTCGTAGAGCGGGTGGAACTTCATGAAGCCCGCCCAGGCCTCGTCGAACAGGATGTATTCGCACAGATGCCCGATGCGCTCGACGATGGTCTGCGCGTCGTAGATCGTGCCGTCGTAGGTGCATTGCTCGATGACGGCGACGCGGAACGGACGTTCGCGCTTCCACGCCTCCGGATCCTTCACCAGCGGATTGGCGCGGATGCGCTCGCGAATGGAAGTCTCGTCGAAGGCGTCGGGGCGGATCGGTCCTATGAGACCGTAGGCGTTGCGGTCGGTGGAGAGATAGATCGGTATGCCGCCGCCGATCAGCAGCGCGCCGTGATGGGCGGCCTTATGGTTGTTGCGGTCGAACAGCACCAGATCGCCCTCGGCGACCATGCTGGTCAGCACGATCTTATTTGAAGACGAAGTGCCGTTGAGCACGAAATAGGTCTTCTCGGCGCCGAAGATGGCCGCCGCCTCTTTCTGCGCCTTCAGCGCCGGGCCCTCGTGGGTCAGCAAGTCCCCCAGCTCCAGCACGGAATTGTCGAGGTCGTCGCGAAAGATCGCTTCGCCCAGATGTTCCATGAAGATGCGGCCGATCGGGCTGCGGTTGTAGAAGATGCCGCCGTTGTGGCCCGGGCAGGTCCACAGCTGGTTGCCCTCTTCGGCGTAGTCGACCAGCGCGCCGAAGAACGGGGTCTTCAGCGTCTCCGCGTATTGCTTCAGGCGCGAGACGAGGTTCTTGGCGATGAACTCCGGGGTCTCTTCCGCCAGGAACACGTAGCCGTCGATGTAGTCGAGCACTTCGACGGGAATGTCCTCGAAACGCTTGCCGCGCACCAGAATCACGATGGGCATGTCGAGGCCGCGCTTGCGCATCAGGTTGATGAGCGAGGCCGCCTTGCCTTCGATGCCCTTCTTGCCCCAGTCGACGACCAGCAGACCGATCGCCGCGTCGGTCTGCACGGCGATTTCCGCGTCGTCGACGCGCCGGGCGCGCACCACCTGAAAGCCCATGCGTTCGATCGCCGCGATGATCTGGCTGACGCGCAGACCTTCGAGATCGTCGGCGTCGAAATTGGGGGCCGAGAACAGAAACGTGAAACGCTGGAAGTAGTTCATGCCGTGAAGTCCCGGTCCGGGCGCGAGGGGCGCCCCTAGTCCTGCTGAGACAGCACGCCCATGACAGAATCATGACCGGAGGGAAAGAGGTTTTGCGGAGGCAGGCAAAATCCTGGAAAAGCCGGCGGCTCGGGCTATCGTTGTCGAATCGTGATCGTCGACGCCCACAAGCCAGATGCGGGCTGTTCGAGGCGGCGGACGAACAGGCCGCCTCGGGTGAGCCAAACTTGCTGCCGCCCGCGCCTGCGTCAAAGATCGCCGTCGTTCGGCTGCCCACGCAGCACTTTGACGCACTGGGCCAACGGCCTCAAGGCAACGACGGGAGCATTCGTAAAGGCCGGGGTCGGAGTCCCCGTTGCAACGACGAACGCCGCCACTTGATCAGCGCTGAACTGCCGCTTGACCGTTTGCAGCGTCCACCTTCCGTTCCCGTCGATCGACGCCCACGACAAACCGTCGCCCTGCCCGACGTAGGGGTGAATGTACCACTGGTCAGTGTGGACATACACGACGACACGTGACGTCGGCGAAATCATGTTCGCCGCGACGTGGCCATTGATGGATACGTCACGCATGATCGAATCTATCGACACATCAATGCAATTCCCCGCTGGCTGCGCGCGCGCCGCGCCGGGACCAAACGCGAGGGCCGCCGCGGCGATGGCGAATGAGGTGATAGCAAGCTTTATCATTTTGCGATGCTCCCTTCGTGAACCGGTTCGGTTGCGCCCGGCGGGGCCAGTGTCACAGTTAGTGTCCTCGAACGGCAAAAACTGGTAGGATTCGGGTCGTCCGACCGGGCGAGCGCGACCTGCAACGTTGTTGGCTTTCCGATCGCCGACGTCAGGTGAATGACTTCGGACCGCCAGGTCCCAGCGATCGGCGAACAACAAGACCACTTTTCCAAGCTTGGCTCGGTCGGCACGAAGCCTATCGGTGCATATCTCAGACCGCCTTTGAAATCGCCACGAATGGAAACGTACGGCCATGCAGGATCGAGCATCGACGTTCCGCTGATCGAAAACTCGGAGGTCACTTGGCCATTGGCGCCGACCGCGTCGACAGAAAACTGGAACCGATCGGCGGTGAAAACTTCGGTCAAAAAAAACATCGCCGCACCGGCGAAAATCGCAATGATCATCATGACCAAAATCAATACAATCGGCCGTATGACCTCACGACTCAGATGGGAAATTGTCGCGACGAGTTGCGCCAAGAATTTGGCAAGTCCTCTTGCTCCGGCAAGCAGGCCGACTAGCCCCAAGCCGCTGATAAGGCCGACATAATGCTCGATCGTCCTCGGCTCGCACTGCGCATTTCCATAAGCGATGCACCAGCCGGCCGTTGCTCCGATCCCAACGCCAATCGCCGCCGCCCACCAGACAAACTTCGCGTCGGCAGAGGCGCCGCAATTCGAGGTGGGCTGCTTGTCAACTGGAACTGGCATATCGGGAAAGCTCATCTTAGTGCCTCCCTTCGATGCACATTGACTTGCAGTTCGCGAAGCCCGGATGGCGCTGCCTTGGTTGGTTCGTCCCTTTGGTCTTTGAGATTTTTCTCCGCAACTCCAAGCATGACAACGAGGTCGATGTCGTCTCCTGGCATGATACTGCGCGGCTGCTTCTCCGGGCCGAACTTGTCTGGATTGAACGCTCCTGCCCAACGACCCTTCTTCATCTGAATGTTATTGTTGTCGACCAACGTCCAAAATCCTGAAGTTGGCTCATGAATGTAAATTGAGATCGTTGTACACGCTAAGTTGGGCGTCACATATCCCCATACTTTGATCGGCACGCCTGCTGCGAGGATTCTTTCGTCCGGAGAAATTTCGTCGTCGGGCTCGATCGTGAAAACAAACGTGTTCCAAGCCGATAGCGCACTTGCGCCCCACATCGCCAAACCGCCGAGCGCCAGACCGCATACGAATGCTCGCGGGCCAGATCCGACCACCCACGAGATTGCTCGAAGTACTGAGCTACTCAGCGCCGACGCAAATCGCTGCGCTAAAGCCGGATAAGCGTACGCAAGCACACCCATCGCGCCGCCGACCGACGTGACGGCGCTCCCCGCCATATAAAAGAAGACGCTATGAGCCTCGACGAAATCAATTGCTGCCATAATCAAAGACGGATCGCAACTGGTCATATTGCTGCCCCAAAAATAAACCTAGGGTTGTGTTCCACCAATATTGTTCGTTATACTGCAACCTATTCCAGGCGATACAGACCGACTTTACTTTTTTAATCATAACTTCGACAGAAAAGTTGTCAAGATTTGTTGCATGAGTAAGGGTAGGCGTTTCGCCGCAGCGTAAACCGTTCGAACTCCCAAAAGTCCCACATCGGTGAGCCGAGCTGGAGCCGACAGCTGCGGTCGGGGCCGCAATGGACGGCGCCGGCTGGCCGTGAGCAACGGCCCGCTCAACTCGCCTCGAGCGACTTGATGCGGAACAGGTGCGCCCAGCCGGTGATGTCTTGCAGCATCGCCGCCGTCACGTCGCTCAGCGCGCGCGTCAACGGCGCCGAGCTCAGCGGATCGTCGACGATCCGCGCGGCGGCTTCGAGTTCTCCGCCCGCCGCCTTCAACACGCGCGTCATGAAGCTCGACTGCCGACTCAGCAGGGAAAACTCGGCATAGGCGCGCACGCCGACCAGCGCGCCGGCCGCGGCGGACAGCAGGGCGCCGAGGAATTGCAGCTGTTTGGCGTAATCCGTCGAACCGCCGACGAGGATCGCCAGTTTGACGACGGCGAAAACCAGCACGGCGAAGAATGCGGCCGAGGCGACGCGGGTGAGCCAGCGCTCCGCGCGCTGCGTCGAGTCCAGCCGCTTTTCGTGATAGCCGATCTGCTCGGCGATCAGCGACCGCCCCACCTCCACGGCGCGACGCTTGGCGGCCCGCATTTCCCCCTCCGGGAACGGCGCCCCGCGCAACAGCGCCATATAGGCGAAGGCGACCCAGGTCTCGTGGGGCGCCGCCTCCTCCTTGTCGACGTCGAAGGCGAGGCGCGCGACGGCGCGGCCCGGCAGCGCGCGCCCGAGGCCGGAGAGCGCATATTGGGCGCGGCAGACCTCCGCCAGCAACCGGCAGGAAATCCAGCGTTCGTGCCACCGATAGGCGCGATTGGCGATGACCAACGCGGCGATGCTGAGAATGGCGACGACTTCGCCCCCGGTCAGCAGCGCGTTTTGCGTGACTGACGGCCGCTCGAACGCCGCCGTCGCACAAGCGAGAGCCGCGAAAGCGAAGATGGCGACGACTACGTAGGAGGTGCGGTAGCGGTCGGCGCAAGCCCCGGAGATGTGGTCGGCCGCCTCGAAGCGCGCGCGCCAGTAAAGCTCGAGCGGACTCTCGGCCGCCGGCCTTTGCGGCGCCTTGGCGCCCGAGCGCGAGCGAAACAGCTTCAGCGCCGCCGCATGCAGGCGCCAAAACCCCTGCCTGCGCGGCCCCTCGCCGCTATAGAAAGCCTGGAGCGGCGGCGTCGCCGCGGTGGTCAGCCGGCGCAAGCCCTCGGCGATCCAGTCGAAGGCGTTCTCCGGCGGCGGCGGCGTCCAAGGCGGCGGCAGGATCTCGGCGCGCAAATATCGCCGCAGCCGGTCGATCGCCTCGGAACCCACAGGGGCGGTTTCGGAAGCCGACAGATGCAGGGAATCCGTCAGCAGCCGCGGGGGAGCAACGCGACGCGCGTCGACCCACCAGACGGGAACGCCGACGCGGATGGCGAAGCGTACGATATCGCCGGTGCCGCCGCGGCCCTTGGCGGGTTCGCCGTCCCACAGCGCGATGACGAGATCGCTGTTGCGCACCACGAACTGGCCGACCGCCTCGTAGCTCTCGGCCTGTCGCGGGCCGCCGTCGCGCGCGCCGTCGAGCGTGAAGGCGCGCGCGCCTTGCAGATATTCCGCGAAAACCGCCGCCGTTTCGGGAAAGTCCTTGGCATATTCGCTGGCGGCGAACGGCAGCGGCGTGTCCAGTTCGGCGCCCAGATCCAGCGCCTCTTTCGCCACCAGGCGATCCGCGCCGGAGGCGAGCGGCGAAATCATCTTGAGCCGAAACAGGGCGCCGCCGTCGCTGCGGCGATAGACGGCGCGGGCCTCGGGCCGCGTCGCGAAATCTTCCAGGACGCCCGCCGCCTCGACGAAACACTGGCGAACCGCGGCGCGCAAATCCTCCAGCGCTTCGGGCGGCAGTCCCCGATGGCCGGTCACGCCGACGCGGAAAACCAGTTCCGGCCGCAAATCCCCAGGCGAAGCCGACATCGATGCCCCCAAAGCCAGTGCGCCTGTTGTGAGCGAGCCGCGCCGGTCTGGCAACCGGCCACAGCGTCGACGGATTGTCGCGGCGGCCAGTTTGCGCTTGTCCGCCGCCCAGAGGTTGCGCCACATTGTAATGCTTTGCGATAGGCCCGAGTCGGGGCTCGGAGGGGAACGTGAGCCAAACCGAAGGCGTCGAGCCGGAAAGGCGAGGGAGCGGGTGGGCGTCGAGCCTTCGCGTCGGCCTCGGGGCGGCGATCGCGCTGGCGCTCGGGATCGACGTCTTGCTTTATACGTCGATCGAACTTCAGGACGCCCTGTTCGCTCGCGACCGCGACAAGCGGCTGGCCGCGGTGAGCGAGGCATTCGCCGCGTCCCTCGACCAGGGCGGACGATTCGCCCTCGCCACCGCCGAAGCGGTGTCCAGTTCGCCGACGGTCGTGCGCGCGCTCGCCACGCAGGACCGAAAACTATTGACCGACTTGACCGCCCCGGCCTTCAAGAAGTTGCAGACGCACGGGGTGAAGTCTTTCGGCTTCCAGACGCCCGATCTCAAATATTTCCTGCGCTTGCAGACGCCCGAGAATTTCGGCGACGATCTGTCGAAATCGCGGCCGATCCTGCTCGCCGCCAACAAGAGCCGCCGTCCGCAGATGGGGCTCGAGCGCAGCGCCTCGGGCATATTGCTGCGCGGCGTTACGCCGGTCGGCGACGGCGACGCCTTCGCCGGAACCGTCGAGGTTGGGGTCGAACTCGCGCCGCTGCTCGAAGAACTCAAGAGCGTCGCCAACGCCGACGTCGCCATTCTCGCCCGCGCCGCGGCCAACGACAGCGCCAAGCCGGCTGGCGAATTGACGCTCGTCGAGGCCACCGATTCCAGTCTGTTCGCCCGCCTGCTCTGGGAAGGCGCGCTCGCCAACGGGCGCGACCGCGCCCTCTTCGAACGCCGCTTCGACGGAGTCGACGGCGCCATGCTCGTCGAACCGATCACCGATTTCAGCGGCGAGTCGATCGGGGTGTTTGTCGCCGTCAAACGCTTCCCCGATCACGACACCGAGCGGCGGCAGACGCGCACGGACCTCATCGCAACCGGCGCCATCGCCGGCATCGTCGCCTTCGCCGCCTTTTCGCTTCTCGCCCGGTTGGCGCTGGCGCGCAGGGGGACAGCGTGAGCGCGCGGCGGATCGCCGTCTGGATCGCTCTGTTCTTCGCGCTTACGCCGCTCGCCGCGTTCGCTGCGGATCGGCCGTCGCTGCCGCCCGACGCGAAAAGGCCGCTTCCCGTGCGTCTGGCGTTGCGCGTACTCAACATCGCCGAACTCAATCAAGTAGCCGGCAAGGCGCGACTCGCGCTGGAGATCACGCTGCGCTGGACCGACTCGCGCGTGGCCTACGACGAACTCAAAGTCGGCGCGCCGCGCGTCGACCGCATCGGGCCGGAAGCCGAGGACTATGTGAAAGGGATTTGGACCCCGGGGCTGACGATCGAGAATCAGATCAGCCCGACGCAGACGCGCACCCTGGCAATTTCCACCTATGCGACGGGCGACGTGACCATGGTCGACCGCTTCGAGGCCGATTTCCGCATCGCTCCTGACATGTCCGGTTTCCCGTTTGATCGCCAGAGCGTGCCGCTGACGTTCTATCTGCGCCATTACGCCAAGGCCGACGCGGCGCTCGTCGTCTCGGAAGCCGACCGGAATCTGTCGACGCTTCCCGTAACGATGACGGCGCTGAACTGGCGCGCCTTGGGGCTGTCGTTCGCCTATGAGCATGCGAAGGGCTGGAACGCGCGCGACTACCAGGGCGTCGAAGCGACGATCCGCTTGGAGCGGCTCTCCAACCGCTTTCTGCTGCGGATTCTCGTCCCAATCGGGGCGGCCCTGCTCATTTCGATTTTCGTCATGTGGATGCCGGGCCTGTCGAGCAAGGACAAGGGCGGGCTCGTCGTCTCGGCGCTGCTGGCGCTGACCGCGTTGAGCTTCACGTTCGAGAACAGCTTTCCCGGCAGCATCTCGCTCAATTCGCCGGTCGCCAAGATCATTTCTCTGGCCTACCTGTATTTGATGCTCGTGCTGCTGGCCGACAGCCTGCTCGGAGGGCCGAGCGAAAACGCCGCCTCACGATATCGTGGGCTGGCTGGCGAGTTGCGGCGGCAACTGCGCTGGGCGATGCCGGCGATCATGCTGGTCCTGTGCGCGGCCATCCTGTTGCGCTCGGCCGCAGTATGATCCTTGATCGGCGGCGGCGGCGCAGCGTATGTCGCTTGCCGCGGCGGCACGAGCCGATTCGGAGAGAGCGATATGGCGATCATCGGTAACGTGGTAAAGCGCAGCCTCGCGGGCGCGGTTTTGGGGCTGGCGCTCGCTTCGTCCGGGCCGACAGACGCTCTCGCCGACGACGCCCATCCCTTCGCGCAATACGTCGGCTTCTGGCAGGGCAGCGGCCGGGCCGAATCAGTACGGGGCGAACAGCAGGCGATGAGCTGCTCGGCGACCTGCGAAGAGGCCGAAGGCGGCAAAGCGCTGTCGCAGTCGATACAATGCTCCGGCGCGCGGTTCCGCTTCCAGATCGAGAATTATATCGTCGACAAGGGCGGAGAAGTCGTCGGCAATTGGCGCGAACAGACCCAGCAGGCGATCGGCAGCGTGACCGGCCATATCCAGGGCACGCAGTTTACCGGCCAGATCAGCGCGCCGCTGTTCAGCGCCTCGGTGTGGATGAAGGCCGACGCGCGCTCGCAAGCGTTGCGGATCCTCCCCAAGGGCGTTGACGTCGCCAAAGTCGAAATCGTGATGAAGCGTCAGTAAGTCAAAGTCGGTCCCGGGGTGCGCCCTTTGCGGCGCGCCCCGTTTTTGTCTCATTCTTGCAACATCGTTGCCGAAACAGCACAGCAGCTCGCCTTCCATGAACCTCATGCTACGGCGCAACGACGGCAGGCGATGATGGCTCGACGTTCCGCCGAGGCCGCCGACAAGGCGGCCGGCGACTTTTCCGAACCTGCCCGCGACGGCGCGTTCTACCGCGGCTTCGGTCCCGTCGCGGTGGGCGCGGGCCTCGTTCTGGCGCTGGCGACCTTCGTCATTTTCGCCGGGTTCACGCCGATTCGCCCGACGACCGAGGTGGTGCTCGCGCTGCTCGCCGGCGATGCGCTCGTCGTCGCTTTCGTGCTGTCGCTGATCGTCGTCGAATTGCTGCGGCTGCGCCGGGCGCGACGGGCCTCCCGCGCGGGCTCGCGGCTGCACACGCGACTGATTTCACTGTTCTCGCTGGTCGCCGCGGTCCCCGCGGCCGTAACCGCGATCGTCGCCACGGTTTCGGTCGAATGGGCTATCAATCCAGCCTTCATGGGCAACATGGGGGCGTTCGTCCAGGAGGCCGGCCACGCATCGCTCATCTATCGCGAATCGCAATGCAAATCGCTGCTGCGCGACGTCGATCTGAGCGCGGGCGATCTGGGGAAATCGTCGCGGCTGCTGCAGAGCGACCCGGAGCTGTTCCAAACCTACTTCGATCAGCGCGCGAACGCGCTCGGCTTCGATGTCGCCGCCATCGTCAAGAAGGACGGCTCGGTGGCGGCCAAGGCGGAGAACTCGGACGGAAAACTCGTGGCGCAATTGCAGCCCACCGATTTTGACGACGCCGACGCCAAACAGCCGTTGTGCGGCCTGCTCAGCAACGGCAGCGAGTTCGTCGTCGTCCGCCCGATCGACGGGCTCGCCGACTCCTATCTCTACGCCGGACGGGCGGTGGACCCGACCGGCGACAAACTGTCGCGCGACGCGTCGAATTTTTCTGACGTCGTCACCAACTTCATCAGCCACCGGCGCAACATCGAGCTGGGTTTTGCGATCGTGTTCGTGATGCTCGCCTCCACCCTGCTCATTTCCGCGGTGTGGATCGGCCTCACCTTCGCCAATTATCTGGTCGCGCCGATCCGCCGGCTGATCCGCGCCACCGATGAAGTCGCTTCGGGCAATCTCTATGTGCAGGTGCCCACCCACAAGTCGGAGGGCGACCTCGGGCATCTCGGCGACACCTTCAACAAGATGACGGCGGAGCTGCGCATGCAGCGCCGCAATCTGCTCGCCGCCAACGCGCTGGCCGAAGAGCGGCGCGCCTTCATCGAGGCGGCGCTGTCGGGCGTGCCGGCGGGCGTCGTCGGCATCGACGAGGACGGCGTCGTGGCGGTCGCCAACGGGGCGGCGGAGCGACTGACCGGCGCGGAGCCGGGCGGCCTCGTCGGCCGCCGTCTCGGCGACATCTCGCAGCGACTCGGCGACATTCTCGACGAGGCGCGCGTCGGCCGCGCCAAGTTGCATCAAGCGCAGGCCACGCTGACGGTGTCGGGGCGCGAGCGGCTCATCAACGTGCGCGTGACCGGCGATTCCGCCGCCGCCGACCGCGGTCTGGTGATGACGCTCGACGACATCAGCGAACTCGTCGCCGCTCAGCGCAGCGCCGCCTGGGCCGACGTCGCCCGGCGCATCGCCCATGAGATCAAGAACCCGCTGACCCCCATTCAGCTCTCCGCCGAGCGGCTCAAGCGCCGCTATGGGCGCCATATCGTCGAAGGCAAGGACGTGTTCGATCAGTGCACCGACACGATCATCCGTCAGGTCGACGACATCAAGCGCATGGTCGACGAATTCTCGAATTTCGCCCGCATGCCGCGGGCGCGCTTCACTCGCGACGATCTGTCCGACTGCGTGCGTCAGGCGATGTTCCTCGCCCGCGTCGGCCGCAACGACATCGCCTTCGAGGACCAGTTGCCGGATGCGCCGGTTTGGGCGGATTTCGACCGCCGGCTCATTTCGCAGGCGCTCACCAATGTGCTGAAAAACGCCGGCGAGGGCATCGACGCACTACCGCCCGTCGACGAGCGCCCGCGCATCCGCTTGGAACTGAGCGCCGATTCCGAAGGCCGAGCCCGCGTCAGCGTTTCCGACAACGGCAAGGGCTTTCCCGCCGGCGAGCGCCACAAGCTGCTGGAGCCCTATGTGACCACCCGGGCCGAGGGCACCGGGCTCGGCCTGCCGATCGTCATCAAGGTGCTCGAAGACCACGGGGGGTCGGTCGAGTTGCTCGATGGACTGACGCGCGCCGACGGCGGGCGCGGCGCCCGAGTGGTCCTCGCCTTCCCCCTTCATCACCAGTCGCGCGAAGCCAAGTCCGACGCCGCGTCGAAAGCCGAGAGTTGAGCCGATGGCTACCGATATCCTGATCGTCGACGACGAAAACGACATCCGCGAACTGGTCGCCGGCATCCTCGAAGACGAAGGCCATGGCACGCGGGTCGCCGGCGATTCCGACTCCGCAATTGCGGCCATCGAGACGCGACGGCCGCATCTGGTGCTGCTCGACATCTGGTTGCAAGGCTCGCGACTCGACGGTCTGCAATTGCTGGAGGTAATCAAGCAGCAGCACGAGAGCGTGCCGGTGGTGATGATCTCCGGCCACGGCAATATCGAAACCGCGGTGACCGCGATCAAGCTGGGCGCTTACGACTTCATCGAGAAGCCATTCAAGGCCGACCGGCTCCTGCTGGTCGCCGAACGCGCGCTGGAGACCTCGCGTCTGCGGCGCGAGATCCACGATCTGCGCGCGCGCTCCGGAGGGCTCGACAAGTTGATCGGCTCCTCGGCGGTCGTCCACAACCTGCGCCGGCTCATCGAGCGGATCGGCCCTGCCAACTCCCGCGTGCTGATTTCCGGCCCGGCCGGCTCGGGCAAGGAGATGACGGCGCGGCTGCTGCACGCGCAGTCGACGCGCGCCTTGGGCAACTTCGTCGTCGTCAACGCGCCGACGATCACGCCCGAAACGATGGAACACGAATTGTTCGGCGTCGAAGCCGGCGCCGGGCGCACGCGCCGCGTCGGCGCGCTGGAAGAGGCCCACGGCGGAACCCTCTATCTCGACGAAGTCGCCGACATGCCGCTGGAAACGCAGGCCAAGGTTCTGCGGGTGCTGGTCGAGCAGAATTTCCGCCGCGTCGGTGGCTCGACGCCCGTTCACGTCGACGTGCGCGTGATCTCCTCGACGAGCCGCGATCTCGCGCAAGCCATCACCGACGGCTATTTCCGCGAAGACCTGTTCCATCGCCTTTCCGTCGTGCCGATCCGCTCGCCCTCGCTGGCCGAGCGGCGCGAGGACATCCCCGAGTTGATCGCACATTTCATGGAGCAGGTTTGCGCCAGCATGGGGGTCGCGCAGCGCCCGATCGCCGAGGACGCGCTCGCCGTGTTGCAGGCCCACGACTGGCCCGGCAACATCCGGCAATTGCGCAACAACGTCGAACGGCTGATGATCCTGGCGACTGGCGCGGCGGACGGCGAGATCACCGCCGCGATGCTGCCCGCCGAGATCGGCGCGCTCGCCCCGCCCGTCCCCTCCGGCGTCGGCGGCGAAAAGCTGATGAACCTGCCGTTGCGCGAGGCGCGCGAAGTGTTCGAGCGCGAATATCTGATCGCCCAGATCAACCGCTTCGGCGGCAACATCTCGCGCACCGCCGAATTCATCGGCATGGAGCGCTCGGCGCTGCATAGGAAGCTGAAGTCGCTGGGGGTGGATTGAGGGGGAAGCCCGAACGCTGATTTCGTGCTATGAGAACGCGTCTGCATTTCGCATGAGGGCGCCCCGCCCATGAACGTAAGAGTCGCTCCCCGCTCTACCCGCGCCGCCGAGGGCTTGCCGCGTCGCCGCTTCACCGTGGCCGAGGTCGAGGCGATGGTCGCGGCCGGCGTGATGGACGAAGACGAACGGGTGGAATTGATCGGGGGGGAGTTCGTTCCGATGTCGCCCAAGGGCAGCCGACACGAAGTCTTGAAAATCGCTCTCAACGAATTCTGGTCCCTTCGCCGCCCGAATTCATGCCGGATAGCTCAGGAAACCACGTTCCGGTTGTCCTTGGATACCTATCTCGAGCCTGATTTCGTCGTCTACGATCGCGCCACGGGCCTGACCGGCATCAAGGGCGACAATGTGCTGCTGGTCGTCGAAGTCGCCGACTCCTCGCGCCGCTACGATCTCGGCCGCAAGGCCAAACTCTACGCGAGTTTCGGCGTGCGCGAATTGTGGGTGATCGACGCGGTGAAGATGTTCACCCGGCAGTTCCGCGGCCCGACGGAGAAGGGCTTTGCCGAGACGCGGGATTTTGCGCTAGCCGAAGAGCTGACTCCGGCGTTTGCGCCGGGCGAATTTGCGCTGCGGCTGGAGGGGTTGGATTTGGATTCGTAGGGCGCTGGAACTGCCGAACCGTATCGCCAGTTGGCCGAAATATGGCGGCGCAGCCTCCGTCATCAATCGCGAGCTTGCGAAGCGATCCAGAGTCCGGCGACGCGCCGTTTGTGGTTTTGCGCCTTCAACGGAGAGAGTTTCGTCGTGTCGCCCCTGGATCGCTTCGCAAGCTCGCGATGACGGAGCGGCTTCGGCGCCGCCCTGACTATGAATAGCAGTCAGCTTGGGAGTTATACGGTTTCCGGCTGATCAATTCGCTTGCGGTCAATGCGCACGGACTCCCCTCTCCCCTTGCGGGAGAGGGGTTGGGGGTGAGGGGTTGTTTCCACTGCCGGAAGGGCGGCCAAGCGGAAACGACCCCTCATCCGGCCTTCGGCCACCTTCTCCCGCAACGGGAGAAGGCTCAAATCACCAGCATATGTAGACGTTTCGAGTTGATCGGCCGGAAACCGTATTACGGGCGCTTCAATACTGCCCTTGCAGCGACGCTTCGAGCAACGCGACTTCATCGGGCGACAGGTCGAACAGCGCGTAGACGACGCGGTCGATTTCGGCCTCGGCGCGCGTGATGACGTCGGAGAGTTCCTTCACCTCGGCGCGGCGTTCGGCAAGCCAGGCCTCCCACTCGCCGCGCTCTTTGAGCGGAATATCGGCGCGGAATTTGGCTTTCACCTCGGCGCGGAACGCGGTGAAGTCGAGTTCATGCCAATCGTGCAGCTTGCCGCTCAACTTGGCCTTTCCCGCCGGGACGAGATCGAGGATGCGCCGGCGCACGGCGGATTGGATTTCATAGCGCCGTTGCGCGGCGTCGGTGCATGTTTGCCCGAGGGCGGCGAGGGTTTCGCGGTCGGCGGGGGACATGTCGGGGATGGGGAGTTGCTCGACGTACTGCGCTTCCGCTTCGATGTATTGCCCCTGTTTGATCCGCGCTTTCGAGCGCAGTTCCGCCCATAGGACCTTACTGTTCAGCAGCGCGCACAGCGCGCTATCATCCAACGCAACGAAGAAACACTTGTTGTTCAGATAGCTGTCTGTCCGGTCGACGCAAAACGAAGCGTCGTGTTGAAAGTGTCCCCAGACGATCTTGGGTCCCTCGAGCTTCGGCTGATACGCCAACTGCGCCTGTTGCAACTCGAACCATTCCTGTTTGGTCGCCCGCTTCTCCAACTCCGGCTTGAACGACAGCAACCAATCGCGCAGAGCCGGATAGGCGTCGATGTCGACTTTGCCCCTGGGCGTGTTGATGAGCCAGAGCCCTTCCGGTTCGACGCGCCAGCGTTTGACGTCCTCGCCGCGCAGGAAGGCCTTCAACAATTCCGCCGATTTCGGATCGGCGGCGACGAGCCGGTCGCGCGCTGGCGTGTCGATGACGAAGGCTTCGTTGAGGCCGGTCTTGATGCCGTACAACGGCGCGCCAAAAACCTCGCCGAGCGTCTTGCGTCCTCGCGTGATCTTGTCGCGCAGCGTCGCCAGTCCCTCGTCCTCCACCCGCCAGGAGCCCGTCCCGAGCCGGCTGCGCGACATCTTGCGTGAGGTCGCGCGAAAGGCGCGGCTCAGGTCTTCCGGCGGCTCTCCCTCGATGACCAGATAGTCGACTTCGCCCTCGCCCACCGCCTTGCGCAGCACGACGATGGCCGGATAAGTCGTGACGCCCTCGAACAACTGCGCGTCGCCGAAATCGACCAGCGTCTCCACCGCTGTCGTCTCGGCCAGGAACCTGCGCAGCGGCTCGCCGGAGCCGGTGCGGAAGAAGGTCGAGGACGAGATGAAGCCGAGCCGACCGCCGTCCTTCAACAACCCGACGCCGCGCTCGTAAAAGTAAGCGTACAAATCGGCGCGGTCGCTGACGACGCGATAATGTTCGGCCAGATACGGCTTCACCGCCTTGATCAGCTCCATACGCACATATGGCGGATTGCCGATCACGACATCGAAGCCGCCGTTCGCGAACACATTGGGAAAGGCCG
>Ga0302319_10003987_pt1 | contig 30515 bp, 29 predicted proteins | sample Bog_T0_2_FD_203319 | JGI IMG/M metagenome (GOLD analysis project Ga0302319, IMG submission 203319) | Peat permafrost microbial communities from Stordalen Mire near Abisko, Sweden - Bog_T0_2 | ecosystem: Environmental > Terrestrial > Soil > Wetlands > Peat | place: Sweden: Abisko, Stordalen Mire... | reverse complement strand
AGGACTGATGGGACGAATAATGCGCGAAATGGAATTTCGTGGAAGCAGGGAGCGTTCCCAAGCACGCACGCGTGATGCAACTTGGGAACGAGGGGAATGGAATAGTTAGAGATCCTTCGACAGCGCCGAGCTCCTACGGAGGGCAGCAACTCGGCTTGCTCAGGATGACAGGCTTTAAAAATAAGTCGCTGACGCGACGGTTACCACGGATCGCTTTCTGTCGCCCGAATCGTCACAATTCTGATTTCCATTACGCCGCAACCTGCTAATTCGTCACGGTGGCCTCGTCTCATCGACGCCGCATTTTAATGGGAACGAATCGATGAACTTTTTACAAATACTTATTCTCGGACTTGTCCAGGGCGCGGCGGAACTTCTTCCCGTGTCCAGCTCGGCGCACGTCATCGTCGCGGAAAAGCTGATGGGCCTCGATCCCTCCAGCCCGGAGATGACTTTTCTCCTCGTGATGCTCCATACCGGAACGATGTTCGCGGTGATCGTCTATTTCTGGAACTCATGGCTGGCCCACTATCTCAGCGACGCCTCGCGGCTCGCGAACGCGGTGACAACCATCCTCGCGGCAACGGTCGTAACACTCATCGTGGGATTCGCTCTTAAATTGATCATCGAAAAAGTTTTCATGAACGGCGCGGCCAAGGCGGAAGTCGAGGAGCTTTTCGCATACCTACCGCTGATGGGCGGCGGTTTGCTGGCTGCGGGAGTGCTGATTCTTTTCTCTGGATCGAGCGAGGAGAGGCGGCCCGGCTCCGGCGGCATCGACCTCATCGGCTCTTTGGTGATTGGCGCGATTCAGGGCCTCTGCCTCCCTTTTCGCGGCTTTTCCCGCTCGGGCGCGACGATTTCCACCGGGCTTTTGCTCGGCATTGAGCGGCGGAAGATCGAAGAATTCAGCTTCGCGCTGGCCGTGGCGCTAACTCCCTTTGCCGTTGGCGTGGAGTTGTGGCGTCTGATGAAGGCGCATCCGGAAATGACGCACGGCCCGGCGCTGATGACGCTTTTAAAACCCGGCTTGCTGGGGATGGTTTGCAGCTTTGTGGCCGGATACCTCGCGCTGAAACTCTTGTCGCGCCTGCTGGAAACGGGACGCTGGAAATATTTCGGATATTACTGCGTCGTGGCGGCAGCGGTGGTTTTCGTTCTCGCCTATGCGGGGTATTAGAGGGGAAGCATGTTCAAGCTTCTCAAGACTGATCCGGGCAGCCGGGCGCGGCGAGGGCGCCTGACGACAAGTCACGGCACAATCGAAACGCCCCAGTACATGCCGGTGGGAACGCAGGCCTCGGTGAAGGCCGTTGCGCCGCGCGATCTCGACGTGATGGGCACGGAGATCATTCTCGCCAACACGTATCATCTTTTCCTGCGGCCCGGCTTGGAGGTCTTCGAGGAATTCGGCGGCCTGCACCGGTTCATGAATTGGCACAAGCCGATCCTGACCGACAGCGGCGGGTTCCAGGTCTTCAGCCTTGCGAAGCTGCGCCAGATCACCGACGAGGGAGTCGAGTTCCGTTCGCATCTCGACGGGAGCAAGTTTTTCCTTGGGCCGAAGGAATCGATGCGCATCCAGCATGAGCTCGGCGCGGACATCATCATGGCGTTCGACGAATGCCCGCCCTGGCCCTGCGAGGAGGGGACCGCTGCCGCCGCCGTGAAGCGGACAATCGCATGGGCCAAGTCCTCCCTCGACCACCATCTGCACCTGGTTTCCACGCACGAACTGCGGCCCACGCGGGATCAGGCGCTATTTGGGATCGTGCAGGGCGGCGGCTTTCCGCATCTGCGCGAGGAATGCGCCTGCGCCTTGCGCGGCATGGATTTCGACGGCTACGCCATCGGCGGCGTGAGCGTCGGCGAGCCCGAGGAGGAAATGTACAAGGCGATCGATGCCACCGTGCCCCATTTGCCGGAGCGCAAGGTGCGTTACGCGATGGGCCTCGGCCAGCCGCACCAGATCGTGGAGCTCGTCGCGCGCGGCGTCGACATCTTCGACTGCGTCCTCCCGACCCGTGTCGCGCGCCACGCGACGGTCTACACCCGCGGTGGAACGCTCAACCTTCGCGGCGCCCAATACCGGCTCGACGGCGCGCCGCTCGAACCGGGATGCCGTTGTTATGCTTGTCAAAATTTCACGCGTGCCTATATTCGGCATCTATTCAAGGCGGGTGAAATCCTCGCACTGGTTCTGGTCAGCTTGCATAATTTGCATTTCTACCTCGAACTGATGCGCGACATCCGGAGCGCGCTCGACAGCGATTCGTTCGGCACGTTTCGCGAGAAGTTCCTCCGCACCTACTTAACAACCAAAGAAATCGTTTAATGTCTTCAATCGCAACTATCTTCGCCCAAGTCACCAATGCTGCTGCCGGTATTGCCGGTACTGGCGACACCGCCGGGGTCAATCCCGTCGATGCCGCCGCGCAGTCACGACCCGCCTGGTCCGTTTTCCTGATGTACGGCCTCCTTTTGGCGATGGTCTACTTCGCCTTTTTCCGCCCGCAGATTCAGGCCAAGAAAAAGCAGGAGGCAACGATCAAGAGCGCGAAGACCGGCGACAGGATCGTCACTTCGAGCGGCATCCACGGCGTCATCACCAACGTGAAAGATTCCACCGTCATCGTCAGAGTGGCCGACAACGTAAAACTCGAAATCGAAAAGAGCCACATCGACAAAATCACGCGCGACTCCGATTCGGAAAAGCCCGTCACCGCCAAGGTTTCCTAACATCTTAAAGTCCAGCCCACCCCCAGCCTCCCATGTATTTCCCCATTCTTCTTGCCTCACTCGGTTTCATCGGATTTTTCATTTGGTATCTCGCCGCTGAAAATGCCGCCGCGCGCCGCGCCGCCGGTTTGGGCGCGATCATCGCCAGCTTGCTCACCTGCAGCCTCGCGCTCTACCCGATCAACAAAACGATCCGCCTGGGACTCGATTTGCAGGGCGGCACCGAATTTTTGCTCGAAGTGCAGGGCAACCCGACTCCGCAGGCGCTCGACCAGGCCGTCGCGGTCATTCGCAAGCGTCTCGACACATTAGGCACGCGTGAAATCAGCATCCAGCCCGAGGGGACGGACCGCCTGAAGATCCAGATTCCGGGTTTGCAAGGGGCCGAAGTCGGCCAGACGGAAAAATTACTTTCGCAGGTCGCGAAGCTCGAATTCAACCTCGTCCCGGCGAACTCGCAGGAGATTCTCGCCGCGGCCGACGCCAACGGCGGCAAGCTTCCTTATCAATACGCGCTCGATTACCAGATTTTACCCGAAGTTGAGAAGGACTCGTCCGGCAAGGACGTCATTGGCCGGATCGTCGTTGAACGCAAGGTGCAGATGTCGGGCAAGCATGTGACGCACGCCTTCCGCAGCATCGAGCAGAGCGGCCAATCGGTCGTGAACCTCGAATTTGACAGCGAGGGCAAGCAGCAGTTTGGAGCGATCACGTCCGCGAATGTCGGACGTCAACTCGCCATCGTCCTCGACCGCGAAGTCCGCAGCGCGCCGACCCTCGACGAGCCGATCTTGGATGGCCGCGCCCGGATTTCCGGCGGCAGCATGTCCGCCGCCGAATGCGAAGACCTGGCCAGCGTCCTGGAAAATCCGCTCGAAAACCCGATCAAGATGATGAGCACCAATTCGGTCGACGCTTCGCTCGGCGCGGACTCGATCCATAGCGGGCTTGAGGCCGGCGTGATCGCGCTGGCGCTCGTGGTTTTGTTCATGGTGACCTATTACCGCGTCTCGGGCATGATCGCCGTGCTCGCGTTGACGGTGAATCTTGTCCTCCTTTTCGGGCTGCTCGCGCAGTTCCACTTCACGCTCACGCTTCCCGGCATCGCGGGCATCGTGCTCACCATCGGCATGGCGGTCGACGCCAACGTGCTCATTTACGAGCGCATTCGTGACGAGCTCGCCAACGGGAAGCCCGCCCGCTCCGCCATCGACACCGGTTTCGAGAAAGCCTTCAGCGCGATTTTCGATTCGAACGTCACCACGCTGATTCCGGCCATCGTGCTCGCTTATTTCGGCACAGGACCGCTGCGCGGTTTCGCCGTCACGCTCGTCCTCGGCATCATCGCCAATCTTTTCGCCGCGCTGGTCGTGACCCGCAATACGTTCGACTATATTTTGACCGCAACGGAGACGCCGAACCTGAAGATGATGCAGTTCATCAAGTCGCCCCGCTTTGACTTCCTCGGCTATCGCCATATCGGACTGATTCTCTCGCTGGTGGTTCTCGGCCTCGGCGCGGGCGCTGTGGCGATGCGCGGCAACTCGCTGCTCGGCGTCGATTTCAAGGGCGGCGATGCCGTCACGATGACCTACGCGCAGTCCGTGGATATCGGGCAGGTGCGCTCGGCGCTCCTGAATAGCGGCCTGAAGGATGTCACGCTCCAGCCCGTTTCCAGTTCAAATGCGCTTCTCATTCAGACCGAGGAACAGCAGGGCGAGCACGCCGTGCAGATTCTCAAGGACGCTTTCCCGCAGGCTGGATTTGTGGCCGCTTCCGTCGATAAGATCGGTGCGCAAGTCGGCGGCGAGATGAAGGAGAGAGCGCTCGCCGCGCTGCTCCTGGGCCTCTTCGGCATTCTTCTCTACGCGGCAATCCGCTTCGAGTGGTCCTACGCCATCGCGGCGGCGGTCGGGCAGTTGCACGACGTCCTCATCGCGTTGAGCATCATGGCGCTGCTCGGGCGCGAATTGACGCTGCCTCTGGTCGGCGCGTTGCTGACCATCGCCGGTTATTCGATCAACGACAAAATCGTCGTGTTCGACCGCATCCGCGAAGGCGCGCACATGCGCGAAAAAGGGACTTTCTACGAGGTGATCAATCGCAGCTTGAACCTGACGCTGGCGCGGACGATCTTGACCGGCAGCACCTGTCTGCTCGCCACGGGCGCGCTCATCGTGTTCGGCGGCCCGGTCATCCACGACTTCGCGCTGGCCATGTTCATCGGTATCATGTCGGGCATCTACTCGTCCCACTTCATCTCGCCCGGATTGGCCTGGTGGCTGGGCCGGTTTGGCCATGGCAATTCCACCGCAAACACCGCGACTTCCCCGTCGACGATGAAAAAAACCGCTGTCGGAGTCTGATCGATGATCGCGCTAAGCGCCCTCGGCAAGCGCTGGGTGCAGGCCTCGCCCACGGCTGAGGCCCTCGATCTCGCGCGGGCGCTCGATCTCCATCCGCAGATAGCGTCGCTCCTCTGGCAGCGCGGCTATCGCGACCCCGAACACGTCCGCGCCTTCCTCGATCCGCGCCTGCAATCGCTCGGCGATCCCTTCCGCCTCACCGACCTGCGCCACGCAGCCGAGCGCATTCTCCAGGCCATCGCTGCGCGTGAGAAGATGGTTATTTTTGGCGACTACGATGTCGACGGCATCACCTCCAGCGCGCTGCTCTGGCGCGTGCTCAAGCGGCTTGGCGCGGATGTGGAAACCTTCCTGCCGCTGCGCATGGAAGAGGGCTACGGTCTCAGCCAGGACGGCGTGGAACGCTGCGTCGAAGCGCACCACCCCGCTGTGCTTATCGCGGTCGATTGCGGCACGACGGCGGTGAAGCAGGTCGCATGGCTTCGCGAGCAGGGCATCGACGTCCTGATCATCGACCACCACGCCCTGCCGCCCGAATTGCCCGCCGCCCATTCGCTGGTCAATCCCCAGCGCGACTGCACGGGGCATGGCAGCGGCGAGGGGAATCTCGATTATTTCGCCAGCGTGGGACTCGTCTTCAAGGTCTGCCACGGCCTGCTCAAGCTCGCCGGCGACGCGAAGGACAAAGTCGATCTCCGCGATTATCTCGACCTCGTCGCGATGGGCACCGTGGCCGACATCGTCCCGCTCGTGGAGGAAAACCGCATCCTCGTCCGGCGCGGTTTGCGGCAGCTTGAACATACGCTCTGGCCCGGCCTGCGCGCGCTCATTGAAGTCAGCCAGGTCAGCTTTCCGGTCACGGCGCAGGATGTCGGTTTTCGGCTTGGGCCGCGCCTCAACGCCAGCGGACGCCTCGGCGACGCGATGCTCTCGTTGCGCCTGCTCCAGACCGACGACCGCAATGAGGCCGGCCACATCGCGTCTGAATTGAATCGCAACAACCGCGAACGGCAGGCGGTCGAAATGGAAACCTTTCTCCAGGCCGACGCGCAATTGCAGGAAACCTACGACCCGGCGCGCGACTGGGGCATTGTCCTCTCGGGCCAGAACTGGCACTGGGGCGTCATCGGCATCGTCGCCTCGCGCATGCAGAAGCGCTACCACCGCCCGACCATTGTCATCGGCATCAACGACGAAGGCATGGGGAAGGGGAGTGGCCGCAGCATCGACGGTATCTCCATCGTCAAGGCGCTCCAGGATTGCGCCGAACACCTCGAGCTCTTCGGCGGACACGACATGGCCGCCGGGCTCAACATTCGCGCCGCGCGCGTCGACGCCTTTCGCGAGGCCTTCAACAAGCACATCCGGGCGCAGGCCGGCGACGACGTTTTCCAATCGACGTTGGAGTTGTCCGGCGCGCTCTCGATGCCCGAAGTCAGCGACGAGCTTTTCCGCAAGTTCGAGGAGCTTTCCCCCTTTGGCCGGATGAATCCCGAGCCCATTTATCTTTTCGAGGAGATTATCTACACGCGGCCCGCGCAGCATTTCGGCAGGAACCACGTCAAACTCTTCGTCCGCGCCGAACGCGGCGAAATCGAAGCGGTCGGCTTTGGTCTCGGCGAGCGCGACTGGTCCAAGGCCCCCGCCCGCCTTGCCGGTACCCTCGATTGGGACGACTACCACAACCGCGTCCAGCTACGCATCGCGGATTGGGAGTGCGCGTAAGCGCATTTCTCAAGCTCAGGGATAACGGAATCTTCTCTGTTCATGCAGTGCCAAGCCTTCGGCTTGGCGCAGACGGTGCCGCAAAATGGAACTTTGCGGGAGCAAAGGATGTTCCCATGTGCAACTTGGAAACGAGGGACAAGCGAAGAGACGGCCTTTTGTCTATTCAAACTGCACCGTCGCACCGGGTGCCACGGTTGCCACGTTTCTTGCCAAGCGGGAAGGCTTGGCTCAACCTCGGCAGATATAAGCTGGATCAATCATGAACAGAATTCATCCGCACGTCGCCGGCCTCGCTTTTCTCGCGGCGATGCTGCTCGCGGGTTGCGGCAAAAAGGAGGAGGCCCCGCCAGCCGCGCCGCAATTCACACCCACGCTCGCGCCGCCGGTTGTGCAGGCTGCGAAATCCGCGCCGGAGGAGGATGCCGGTTTCCAAGTGATTGCGATTCTCGAAGGATCGACCCAAACCGAAATTCGCGCGCGCGTAAGCGGCTTTTTGATTCGGCAGGATTTCCAGGAGGGCGCTTCGGTGAAGCAGGGCGATCTCCTCTTCGAGATCGATGCGCGCCCGTTTCAGGCCGCGCTTGAAAAGGCGAAAGCGAACCTCTCCGACAAGCAGGCCCATGCCGCGCCCCGCGTCGATCTCGACGCCGCGCAGGCTGCCGTGACCGTTGCCCAAGCCGATCTTGCTTCCACAAAAATCGTCTCGCCCGTCACCGGAATGGCGGGCAAAGCCATACCGAGTCTCGGCGACTGGATCGTGCCGGGTACGCCGGTGATAACCATTTCTTCGGCCGATCCGATCAAGGCGGTCTTTACCCTGCCGAAAAAGTTTTACGAAGATCACTCGGAACGAATCGCGAAAGTCCTCGCGCTTGCGCCGGAGGCCCGTCCCGACTCCCTTCAATTGGTGCTGGCCGATGGCACGGCCTATTCCCGCAAGGGCCGCTGGGATTCCATGGGCACTCCCGTTTCGGCTTCAAGCGGCCCGGTTGCGAGCGCGCTCTTTCCAAATCCCGACCATGCGCTGCGTCTCGGCGAGTATGTGAAAGTGATCGAGGGTGGGCAGTAAAGTCGGCGCGAATTCGAACGTGCGCCGACTTTATTATCCCGCCATCTCCTCCACGCTCTGCACCTGCAGCAGCCGTGCCGCGCCCTGATACGTCTCCACCTGGCCGCGGACAACCACTGTGGCATCGAGCCACTTTTTTGCGGGCGTGTCGAACGAGGCCGGATAAATACATCGCAGATCGGGCAGGTGACCGCCATCGATGCGCCGCAGGTCAAACCGCCGTAGATCGAGATCGATCGCGCGCACGCGTCCGCGAAGCTCCACCACTTCCGTGCTCATCATCGGCTGTTCCAGCCATGCGCGCACCTGGTGGCGCGTTTCCGGCGTGAGCCTCCGCCACGCTCCCTTTTGCATCGCGCGGCCTCCGATCTCCACCGACGAAACACCCCGCCGTCCCGACGGCGCCAACTGTCCCACGGCGCTCAAGGCCGCATCGCGCAGCTTCGGGTCGGCAAACTCGTGCCGGATCAAATCGTAAGCGTTCGGCTCGTTGATATGCTCCGTCACCGCTCCGAGGGTTGAAAGCGCCTGGCGCGACGCCGCAAAAAGCGGATCGCCCTCCAGCGCGATAAAACCGGGGTCGGGCTCCGGCAGCGAAAAGCCGAGATAGAGGCTCCCGCGCGCAAACGAGCACAAACCGAAATCGATTTCCCGCGGCAGTTCCACCGCTTCGTTGAGGGAGCTCACCAGTGTCTTGATCATCGTGCCGACCTGCTTGCGCACATCGCCCATGATTCCCGTCACCAGCGACAGGCGCGGATTCTCCGTCTGCAAGCCCTCGCCGTCGAGATGCAGCAAAAGATCCGCGCGGTCCATGGCCCGCGCCACAGGCATCTCCTTTTCGTAAATCTCGTCGAGGAGCGAGTAATAGGGCGCGCAAGCTATCGACAGCGTCGCGTCGTTGCCGCCCGATTCGGTCACCAGCCGTTGTATCGCCGCGAGCTGATGATGAACAAGCTGCGCCCGGTGCTTCAGGACGCTGGACCAATCGGCAAAGGTAGAGGCGGCGGCCGTCATAATTTCACCCTCACAATTCCTTTTCTTGCGCCTTCCTTCAGTCCCTGGGGCGCGGCGTCCTGAGGGCGCAAATATTGGAAGAATCGCCGGAAGTCGCTCAGTCCACCCGGAAATCCCTCGCACCAAAAATGAAGATGCACAGAGTACTTCGCATAAATCGAATCGATCCCCTCCGCAAAGAAGGGCTCCATCGCGCGAAATGCCTCGACGCCGTAGGGCGCGCAAGGCTGCAAAATCACATCGACATCCTCAGGTACTGCCTTGTTGGTAATGAATCCGCCATCGACATAAACATGCGAAAAGGAGGCTGCAGAACGTGCCCATTGCAAGAATTTATGCAGACGCTCCCAGAGAACGGCCCGTTGCGGATTCGTTACAAATCGTTCTTGCATAGCATCAAAGGTAGTATCGTGTATTCCTTCTGGAAGATAACCATTATAATTAAAATGTGGAAGTAATATATTATGACTCATATGTATAGCACGACGGTTTATGATTGTCTAAAAATAAATTCCTTGGCTAATTCGCGATAGCTCTGGGCACCCGCGCCCGCTGGATCGTAATCGATGATCGATTTGCCGTGGCTCGGCGCTTCACCGAGCCGGACGGAGCGCGGAATGACGGTCTCGAAGACCGCAGTTCCCAAATGACCGCGCACGCTCGCCACGACCTCATGGCTCAGGTTTGTGCGCGCATCGTACATCGTCAGCACGATGCCTTCCAACAGCAAGGAAGCGTTGCCGCTGATTTGCTTGATGCGCTCGATCATCTCGAGAATCTTCGCCAGTCCCTCCAACGCCAGATATTCGCATTGAAGCGGCACCAGCACCGAATTGGATGCGGCCAGCGCATTGGTCATCAGCACACCGAGCGAAGGCGGGCAATCGATCAGCACAAATTCGATGGCCGGCTGGCTCGCGCGATAATTTTCCAGCACGCGGCGCAGGCGGGTGAGGCGATGCTCGTCCGCCGCGAGTTGAATTTCGCACCCGGCGAGATCGAGTTCCGCAGTGACGACGTGCAGGCGCTCGACGGACGTCGGCTGGATTTGTTCGGCAAGCGAGCGCGTGCCGCCGTCGTCGGTGAGCACCGCGTAGAGACTGCGGCCCTCGGTCGCCGTCATGCCCAGTGCGCTCGTGGCATTGGCCTGCGGATCGAGATCGATAAGCAAAACTTCGCGCCCGGCTTCCGCGAGGCACGCGGCGAGATTGACCGCCGTGGTGGTTTTGCCGACTCCGCCTTTCTGGTTGGCGATCGCGATAATTTTCATGAGGGTCTAAGGTCTATCTTCAAAACGCTTATCTTTCGCTATCTTTCTCCGGCGCGTCCGCGCAGTATTAAAACTGTGTAAGAAAACACGTCGCAGGCTGCGATAAACTTGACACCTGAGGCAATCCTATTTTCTCTTAAGGTGATATTTACTTTCCCAATACCGCTCCATTCCGCTTTATGATCGAAGTTGAAAATCTCTCCAAAAGTTATTCCGGGTTTCGCGCAGTGCAGGACATCAGCTTTCATGTCAACAGGGGTGAGATTGTCGGATTCCTCGGCCCCAACGGCGCCGGCAAAAGCACGACCATGAAGGTCCTGGCGGGCTATCTCCCGCCCACTGACGGCAAAATTCGCATCGCCGGTTTTGACGTCGTGACTGACTCGATAGAGGTGCGCAAGCGCATCGGCTACATGCCCGAAAACGTGCCGCTTTACACCGACATGCGCGTGAACGAATTTCTGCGCTTTCGCGCCGAGCTCAAAAAAGTCGCCCGCCGTAAAATCAAGGACCGCGTCGAGGTCGTCAAGCAGATGTGCAGCCTCAAGGACGTCGAAAACAAAATCATCGGCACGCTCTCGAAAGGCTACCGCCAGCGCGTCGGCCTGGCCGATGCCATGGTGCACGATCCTGAACTCCTCATCCTCGACGAACCCACCATCGGCCTCGATCCAAATCAAATCCGCGCCGTGCGCGACCTCATCAAGGACCTCGGCAAGCACCACACCATCCTGCTTTCCACCCACATCCTCTCGGAAGTGGAACTGACCTGCGCCCGCGTGCTCGTCATCAACCGAGGCCGCATCGAGGCCTCCGACACGCCGGCCAATCTCACCAAGCTCGTCCGCGGCGGCGGTTCGATTTTCCTCGAAGTCAAGGCGCCCGGCGCGGACGTCGTGGCCAAGCTCAAGGCGCTGCCGAACATCGAGGACGTGGAAATCATCCTCCCCGGCGACGGCGATTGGACGCACGTCAAAATTTTTGCGGAACCGGGCGTCGATGTCCGTGAAGAGATTTACGGCGTCGTCCGTCAAAACAACTGGCCGCTGCGCGAACTTTCCCGGGTGAAGGCGACGCTCGAAGAGGCCTTCGTCGAACTGACGCAGGACTAATCCTTTTTACCATTACAATGAAATTTGGCCTTTCCCCTTCTGTCATCCCGAGCTTCCCCTCGTTCCCAAACTCCATTTGGGAACGTGATTGTGGAGGCAATTCTCCTCGTTCCCAAGTTGTACTTGGGAACGCAAGTGTCCCCGCAACTTCGTTGCTTCAGCCGGAGGGAAGCACAGCTTCGCTGACAAGCACGTTCCCAAGTTCAACTTGGGAACGAGGAACTAATTCCTTTTAACACAGAAAAATCTATGGCTTTTTGGACCCTTTATAAACGCGAACTCAACAGCTATTTTCAATCCGCTGTCGCCTACGTCGTCCTCTTTGTCAGCGCCCTCGCGCAGGGAATTCTCTTTGCCTGGTTAACCGGCCAAATCGTCGAGGCAAATTACAAGGACCAGAGCGTAATGCAGATATTCTTCAATTTTCCGCTCTTCTGGATACTCCTCTTCATCCAGGTTCCGCTGATAACCATGCGTGTCTTTTCCGAGGAGTTCAAACTTGGCACCATCGAAATGCTCCTCACCGCGCCGGTGCGCGAGTGGGACATCGTCTTGGCCAAGTTCTTCGGAGCGCTCAGTTTTTTCCTGATTCTCTGGCTTCCCATCGTGCTCGATCTTTTTGCGCTCCAGATTTTTTCCAATCCCGAGCCGCCCCTCTACTGGAGCCAGATTGGACTCACGGCGATGACGATCACTCTGGTCGGCGGATTGTATGTCTCCATCGGGATTTTCAGTTCCGTCCTGACCAAGAACCAGATCATCGCCGGCGCTCTTTGCTTCGTCTTCATCTTCGCCATGTTCTTCGTTTCGCTGGGCAAATGGGTGGCGCATCTCGACAGCTCGACACTTGAGAGGATCTCTTATGTCTCGCTGCTCGAACACCTCTCCAATGCCGTGGTTGGCATCTTCGACACGCGGCCCATCGTCTTTTATGTGACGATGACCGTCTTCATGTTGATGCTCACCAAGAGCCTTCTCGAAAGCCGCCGCCTCAGGGCCTGAATCGAGCCTAATTTTGCCATGAACTCCGACACTCCTTCCGCCCGTTCCTCCCGGCATTCCGCCGGCTTCCATAGCGTCATCAAGCTGATCCTGGCCCTCCTGATCCTCGGGATGCTCAATTACGTGGGCTTCAAACATTACACCCACAAGGATCTCTCCCAGTCGCAATTCTATACGCTCTCGCCCAAGACGAACGAGGTACTCAAAAAGCTCGATTCGCCCATCGCCGTCTACACCTTTTTGGACCAGCAAAATACCGGCCAGGCCGAGGAGATTGCAAATCTGCTCAAGGAATATCAGCAGGCCGCCGGCAAGAACATGACCGTGGAAAAGATCGATCCGGCGTATGACATCGAGCGCGCCACGAAATTGCAAAAAGAGCTTCACTTCGACGGCAACGATCACCTGGTCATCTTCAAGTACAAGGATCGCCCCCGCTTCGTGAAACAGGAGGACCTCTTCGATATCAACCCCATGACCGGCCAGGTCGGCGCTTTCAAGGGCGAGCAACAATTGACCGCCGCGATCATCGGACTCGTCGAGGGCAAGTCCTCCAAGGTTTACTTCACCGAGGGACACGGCGAACACTCGATCCGGGACGCGACTTCCCGGCAGGGCTACGGAATTTTGGGGCAAAGCCTCAAAAACGAAAACATTGAGATTCAAAATCTGAACCTTGCCGAAAAAGGCGAAGTGCCGGCCGATGCCGACGCCGTTGTCATCGCGGGGCCTTCCATTGCGTTCTCGGCGCTTGAAGCGGATATCCTCGACAAATATCTCGCGGCCAACGGCAAACTTTTTGTGCTGCTCGATCCCTATGTCGTCCTTGGCCTTGATGATGTGTTGCAAAAATACGGCATTAAGTACGAGGACGATCTTGTCCTCTATCGGATCGCGACGTCCACCGGCTCGCAAATGACGATCCCGCTGGCCGCGATTTACCAGGGCGGCTTCTCCTCGCAGCCGATCACCACGAAATTTGCGCAGGCCAATCTTCAGCTCCTGATCCAGGACTCCCGCTCCATTACGCTTCCGCTCCCCGACCCTTCACTACCCCAGTCGAAGACCCAATTTCTTCTCCAGACGGATGAGAATGCATGGGGCTGGATCAGCAAGAACGGCGTCCCGCCCGTCGACCCGAAGCAACTCATGTACAACAAGGCGACCGACATCCCCGGCCCCCTGACGATTGCAGCCGGGTACGATGGCGGCAAGACAACCGATCCGGCAACCAAGGCCACGATGTTCGCCACGCGCATCGTCGCCGTCGGGGCGTCCAAATTCCTGGAAAATGACATGTTCGAGGAGGTCGGGGCGAATTTCTTCACAAACAGCCTCGACTGGCTCGTGAAAAAGGATGCCGTCCTCGACATCAGCCCGAAAAAGCCCCAGCAGTACGGCGTTTATCTCAACCCCATGTCCTTCCGCACCGTCGTCTGGTGCTCCACCTTCTTCATTCCCGGCGCGGCCCTGGTGCTCGGCATCTTCACCTGGTTCTCTCGTCGCAAATAAAGCCGCCCTTTCGTTTTATGTTTCGTAACAGTTCCACTTTTATTTATCTGGCCGTCGCCGTCGGGCTGTTTTGCTACCTCGCGTTCATCGATAAGAAAATCCCCGGCACCAGGGAAACCGAGGAGGCCCAGACGCAGTTGTTTCAATTAAATCCAGATGACGTCACTTCGCTGGAAATTACCAACGTTCACGGGCTTTTCATTTTCCAAAAGGTCAACAACCACTGGGAAATCAAAAAACCGGTCAACACACCCGCCGACGGCGCGACGGTGGATGGCGTTATCAATCAGATCGCCTTCGCCCAGCCCCAGCGGACCATCCAGGTCGATGGCAGCTCCAGCAAAGACGCCGACAATTTAAAGGAATGGGGTCTCAACCCTCCCGCCGAGGTCGTCATTATCCATGCCAAGGACAAGCAATACGAACTGCTCGTCGGGCGCAAAATGGCCATCAACGACAGCGTCTATGCCCGCAGCTCCGGCAAAAAAAATCAGCCCGTGCGGATCATCTCCGGCTCGGTCAAGGACACCCTGCAAAAAGACCTTTCTGATTTCCGCAGCCGCAACGTCTTCGACTTCGACATCGACAAGGCAACCCAGGTCGCCACGCGCGTCGCCGACACTGCCACCACTCCCGGCCAGCAGTGCGCAGTCGATCTCAAGGACGGCAAGTGGACCCTCCAAATGCCCCTTGTGGCCCGCGCTTCCGATGCCGACGTGCAGGCGCTTCTAAACAAAATCCTGGCCGAGCGCGCCGTCGATTTCGTTTCCGACGATGCCAGTAATCTCAGTTCCTACGGCCTCACATCGCCCGTCGCCACCATTTCCGTCACGCTCAAAACGGGCGAGCCCATGGTGCTTGAAATAGGCGGTCCCGTCCCCGCCAAGCCCGATCAGGTTTACGCCCAGCGGCTCAAATCCAACTCCGTCTTCACCCTCGCAAAAAGCAGCGTCGACGACCTCCTCAAAGCCGTGCCCAATGTGCGCGACCGGCATATCCTTCCCTTCGACCCCAACAAAGCCCTCGGCCTGACCTATTCGTTTGGCGCAAAAAAAGCCCAGGTGCGCGCCGATCATGCGTTGTGGAGCTCGGTAGGCGACGCCGAAGGCAGCGCCGATCCGGGCAAAGTCACCGACGTGCTGGCCAAACTCAGCCAACTCGAAACCACGCCCGTCCTCAAGGATTCAGCCACCGACCTAAAGCCGTTCGGCCTCGACAAGCCCCAGGGCAAAATCACGATCCAGTCGCCCGAATTCAAGCCCGGCCCCATCCTCAGCCTCCTGATTGGCAAAGCGGAAAACAAACTCCTCTATGTGCGCAACTCTGCCGAGCCCTTCATCTACACCGTGCCCGACAACGCGTTCGACTTCCTTCCCGCGAGCAATCTCGCCTTGCGCGACGCGCGGGCCATCAATCTCAAAATGACTCAGGTCAAAAGCATCACCATCACCGCCGGCTCCGCGCCGCCCGTCACGCTGACCCGCAGCCCTGGCGGCACATGGACCCCCCTCAACGTCAAGGACCGCATGGTCGATTCGCTCAAGGCCGACACGCAGGCCAGCCTCCTCTGCCAATTGCAGGCCAAGACATGGCTCGGGCCCGTGCTGCCTGCCTACGGCCTCGCCAAGCCCCTCCTCACCATCGCCATCCAGGCCGACCAACCCGCCTCCACCATCCTCCACCTCGGCGCCGCTCTGCCCGACGGCACCCGCGCCGCGCAGGTCGAAGGCGAGCCAACCGCGTTTGCCATCGCTGACGGCGACTACGACATCCTCAACGCCAGCACCCTCCAGCCCATCCCCAAGGAACTCGCCGGGACAAACGCCCCCTCCGCTGTCGCTCCGACAACGAATAACGCGCCTGCGGTAAAATAGGGGTTGCCCGCCGCTGGCTCAGCGGCGGTGCAGTCGCCAGCCGTCCCATTCCGTGCGACAGCGCCTCCCGTCCCATCAGTCCCCTCCGTCCTATAAGACCTATTCGCTCTATTTGGTCTATTCCCACGGCACCCTATTTTCCCTAGCTCCCAGCCCCCCCGGTCGCTACATTTGGCCCGATGATCTCCTTTCTGCGCGGCACCGTCATCGAAGTCCTGCCCATGCGCCTCATCATTGAGGCGGGCGGCGTCGGCTACGACGTTCACATCCCGCTTTCCACCTACGACAAGCTTCCACCGCCCGGCGCGGAAGCCAAAATCCTCACCCACCTCGTCGTCCGCGAAGACGCCCACATCCTCTACGGCTTCGCCACGCCCGAGGAACGCGACCTCTTTCTCCTCCTCGTCAACAACGTCAGCGGCGTCGGCCCAAAGCTCGCGCTGGCCGTCCTCAACGGCATCACGCCCGTCATGTTTCGCGGCCTCGTCGTTGCGGGCGACATCGCGGCCCTGAGCAAAATCAAGGGCGTTGGCAAGAAAACCGCCGAGCGGATCATCGTCGAGTTGCGCGACAAAGTCGGTGTTTCCGCCGCGTGGGAAGCCGCCTCCGCGCAGCAGGGCCTCACGCCCGAAGAACAACACGTCAACGACGCCGTCCTCGCCCTCATCTCGCTCGGCTACAAGCAGGCCGAAGCCCACAAAACCGTCCGCGCCATCCGCGACGCGCAGCCGAAATCGACCGTCGAGGAGTTGGTGAAGGATGCACTAAAAACGCTCTAAAAACACTCCGTCATCCTGAGCTTGTCGAAGGACCAGCCTCCGGAAACACACATGAAAAGATATTTGATTCTGGCTCTAGTCGGACTTGTCTTTGGATGTCTCTCTGGATTTCTAGGCATTTGGCTGGATCATTTAAGCGACACCTCAGAGCGCCCTAGCAGTATCGTAAATCTTTCGGAAACATTGCCTATTTTGCCTAGCCTGCCTGGAGTTATTGCCGCACAAATCCATTGGGACTATGACTGGTGCATAGATGAAGAGTGGGATTTTTGCTGGCCGATTACAGGATTCAATGGACTCTTTTGGATGATCGTCTTCCCGGTCTTTTCATTTTATCTCTATTTAGCTCAATGTCTTTTGCGAGACGTGAAGTCTATTTACCAGAAGCGAAAGGACTCGCTTCCTGCGCGCTTCGCGCGCCCGGACAACAAGTAGTCCGGGTCACCCGAAGGCTGAGCTGATCCCTCGACAAGCTCGGGATGACGGCGCTGTTTTGCCGGACGGTCGTTGCTAGTCTTCAAAAAACTGCTCAAGGTTCCGCGCACCGTGCAGAACGTGGAAAACATTTATCCCGTCGGAAAGAGGTTCATAGAAAATCAGGTAATTACTAAAATCTTTCACTCGAAATGACCGCAGGCTACTCAGTCGTTCATGCGAAAACTTCCTTGAGACTCCCGTGCGCGGCATCTGCGCCAATTCCTGAAACGTGGATTGGGCGGATTCTAAAAAGCGATCCGCAGCGTCTATATTATCCAACGCAATGTATTCCCAAATCGCTGTCAGCTCAGGCTCAACGTACTCGGAAAAGATAATCCTAGCCATTCTGACGGCGAGCCTTGCTGCGTTGCCGCAGCTTGGCAAGCACCGCTTCGCCATCCACGCCATTGCCGACGTCGAGGGAATCCGCTGCCTTGAGCAATTTTGCTTCGAGTTCCGCCAAAGACCCGACGGAGACTCGCTTCAGCAACTCCTCCTTTTCCAAGAGGCGCAGGCCATCGCGAAGCACTTCGCTGGCGGTCTGGTAATCGCCGCTCTTGACCTTGTCTTCCACAAAATGCTCCCACCGTTGTCCAAGCGATACGTTCATTTCAAGCAAGCTAGCGCAATAACAAAAAATGCGCAAGCCGTGTTATGCTTCTTTCCTCGTTCCCAAACTCTATTTGGGAACGCGATTGTCTGCGCAATTCCATTGCCTGCATAGCACCGTCGCACGGAGTGCGACGGCTACCTAAACTGATCTCGCAGCACGTATGCTCGACAAGCTCGGGATGACAGCACAATTTAGAGCAAGTCCTTCCTATGTCCGCCGCCAAACCCGCCTTTGACCCGAACCCGCCCGATCCGCGCATCGAGATGACGCTGCGGCCTGCGCTGCTCGACCAGTTCGTTGGCCAGTTGCGGATCAAGGAGCGGCTCGACGTCCTCATCGGTGCGGCCAAGCAGCGCGAGGACTCGCTCGAGCATCTTCTCTTTTGCGGCCCGCCCGGCCTCGGCAAAACGTCGCTCGCCCACATCGTCGCCAAGGCGATGGGCGCGAACATCACCACCACCTCCGGCCCCGTTATCGAAAAGGCGGGCGACCTCGCCGGAATCCTCACCACGCTGCAAAAAGGCGACGTCCTCTTCATCGACGAAATCCATCGGCTCAACAAAAACATCGAGGAGTATCTCTACCCCGCGATGGAGGATTTCCGGCTCGACATCATCATCGACCAGGGCCCCAACGCGCGCAGCGTCCGGCTCAACCTGCCGCGCTTCACCCTCATCGGCGCGACTACCCGCGCGGGTATGATTTCCTCGCCGCTGCGTTCCCGCTTCGGCCTCGTCAATCGCCTCGATTATTATCCCGCCGAGGACTTGCAGCAGGTCGTCCTCCGCTCCGCGCGCCTGCTCGAACTCGATATCGATCCCGCCGCCGCGTTCGAGATCGCCCGCCGCTCGCGCGGCACGCCCCGCATCGCAAACAACCTGCTGCGCTGGGTGCGCGATTACGTCCTCGTCCGCTCCACGCCGCCGGTCACGGTCGCCGCCGCCGATGCCGCGCTGACGATGCTCGAGATCGACGCCGACGGCCTCGACGAGATGGACAAGCGGCTGCTCGAAGCGCTGATCCACAAATTCGACGGCGGCCCGGTCGGGCTTAACTCGCTCGCGGTTTCCGTCGGCGAAGAAGCCGGCACGCTGGAGGAAGTTCACGAGCCGTATCTGATTATGGAAGGCTTCCTCAAGCGCACGCCGCAGGGGCGCGTCGCCGCCAAACGCGCCTACGACAAGTTAGGACTCAAGCCTACCGGCTCGCAGCAGGAGCTGTTTTGAATCAGGGGAAATTTTGACGGAATAACGGAATGAACGGAATTGGGGAAGAGAAGGCAGGAAAATTTTTTTGATGGGATTAATAAGAATAAAGAACCCCGCCGCAAGCAGCGGGGTATTGGGGAACAATTTCAGATTATTATATTAACGCCGCAAGCGGCGGGGAATTTACCCTAAGAGAGAGATTAAAATGATTTTAAAGGCAGATGCATCCGCATTCAGCCAATCCTATTAATCACATTAATCCTATCTAAGATTTCTTACTTCCGTCGCGCCTCTTTGAGCGCCTGATCCATCTCGCGCTTGGCGACCGCTTTTTTGAGGTCCTGCCGTTTGTCGCGCACGTTCTTGCCGATGCCGACGCCGAGCAGCACCTTGAGCCGGTGCCCCTTCCAGTACATTTTCAGCGCCACCAGCGTGCGTCCTTTGACGGCGACGATGCCAAACAGCTTGCGGATTTCCTGCCGGTGCAGCAGCAGCAGCCGGACGGCTTTCGGTTCGTGATTGAACCGGTTGGCCTGCTTGTAGGGCTGGATATCGAAGTTGTAGAGCCAGACTTCGTTGTTCTCGATCCGCGCGAACGCGTCGGTGAGGTTGCCCTGGCCGACCCGCAGCGACTTCACCTCCGTGCCGCGCAGGACGATCCCCGCCTCGTAGGTCTCGAGGATTTCGTAGTCGCGGTGAGCCTTGCGGTTGGTAATTAGATCATCGCCCATTTTTGTCTCGCACTCCCCAAGAAAGCCTTATCCGGCGCGATTGTCGAGAAACAGAATTTGCCGGGTGAATCTGAAACATCCCAATCACGGTGCAAGCCGCTCGATGATCCAGCCCGTTCCGTTCCTCCGGTAGCGGAACCGGTCATGCAGCCGGTTGGTTCGGCCCTGCCAGAATTCGAACCGTTCCGGCGTCAGGCGAAAGCCGCCCCATGTCGGCGGAGGCGGCACGTCATCGGGGAAACGGGCGTCCGCTTCAGTCAATCGCGCTTCGAGCACCTCCCGATTCGGAATCACTTCGCTTTGGCTCGATGCCCACGCGCCAAGCCGACTGCCGCGCGGACGCGTGTGAAAATAAGCCTCCACGGCCGAGCGCGGCATTTTGGAAACCGTCCCCTCGATGCGCACCTGACGCTCTTGTTCAATCCAGCCAAAAGTCAGGGCTGCGAGGGGATTGGCTTCGAGATCGTGCCCTTTCCCACTGCCGTAATTGGTGAAAAAGACGAAACCCTCCGCATCGAGGCTTTTTAGCAGCACAAAGCGAGCGTGCGGCTGGCCCTCCGGGGAAGCAGTCGAAAGAACCATCGCGTTTGGTTCGGCAATGGCCGGACAATTGAGCGCTTCCTGAAACCATGCAGCGAATTGCTCAAACGGATTGGGCGCAACGTCGGCCTCGTCGAGACCGCGCTGCATATATTCGCGCCGCAACGCGGAGACTTGGGAAGCGGGAGGCAAACCTATGGACATGGAAGACCTAACCTACCGCACTTCCACAATCTGCCAAATGTAGCCACCGATTTATTCACCCGGAGGCGGGCCGGGCGGTTGCGGAGGAGCGTTGGGCAAAGGCGGCGGCTTTTGACCGGGGAGAGGAATGGCATCGAGCTGCTTCTGCTGGTCGGGAGTGAGAAGCGGCTTGATCTTGGCCTTGGTATCTTCGAACTGCTTTTGCATCGCGGCGTGCTGGACCTCCATCTCCTTCTGCGTCGCCGTCACCTGTGCTTCAATGATCGGCTTGATTTTAGCTTTCTCGTCATCGGTCAGGATCAGTTTGTTAGAGAGATGATTTAGCATCATATCGGTCATCTTGGCCGGATCAGGTTTTCCGTCGGGACCCGGTGCCATCATGCCCCGCATTCCCATTCCACCCGGGCCGCCTTCGCCGGGACCAAAGCCCCCGCGCATCGCCCCACCGCCGAGCGTGTCATTGGGGCCTCCGGGACCACTGAAGCGCTGAAATTGCGGGCCTCCTCCAAACTGAGATTGGGCGTTCATATACCCGCCGCCATGCCGACCGGCGAAGCCGAAATGTCGGTGATGGTGATGGATGATCGCGCCCACAACGATCAAGGCCAGAATGATCACGTTAAGCGTCAGGCTGATGGTCGTCAGCGTCCACAATCGACAAAGAGAGCAGTTGTTCGCGACCACAGGTTTTTCATTGGAAGGAGAAGGAGGTGTATCGGCCATAAAAAAATGACCCCGTGATGAGGCAGATGGTTACAGTTTATTTGAAGTTTCGTAAACGGGTTGAATCAGACGGGCTTCTGCTTTAGAGTTCCCGCATGAGCATCGCCGAGTTAAAAACGGAAGTGGATCGCCTGACTCCCGAGGAACGGGAGGAATTGAAGGCTTACCTGGGGCTGAAATATCGTCGCTTGGATCCTGAGATGCGTCGTAAGTTGACAGAAAAAATTAACGATAAGAATCCAGCCCACTGGTTGACGCTTGAAGAAGTTGAAAAGAGATTGGGAGACCAAGCGGCCTGATCATGCAGTTCAAGCTCCTGATAGACATGGATGTTCTCGACATCCTTTCGAAATTCCCGTCTTCCAAACGTCGTCGGCTGTACGCTCATTTTCGGAAGATTCAGAGTTTCCCGGCAAACTATTCGGAATTTATTGAACCAGATGATGAAGGAAGGCCGCTGGATATATCCACCTTCGAAAATATCTCTATTCATTACTGGATCGATGATGCCGACCGGCATGTGAAGATTCTTCAACTGGTGGAAAATGAGTAATTGCCGCATGCGCGTCGAAGCGCGAAACTAACCGGATGTCTGTCGAGTACGTCCTGAAGAAAACCTCTGTGCCTGCGAGCGCGCAGATCGATTACCACGCCGAGCTTAACCCCGAGCAGTACGAGGCGGTGACCGCTAAGCCGGGGCCGATCTTGGTCATCGCGGGCGCGGGCAGCGGCAAGACGCGCACGCTCACCTACCGCGTCGCCTACCTCATCGAAAACGGCGTCGAGCCGGAGAACATTCTGCTGCTGACCTTCACCAACAAGGCCTCGCGCGAAATGCTCGAACGCGTCGGCAACCTGCTGCCACGCGACATCTCGCGCATCTGGGGTGGGACGTTTCATTCCGTGGCCAACCGGCTCTTGCGCCGCCACGCAAACGAGGTCGGTTTCAGCAGCGACTTTACGATCCTCGACCGTGACGACGCCGCCGATCTCGCCATCGCGGCGCTGAAGGCGACCGGCCTCGACACGAAGGACAAGACGCTTCCGAAAGGCGCCGTTTTACTCGATATTTTCGGGCTCGCCGCCAGTACCGAAAAATCCATTGCGAGCGTCGTGGCCGCGAATTATCCCTACTTCAGTGAGCTCATCGACAAGCTCGAAATGATCCATCGCATCTACCGCGACCGCAAGCAGGCCGACAACGTGATGGATTACGACGACCTGCTTGTCTACGCGCTGAAGCTGCTCCGCGACCACGAGGACATCCGCAAGTTTTACCAGGAGCAGTTTCAGCACGTCCTCGTCGACGAGTACCAGGACACCAACAAAATCCAGTCCGATTTTATCGACGCCATCGCGGCCTATCATCACCAGGTCATGGCCGTCGGCGACGACGCGCAGAGCATCTATTCGTGGCGCGGAGCCAACTTCGAAAATGTGCTGACATTCCCGCAGCGCTTTCCCGGCACGCGCGAAATTCGCATCGAGACGAACTATCGCAGCACGCCGGAAATCCTCACACTTGCGAACTATGCCATCTCGGCCAACACGCGCCAATTTCCGAAGAACCTTCATGCGGTCCGTCCCGCCGAGAAATTCTCCAAGCCCGCGCTGATCTGCCTTCAGGACGCCAGCCAGCAGGCCAACTTCATCTGCCAGCGCATCGAGGAGCTGCAGGAGGAAGGCATCGACATGAACGAGATTGCCGTGCTTTACCGCGCCCATTTTCACTCGATGGAATTGCAGATGGAGATGACGCGCCGCCAGATGCCGTTCGAACTGCTCAGCGGACTTCGCTTCTTTGAGCAGGCCCATGTGAAGGACGTCGCGTCGTTCCTTAAATTCGGCATCAATCCCAAAGATGAACTCGCTTTCAAGCGGATCGCCGCGCTGATGCCCGGCGTGGGCGAGCGGACCGGCGACAAGCTATGGCAGAAGCTCGCCGCCGGCGCCGATTTCGCCTCGCTGGAGCCGCCCGCCAAAGCCGCCGCGCCGTGGAAGCAGTGGGTCGAGACGCACAAGCAGATTTCCGCGCCCGAGCTCCACAGCCGTGCTTCGGAACAAATCAAAATCGTTATCGACGCGATCTACGAGGATTACATGAAGACGAAGTTCCCGAACTTCCAGTCGCGGCTGGAAGACCTCGGCCAGTTGCGCGCCTTTGCGCAGAATTTCGAGCGGACGGAAGAATTTCTCGCCCAGCTTGCGCTGATGACCAACGTCGACGGCGGACCGAGGCGCGACGGCCCCCTGAGCGGGCAGCCTTGCGTGCGCCTGAGCACCATCCACCAGGCCAAGGGCCTCGAGTGGAAAGTAGTCTTTGTCATCATGCTTTGCGACGGGATGTTTCCCGCCAAGCGCTCGATGGAAACGCTGGAGGGGGAAGAGGAGGAGCGCCGCCTTTTCTACGTCGCTGTGACCCGCGCCTGCGATGAGCTTTACCTGACCTATCCACTGATGCGCGCAACGGCTTCGTTCGACGAGCGCTGGCAGGAGCCGTCCCGCTTCGTCACAAATTTCCCGCGCGGCCTGGTGAACGAGTGGAAAATCAAGGCTCCCGCGCCATCGTGGTAGCTGGTACTGGATCGACCGTCGCAGGGCCTGCGACGGCTGCCTTTTCACGCAAACGTGACCTGTCCCTCGGCCGGAGCAGCAGAAACAACAGCCGCCTCCTTGCGTTTGGAGGTCGAGGCCAGCGTCTTCTTCCAGGCGAGGAATGGCTGTTCCACATAATGCCATGAGAGAGAAGCGAGTGCCAGGGTCACCATCAGGAGAATGGCGATCCGGGCGAAGGCGAAATGGTCCGCCGTCAATCCATAGGGAACGAGAAGCGGCGAACAGATGACGATCACAAAAACGTGGTAGACGTAAACGCCGTAGCTGATGCGTCCCAGATAAACGAGAGGCGCCCAACCCAGCAGATGCGCGCAAATGCCTTTGATTCCGAGCAGCGACGCCGACAGCGCCCACGCAAGAAAAACCGCATCAACCGATTCGGTCAGGGCCACAAAAAGATTATTCTCGGGCAGCGTCATCAAGGCGCGTCCCAGGAAGAAGCACGCGAACGCCGCCAGTGGCATCGCGAACAGAATCGTTTTGGAGAGAAATCGCATCTGCTCGAGCAGTCGTGATTGGCGCAGATAGGCGATCAGTGCCCCGACCGCGAAGGAATCGAAACAGCCGAAAAGCGTGACCCAGCGAATCAGCGGGGGAACATCCATGGCGATGCAAACAATGCGAAAGATCAGGCCGCAAATGATGAAAGCCGCCATGGTTGGCAGAAACCAGCGCTTCGGCAGCGTGAGCACAATCGCGGGCCAGATCAGGTAAAATTGCTCCTGCACCGCCAGCGACCAGAAATGGGAAATCGCCTCCGGCCAGTAGCCTTTATAGGCGATGTAATTATTGGTCTGGAAAGTGGCGAGCCACAAAAAATTCGTGCGCACTTCCTCGATCCCAAACAGCACGCCCACGATCAGCGCCAGATAAAAAGGCGGTCCGATGCGAAGAAGCCGGCTCAGATAAAAGCGGCAGACCGGAAGAAAGCTGCCGCCGTTCGATTCGGCAATCTCGGCCTGTATTTTCCAGAGCGAGAGAGTGACGAAATAACCGCTGAGCACAAAGAAAAAGCGGACGCTCAGCGGGCCGCACCGCAGAAGGGTCGGCATGGCCAATCCAAAATGATCGCAAAGCACGCCCAAAATCGCGATGGCGCGCAGGCCGTCGAGGTGCGGCACATAGGACGATTTAGAGGCTTCCTTTTGTCGTGGAGGGACTTCGGTTATCGAGTGATGAACGATTGCATTAGTAATCGTTGTAATGGGCATTAGCACGGTTGAGCAAGCCCCATTCCAGCTCCAAAACGGCGTAGCGGGCAAATGAATGACGCCTTTACTGGAGGCCCGCTACTCGATGCGTATCACGACCTTACCAAAATGTTGCGCCGATTCGAGGTGGCGAAAAGCCGCCGGAGCCTGCTCAAAAGAAAACACCCGGTCGATGACCGGCTCCAGCCGATGCTGCGTGATGGCGTCGTTCATCGCCTTGAACATCGCGCGGGAACCGACGTAGATGCCGCGAATGGTGAGAGCCTTGTGGAGCATCTGCCCGATCTGGAACTCGCCCGCGATGCCCGATAGCACGCCGATCAGGCTGATCTGTCCCGCGTAAGCCGTCGCGCGCAATGTCCTCGCCAGCGTGCCCGCGCCGCCGACTTCCAGGGTTAGGTCGACGCCGCGTCCATCGGTGATTTTCATGACGCGCTTTTCCCATTCCGGTTCGGTGCGGTAATTGATCGTGTGGTGTGCGCCCATGGCCCTTGCGCGCTCCAGCTTGGCGTCGCTGCTGGAAATCAAAATGATCGTTGCACCGGCGATCTTGCCAAATTGCAGTCCGAAAAGCGAAACGCCCCCGGTGCCTTGCAACAGGAGCGTCTGGCCCGGTCGCAAATTGCCCGAGACGAAAAGTCCGTTCCAAGCGGTGACGGCTGCGCAGGGAAGCGTGGCGGCCTGCTCGAAGCTCAAGGGTGAGGGGATGGGCAGCAGGGCGTCGGCGCGAACGGTGGCGAATTCCCGCAGCATGCCGTCGACATCGCCGCCGAGCGCGCTCGCGGCCTTGGCCGGGGAAAGTTCTCCATCGAGCCACGCGGGAAAGAAGGGCACGACCACGCGGTCGCCGGGCTTCCATGCAGTCACTTCCGCGCCGACCGAGACGACTTCACCCGCACCGTCAGAGACCGGAATACGCGGCAGCGTCATGCGAGGATTGTATTTGCCTTGCGCGATGAGCAGGTCGCGGTAATTAAGCGAAACGGCGCGCACGCGGATCATCACCTCGTCCGCGCCCGGTTCCGGCGCAAGACGTTCCGCGCGTTTCAGGTTATCGAGGCCAAAAGCTTGGAGTTCAAAAACATTCATGGAGAAATTTAGCCCATGTGATAGCAAATAGCCAAATCCGTGATTAACATAACGGAGTCATGCTCACCGACGGGTTCCTTTTTAACCACTCGATTTCTTTTTTCCAGGAATTTGACCAACGGAGGCCGCGCCTATACCCTCTTGATGTGTCTCCGAAAACCCGCCGCACCGTTACCATCAGCCTCGAACTCGTCGAGGCGGCGAAGCAGCGCGGGATGAGCGTCGGCGATTACGCTTTGCAGCTCCATCACAACCAGCGCTCGGCGCGGGTCGCCTATGTGTCGAGTCTCTATCGCGGTTTTGCGTTGTTGGAAATGGCGCGCGTGCCGGTCGATCCCGCCTATTTCGAGTTGGTCGAGGGCTGCATGAGTGAACCCGAAAGCCGCGAGTTTCGCATCCTCGCCTCAAGCGGGGAGGACAATGCGCTGGTGCGCGCGGCGGCTCAGTTGCTCGGCGCCGACACGCGCCGCTCGGCGGTACAGGCTCTTCTCATTGCCGCATCCCGCTCGCAAGTTTTGCACGAAGGCTTCATCGAAGCCGCACGTCTGCTCGAAGCGACTTTCTATCGTTAACAACATAAACCACCTGTCATCCTTGTCGAAGGATCGCCAACTATTTTCAGACTCTATTCTCATGACTGTCATTGATCCCGCCACGTTGAAGAAAACTGCTTTGTTTGCCGCGCACCAAAAACTCGGCGCGCGCCTTGTCGATTTCGGAGGCTGGAACATGCCCGTGCAATACACCGGCATCATGGAGGAGCACAAAGCCGTGCGCGAAGCGGCGGGCGTGTTTGACATCTCCCACATGGGCGAGTTTTTTGTCAGCGGTGCGGGAGCGAAAGTGTTTCTTAATGGCCTGCTCACCAACGATGTTAGCAAGCTGTCGGAAGGGCAGGGGCAATACACGTTGATGCTCAATGAAGATGCAGGAGGCGTGATCGACGATCTCATCATCTATCGGTTGCTCGAAGACAGCTATTTTCTCGTCGTCAATGCCTCCAAAATCGACGAGGACCGGGCTTGGATCGAAAATGAGCTTGAGAATCCCGAGGGCGCTGGCGTCATTTTTTCAGATCGGAGTTCTCTTTACAGCGCCGTCGCCCTTCAAGGCCCGAAGGCGTTGCAAATCGCGCGCGCGCTTCTGGGCGCAAGTTGGCCCGAGCCGAAGCGCAACGAAATCACGGCCTATTCGTGGAACTGCCAGGAAATTCTCGCGGCGCGCACGGGCTACACCGGCGAGGACGGCATCGAGCTTTTTTTCGCCAACGAAATCGCGGAGAACTTTTTTTTCGCGCTGCTCGGGGCAGGCAAGCCGTTCGGCCTGAAGCCGTGCGGTCTCGGCGCGCGCGACACACTCCGCCTCGAAGCCTGCCTGCCGCTCAACGGCAACGATCTATCCGACAAGCGGACTCCGCTCGAAGCGGGCCTCGGCTTTTTTGTGTCGCTCACAAAGGACGCGGCTTTCCCCGGCAAGGAAGTTCTCCAGCGCCAGAAAAGCGAAGGCGTGAAGGAGAAGCTCGTTGCCTTTCGCCTCAAGGAACAAGGGCCGCCGCCGCGACCGCACTATGCTTTGTTTCAGGGCGCGGAACGCATCGGCGAAGTCACCAGCGGCGCACCGTCACCGACGCTTGGTTACGGAATCGGCCTGGCCTACGTCCGCGCGGATCAAGCGCAATCAGGTACCACGCTCGATCTGGAAGTGCGTGGCAATCGTGTGCCGGTCGAGGTCGTCAAAAAGCCCTTTTACAAACGGGCCATCTAGTCCAACATTTCCAACTTCCATGAGCAACATTCCCGAAAAATTTCGTTACGCCACCTCTCACGAATGGATTTCCATTGATGGCGGTACCGGCACGGTCGGCATCAGCGACCATGCCCAGCATGAACTCAGCGACGTGGTCTATGTCGACCTCCCCAAGGTCGGCGCGAAGATCGCGGCGGGCGCGGTCGTCGCCGTCGTCGAGTCGGTCAAGGCCGCCTCCGATATTTATTCGCCCGTCAGCGGCGAAGTGGTCGAGGTGAACACGGCTCTCGTGAAAAATCCGGAGCTGGTGAACAAGGACCCTTACGGCGCGGCGTGGCTCTTTCGCCTTAAACTTTCCGATCCCGCCGAGATCGATGCGTTGAAAGACGCCGCCGCGTACACGGCGCAGATTGGGGACTAAGTTTTACCGAAACTACGTAAGGCAAATGGAATTCACGAAATTATACGTTCCAAATTTCAAACCTCCGTCATCCTGAGCTTGTCGAAGGATCAGTTCGGTCTGCCTTTTATCAACAGAACGGAGTTTTTCCTCGTTCCCAAACTCCATTCACAGGCATCCCATAGAGTTCCTGCGATCCAGAATTCCTGTGGGACAGCCAACCCGACAAAGAGAGGAATTCTGGTGCCGTCGAGAGGTGCAATCCCCCTCGGACAGGGCCTGATCGTGCCCCACAGTTCCCATGGGACAACCGAAATATCTTTAAACTCAATTTTGCCCAAATGAACTCCTCTTCCCTCTGAGCTTATCCCCTCATTTTATCCCTGTGGGATGACTGTGAATGGAGTTTGGGAACGAGGGCAAATTTGGTCATTCTGTCACACTCTTCCGCAGGAGTTTCGTTTAAAAATAGTGCGAGGTTCGCAGACCGCCGTTACACTTGGTGGCATGAGCACGATTTTCTCGAAGATCATTGCCCGCGAAATTCCCGCCCGGATCGCTTATGAGGACGAGCTCTGCCTGGCTTTTCACGATGTCCAGCCCCAAGCGCCGGTACATATTCTGGTTGTTCCAAAAAGGGAAATTCCGCGCGTGGCGGCGACCACAGCCGCCGATGAAGCACTCTTGGGGCACCTGATTTACGTCGGGCAGGTCGTTGCCAAGCAGGAAGGCCTGAATGACTCGGGCTTTCGACTTGTCATCAATAATGGTCCCGACGGCGGCGAAAGCGTGCCGCATCTGCATGTGCATGTCTTGGGCGGGCGGGCAATGCAATGGCCTCCGGGCTGATTCCGGAATACCGGTCAGCAAGCATCCAGATCCCCTACAATAGTTTCGCACAATATATGTTATATAAAATCTAGATATAGGCGACACAGGCGAGCATTTCGACGCCAAGAAGAACCATCCCAAAGTTGCCGCGCCTTCTTGTTTGGAATAGAATGACCTGAACACACTCTAATTCTGATTTCGGCGTGTTTTTACGCATATAACAACAGTTCTATGCATTTGATGCAGAGAAGCTTGTTTTTATACTGTATTTCATTGCCAGTGAAAACTCGTCAGATAATTTTTGATGTCCATCTAGATCGATTGAACTGGGGATGAAGAGGCTGACTTGCCAGCGCAGAATGTGAAAGGCAAAAGCCAGCAACGTATCCGTGGCCTTACTGTCGCTGTGGCCGTTGTGTGCCCTACCCGCAGCCAGAACCACTCAGATAAAAGAGTTTCACGGCAGCGGCATGTCTGGAGTCATGTCATGTGGGTGCTTCCCAGCTGGATACAAGGAACCGCCGCCTCACGGCGCATCCTACCGATCCCCAGCATCATGGCCGTTTCGGGAGCGCAAATTTTGGCTCACCTCCCTTATCGGAATTGGAGGTTCCATTAAAATGGGTTAGGACGGAGTCTGACTGCGGCACACAATCGTTGGGCTTGTCTCCATTACATTTTTTGCTAGTGTCAGCGTTCCCGGCAAAACATTCCCGGAGCAACCCCTTACTCATCTACTATTTACCGTCATGCCAAACGCCAACGAAATCGGAAAAGGACAGGCCATCAAATTTAATGGCGACATCTGTATGGTCCTGGAAACCCAGCATCGCACGCCCGGAAATCTTCGCGCGTTCGTCCAAGCCACGCTGCGCAGCATGCGCACGGGCAAATCGTTTGTGCAGCGGTTCAACTCGAACGAATCGCTCGAAGTCGTGCCGATGAGCCGTAAGAAATACGAGTTTAGTTACAAGGACAACACGGGCTACCACTTCATCGATCCAGTGACGTACGACGATATTGTTTTCCAGGAGGAGTTTGTCACGAAGGTGAAGAATTATCTGACTGAAAACCTACCTTGCGAAGTCATTTTCACGGACGAAAAGGCGGCCGACATCGAGCCGCCGGCCACCGTCACGCTCAAGATCGTTGAATCGGCGGAAGGCGTCCGAGGCGACTCGGCGAACAACGTCCAGAAAGTCGCCGTCCTCGAAACCGGCCTGCAGGTGCAGGTGCCGCTCTTCATCAAGGAAGGCGAACTGGTCAAGATCAGCACGACCGACGGGAAGTATATCGGACGGGCTTAAGTTTCAGTTGTAGAGGCGGTCTATGACCGTCGCTGATTTTGGGAGGGCACGCCCGGCGACGCCCCTCCGATGAGTTAAGCTTGCCCCCCGGCCCGAACATGGCAAAGTGGCTGCGTCATCCTTCTCACTCAAGGATGACGCAAAGTCAGTTTATTCGGGCTGTGGCTCAGCTTGGTAGAGCGCGCCGTTCGGGTCGGCGAGGTCCAGGGTTCAAATCCCTGCAGCCCGATTGTGTTAATAATCTCTTAGGGAAACGCTGATTTAATCGGACGGTTTATTTTGTTAGAGTGGGGCATGGAACAACAGATCAGTTTTGCGCAGGCAGAGTATGCGGACAAAAAGAAAGTGACG
>Ga0302319_10003983_pt1 | contig 30537 bp, 14 predicted proteins | sample Bog_T0_2_FD_203319 | JGI IMG/M metagenome (GOLD analysis project Ga0302319, IMG submission 203319) | Peat permafrost microbial communities from Stordalen Mire near Abisko, Sweden - Bog_T0_2 | ecosystem: Environmental > Terrestrial > Soil > Wetlands > Peat | place: Sweden: Abisko, Stordalen Mire... | reverse complement strand
GCGGAATTAAGCGCACTGGTGACGAACCACTGGAACAGTCCATCGATCATCCTATGGGATGTATTCAACGAAAGCCAGGGTCAAACCGGCAGTGGTGCGGTGGGCCAGACGAACACGGCTTACCTGGTCCAACTCGTGAAGACACTCGATCCTTCAAGGCTGGTGAATCAGGCCAGCGGGGGAAGTTATTTTGGGGTGGGCGACGTCCTGGACAGCCACAGTTATCCTGATCCGGGCGACCCGATCAGCATGACGCAGGCGCCGGTGGACGGCGAATTTGGGGGAATCGCCTGGCAGGTGAACGGGCATTTGTGGAATCCGGCGCAGGCGGGCACCGGTTACCTGCTGGCGAGTTCGATTGCCGACATTTCCCAATTATACGATGGGTACATTACGGAGGCGATCAACGACAAATCGGCAGCCAACGGGGGATTGAATGCGGCCATTTACACGCAGATCACGGATGTGGAAAACGAATGCAATGGGCTGATGACTTACGATCGCATACTCAAGCCGGACCCGAGTTTGATCCGAACCTCGAACCAGAAGGCCATCACCGGGGAGATCTCGCTGACCACGGTCGTGCCGACGTCCCAGAGCGTGCCCCAGAAGTGGCAATACACGATGAGCACACCGGCCACAAACTGGTATGCCTCGAACTTTAATGCTTCCGCTTGGAGCACCGGGTTGGCCGGCTTTGGAACGGCGGATCCGAATGTGACGCCGAAAACGGCGTGGACCACGACCGGCTATATTTATTTGCGTCGCACTTTCAATCCCGGTGCCCTGAGTGCGCGGGACATCCGTGAATTGGTGTTCGATACCTATCACGACGAGGACGTGGCGATTTATATCAACGGGGTTCCAGCGGGTTCGGCCGCGGGATATTCCACGGAATACGTGCCGGTGGCGATGACAACGCAGGGCCAGGCGGCGATCATCCCGAACGGCACCAACGTCCTGGCCGTATTGTGTTACCAGAGCACGGGGGGACAGTTCATTGATGTGGGAATTTCCAAGCAAACCCTGGTGGCGAATACGCTGACGATTCCCACCGATGCGACCGGTTACTGGCCGCTGGATTCCGACATCAGCAACGTGGTCGTGGACGCATCGGGAAATGGCGATAGTGGAACCGTGAACAACGCTCGCGTGGTTGGACATGGCAAGGTCAACGGTTGCCTGGGCTTCAATGGAACCAACAGCTATGTGCAGATATCCAACCTTATCAGCAACGACTTTAGCATCGCCTTTTGGGTGAAGACCGCCCAAGCCGGCGGGACGGGACAATGGTATGAAGGGACGGGCCTGGTGGATGGCGAGGTTTCCGCGGGGGAGAACGATTTTGGAACCGCCGTGAGCGGGGGCTATTTTGCTTTTGGAGTGGGGAACCCTGAGATCACGATCCTTTCGACGAACGCCATCAACGATGGCGTCTGGCATCAGTGCGTGGCCACCCGTATACAATCGACCGGATTAATAAGCATTTATGTAGACGGCGCCTGGCAGGCGACAGGTGCCGGAAATGTCAATTCCCTGACCGCGGCAGCGAAACTGCGGTTTGGTCAAAATGCGGCGGGAGCCGGTTATTTTGAGGGACTGCTGGATGAGGTTCAAATCTACAACCGGGCGTTGGGAAATCTAGAGGTCAGCGCCCTTTATCATAACAGCGCGGCGGCGCCGGCGGCGCCGGCCAATGTGACGGCGACGGCGAGCAATTCGCAAGCGGGGCTCAGTTGGAGTCCGGCGACGTGGGCCAGCAGTTACACGGTGAGCCGCTCCGAACTCAGCGGAGGTCCCTACACGGTTCTCACCAACACCACCGCCCTCAGTTTTACCGACGGCAATCTCGTCAACGGGACGACCTATTATTATGTGGTGGCGGCCAGAAACCTGGCGGGCACAGGGACGAATTCGAGCGAAGCCAATGCCACGCCGTATTCCCTGGCGGTGTGGTTCAAGGCGGATGCCATTTCCGGACTGGGAACTGGTGGAACGGTGACAACCTGGCCGGATGAGAGCGGCAATGGCAACAGTGCGACGGCACCGAATTCCAGTCAAGCACCGGTCTATGTTGCGGGAGCGATCAACGGATTGCCGGTGGTGCGTTTTAATGCGGCCGATTCGACCTACCTGGCCTTCAACCGTCCGGTGCAGGACGATTTTACGATTCTCTGTGTCTTTCGCAGCACTCAGGGATTCGGCCGGGGGGGAAACTATTATGATGGGGCGGGATTGGTGAATGGCGAAGTTTCGGGCGTGACGGATGATTTTGGAACCAGTCTAAACACGAACGGCGTCGTTTTGGCGGGGACAGGCAATCCGGACACGACGGTTGCCTCGGCGGCCGGCTTTAACGACGGGCTGCCGCACATCATGACTTTCAAACGCACTCGCAGAACGGGGACGTTTTGGCTGTATTTGGAGGGAATTCCGGCGGGCACCGCCACGGCAGGAACGCAGTCTTTGACGGCACCCAGGCAATTGGTGTTGGGAGCGCAGCAAACGCTGATCCACTTTCTGAATGGAGACATGGCGGAAGTGAAGATTTTCAACACGGCGCTGTCTGACGCCAGCCGGATGGCCGAGGAGAATGAACTGAAGTGCAAGTATGGATTGGGGGCGGGCGGAGGTCCGGCGATGCCGACGGGCGTGACCGTCTTGGCGGGGGAGGGAAAGGTTTTTTGCGATTGGCAGCCAGTGGCCGGGGCCACCAGCTACGAAGTGTGGCGGTCCCCCAATGGCGGGAGCAACTTTGAAGTAGTGGCAGCGGCGCTACCGACCAGCAGTTATGTGGAAACGAATACGATTTCCGATGTGACCTATTACTATCAGGTGGCGGCCGCGAATAATTGCGGTAGCAGCGCGGCGACGGCGCCGGTGAAGGTGTATCTGCCGAATCCCTCCTTGGGGCTGATGGTATCCGCCAGTGCAAACAGGCTCAGCCTGAGTTGGCCGTCCTGGGCCAGCGACCGAACGGTTTATTATGCAACGAACCTATCGCCGCCGGTGGTTTGGGTTCCGGTCACGAGCGGCCTCAGCACCAACAGCGGGGTGGTCAATCTTCAAATGACTTCGGGCGCGGATACCGGTTTTTTCCAATTGATCGGTCCGTGAAGGAGGCTTACGGGGTGGGGTTGCTTTCGAGGCACTGGCGAATGGCGCGGATCAACCGGTCGGGGTGATAGGGTTTGGCGAGGAAATTGATGCCTTCGGCGAGATTAAAATTTTCGCCCACCATGTCGGGGCCGTAACCGGAGGTATAAAGGATTTTTAGATCCTTTCTTTTTTCGAGGAGTTGTTCGGCCAAGATGCGGCCGGACATGCCGCCGGGCATGATGATATCGGTCATGACGAGGTCCACTTCGCTGGCATGTTCGGTCCACACGGCGAGCGCTTCCGCGCCGGAGTTGGCCTCCAAGACTTGATAGCCATGGCGTTCGAGGACATTCCGGGCGAGGCGCCGCAAGGCGCGTTCGTCTTCCACGAGGAGTATGGTTTCCTTTCCCTCGGGAAGCGGCGCGGGCGGGGGAGGCAGGCGGCGAGGCACGGGCGGGGCGGCTTCCGTGGGAAGAAAAACCTTAAAGGTAGCGCCGTGGCCGGGGGCACTCGCCACTTCAATCCAGCCGGCATGCTGCTTGATGACGCCGTAGACACTGGCAAGGCCCAAGCCGGTTCCCTTGCCGACGTCCTTGGTGGTGAAAAAGGGTTCGAACAGATGCGGCACCAGCTCGGGGGCAATTCCGCAGCCCTCATCCTGAATCGTGATACAGGCAAAGGTTCCGGACCGGGCCTTACTTCCGGCAGTCTGATTGTCCGCGTGAACCTCGGTTTGACTGCCGTGAATCGATAAACGGCCACCGTTCGGCATGGCATCCCGGGCGTTGGTGGAGAGGTTCAGGATTACCATTTCGATCATCACCGGGTCGGCATGAACCATTAGCGGGGTTGGGGCGCCGCGAATATCCAGGGCGATGTTTTCCCCGAGGGCTCTTTTCAACATGGAGCCGGCCCGGGTGATGACATCGTTGAGATTCAAAGTTACGGGCCGGATCTGTTGCTTGCGGCTGAACATCAGCATCTGGGAGGTCAATTTGGCGGCCCGTTCGGCGGCGCCATCGATTTCGCGAAGGGCCTCCAGGACACTTTCGCCAACATTCTGCTCGGATTGGAGAAACTGGACATAGCCGCGAATGACGGTGAGGAGATTATTGAAATCGTGGGCGATGCCGCCGGCGAGCTGGCCGATGGCCTCCATTTTTTGGGCCTGACGGAGAGCCTCCTCCGTCCGGGCGCGTTCGGCCATTTCCTCCTTCAGCTGTTCATTGGCAATTTGGAGTTCGTTCGTGCGTTCCGCGACCATTCTTTCCAGTTCCCCAGTGCGGGCGCGGGCTTTTTGCTGGAGCTCCCATTTCTCCATCATCGCATGGGCGAGCTGCAACACTTCGATGGTGTCAAACGGTTTTTTAAGGATGACGAGGCGGTCGCTCTGGCCGAGCCGTTCAATCATTTTCTCCCAGGAATAATCCGAATAGGCGGTGCAGATGACGATTTGGATGTCCGGATCGACCTGGAAAATCCGGTGGGTGGTTTCAATTCCATCCCAGCCCGGGGCCATGCGCACATCGACGAACGCGAGCGAATAAGGGCGTGCGGAGGCGCGCGCATCCGCGACCATTTTCAAGCCCTCTTCGCCGCTAAAGGCGGAATCGACTTCAAATGAAACGAACGGATTCAGGCGGGGCTCCTCACCAAACAACTCCGCACCGGCGCTTTCGAGGCCGGCGGTCAAGGCGTCGGCCCCGGCAAGCACCTTTTTGAAATCGGCATGAATCGCCTGATTGTCATCAATCACCAGGATGTGGTTGTTTTTCGGCGGGGTGGTCATGACTCAGTTTTGGGTGGTTGCAGTGGCAATGCCAGAACAAAGGTTGCCCCTTGTTGGGAGCCCTGGCTCTGGACGGAAAGGGATCCGCCCAATTCCCGGGCAGCCAGCGCTCCGCTATGGAGACCGAAACCATGGCCGCCGGTGCGGGTGCTGAAGCCAAGGTTAAAAATGCGCGGCAGATTTTCCGGTGGGATGCCGATACCATTGTCAATCAAAGTAATGCTTACGCCGGCATTGGCGCTGGAGATCTGAATTCGCAACTGCTTATCGGGGCGTGCCGACTCATCGCACGCATACTTGGCGTTGCGGATGAGGTTCACGAGGATCTGGAGGACCTTGTGCTTTTCCACCACGACGGGCGGCAGATCGTCATAATCGCGGATCAAGGTGATTTTATGCCGGTCCAGCGCGCCCTCATTCATCCGCAAAGCGTCTTCGACGAGCTCGGAAACATTGACGGTCTCGGTCACGCCGGAGATTTTGGCATAGCTTTGCTGCATGGCAACAATGTCTTTGATATGGTCGATGTTTTTCCGCAGCAATTCCACTTCCGTGATGATGTTTTGCCGTTCCCGGCCCAGTTGTTCGGCGAGCTGGCCGAGATAGCCCGGCAATTGCCTGCCTTTGGGGTCATCGGTCAGGAAACTCCCGAGCCCGGCGGCGTGTTCGGCCAACAGCGCGGAGATTTTGCCGACATAGGACGCCTTCGAATTTCTCGCAATATCCGCCACCAACGTAGCGGAAATGTTGACGCTGTTCAATACATTGCCAATGTTGTGCAGCACGCTGGCGGCCACCTCCGCCATGCCCGCCTGCCGGGACGTCTCGAGCAGTTGCTGGTGGACCTCCCGTAATTTGGCTTCGCTGTCCTTGATGGCCGAGATGTCCTTGGTAATCCCGAACGTGCCCACGATCTGGCCCTCCTTGTTGCGCCAAGGCATTTTGGTGGTCAGGACCCAGGCATCCTTGCGGCCGTCATTCCAGCTTAACTTTTCGATCTTGCCGATGATGGGCTGGCCGGTGCGTATGATTGACTGTTCGTCTTCAAAGGTGGAACGGGCATATTCGGCGGAAAAGAAATCAAAATCAGTTTTTCCGACGAGATCATTGGCCAACGCCGCCCCCAGCTGGCGGGCTTGAGCCGTGCCGGATAAAATGAACCGGGATTGCGCGTCCTTGAAATAAATGCTGTCGACCGAGTTGTCCAGGACCGACCGCAACAGATCACGCTCAAAGGCGAGCTCGGCCTCGGCTTGTCTTCGCGCGGTAATATCGCGGTAAATCACCACCTGGCCAATGCAATCGCCGCCGCTGAGCTGGGGCCGGACATAGCGTTCAAACACGCGTCCGTCCTTGAGCATAAAAGTATCCATGGCCTCCGCTTCCATGCGGGCCTGGCGGAGTTCGACTTGTTTGCGAAATTCTTCGGGGTGGCAGATCTGTTGCGCGGCCCATCCGGTCAATTCCGCATAGTCGCCCCGCCGTTGCATTTCGGCGGACGCCCCCCACATCGCCGCCAATTTACAATTGCTGGAAACCATTTTGCCGGCGCGGTCCCAGACGGCGATTCCATCGGGGGTGGAGTCCAAGGTGGCATTGAGGAGCGAAAGCGAATGACGCAACGCGTCATTGGCCCCGGCCAGCTCACGGGTGCGCTTATCCACCTCGGTTTTTAGAAAATCCTTTTCGGCCTGCAGCTTGCGCTGGCGAAATTCGATGTGGCGCCGCAGCCACAGATAGATGCCGAACAAGGCGAGCAAGACGGCGAGTCCGCTGGCAAGGATGAATCCAGTCGTCTGATAAAATGGGGCGGGCCAGGCGAGGCTGATGCTGGCGCCGTTGGTGTTCCAGATGCCGTCCGCGTTGGCGGCCTGAACCTGGAAGAGGTATTGGCCAGGCTTCAAATTGCCATAAACCGCGGAGCGGCGGTCACCGGCGTCGATCCAGGAGCGGTCAAGGCCTTGCAGTTGGTAACGGATTTTGATCTTTAGGGGGGCGATGAAACTAAGGGCGGAGAAGCGGAGCTCGACATGGTCGCTCGCATCGTTGGCGATCAGGCTGGTCCGGTTGGTGGCTGGCTGGTCGTTCCAAAGGACATCAGTGATCAAGACGGAGGGGGGAACGGTGTTGGTGAAAAAATTGGCGGGATTAATCATGGCGACCCCCTGAGGGGTCGGAAACCAGATCCGGCCGTCCCGGGTTCTGCAGCCCGAGTTTTCCTGGTCGTTGCGATCGATGGTCTTGATGGATTCGAGCCCGTTAAACGTTTCGCAGCTGATCCGGCCGGTTTTGCCATCCGCGAAATCGTTCAAGTTTTGGCGCGACACGCGCAAGATGCCACGGCCGCAGGAGATCCAAAACGACCCGTAGTCGTCCGGAACGATGGCGTAAATCCGGTCATCCTCGAGGCCGTCACTGTGGGTGATAAATCTGACCTGGCCGTTTTTGATCCGGGCGAGGCCGCTGGTGAGACCGGCCCAAACACTGCCATCAATGTCCTCCAAAATGGATTGAACTCTTTTTCCCGCAAAACCTTCGGAGGCTGACCACTGTTGGTATTTTCCATCCTTGACCGAAAAAATGCCATTGTTGCTGGCCACCCAGATGGCGCCATGCCGGGCGACGCAGAGATTGTTAATCCAATAGAAAGGTGGATGGCTGCCATCCTTAAACTGGTAGGGGATGATTTGACCGTTTTTGATCCGCAGCAGCGAATCGCCCACGCCGACCACCACGCTTTCATCATCTTCGGCAAAGGAGGTGGGCCAACTGTCATTGGCAATACGGGCGGACAGGCGGCCACCGGAGGCGATGCAAATATTCTTGGCGGCGTCAACCCAGTAAACGTATCCGCGGCGGTCTTCAAAAATCAATTTGACATAGGGATTGGGCAATAATTTTTCGTCAGCATATTTGGGGGTCGTAGCGCCGTCGTAAAAGCAGAATCCGTCCGCGGTGCTGAACCAAAGGCCGCCGTTTTTGGCAGCCGCCACCGAGTGGGCGGATCCCGAGGCAAACCCCTCGTGGGCGGAATAGATTGGGAATTTGACATCGGTGAGCTGGCTCAATCCATCCTGTGTTCCCACCCAAATGCTGCCTTCCTGGTCCTCAAGAAGAGACACAACGGAATCACTGACCAGGCCGTCACTTTTTCTCAGCCCGGTGTAGGCGCCATTTTGGAAACGGCTCAGTCCATTTGCGGTGCTGCCAATCCAGACGTCCCCATGGCGATCGATGAGGAGCGCTTTTACCTCGGAATTGAAAGCGGGTATGGGGACCGTTCGGCCGTTGGAATCGTAGCATTGCAAACCACGCTGGGTTCCCACCCAGACGTGGTTTTTGTGATCGATGACGAGAGCCGAGACAAAGTCATGGGCGAGGGATTTGTCCGGCGCGGCCACACATTTTCCCCCGGCGACATAAAACAACCCCTGGGAAACCGTGCCGAACCAGATTTTGCCGGACGAATCTTGACGGATACAGGTGACATAGACCGTATTCGTCGGGTCAAAGAAAGCGTGCGCGGGCTTCCCGGGGGGACGCTGTTCCAAACCGGTTGAGGAGAACCAGATGGCGCCATCTTGGGATTGGAAGATGGTATTCACGTCTGAATCCGGCAATTCTTCCAGGCCAGGGACCGGAGTGAAATGCTGTCCGTCAAAGATTCTAAAACCGGCAAATTTGATGGCGACCAGCAGATTGCCGTCCGGGGTGGAGGACAGACTTTGGATGTCTGCCGCGCGGTCCTGGGGAAGATCAATGGGGACAACCTTGAAATTCAGGCCATCGAACTGGACCAGTCCATTTTGAGTTCCCAGCCACAAATAGCCGTCCTGGGACTGCGCGATGGTGGGAATATTATTAGCGGGCAAACCGCTCTGGCGGTCCCAGTTCCGACAATTATATTGAAAGATTGATTTAGTTGGATCCAGCGCCGTTGCTTGATTTGAGCACGCGAACTGAAACAACACGGCCAAGACAATCCCCACCCACCCGGCGGAACGCCGGGGGCGATAGGGTAGGCAACAGTTCATTTAATAAGTAAAACTCGTTCTTTTGGACGAGTTTATCGGTTCCGATGGCAGTACTGGCACTTTGCCAGTGACCCGTTCTGAAAAACACCAGAATGCACCCGGAACGCACATTCACAACGTTTACATCGGCGAATTTGGCAAATAGTTGAAGAATATTTACTATGGGATTGTCACGAAATAACTGTTACAACCGGGCTTGGCCTTTTGGCGCCGGGCTTCTTAGATCGTTCGTGGCACCGTCGCAAGGCAAAACGCCTGGCGACAGCGCGGCGTTGGCTTCGATGGGGCGGGGGCGTGCCTCTTCCGTGGCAGGGTTCCCGCTAATAATGGTGGAACATTGTTGCCAACACGAGCAGCTCGGGATGTGCGGCCGACAGTTTGGGAAGGACTACGCGAATGCGCGACCGGTAGGCCTTGAGCTGTTCCGCCAGCGGACTCAGGTTTTCGGGCCGGTCCCAGTGCAACTTATTCAAATCCAAGACCAAACGGTTCTTGCTGCGCGAGAGGGAGTCGCGAAGACGGCCGCCCAGGCTTTCGGCATCGGAGCGGGAGAGAACCCCCTCCAACTTCATCCAAACCTGTTTTTTGGCCGCCTGCCATTCCACCTGCACGGAAAAATTCGAGAGGGCGTGTTTCTTTTGAAATTCCTGCCACATGGCGAACGTTTTTCCGTTTCCTTCGGGCATGCGGTAAAGATTCCTTTGCAATTTGGGATGCTGGAAGAGGTCCAGTTTCAACGTGACGGCGGTCCAGATGGCCGCGCCCACTGCCATGACGGATTTAAGGCGCTGTGCCATGCCAGGATTGCCCAATTGCACGTGAATATTTCGTTCCAGTTCGCCGATCCATTGGCGGATCTTCGCATTCGGACCAAATAACCTACCGACCAGGAATACCGGATACGCCACGCGCAATTCCTGCGCAAAATATTCAGCTTTCTGCCGCAAAATTGGATTTGGCGAATTCCGGAGAGTCAGGTAGCCGAGGAACCGGGTTTCGAGCACGCGGAAGATGCTTGGTCCGAGCCGTTGAAAATCCTGCTCAAAACACCAGGTCTGGATATCCTCGATTTGCTTGGGCGACAGCGTGGGGTGCTTCATCATCGTGGTGAAGCCATCGGCGCGCCGGTAAAACAAATCCTTGTCCGTCGTGTAAATGTCGTGCAACAGGTTTTCCTTGATGACCCGTTCATGGAAAGGCGTGCCGGGGACGGGCCCGTAAATCAAATACTGTCCGAGCGCCGGCTTGAGCTTGATCAGCCCTTCGAGTTCTTGCGCGACAATTTCCGGCGTCTGGTAATCAAAGCCCACAATCATCGAGGTCAAGACCGTAATGCCGTGCTGGCGGAATTCCGTGAGAATCTCCGCGATGTCCCGGCCTTGCTGCTTGGCGAAATTTGAGCGGGTGCCTTCATAACCAATCCAAAAGCCGTCGATCCCCATTTCCAGAATTTCTTCGACAGTGTACTGGCTGATCGCCTTCACGCTGGAGAAAGCGAAGATGGAAGGCTTTTTTCCGCCTTGCAAGACACAATCGCGGAATTCCATCGCCCGTTTTTTGTTCAACAGAAAATCCTCATCGATAATGAGAAACACCAGATTCGGATCGAGATTAAAGTATCGTTCCACGACGTTATAGATGTCGCGGCCGGTTGGCAGCAGTTTGATATGTTTACGGGAGAAGAAATGGGAAGTGCAACAAAAGTCGCAGCCATTGGGGCAGCCGAGGCCGGCGAAGATTTTACCGGTACCGGAGACCTTCCAGCCGAAGACCTTGAGCCAGCTCACGATCAACGGGTGCTTATACGGCATGGGGATTTCGGGCTCGTCCAGTAGTTTGCGCATGAAGGCGACGCCTTCTTCCCGGCAGATGTAATCGCCGAACGGCTTGAGGACATCGTCCTTTAGAATTGTGCCATAACCGCCGAGCACGATTTTGGAGTTGGGCGCATGCTCGCGTATGAGCGCGACGATCTCCTTCATCTTGTGCATCAAGGCCATGATGAAAGAAATGCCGACGAAATCGTAACCCTTCTTCAGTTCCTTGATGAGCTCGTTTTTGGAAGGGTATTGCAGGACCACCGTGGGGGCGTCGAGATTTTCGGCAATGTAATCGAGGCCGAATTGAACGTTGACGGTGCGGGGACTGAAAATTCCCTGGGCGCGCGTGACTTGACGATACAGCAATTCGTAGCCGACGGACGGGGCATCCCCATATTGCGGACCCATCGGACGGCAGGCACTGGTTAAGAGGACTTTTTTGCTCATGGATTATTATAAATGACGAACGGAACAAGATGAAAACGCTGCCCGGCGGCTCAAAATGAGGCGAGATCGGACGGTTGCAACTCGATTCTATAAGTTGGCTCCCGCAGCGATAAAAGTCAAAGTAATGTTTGACGAGTTATTAATCAGATATTGTTATATGGTTGGCAAATTTTGTTGGGTCTAAATCCGGGTTGCTGAGGCGCGGGCGATGGGAGGCGTCACCACTCGCGCCCGCCACGCGAGAGGGCCGGTCAAACAGGGAATGCATTTACGTTTGTCCTCATTTTGGGCAGATGCGTCACGCAATGGGATTCGCACTTCTTATTCATATCTCACAAGTGCTTGTGCCGTAGCCGTTAATAGTCGGCACTAAAAATGCAGCGCGTCAGCACGAATTGAAAGACGGGGCTGTGATTAAAATGTACACTAGACTAAAAAAGTTCCTGGTCCTTGCCAGCGGATGGATCTTGTTTTTGGTCGCGGCGCCAGCACAAAACCGGCCGTTTCCACAGCATGTCGCTTATGCCGCCGGGACGACGAAACCGAACAATGCGACACAGGCAGCGATGGATGGCACGGTGACGAATTTCTGGGGCGCATGGGCGCAGCGCTACTTAAGGGCGACCGGCACGGGTGGTCAGTATTACGTTTATTATAATCTCGAAGGGGAGGGCGATGCGGGAGCCGCCACGGTTTCCGAGGCGCACGGTTATGGGATGGTGCTGGCCGCTTACATGGCCGGGGCTGATCCCAAAGCCAAGACCTACTTCGACGGCCTGTACGCCTATTATAAGGCGCATCCCAGCGACAATAATCCGCTGCTGATGGCGTGGGAGCAGGACACGAGTTTCAATGACATGGGGGGCGCGGATTCGGCCACGGACGGCGACATGGACATCGCTTACAGTCTCCTGCTGGCTGACAAACAATGGGGCAGCGCCGGCGCGATCAACTATTTTCAAGCCGCCACGAACATGATCAATGCGCTGATGCAAAGCGACGTGAACCAGGCGCAATGGACACTCAGACTCGGCGATTGGGCCACCAGCGGCACAGCGAAGGGTTTCGCGTATGCCACATCCACGCGGCCGTCCGATTTCATGATCGATCATATGCGGAGTTATTTTGAAGCGACCGGGGACGCGCGGTGGACCAATGTCATAGACAAGACCTACGCCGTCATAAACGCCATTTTCACAAACAATAGTCCGGCGACCGGCTTGATCCCCGATTTCATCGTGCTTAACGGCGCGGCGTATCAGCCGGCGCCGGCAAATTTTCTAGAGAGTTCCACCGATGGCGAGTATGGTTATAACTCCTGCCGCACGCCTTGGCGGTTTGCGACGGACTACCTATTACGGGGAATCAGCGGAAGCCTGGCGGAAGAGCGAAAAATGAACGGCTGGGTCCAGGGGAGTTCCGGCGGCAATGCGAACAATGTTTATCCCGGTTACAACTTGAGCGGAGCGGCTTTGGACAAATCGTATACGGATTCCGCGTTCACCAGTCCATTTGGAGTCAATGCGATGATCGATCGTACCAATCAGACGTGGGTCAATAATATTTGGTCATGGGACGTGAGCGGGGGTATCAATGCCAATGATGGCTACTTCGGCAACAGCATCAAGATGCATTGCATCCTGGTCATGTCGGGCAACTGGTGGGCGCCGGCTTACAGCGCTTTGATGGATTCGGATGGTGACGGGATTCCGGATGCGTGGATGCTGCAGTATTTTGGGCATCCGACCGGCCAGGCGGCGGATAAATCGCTCGCGTCGGACGACGCCGACGGCGATGGGATGAGCAATGTGGCCGAATATCTGGCGGGGACGAATCCCACCAATGCGGCGTCATTCCTTCATTTCACGTCGATCGCGCCGGCGGGCAAGGGCATGCGGGCCACCTGGACTACGGCCCCCGGGAAAAGCTATGTGTTGCAGGCGTCTCCGGCGCTCGGAGGCGCGAATCACTTTTCTGATATTGGCCCATTAATCTTCGAGGGTGGCGCGGTTGAATCCCTGACAAACTATGTGGATACGAACATCGAAACGGCGGTGAAGGGGCGTTTTTACCGGGTTCGTCTGGGGCCATGATTGACGTTTCGTAATGGCGTTGCCAACCCGAGACAGACCCCGCTTATGTTCCCATTTTTGATTAGCCTTTATGGAGAAGGATCTGGGCCAACAACCGCGAATTTTATCGCAAGATTGGTTTTGGTCCCGGAAAATGTTATTGCAACAATGATCGGCAAAACCACTCAGGTGCCCGAAGGCCCGCAATTTATGCCGATGGCGGATCGAGGCGTGAACTTGTTTCCGTCATCCGGTGAAGGAATCGAGACAGACCGGTTCTGGCGAGAGATTCTCAAAATCATCGCGCCATAAACTTGGGCTACAATCGTACGAAGAGCGAACTGCGTAAATGAGAATAAGCCAATGAAAGAAACCAAGCAGCAAGAACCCAACGGTGAAGTCCGGGTCCGGGACGGCTCGGAAACTTTGTATCACGCCACGATCGAACAATTGCCGGCGGGATTTTTCCGCAAGGACGCCGCGGGCCGGTATATTTTAGTCAACCCCTGCTTTTGCCGCCTGCGCGGGCAAAGCGGCGGCGAGCTGCTGGGCAGGACGGCAGCGGAAGTGGTCAGTGGCAGGCCCGCGGGGGCGGGGTCCGGCCGGGAGCAGCAGAATATCGAATATCTCACGCTGGGAGCGGATCATCACGAGGAGATTATGCGTTCCGGGCGGACGATCGAGCTGGAGGAGTGTTATGTGACGGAAGATGGAGGGGGCCAGTTTTTTCATGTGATCAAGACTCCGGTAATTGATGGGGACGGGAAGGTAATCGGGAGCCAAGGTATTCTAATTGATGTCACGGATTACCGCCGGACGCAAACCGAGCTTAAGCGGGAGCGCGATTTGTTGCGCGCGCTGATGGGGCATTCGGACGATCGCATTTATTTCAAGGATCGCGAGTCACGTTTTTTACGTTGCAGCGCGGATGTGGCGCGGTTTTTTTCCGTGGCCAGCCCGGATGATTTGATCGGCCGAAGCGACGCGGAGTTTTATGACGCCTCGCACGCGCAGGCGACCCGGGCGGACGAAGAGAGAATCCTCCAGACGGGGGAGCCGGTGGTCGGGCAGATGGAAAAGCAAAAATGGCCGGACGGGCATGTGACCTGGGCGTTGACGAGCAAGTGGCCTTTGTTGAATGCGCAGGGCGAGACGATAGGCACTTTTGGGATCTCGAAGGACATCACGGCGATGAAGCAGGGCGAAGCCAAGATGGAACAGATGCACAAGCAATTGTTGGATGCTTCGCTCCGCGCGGGCATGGCGGAAATCGCCACGAGCGTGCTGCACAATGTCGGCAACGTATTGAACAGCGTGAATGTGTCGAGCTCGCTCATTGCCGACACCGTGCGAAATTCCAAGGTGACCAACATCGCGAAGGCGGTGGCGCTGATGCAGGCCCATGAGGCCGATCTGGGAAATTTTCTCACGAACGATCCGAAGGGGAAACAATTGACCGGATATCTGGCGAATCTGGCGAAGCATCTGGCAGGGGAACAGGAAGACATTTTGCGCGAGTCAACCTCGCTGGTGGGCAATGTGGTTCACATCAAGGAAATCGTCGCGATGCAGCAGAACTATGCGAAGTCATCGGGCGTGGTGGAATGGGTGAATCTGCCGGAACTGGTGGAGGATGCCATCCGGATGAACAGCGGCGCGTTGATCCGGCATAACGTGGAATTGAAGCGCGAGTTTGAAGCCGTGCCCCCCATTTCCGTGGAAAAGCACAAGGTGTTGCAAATTTTGATCAACGTGCTGCGCAACGCGAAGTACGCGTGCGATGATTCGGAACGGAATGAAAAGAAGATCACCGTGCGGATTTCCGGCCGCGACGGCCGGGTCAGCATTTCAGTGGCGGATAATGGGATCGGCATTCCGCCGGAGAATCTGACCCGAATATTCAATCACGGCTTTACCACCCGCAAGGAAGGGCACGGTTTTGGGGTTCACAGTGGCGCCAATGCGGCGCGGGAAATGGGCGGATCACTGTCGGCGGTCAGCGAAGGCACCGGCCACGGTGCCACGTTCACGCTGGAATTGCCGGTCCAAAGGCAAACAACCTCATAATTCGGGGAGAATTCCAGCAGCTCAAACTGTTTGCGGTTGAACACTGCGCCAGATGCGGGCGGGCAGCAGGACGATGAGGATAAAAGCGAGCTGGCTGAGGACAAATAACGACAGCCATTTGAAGGCGGCATCGGTAAAACCGTAACTGTGCAAGCCGATGCCGAGCATGTTCACGCCGAACCAGGACCAACTGGTGACAATATTGCCGCCGATGGCGCAGCCAATGAGGCCGCGTTCGCGGATGATCCCGCCCCAGCGCAAATGGAGGATGAGCGCGTTCCACAGGACGATGATCAAGGCGCCGTTTTCCTTGGGATCCCAGCCCCAAAAGCGGCCCCAGGATTGATCCGCCCAAATGCCACCGAGGACGGTGCCGACGAAACTGAACAGCGTGGCGAAACAAACGATGCCATAAACCATGCGCGCGAGGGATTTGCCCGTGGCGGCATCGAGGGTTTTGGTGAAGGCGCCGCGGATGATATAGATCATGGCGAGGAAGCCGGCGACATAGGTGCTGGCGTAACCGAGGGTGACGACGACGACGTGGGTGGCGAGCCAGAAATTCGTATCCAAAACCGCGCGCATCATTTCCATGGTATCGCCTTCCAGGGCCAGGTTGTGGGCAATGATGAGGGTGATGAAGCCCATGCCGGACGAGACGGCGGCGCCGATGCCGTTTTTGTAGATTTGTTCCAGCACCAAACCGAGAATGCCGGCGCCCCAACCGATAAAGATGGCCGAGGAATAGAGATTGGTGACGGGCGGGCGGCCTTCCAGCACCATTCGGAAAATCAAACCGGCGGTATGGATCAAAAGGGCAAAGGAAATCAGCCAGACCGAGGATCGACGCAAGGTTTCCGACAAGTTAAACCAGGAGAGGATGGCGAGGAGGCCGGCCAGCACGTAAATGACCATGGCATGATAAAACGGCTGCATCTGGTTGAAAAAGACCTCGGCGCGGGTTTTGGTCAGCGCGGAAGAAACGGTGGGAGAGAGCGAAGCGCGGAGATCTTTTAGCGCGCTATTAAAGTCCCCGGGTTTGTCCCCGGCGAAGGCGGCGGCCATGGCGGCATAATCGTGGATGGCGCGGTCAACGGGTTTGCCGCGCGCGGCGTCCAACAGGGCGGCGCCCGTCCGACGCCATTCGGTGGAACCATTAGGCGGCAGCACCAGGGGCGGCTGGAGGTTGGCCATGAATTCAAAACGTTGGAGGAACGAGGTGAAAGCATCGAAGGTTTGCTGGTCAAATTTGCGGTGGGATTGTTGGGCGGTCACGGCGACGACGCCGGCCGGTATGAGTCTTTCGTAATCGGCCAGTTCGCGGGGCCAGTCCTGGGCGTCGGCCGGTTGGACGGCGTTTTTTAAGGCGGCGTAAATCGCCAGCCGGTCATGCATCTTGGCCACGGCGTTTTCATAGGCGGTGCGGGCGGAGGGCTCGATTTTTTGGACGCGGAGGTTTTCGGTGTCGAGCGCATCAAAGGCAGGGGTGATTTGATTCCACGAATAATGCTTTCCGTCCGAATTTTTGGCCACGTTCCGTTCAGGCAATTTCATCAACGAAATCAGGTCCGGGTTATCGACGCGAAAGACGGGCCATTCATCCGCGACGGGGGCGTTCATCATGACATTGGCGAGCCACTCGGTGGCGGGCAGGATGACGGGATGTTCGTTCCAAGCCTTCCAGGGCTCGAGGTTGATGGTTTGTTTTTCCCGCAATTGCAGGAGGGAATTCCGGGCCAGCGAATCCATGGGCACGACGCGGCCGTTGGCGGTTACCGGGAGCTGGGCAAATTCGTTCAGGGCAAAATCCTGGTCCTTGGGTGGGCGCATATCGCCCACAAACCAGAGCGCCATGATCAGCGTCAGAACCAAGGGAAACCAGCGTTGAAAAATTATTTTCATCGGGCCTTTCGTTTGGAAATAAATCGGATGAGATGAGTGAGAAATTGAACCAGCAGGCCGGCGCCCACCATGCCGCAGCCAATGTACGGAGTCAACCAGCTCGGATTTCGCACGACGGAAAGCACGGAAGAGGGGGCGCGGCCGGACTGCATGGCTTCACCGGCATCCATCTGGTATTGATAGAAGGTCAGTCCCTCGTAACGGAGCGGGTGATTCATGGAAATTTCCACCTCGCGTTTTTCGCCCGTTTGGGAGTTGTCCAATTGCACCCGGCTGCGAAAATCCTTAGGGATGTCGGTTCCCTGATACACGGTGTGGGTGGCTTTCAACAATTTAAGGGAGAAGGGGTGATAGATCCGCGCCGGCCGCATGACAAAAGTGTATTTTTGATGGTTCATCTCGATGGATTGCGGGACCACCAACTGGCCGGCGATGGTGCGCGCCATCTCCGGGCCGACCTGCTGGGCGTAACTGTTCAACACGGCTTCGGCGAGGGAGCTGTCACCGGTCCACACGGAAACGACCCAGTCGCCGAGCGAACCGTGGGGGCCGATCAATTCGATCACCGCCGTGGGAATATTTTTTTCATTCGTGGTCTTAGCTTCGGGCATCTGGCGGAAATCGAAGGAAAGGGCCACGCCATTTTTGGCCAAGGGCGGCGCGTTTTGGGCCATGGGAGCGCGAAACGAGGGATCGGAATTCTTCCAATATTGTTTCACCCGGATGGTGAAGGGGAGGCTGTCAATTTTGAGCTCGTCGCCGGGTTTGAGCAACCGTTGGGGAATGGCGGTCACCTGGCCGTTGTTCACGAAAATTAATTCGTCGTCGACGGCACTTTCGGAATAAGCCTTGGTTTCGCCCGCGTTGAGGTGCATCTGCATTTCGCGCGCGAGGAGATCCGTGGCCAACTGGCCGACCAGGAGGAGGATGACGCCCGCGTGGGCGAGTTGAATGCCGATTTTATTCGTGGACAGTTTGAACCGGTAAATATGCGATGCCACGAGATTCACGAGCAACAGCGTGCCGATGAGATAACCGCCGGGTAAAATGAGCGGGATATGGCGGCCAAACAGGTGCGCGCCGACAATGAACCATTGCCGGAAATAATGCGCTTGCGCGGCGTAAAGTCCGTCGTCCACTTGGGCCAGGGTCCCGATGAAGACGAGGACAATGGCGAAGGCAAGCAGGACGCAGGTGAGCTTCAGCGACGTAAAGAAACCGACGATTTTCTTAATGAGCATCGGGATATTTGGCGGATTGAATGAAATGGATGAACGCATCCTTTTGCTGGGTGACGACCTCATTGTCGCCCATCAGCTTATAGAACCAGGTCTGGCCGCCGACGGGCAAAACGACGCCGACCAGACGCGCGGGTTTGCCCGTTTTTGCGTCGGTGCCGATGAAGTCCACGACGGAGGCCTGGCTGCCGCTGGCGTCAAAATGGGAGGTGGCGGCGGACAAATCGGCGGGTTCGAAGGGGCTTAACCCCAATTGGCGGCGCCAGCGATTAGCGTTGGCGGGCAGTCCGCCGCCATCGCCAGCGAGGGCGCTTACGTTAACATCGGCCTTGGCGTCACCGGTGCCGGCGATGGCGAATTTGGCGAGCAAAAATTGGCTAAGCGGCGCGGTTTGCCAGCCCGCAGGCACGGTCCAGAGAGGTTTATCGGGGCTGTCGGCGGTGGCGGCGGGAGCCATGGCCGCGATATCGGGATGGGACGGCGGGAGTGGGGACATATCCGTTCCGGCAGGAGCCGGAGCGACGCCATAGGAGACGGATTTCAGGAATTGGATGAAAACGGGCTTTTGCATTTCCACGAAGGATTCTTCGCCGACCATTTTGAAGAACCAACTGGTTGAACCGCGCGTGCTCATGGCGACCAAGGTGCGGGCGCGGGATTTTCCCTCGATGATGGGCGCGTCGCTGGGGATATCAAACAGGGTGCCGGTGCCATCACCGACGGCAACGGACGTTCCGACTTTGGCTGCGTCGTCCGCCGTGGTGGGGGGCAGTTGCATTTGCTCGCGCCACATATTGACGAGGGCCAATTGCTCGCCCATGGTGGGCATGGGGACAATGCCGACATCGGCCGGGCGGCCGGCGGGATTGGCGACGGTAAAGCTGGCCACGCGCATGTCGTTGGGGGCACCGAGCGTCCAGCCATCAGGCAAGGTATAATTTACCTGGGGCGCGGTGCTGGCGGCGGAAGTGACGGTTTTGGTGCCGTCCGGCGTCTGCATGGGTGCGACGGCCGGGGCGGGGGCGGGAGGAGTGGATGATTCCTCTTTGTCAACGTGATAGACTTTTACGTTGTCGTTGTTGCAACCCGACGAGAAAACCGCCAGAGCGGCAACGAATATGGCTATTAAAGATGTTTTCATCACTTTGTACCTTCTTTTTAGACTAAAACGGACCAATTAGCACAACTTTCTTTGGGCTAGATACATCCTTTTTTGCGATTTAGTTAACAAAATTGGGTTATATGGCTCGATTTTGGGGAAAACCCGTACCGTTCCGGTTTGATTTTCGGATGTATCGTTGGAGCCATCGACGGCTACGGACCGCCGTTGTGGCAGTCGGTGCAGGCGCCATCGTAATCACCGCCGGGGTGGTTAAACTTCTGGCCGGCGGGCGCCAGTTGATCCAGTTCGGCGCCGGCACCTTGGGCGAGAATGGTATGGCAGGCATTGCAATCATTGGCTTTGATCGTGAGTTTTTTGTCCTCAGTTTTATGCATGCCATCATGACAACGGAAACAGCCCGGCCATATCATATGGCCAACATTGTCGGGATACGAACTCCAATTTGCCTTCATTTCGGGGAAAAAATTGTCGCCGTAGATTCCCTGGACGGCGGCGATGGTGTCCTGAATGTGGGGATTATCCGGATAGCGCGCGAGGAGGGCGGTGGCGATGCCGTTGCTGCCTTCTTCGCTGGTTTTATAATTCCGGGTGAGGACGAACATGGCGTTGGTTTTGATCCAGGGCATATCGGGATCGATTTTTTTCAGGGCCATCTGCTGGTTGACGGCGCGTTCAGGGGAAAGGTAGCGGTGCGAGGGCCGGTTATGGCAATCCATGCAGTCCATCTTGCGAATTCCCATTTGGGAAACGTCGTTGGTAAAATTTTTGGTTTTGAAGACGGTGACTTTGCCTTGGGCATCGGTGACGCGGACCCAGGGAATCTTTTGGCGGGCATTGTCGGTGGCGACATATTCGACGGTGTTGCCGGGGAGATTATGCCAATGGATGCCGCCCACGGGGCCGCGGGTGGGATCGCTGCCGCCGATTTTCAACAGGAGGCGGATGGAATAGGGTGAATTGGAGGCATCGCTTTGGAAATAGGTAAAAGTGCGGTCGAGATTGCCGACAAATTGTTGGGGCCAGTGGCATTCTTCGCAGGTATCGCGGGACGGGCGGAGGTTTTTTATCGGGGTGCCAATGGGGGTCGGATATTTGTGAAACAAGACCGCATACAATTGGTAGGAGCCGGAGATCTTGGATTTCACGAACCAGGAGACGCCGTTGCCGACGTGGCATTCCACGCAGGCGACGCGGGCATGGGGTCCGTGGTCGTGGGTGACTTTTTCGGGCTTCATCACAGTATGGCAAACTTCGCCGCAGAACGTGGGGGACTCGCTAAAATTAAAGGCGTGGTAGGAACCGATGGCGGTGAGCAGGAGAAAAATAACGCTGCCGGAAATGAAAGTGATCAGCACGCGGCGGTCGTGGGGATTGCCGAGATCGATGCGCAAATCGGCGGGCCCGGTCCCTTTGGAGCGGCGGCGGCGTTCCAGCCAGGCGCCGGCGAAAAAGAGAAAGAGGCCCGTGATCAAAAAGCCCGGGACACCGAGATAGGTCAGGAGGCTGACATAAGGATTGGAGAACTTGGACATCGCATCCAGCACGAAAAGCAATAGAAAGGCGAACAGGGAGCTGCCGGCGACGACGAGGCCGATGAAACTGATCCAGTTGCGAAATAGCGTGGTATGAGCGGGCGTTTGGTTTTCTGAGTTCATGGGATGCTTAAAAAAGTGGGGGCAGCCGCTAACCGGATGTTACCGGCGGCCCCATCATAAAAGGGGGCTGGAAGAAATCCAGCCTTGGCTTGAAACTGCTTATTTTTTCAGGCTGTGCACGTACGCCACCAACGCCTTGATATCATCATCGGAGAGTTGATCGAAGGGCTTCATGAGGGTCTTGCCGTCATCGTTTTTCAAACCTTCCTTGAGAGCCTTGAAAGCAGCGTCGTCCTTGAGGTCCGCCTGCACTTTGGCATCGGTGAAATCCTTGACGCCGAGTTTGGCGCCCATCTTGGTGTCGCCCTTGCCATCGGCGCCGTGGCACTTGGCGCACAAGGTATCCCAATTATCTTTCACCGCATCCGCTCTGACGGTCAAAGCGGCCGCGAGGCCAAACATTGCCGCAAATAGAATCGTTTTCTTCATTTGTGAATCTTCCGTTGAGTTGGTTAATGGCGCCGAGCGCCTGGTTCGCAATGAATCTCCTCAATCCCGGGGCCTTCGACCAACCTTAAATTGTCCATTGATGTACATCCGTTGACAAACACGGATGGACACGTCTCCTATTTAATGAATTCAGGAGCAACGAAGGGTGAGAGTTATATTCCCCGAACCAGTTAATTCGTGCAACCGTTCGCAGCGGGCGCCAGGTCCGCATGAGGAAAATGATCAGTATGATGGTTGGTGGGATGGCCGAAAAGCCTTGTAATCATTGACCAATAGCTATTTCACGGCTGCTTTTACTTCGTCGGGAGCGATGGTGACAGAGGAGTACCAACCCGGAAAATCCCGAAAAGATTACCCGCGGGAAATGTGACGGAACAATTATGGACTAGCTTTACACAAAGTACGGTGAGCACGTCGGAAGCCGACAATTTAAGGTTCAGTCAAGAAACGTTAGAACCGACTGCCCGTTGTTGGCGTCAACTGCAAAAAGAGTTTGGTTCAATGATAACTATGAAAATATTTGTCGCAGGTCTGAGCTACAAGACGACTCCGGTGGAAGTGCGCGAGAAATTTGCGGTGCATCCGTCCCGCCTGCAATGCTACGGCTGCCGGTTGAAACTGCGGGGCAATCTTTCCGAGGTGGTGTTGGTATCCACCTGCAACCGCGTGGAAATTTACGGGGTGTCGCCGTGGATTCATGGCACCGTTCACCGCTTGTTTCAGGAACTTTCCCACACCGATTACGATTTCACACCGCACCTTTATGTGAAAGAAGGGGAGGCGGCGGTGAAACATTTGTTTGCGGTGGCGAGCGGCCTGGACTCGATGATTTTGGGCGAGACGCAAATCACCGGACAAATCAAGAACGCTTATCTGGTGGCGAAAGAATCGCGCCTGACCGGGCCGATCACGAACCGGCTGTTTCAGACCGCGCTGCAAATTGGCAAAGAGATTCGCACGCATACGAGCATTGGCCGCGGGGCCACTTCCGTGGGCAGCGTGGCGGTGGAACTGGCGGAGAAAATTTTCGACCGCGATTTGTCGGCCAAGACGGTGATGATTCTCGGCGCAGGCAAAATGGGCGAGGCCTGCGTGCGGCATCTGGCGAAGAGCGGCGCGCGGTCGGTGCTGGTCGCGAACCGCAGTTTGGAACGGGCGGAAGCGTTGGCGGCGGAATTTGGCGGACGGGCGCTGTCGTTTGAGGGGCGTATGAACGCGCTGGTAGAAGCGGACATTGTGGTGAGTTCCACGGGCAGCACGACGACCGTTCTGCACAAGGACGAGATTGCGGCGATTTTGCCGCAACGAAAAAACCGGCCGCTGGTTTTGATTGATATTGCGGTGCCGCGCGACATTGCCGCGGACGTGAACGAACTGGACAACGTCTACCTTTACAACATTGATCACCTGGAATCGATCGTCAGCGAGAATTCCAAATTGCGGGAGCAGGAAGTGGTGAAATGCCAGGAAATCATTTCGCACCGGACCGAGGCCTTGATGGCGCGATTTAACCATCGACCCACCCAGAACCGACCCGCCGCCGTCCGGGAAACCGAGCCGGTGCTGGCGGGTTGCGAAGCGTAGAGAAAACAAGACTAACGGATAATTTGAGCAGCAGAAGTTAAACAATATAAAGTTCCAAACCATGAAAAAACATAATCCCTACGGGAAAATAATGGCCGGCCTGGCGACGGCGGCCTTGACGGTGTTCGGGAGCGCCGTGAGTGTTCAGGCGGCGGCGCCAGCCCTGACCGGATACCTCACCTTGCGCCCCTTGACGCATACGGAAATCACCACCTATGGAATCACTGGCTCCAACGCCCAGTTTTCCGCGGGCATTAATACGGTCGGACTGGGGGAGCCAGCCTATCTCGAATTGTTGATCAACAATGCGATTGACCCCGCGACCATTACCAATGTGACATGGACACTGTTGAATTCACCGACCCCGAGCGCGTCGATCCAGGCGAGTTTTCTGGGAACGAATATTCCCGTGTATAATCCCGCCGACAAGGTGATCTATCAAGTTGGCGCCCGAGCCTTGCTGCGTCCCACCGCTGTGGGGCCGTACACCGTGGGCGTGACCATTCAAACTTCGGGAAGCGGCTCGACGAATCTGATCATCAATGTGACCGGGGCAACCTATCTGGGCGACCAGACTTGCGCCGGCTGCCATGATGGAAACTTTCCGAATGTGGCTAATGTCTATTCGACCTTCACCAATACCCCGCACGCGTCTTTCTTTGCGCTGGCGATTGACGGTTTGGAGAGCAGCCATTACAACGCGAGCTGCATCAACTGCCATACGGTGGGTTATGACACGAATTCATTTGCCGTCAACGGCGGATTTGACGATTACGCAACCTTGCTCAACTGGCATTTTCCCGCCGTGTTGACGAATGGCAATTGGGCGGCCATGCCGTCGCAGCTGCAAGGCCTGGGGAACATTCAATGCGAAAACTGCCATGGTCCCGGCAGCCAGCACGTTTACTCGCAGGGAGTTACCGGCAACACCAATGCGATCTCGGTGAACTATATGGCGGGCGATTGCTCGCAATGCCATGACGAAGTTCCCACGCATTATTACAGCGCGGAATGGAACAATTCGAAACACGCGAATATGACCCGCGTTCCTTCCGGGAGCGCAAGTCGGATCGCTTGTGTCCGCTGCCATACCGCCCCGGGCTTTATCAATTACGTGGCTAACCTTGGTTCCACCACGCCTTACTCCACGAATTATAGTTTCGAAGCGGTTACCTGCCAGGCTTGCCATGATCCGCATGACGCCTCGAACCCGCATGAATTGCGCACGAGCACAGTCGTTCCGCTCGCGGACGGCACGGTGGTTACGAATGCGGGTGCCGGCGGCTTCTGCTTCAACTGCCATACCAGCCGCAACGGCTCGGTTACCAACAGTGTGATCAGCTATGCCCAAGGATTGCAGACTTGGAACGGTGGTTCCAGCTTCGGTCCGCACGACAGCCCGCAAGCCGACATGCTCGAAGGCGTGAACGGTTACACTTACGGACAGGTTCTGCCGGTGTCGCCCCACGCGAACGTGGTTACCAACACGTGCGTCGGCTGCCATATGCAAACGATTGCCTCCAGTAATCCCGCCTTCACGCTGGCCGGCGGTCATACGACAAAAATGAGTTACACGAACAGCCTGGGCGTGCTCACCCCGGTGACCGCTGTCTGCGCGCAATGCCATGGTAACATCAACACCTTTAACTTCCCGGTCGCCGATTATGATGGCGACGGCGTGGTCGAAGGCGTCCAGACGGAAGTTCAACACCTGTTGAACAAATTGACCACTTTGTTGCCGAACTCGAGCGGAGTGTTGGACGGCACGGTCAAGACCAGCCTCTCGGTGAAAACCAACTGGCCCGCGCAGTATTTGCAAGCCGCCTACAACTGGCAGTTTGTCAGTAACGACGGTAGTTTGGGTGTTCACAATCTCGCTTATACGGTGGCCTTGCTGAAGGCTTCGATTGCGAATCTGACGGGCGTGTCCTCGACCGGTGGTTTGCCGGATGCCTGGGTGCTCCAATATTTTGGCTCACTCACGAATGCAGCGGCCGCTCCGAATGCGGTTAACAACACGGCCGGCATCCCGAACTGGATGATGTATGCGCTGGGCTTGAGCCCCAACGCCGGCTTCACGGTCGCCAACTCCGGCGTGGTGCTGTTCAATGGCAACGATGTGCTCAATGGGGACACAAATAACATTGCGATCTATACGGCGGCCGAAGTAGCTTTTGATACGCAAGTTGGTACCACCTATCAAATTCAGGGCATTTCGGCCCTGACCGGCAGCTGGCAGACGATCTCGACGAATATTCCCGGCACGGGGAACACGGTCAGTTACCTGACACCGACGCGTAATAACACTCAGATGTTCTTCCGCGTGGTTCACAATCCGTAATCGGGCTGAATCAAATCATCGACCCCTTCCTGCGACAGCGGGAAGGGGTTTTTGGTTGTGCGCCCAGCAGGTGAAAGTCCGATGCATACCCGGAAAGGGGAAGTGCCAGCTGAATAGCAAGGGTGTCCATCGCGAGATGGCCATCCTCCGTTGACGAAGCCAGCACAATCGAAGACTTGCATTGCCATCTTTCTTTTACGATGTTGTGCGTCAATCCACTTATGAATTCACCAAAAATATTTTTGCTGGCCGCTCTGGCTGGTTGGTTTGCGTTCGTTCCGTTTGGTTCGCCGGCGTCGCCAGCGAGCCTCACGGAAGATTTCGATGCGGACTGGCTTTTCAGCAAGGGTGATTTCGCGTCGGCGATGATGCCGTTCTTCGATGATCGCAGCTGGCGCAAGTTGAATGTGCCGCACGATTGGAGCATTGAAGGGCCGTTCAGCGCGGAATATGGCAGCGGCAATGGCTTTGTGCCCGGCGGCGTTGGCTGGTATCGAAAACATTTCCGGCTCGACGCGGCGCAAAAGAACAAACTGGTGGCGATTGAATTTGACGGTGTGTATGACGACTCGGAAGTCTGGATCAACGGCCAGCTTGCCGGCGGGCGGCCTTATGGATTTTCGAGCTTTCAATTTGACCTGGCGCCGTTCGTCAAATTTGGTTCCGATGACAATGTCATTGCGGTGCGCGTGGATCATTCGCGCTTTGCCGATTCTCGTTTTTACACCGGGTCGGGCATTTATCGGAACGTGAGGCTGTCGACCACGGACCCATTGCGGATCGCGCATTGGGGAACTTCGTTGACCACGCCGGAAATAAACGACCATTCCGCGCTCGTGTGCGTCGAGACGACGATTGAAAATAATTCCTCCGAGAACCGAAAGTTTTCACTGCAATCAGATATCGCCGGTCCGGACGGGATCATTGTGGGAAGCCTCATTACGGCGAAATCCGGGGCGGCCAATTCAGTTCAAACGCTGGTGCAGAAAATAAAAGTGTTGCGACCGGAATTGTGGTCGCCGGGTTCGCCGACGATTTACACCCTGAAAAGCCGGGTCACCTCCGGCGAGGCGGTTACGGACGAAACGGAAACGCCGTTCGGAATCCGCACCGCAACCTTTGACGCGAACAAGGGCTTTGTTCTCAACGGTATTTCGACGAAGCTCAAGGGCGTTTGCATTCATCACGACGCCGGTTCGCTCGGTGCGGCCGTGCCCGGGAAGGTTCTTGAGCGACGTTTGCGTTTGCTGAAGGAAATCGGCGTTAACGCCATTCGCACCAGCCACAATCCGCCGGACCCGGAGCTTTTGAACCTGTGCGACCGGCTCGGTTTGCTGGTGATGGACGAGGCGTTTGATGAATTCACGCCGTCCAAAAACAAATGGGTCGCCGGCTGGAATGCCGGGGTGCCGAGCCATTTCGGCTACGGCGAAATGTTCGCGCAATGGTCGGTCAGGGACCTTAGCGACATGATTCGCCGGGACCGCAATCATCCCAGCATCATTCTCTGGAGTATCGGCAACGAAGTGGATTATGCCAATGATCCCTTTTCCGATCCGGTGCTGGGAAAAGATTATCGGCCCGAAAATCCGCCGGCCAAGGATTTGTTGAAATGCGCAGCGCCGCTGGTCGCCGCGGTAAAATCCCTGGACCGAACCCGGCCCGTCACGGCGGCGCTGGCAAACATTGAAATGTCGGATGCCGTCCGGCTGCCAGAGTTGCTCGACGCCGTCGGCTACAATTATCAGGAATCCCGTTACGCCGACGACCATGAGAAGTTTCCGAACCGGATCATCTATGGCAGTGAAAACAGCCACCTGTACGCCGCGTGGCTCTCGGTTCAAACGAACAATTTCATTTCCGGCCAGTTTCTTTGGACGGGTATTGATTATCTGGGCGAGGCGAACGCGTGGCCGGAACGCGCGAGCGACTGGGGATTGCTCGACCTGTGCGGTTTCAAAAAGCCCGGCGGCTGGTTCCGGCAAAGCCTCTGGAGCGACAAACCGATGGTTTATCTTTGTGTTTCCACCGGCGACGATCGACGCCTCGGTTTTAGGGGCGAAGAAAGTTGGAACTGGCCGTCAAATTCAACCGCGACGGTGCTTTGTTTCGCCAACTGCCCCGAGGTTACTCTGATGCTGAACGACAAAATCATCGGCACCAAGAACCTTTCGGCAGCCGTCAACGGCGTGTTGCGCTGGCAGGTGCCTTTCGAGCCGGGAACGCTCAAAGCCGTGGGCCGCACGAACGGGCAGGACGTTTGCGATTACGCTTTGAAAACGGCCGGAACGGCGAGTCGGATTGAGTTGCTGCCCGAAGCGACGCAATTGCGAGCCGATGGCAAAGATGTGAGCCACGTGGAATTCAGGATCGTGGATGAAAACGGCGTTCGCGTCCCGGATGCGGGTATGGAAGTTAAATTTGAATTGACCGGGCCGGCCAAAATCATTGGCCTTGGCAACGGCGATTTGAGCAACAGCGAAAATTGCCAGGGGGACACGCATCGTGCGTTTCAAGGGCGCGGTCTCGCGATTCTTCAAAGCAGCGGAACTTTTGGCAGCATCCGATTGCAGGCGAGTGCGCCGGGTCTCGAACCGGCCAGCGTGACATTACAAAGCCAGTAGGGCATTGTCGGCAAGCAGTGTAATCCGCGGAGCTTGATCCGGTGCGGGTATAGGGGGGTGAATTTATGGGGCGGCGTTGGTGGTGCCGGATTTCATTTGCTGAAACACGGCGAGGCGGGTTTGAAGATCAGCCGCGAGCTGTTTCATTTTGTCGCCCGGTAACAGTTGGACCTCCAATAAATGTTTTTGGGCGGCGGCAACGGCAGCGGGCGAACCTCCGCTTTGGGCGGTGGCAAGCTGCTGCTGGGCAGCGTTGATCTGCGAGTCCACTTCCGCGCCGATCCGGGCGCAATCGGCCATGAATTGCGCGTGGAAGATTTGATTGGCGTCAGCCACTGAGACGGTCGTGGGATCAGGGATCAGCCGTTGGATGGAACTGAGGATTTCCGCACTGGGCTTGGCGATTTGAGGCGCCACCGCAGCGGGCGCGGGGACGGAGGTGATTTGGTTGATGGCCCGAACGAGATCAAATTGCACGGCTGGTTCCCATTCGGGTTGGAGGCGGGCCAAGGATTCCTTGCGATCACCGCTGCTGATGGCCACTCCGAGAAAACAAGCATCGCCCTTATCCAGATTGAATGGCTGAATACCGTCCGCGGTAGCGGCGGCTGAGTTGGTTTCCGCAGGGAAGTTTATGGTAGCGATTTGGATTTTGCCGCCGCTGGCATCCTGGACCTGATCGAGCAAGGCGGCCGTCCGGGCGGAGAAAGATTGTAAATCTTCACCGGCGCTATTGGCGGGAAGCAGGGAATAGAACCGGATTACGACCGGCCGGCCCAGATGCGCCAGGGCATTCCGGGTCGAGGGAGATAGCTGATCATTCGGGTTGGGAGCGGCGTTGTGGAAATGGAACCACGCGCCGGTCAGGATCGCGCCCAAAATAAAGGAAGCAGCAGTCAGCGGTAGAGAATGCCCGGGTTTTGGCGGTATTCCCTGTGAATTAGCTGGCAAAGTTGAATTCATCAAATTGTTTTATATGCGGTCGCAAATTCCGACACCAGATAAATATTTTTAACCTGGTCGGAAAAATTGGAACTGGCTGAGGGCGATATTCAATCGCACGCAGACATAATCCGTCGCGATGCCTTATGTCCCTCATATTGACAAGTTTAGTCTCAGATGAGACAAAAACCGGTTAGACCGGTATTTTTACCAGAGTAAACTTCTCTTATCGACTGAATGGCGCCGATTAGCATCGGATTGCGGTTCAGGGAGATAACGGTCCGGCGGATGATTACCAGCCGGTTTATTTTGAAATCCTGGTTTGCATGAGATTTTTATTCGTCACGAAGGTTATTTTGGCCCTGGCGCTGGCTGGCGTCGGTGCTGCCATGGGGACTTTGACGGCGCAAACGGCCTCGCATCAAATCATTACGCAGCCCGGAGGGGTGCCGGGATTACCAGTGATGACTGGCGTGCATGCGACGACGAACGGGGTCGAATTCACGTGGGATGGACCGCCGGGCTACTATCAGGTGTTTCAAAAGAGCAATGGTTTGGCTGCTCGCTGGCTGCCGTTGGGGGGAGCCACTAATCTGGCCCGCACTGCTGCCATCACGAAAGTCTACAGCAATGCTTTTTTCCGGGTGGCCGGACCTTCACCCCAGTATGCCGGTTCAAAAGTCTGCATTACCTGCCACGCCAACGTTTGCCGATTTGAAACGAATACGCCGCACGCGATGGCTTATAGCGATCCGAAATTTCAAGCAGCGGGGGGGCCGGACAACGCCTCATGTTTACCGTGTCATACCGTCGGGTATGGATTGCCCACGGGATTCACCACGATGGCGGCCACGCCCCAGCTCGCCGGTGTGCAATGTGAAGATTGTCACGGTCCGGCGGGCCGGCATGCGGCTGCGGAGGATGATCCGACGGTGCGTCCGCGCGCCGATATCGCGGCCACAATTTGCGGCGGTTGCCACTCGGCCAGCCACACGAGTTTTACCAATGCTCCGACGTACGAGGAATGGTCGGCGAGCGGCCACGCCGTGGTCGTGCCGGATGCATTGCAGGTCATGGCTTCGGCTACTAATAATATTACAAGCTGCGGGGTTTGTCATTCGGGGACAGCCCGGCTGGCATTGATAAATGGGCAAAATCCGGCCGTGACGCTGACGAATGATTTCGACGTTGCCATCACCTGCGCGGTCTGCCACGACCCGCACGCGACGAATGCCAATCCGGTGCAACTGCGCAATCCGGTGGCCTCGACCAATGATTTTCATTTCCTGAGTTCGGACGTGGCGACGGTCAGCGCCTTCACGAACAAATACGCGGCAAGCAGCAATATCA
>Ga0302319_10003982_pt1 | contig 30541 bp, 28 predicted proteins | sample Bog_T0_2_FD_203319 | JGI IMG/M metagenome (GOLD analysis project Ga0302319, IMG submission 203319) | Peat permafrost microbial communities from Stordalen Mire near Abisko, Sweden - Bog_T0_2 | ecosystem: Environmental > Terrestrial > Soil > Wetlands > Peat | place: Sweden: Abisko, Stordalen Mire... | reverse complement strand
GCCAAAAGCCTCTTCGCCTTTACCGATGGCCAACGGCTCATGCGATGGAAAAGACCTTCTCGAACTGCGGTGGGACGTCCTCTCCATGATCGATGCAGTCGGCGGCAACCCGCAGAGCCAACGCTCGAACGGCCGCAACTGCCGCCTCGCGGGTCGGTCCGTAGGCCATCACCCCAGGCATGGATTCGACATCGGCCCACCAACGACCGTCATCCTCTTGTCCCAGGACGATGGGAATCGATTCTGGCGAGGGTGTTTCCATCGGTCGCGCGCTCCCCTAGCGATATTATAGTCTCCGGCGTGCCGCTCAGTCAGCAAACGCCGCTTGGCTGCATTGTCCCTGTCCCATAGTTGGGCCATGTTAACAGTTGGAGCCGTCGATAAGGCTTACTTTGCCAGGCGGCTGGCATGGATTCGATATCAGCCCACCAACGGTCGTCGTGCTCGGGGGAGTTGTCAAACCGGGGAAAACCGTTAGCGTTGACTGTTGCCTCAGCCGGCCTGTTGCAATTCAGGACGCTCGCTGGCGAGTTCCGCGTACATTGCGTCCGGCGCCAGATCGATCTCTCCCGGCCACGCCACCGCGCCGCAATCAATGAAAACCTGCCCGAAGAACTGCACGTCACGCAGGGGCGCCAGTACACCGGTCAGTTCTTCTTGCCGCAAACGTACACGCCCTGCCAGCCCGTCTTTGAATCGGACAAGGCAGTAGTCAGGCTCCGGCTTCACTTCAACTATGTCCCAATACATTAACGATACCCCCCGCTCACTGCAGCGGCTCAACCTTTCTCGGTGGCGTGTTCTCGCGGCAGAGCCGCCAATCTTCCAATAGTTCTTCTCTATGTATCATCGCCCATTCCTGGACCAGGTTCAAAGCCCGGCGCGGCAGTTGACCCTGTAGGACAGTGAGGGCGCCGATGTCGATGGTGGCTTCAAACTCACCGTATCGGGCGTGAAAGTGTGGCGGGGCGTGGTTATTGAAGAACATTCGGATCAAGATTCCGTAGAACGTACTGATCGTCGGCATTCCGTGAGGCCGATTTTGCCATCCGACGCTGATGAATCCCCCCAAAGTCGGCACAGCGACCGCGGCCGGTCACGCGATCGCCGCGCACCGATCTCTACGCCGCGCTGTCAGACCTTACCACGGACACGTTCACGCTATGGCCCGAAGCGGCAGGCATGCGGTTCAAAAGGTCGCTTGATACTAGAGACCTGGTACCCGACGCCAGTTCGCGTAGGGCCGAAGCCCAAGGCGGATCGGCCCGGTGAAGGCCATTCCGAAGGTGCAGAATCCGGATTCCCACAGATCGCGCCACGAGGCACTGACCGCAGTAGTGCCAGCAAGCCAGCGCCAACCCGATCCCACCTCCCACGCCGATGAATCGCTGGCCCGGAGTGCGCACTCCACGCCAGAATGGATCCTCGGCTCGGCCCCAGCCGGATCAGGCAATCGTCTGGTAAACTCGTGGTGGGAAATGAGACTGGACCTCCAGTACGTGTTGGAGACACTCCGCGCCCACGAAAGCGATCTGCGGCGGCTAGGAGTGTCGCACGCCGCAGTGTTCGGTTCGGTGGCACGGGGCGAAGCCGGCGCGGAAAGCGACATCGACGTGCTGGTAGATCTGGACGAGAGCCGGCCCATGGGTATTTTCGAGTATGCCAGGGTCAAGCTCTTTATCGACCAACTGTTCGACGGTGCGAGTGACGTGGTGAATCGGCGGACACTGAAGCCGTTGCTCCGCGCCAACATTCTACACGACACGATTCATGCCTTTTAAGAATCCGGCTCAGCGGCTGTCCGACATTATTGAGGGGCTGTCCTTGGCGCAGGTCTATGGGGCGATTGCCTATTATTTGGATCGCCAAGCCGAAGTCGACGCCTATCTGGCTCAACGCAAGGAGCAGTGGGCCGAGTTGGAGCGCCAGGGAACGCCGCCCGGCGCCGACTTGCAGGCCCCTCTGGAGCACGCCCGCGGCAGCCTCTCGCTTCCGCGCCAATGAAGGTCCTTTTGTTACTCGTATCTCAGGGCGTCGATGGGATTAATGCGGCTGGCTTTCACGGCGGGGTAGATGCCGAAGACTACTCCGACAAAGACCGAGACCCCGAAAGCGATGACCACGGAGGCGGAGGTGACGATGGTCTTCCACTCGGCGGTGCGGGCGATCAGCCAGGCCAGGAAGAAGCCGAAGGTGATGCCCATTAGTCCGCCACCTACGGAGATCAGGACACTTTCAGTGAGGAACTGGCGCACGATGTCGAAACGGCGGGCGCCAATGGAACGGCGGATGCCGATTTCGCGGGTGCGCTCCATCACGGTGGCGAGCACGATGTTCATGATGCCGATGCCGCCGACTAAGAGAGAAATGGCGGCGATGGCTACCATCACGTAAGTGAAGATGGTCTGAGTGCGCTGCTGCTGGGCCAGAAGAGCGGCGGGAATGGTAACGGAGAAATCCTGGACGTTGTGGTGGGTGGAATTGAGGACCGCGGTAACCACCTTGGCGACTTCAATGCTATCGGCATCCTGTCGAAGACGAATCTCGATGCCGTCAAGATCGTCCTTCATGGAAGCGCTGGTATCCCAGAAACGGTACTCGAAGGTATTCAGGGGGATGTAGACAATGTTATTCACGTCCTGCATGGCACCGCCGGAATTGGTGGAACCGGCCATGAGCTGTTCGTTGAGGACACCGACGACTTGCAGCCAGGTATCGTTCACTTTGACGGACTTGCCGACGGCGGGGTCGTAGCCGAGCAGGCTGACTTTGGCGCCTTCGCCGAGGACACAGACGTTGGCGCTGGCGTCGTCGTCGCCCTGGGTGAAGAATGCGCCTTCGGCCAGGCGGAGACTGTGGATGGCGCTGTAGGAGGGGTTTACGCCGTAAAGCTCGGGGAGGTCGTGCGAGGGCTTGGGGAGGACGCGCGCGGGGTGCATGGTGCGGCGGCCCGAAAGCAGTTCGAGGGAATCGATATTGGCGCGCAGAATGCGGGCATCGCGCTGGGAGAGGCCGGGGGAAGAGCGGCGGCGCTGCTGGAATTCTTCGCGGCTGCTGGTGGGCCGGGTATCGACGAGAACGTTGCGGACTCCCAGTTGTTCGATGAAACGGAGCGATTCCTCCCTGGCGCCGGCGCCGATGGAGAGCATGCCGATGACCGAGCCCACGCCGAAAACAATGCCCAGGGCGGTGAGCAGGGTGCGGGTTTTCTGGGCGCGCAGGTTGGCCAGCGCCTGGGTGATGTCGCTGAAGGAGAAGATCATTTCTGCAGGGCCTTCATGGCGCCGGTATCGGGGCCGGAAGCGGGCTTATTACGCTGCTCGGGGTTGGACATGGCGACCACATCGCCTTCGTTGAGACCTTTGATGACGGCCTGACTTTCGCTACGGTTCACGAGGGTCACATCGTGAGGCATGAAGCCTTGCGGAGTGCGCAGATAGGCGAAGCTCTTGCCGTCGCTCTCATAGAGGGCCTGGGAGGGGATCCAGATGACATTGTCCAGCACTTCGGCGGTGATAGTCAGGTTGGAGGTCATGCCGGGGCGCATTTCGGGGACTGGTGCGTCGAGCCCAATGCGGCAATCGAAGCGGCGGTCCCAGGGGGGGCCGGAAGTGCCGCCGAGCACCTTCACGTTTCCGGTGAAAGACTTGCCGGGAAGAGCGACGACGGAGACGGTGACCTTCTGGCCGACGGCGAGGTGGCCCCGGTCAAGCTCGCCCACACGGGCACTGACCTCCCAGTTCTTGAAATCGGGGATGCGCGCCACGGCTTGGCCGGAGTAGACCGTGTCGCCGATTTGCAGGGGCTGGAAAGTCATGCCGGTATACCAGATGTTGACGTTGGTATTGGGTTCGATACTGACATAGCCGTTAGTTTTGGCCTTGATGGTCATGCTCTCGATGATTTTCGCGGCCATTTCGGCCTGCACCTTGGCCTTGTTGAGGTTGGCTTCCTGAATGGCCACGGTGGCCACCGAGTTGGCGTTCTTGTTGGCCATGTTGTGTTGGGCCTGGCGGAGACGTCCGCGCGCCGCTTCCAGGGCGATATCGTTCTGGCGGGCCTTCATGGTGGCCGACACGGGGTTGCTGCGAATGGCCAGTTCGGCGAGGGTGACGTCGGATTGGGCGGAGAGGAGGGCGTAGCGATTCTCTTCGTCGGTGGCATCGCTGGTGGCTTTCGCCTGAATGACCTGCTGCTCGGCTTCGGCGAGATCGGCCTGGGCCTCGCGGAGATTGAATTCCTGCTGGGTGATATCGAACTGGGCGACGATATCGCCTTCCTTGACCAACTCGCCGGGTTCGCGCAGGTAGCTGATTCCGGTAGAGTCGACCCCGGTCATGGGCACTTCGATGGTCTCGGAGTTGCCGCCCTGCAACTGGCCGCGGGCCGACACGGCCACGACGACGGCGCCGCGCCGAACGCGGGTGGTAGGCAGCTCGGAGGTGGAAGGAGCGGCCATGGTCCGGACCAGGCGCAGGGCTCCCCATGTGAGGGCCGCTAGGATTCCCAGAGAGATGGCGATTCCCAGAATGCGGGTTCTCATTTCCTGGGCTCCTTCTTTTCCACGTCGACCAGGGCAACGGTTGCATTAGGGGGGATGCCGGAGACGGCTACCTCGTCGGGATTGCGGGCCTCTACCTTCACCTCGACGGCGCGGTAACGGTCGCCGTTGGCCAGGTAGACGATGGGCTTGCCGCCACGGGTGAACAGGGACTTGGTAGGGATGCTGATGGCGTGCGGAACGCGATTGACCACGATATCCATGCCGCCGTTCATACCGGGGCGCAGGCGCGGGTCGGGATGTTGAATGCTGGCCAAGGCCAGGAAACTGCGGACGGGGGGAAACTCGTTCAGACTGGTTTCGGCCAGCGGGGAGATTTGGCTGACATTGGCCTTGAACGACAGTTCCGGCAGGGCGTCGACGCGGACTACCACGTCTTGCGATGCGGAGATGCGTCCGCGTTCGGTCTCTTCGATGCGGCCGGCCAGTTCCAGGCTGTCGAGGTCGGGAATGTCCCCGAGATTCATGCCGGAATAGACGCTATCGCCGACTTTGTAGGGGACCGCGTCGGTGGAAGTGATGGCGTTCTGGTAGTTCAGGCTGAGACTGAGGAAACCACTCATGGGGGCTTTGACCTCCATCTGGGAGATGCGAGATTTCTGGAGTTCCACGTCGGCCTGGGCTTGGTCGCGAAGACGCGTGAGCGACGCCAGTTTGGACTGGTCGGCGGCGGCATGGAGGGCCACGGTGGCCTCTTCCACTTTCAGCTTTTGTTGGGATATACCGAGGTCGATTTTGGATTTTGCGCCCTCGATCTTGCTCTTGATACTTTGCAGGTCGGCCTCCAATTGGGCGTTCTGGACGGCGAAGCCGGCGTCGGCTAAGTCACTCTTGTCCTGCTCGACGGTGATCTGGCTCTGAGCCACCCACTGGTCCAAGGCGGCCTGCGCCTGGCGGTAGGCGGCTTCCCTTTTTGCCAGCTCCTGCTGGGACGAGCTGGAATCGAAGCGGATAACGGTGTCGCCCTGGTTGACGTTCTGGCCGGAAGGGGCGAGCCAGGCGATGCGCAGCGAGGGCACCTTGGGGGCGTAGATCTGGACGGAGCGGCGCGGCCGCAGTTCGCCACGACAGCGGACGATCACCAGGAATTCCCCCTGGCGGGCGCGGGCGACAGGGAATGTGGCGCTGGCCTGCACCTTGCGGAGATGGTTGACACCGGCGGCTGCGCCAACGATCACGACGAGTGCGAGAAGCAGAACGATCCAGAAACGTACCCGTTGTCCGCGCTTACTCATTTGGCGCCTCCCGCCGCAGACGTGGGCTCCATCAGGATCGCGGCTGAAAGATCGGGAAGCAGGCGGGGGTCGGTCTTATCGATGCGGAAGACGGCGACGAAGGTCTTAATGGGGGTGCCGAGGCCGGCGGCGGCCACGGGGCTGACGAATTCGACGTGGGCGGGAAAGACCAGGTCGGGATAGGCGTCGAGATAGACCTTGGCTTTGCCGCCGGGAACGACGGCGGCAATGTCGGGCTCACCGATATTGCAACGGACCAGCATCTCGGTGGGGTCGAAGATGCTCACCAGGGGCTGTCCGCGCCAGAGCTGGTCACCCTCCTGGGCATGTCCGAAGGAATTGCCGCCGCGGGAGAGGTTCTCCTGAGCGGTCATGCCGGCGAGGGGCGCCTTGACCTCCAACTTATCGATGTTGGCCTGGGCGCGTTCCATGGCCACTTTCTGACGGTCGCGTTGCAATTCCATATAGCGGAGGTTGGCGTCATCGGACTGGTCTTGGAGTGCGTTGGACTTTTTGAGGCTTTCCACGTGGAGGCGAGCAATGCGGGCCTTTTCTTCGTCCTGAAGCTTTTCGATTTCGCCGAGTACGGGGCCCTTGCCGAGATCGATCTCGGCCTTGGCCAAGTCGGCCTGGGCCTGTTGTAAGTCGGTGGCGCGCTTCTCGCGATCGGCGCGATTCTGGGCACGTTTCTGGTCGGCCTGGTGGCCGAGATCGTCGAATTTGGCTTGCGCGTCACGGGCAGCGTCCATTTGGGCGGTGGCATCGAAGCTGGCGATGGGGTCGCCGGCTTGGACCTGAGTCCCGCCGGCAATGATATGGGTAAGGGTCATGCGGCTGTAGTTGCCGGCAATCTGGGGCACGAGCACCTTGGAAGAGTGGACGGCCTGCACAATTCCAGTGACGCGGACTTCACGCTGGCGTTCGGGCGGCGGAAGCGAGGGAGAAGCGGCCTGAACCGGCGGAGCGGAACGGCCGCAGGAGCTGAGGAGCAGCAGTAAACTCGCGGTTGTGAGCAGACACAAGCATCGCCACATAGTGTACTGGCAGGTTAGACGCCACAAGGGGCGGAATGGTTGATAGAAAATTGGACGAAAGATTTGTGAATTGGCGGCACAGGCGTTGCAATCACCCGCTGACCGGGTATGGCCCGAACCAAGCAGGAAAGCGAAACCTCACTACAGAGACACAGAGAAGAACCTCAAAAACTGGCACAGCCGGAGCCGCACTACCTGGTGGCGGACGGGTCGAAGGCCTCGCGAATCGCGAAGTTGGCCGGCGGCAGGCTGGTCACGGTGAGGAATTCCGGGGGTGAAATCCTGTTCACAAATCAGTAAGAACTATATTTCATTTATTATCAGCTCTTTAGAAGCGCAGCGTCTCTGGCGTTTCGACGGGTGAATGCTACTCTCAGGGCAGACAGAAGGTTTGAGCGGCTCCGCAGAAATGCGGGGCCGTTTTCATTTTGAGGAGCACGATGACAAAAAAGGGTGGGTCAAATGAGAAGGCTCCCAAGACCTGCAGGGAATGTAAGCATTGGGAACGGGTGAGCGAGAAGGTCCGGGTTCACGAACTGCTGGAGCGGACGATTGGACGGTTCGAGACGAAGATTGCGAAAGCGGAGTACGAGCCAACGGTAGCGGAATACGTCAAACTGCTGCAACTCGGGCGGGAGATGGGGCAGGAAGACGATCCTAAGGAGATCATAGTTACATGGGTGGGCCCGAACGCGACGTTAGAATCCGCGAAATAATCTACGATCCGCTGGACTCGCAAAGGGCATTTCACGATAGCACGGCACGATACAAAGGGTATTCGGGACCGATTGGCAGCGGTAAGAGTCAGGCGCTCTGCCAGGAAACGATTCGCCTGACTTACTTAAATCCGGGGCGCACAGGACTGCTTGGCGCTCCGACTTATCCCATGTTGCGGGATGCGACCCAGGCCACGCTGTTCGAGATTCTGGGAGCCAACAAACTTCCGTACGAGTATAACAAGGCCGAAAACGCGCTGGTAATGAGCGACACAAAGTCGCGGATCCTGTTTCGGCCAGTGGACGATTTCGAGAGGCTGCGCGGCACGAACCTGGCGTGGTTCGGGCTGGACGAACTGACTTACACGCAGGAGGAGGCGTGGCTGCGGCTGGAAGGGCGGCTGCGAGATCCGAAGGCGCAGCGGCTTTGTGGTTTTGCCGCGTGGACGCCTAAAGGGTACGACTGGGTTTATCGCAAATTCGTCGCGAAGCCGTCGGAGACTTATCACACGATATATGCCAAACCCAGCGAGAACCGTCACCTGCTGGGACGAGATCCGGACTTCTACAAACGGCTGAGAGAAAGCTACGACGAAAAGTTTTACGCGCAGGAGGTACTGGGGTCGTATCTCAACCTGGACGGCAGCCGGGTGTACAGCTCGTTTGAACAGGGCGTTCATGTGACCGACCTGAGCGTCGACCCGCGCAGGCCGATCTTATGGGCTCTGGATTTCAACGTGGACCCGATGAGTTCGGTGATCGCACAGATCGCCAACGGGCGAATAGTGGTGCTGGATGAAATTGTGATCCGGCACGGCACGACGCGGCAGGCATGCGAGGCATTTCTGGAACGGTACCCGAAGCACGAACCGGGCGTCACGATATTCGGGGACGCATCGGGGAGCGCTCAACAGACGTCGGGGATGTCGGATTACGAAATGGTGAAGGAACATTTTGCGATCTACTCGTCGATGAAGGTGGATTACAAGGTACCGAAAGCGAACCCCAGTGTACGGGAGCGAATTAACCTGACCAACACGAAGCTTCGATCCGCAGGGGGCGATATCGGCCTCCTGGTGGACAAGAAATGCAAGGAACTGATCCAGGACTTCGAGCAGGTTTGTTTCAAGGGCGACACCGGACAGATCGACAAGGACCGTGATCGGCTGCGAACCCACGTATCGGATGCACTGGGGTACCTGATCTGGCAGGAATGCCGCAGGCTGCCGCCGATTGGGGAGCGGTCATTGAGAATGATATAGCCATGGAAACCATCAACCGGGAACATCCAGAATACATCGCGCGCAAGGCGATATGGAAGCAGTACAAAGATCTCTATGCAGGCGGCGAGCAGTTACGCACGAACGCCTCTCAATACCTAGTACGGCGGCACAAAGAACCGGGCGAGATCTACATGGAACGTCTCGGCCGGGTGTTTTACGAGAACTATATCGGATCGGTTATCGACTGGTACGCAGCGACGCTGATGCGGTGCGCACCGGCGCTACTGTTCGGAGGCAGCGACCCGGCGGCAAGAGATTTTTACAGCATCCTCTCCGACGACTGCGACTTCAAGGGGACCAGACTCAGCGAGTTCTTCCGGCAGCGGTTCGTCGAGGCTCTGGTTTGCGGAAGCAGCTACACGGTAGTGGACTTTCCCAGGGCCAACGGTGAAGCACGATCGCGCGCGGAGGAGGATGCGTGCGGGCGATCGCGGGCCTACCTGATGGATTACAGCGCCGACGAGGTTATCAACTGGAATCACGACCGGCTGGGCGGTTTGGAATGGGTGGTACTGCGGACATCCTGCCTGCAGCAGTCGAAAGTGACGGACGCGAAGTGGGAGAAGGAGACGCGGTGGGTTTATTACGACCGCGAGAACTACCAGATCTACCGGAAGACAGGGGACTCGAGCGCGATCGAGTTGATCGACGAAGGGCGGCACGGGCTGGCGTCACTTGGGCGGGTTCCGGTGTTCGAGATGAAGGTTTCGGACGGGTTGTGGCTGATGAGTAAGGCAGCATCGCTGCAACTGGAGCATTTCAATAAGTCGAATGCGCTCTCATGGGCATTGACGATGGGACTATTCGCTTCGCCGGTGGTGTACTCGGACCGGGAGTGGAAACAGGTAGTGGGCGAATCCTATTACATCCAACTGGGAAAGGACGACCGGTTCGGCTGGACGGAGCCGGAAGGGAAGGTCTACCAGATCGCCGCGGATAACCTGGTGAATCTGCGAGACGAGATTTACAGGGTTAGCTATCTGATGATCCAGGCGGGCGAGGCTGGCACGGGATCACACCAGTCGGCGGTAAGCAAGCAGTTGGATTTTGCTACCACGGAGGAGGTGTTGCGGGCATATGGCGACACCGTAAAGGAAGCAATGAAACAGACTCTGTGGGCGATCGCGGCGGCGCGGCAGGACGGAGTCACGATCGGCGTTTCGGGGATGGACGAATTCGACATAAACGATCTAGGCACCGAGTTGGACGATGCCCAGAAGTTGCTGAGCCTGGGGATCGAGTCGAAGACATTGAAGAAAGAAGTCTTCAAGAGGCTGGCGTTCAAGTATCTGAGCGACGCGGGACAGGACGTCAAGAACAAGGTAGCGGAGGAGATCGAAAGCGGCAATTAAGGTTCTCAAGGAGATTTATGGAAGGAATCGACATACAAGCGATCGTTCGGCAGGCGGTCCAGGAGTTCGCAAATACCGAAAAGGCGAAGAGCGAACCGGCCTACAAAGCGGAACTGGTGGAAGAACGGAGGCGCCGGGAGCAACTGGAACGCCGGATGAACGAACTGGTGGCTGAAAACCAACGCAGCCGCAAAACGGCGGAAGAGGCGGAGCGCAGTTCGGCGGTGAGGGCGGAATTGCAGCGGCTAGGTGTGGCCAAGATCGACCTGGCGTTCAAAGCGGTGCAAGACGGGATTGTGCGCACCGAGGATGGGCGACTGGTAGCTCGCGGCGACAGCGGCGACGTGACGGTGAAAGAATACCTCACGAGCTTCGTCAACGAAAACCCGGAATTTCTGCCGGCGCGGATTGCCGGGGGCACGGGGATGACGGCGACTCTGAAAGCCCCGGGCGTGGGTAGGGACACGGTGAGCATTGAACAGATCCGCCCGGGCATGAGCGCGGAGGAGATGCAACGGGTACGAGAGGAAATCGTGCGCGTAGCGTCGCAGACCCTTCGGGGACTGTAGGGAAGTACCGGCTAGACGAGCGGAAGCGAGTCGCAGTGGCCGGCAAGAAGAAAGGAAGAAGGAGAACAAATGGCAGCAATTACTTCAGCTAATGTCGCCAACGCGATTGTGAAGCTGGTGGCGGCAGACGCATTGCCGGTGCTGGTAGGGAACCTAGTGATGGGGAACCTGGTGAATCGCGATTATGAGCCAGCTCTGGCGCAAGCCGGCGACACGATCAACGTGCCGATTCCCCCAGTGATGCAGGCGAACAACATCCTCGAGGGTGGAACGGTACAGACGCAAAACCCGAATCTGGGGAACGCCCAGATCGTACTGAACACGCACGCAGAAGCGACCTTCCAGATTCCGGATGTAACCAAAGTGCTGGCGGTGCCGGACCTGTTAAAGATCTACATGCAGCCGGCGGTGGCTGCAATCGCACAGAAGGTGGAAAGCGACCTTCTCAACCTGTACGCCGGATTCACGGCCAACAGCCCGGTGGGCACGCCGGGGACAGCAATCACAGAAAGTGTGATTGACGCGGCGGAGACGGCGTTGTTCCTGTCGAAGGTTCCGCCGAGCGAGCAGAAGTTCATCGTGGTGGATGCGGCGACTTATTCGGCGTGGCGACAGATTCCGCGATTCAGCGAATTTCAGACCGCGGGCGATGCGGGATTGCACGCGCTGGTGGACGGGACCATTGGGAAGATCAAAGACTTCTTCGTGTTCCGTTCGCAGTTCGTTCCGTACACCGGGACCAGCCCCGTGACGACGCACAACCTGGCTTTCACGAAGGATGCGCTCGGACTGGTGATCCGGCGACTGCCGCAACCACTGCCCGGGACCGGAGCCATCGCGGAGTATGCCGAGCTTGGCAACTTCGGGATGCGGGTGGTGATGAGCTATCAGCCGGATACGCTGGCTCAGCAGTTCACGGTGGACATTCTATACGGCTGCGGCATCTTGCGGAATTCGGCGGGCGTACAGGTGAATACCTAGGAGTCCGTGGTGCAAGTCGTACCGCGACTAATTCGGGAACAGGCGAGATTCCTCAGTGCGCGCCTCCCTATTTTCAGGGGCTTCCGGTGGGGAAGTTTTCGTCGCCCGTCTCCGAATCAGCCGACCGGCAACTTCCGCCACGGGCCGCTAGAAGCTTTTGCGAAACAAATCCAGGAACGGGGCGAGGCACGCGCAGTGTCTCGCCCCAGGCGCCGGCGGAGGAGCCGGACGGGCAAACCGACGAGGAGGATCGAATGGACGTGAAGACGTATTACAAACGAATTCGGGACACAGAAGCAACGATTCCCACTCCGTTTGCGGTGGTGGTTAGCCAGCGAACGGATGACGGCGGGAAGAGTGGCGTGTTGGTAGAAGTGGCGCGGCGGTTGGCTGCCAAAATGGTCGTGGAAGGATCGGCGGAAGTGGCGACGGCGGAACAGACCGCGGCGTTCCAGCAGCAGCAGGCAGCAGCGATTAAGGCTGCTGAGGAAGCCGCGTCGGTGGCCAAGGTGGAAGTCACGATGGTGTCCTCGGACGACTTGAAGAAGTTGACGGAGGACGTGAAAAAGCTGAAGGGCGGATCCAAATCCGCGAAGGAGTAGGCGAACGATATGGCTCTGTTCACGGACGGTCCTGTTTCGGGTCTGGAAGACCTGACGGCGCAGGACACCCAGTTACCGAACGTGGCAAGCGTCGAGGGGATCGACGTGACGCAGAAGCTGGTTCTGGCGCAGGAAGAACTGGCGCTAGAAATCACGACGCTACTGAACGGCTCGAGGCGCGCCGAACAGGCATTCTGGCTGTCGGCGCAACCTCAGATCGCCAATGTGGTGGTGACGCCACCACTGAAACTCTGGCACACATTCCGGACTCTGCAGATGATGTACGCGGACGCATACTCGAGCCAGTTGAACGATCGTTACGCGGCGAAACGCGACCAGTTCCAGGAGAGGGCAAACTGGGCGTATGAGAAACTGTTGCTGCTGGGAATAGGGATCGCCTGGTCTCCAGTTCCACGAGCGAGAGAGCCGCAAGTAATCAATGCGCCGGGCAGTTTGGTCGACGGCACTTATTATGTGACGATGACGTGGACTAACAGCAAGGGTACGGAAGGCGCACCCTCGTCGGCGGCTGCGATCACGACGTCAGGAAGCACGATCCAAGTGCGACCTCCGACACCGCCGGTCTGCGCAACAGGCTGGAACGTTTACGCGGGAGCGGATCCCGGGGCCTTGTCGCGGCAGAACGGATCGCCGCTCGCGACGGGGCAAACGTGGCAGGCAAGTGCAATCGCGACCGGGGGAATTGCGCCAGGCTGGGGGCAGTCGCCCGATTACCTGATGGCCGTGCCGCGCATGATTTTGAGGGGCTAATGACGACCACTATTGGGAGTCTGATCACGAGCCAAGTAGTACAGCTTATCACTGCCACAAACGGCGTCAATTCCTACTTGGCCGAAACGACACAAGGCGGCGGGCAGCCTATCGCCCCCCTGAGCGCGGCGCAGGTGCGAGCGCAGAACGTCGCACCCGATATCGCCGATCAAAGTACGACCATGCAGTTTCCGGCGGTAAATGTGTATTGCGAAAAGATCGTCAACAGCCTGGTGGAGAAGTTCCGGAGGTTCTCCGGCACGGTGCAAACGACGGTGGAACTGCGACACTCGCAGGATCGCCTTGACGGACTTCAAGACGGGCTCGAGAATTACGCGGACGCGATCATGCAGGTGCTGAACGCAAACCGCGGAGACTGGGGCAACGGCATGTTCTATTGCGGCGAATACCAAGCGGTATTCGGAGCCGTGAAGCACGGCGGAAAGAACTTCATGCAGGTGGCGAAGATCACTTTCGAGATTGGAGTGAGTAGAAGCTAATATGGCCTCATATATTTCCTCGAACGCAAACCGGTTCTACACAGCGCTGGAAAGCGCTTATGGGCAGGTCGCCTCGATCACGGCGGCCAACCGGATTCCGGCAGTGAAGCTGACAATCCGGCAACAACTGGAAGTGACGGATCGGAAGGACAAGACGGGAAGCCGGACATTTACAGGACTGCCGGCCGGAGGCAGGCGGCAAACCAGTTTCGAATTGCGGACGTTTTTGACGAACTGGCAGCAGGGGGCCAGCAGCCCTAGTTACGGTCCACTGTTCCAGGCAGCGCTGGGAGCTGCGCCGGCGCATTTCGCCGGGGGGACGGCGGCGTCCACTACGGGGAACGGCAGACTGGCGTTTGCCGCGGCACACGGGCTCTCGGCGGGCCAGGCAGTGAGTAGCGGTGGAGAAATCCGATTCGTGGCGGCCATCGTAGACGCCGACACGGTCCAACTCAACGTACCGTTCACGGTGCCCCCGGCGGCGGGTGCGCCGGTTGGAGCGGCGCTAACTTACTCACCCGCGACAGAACTGCCGAGCGTGGGGATCTTCGATTACTGGAGCCCGGCTACGGCAGTGCAGCGATTGCTGTGCGGAGGGGCCGTGGATCAAATGGAGATCGACTTGAACGGCGACTTCCATGAATTCCGATTCAGTGGACAGGCGCAAGACGTGGTGGACAGCAGCAGCTTTAGCAGCAGCGCTGGAGGCGCGGCACAGCTTCAGAGCTTTCCAGCGGAGCCGGCGTTGAGCGGTTTCGACTATACGATTGTGCCCGGCAACCTGGGCCAAGCATGGCTGGGAACCTCGGCAACGCAGTTCTTCACTATTACGTCGGCTTCAGTGACGCTCAAGAACGGACTGGATACGCGATCGAAGGAATTCGGGTCGAGCGTTCCAATGGCGATTTCTCCGGGTGAGCGATCCGTGAGTGCGGCATTCGAATTCTACAGCAGGGATGACGCCAGCACGCAGTCGCTGTACCAGGCGGCGCGGCAGCAATCACCGATCAGCGTAATGTTCCAAATGGGCGAGTCGCAAGGACAGTTGGTGGGCGTTTACCTGCAAAGCGTGATCCCGGTGGTGCCGGAATTCGACGACAGTAAGAATCGGTTGCAGTGGAAATTCCGCTCGTCCAGGGCGCAGGGAACGGTGGACGACGAAATCGCGGTGGCGTTCGCCTGAAACGACCAGCATGGCAGTCAGCGAGGAGCGCGTTCCGATGATCTATGAGAGTGTGGCCGTAGTGGAGTCGCAGGTCACCAGCGGCGTGAAGTTTACGGTGGCAAAGATGTCCTTCGGAAGACGGGCGGAGCTGATGCGGCAAGTGCGGGAACTGGCGCGAAAGATGGAATTTCTGGAAGCAGGCCAGGACCCCGGACAGAAGATGGATGCCGCGCTGCTGCGGGTCGAACTCGACCGTCTTTACGTGAAGTGGGGTTTGCGGGCGATCTCGGGTCTGGAACTGGATGGGGCTGTGGCCACACCGGAGTCGTTGGCACAGACTGGGCCGGAGGAACTGTTTCGCGAGGCGGTCGTGGTAGTGCGCGCGCAGACCGGGTTGAGCGCGGCCGAACGAAAAAACTGATTGTCGCCTTCCACTTTCACTTCTCCAACCAGGCCGGTTGGAAGTGCGACATCTGCCGGAAGTCCGGCCTGGAACAAAAGCGGCGTTGCGGATGGCTACCGACGGACACCGTCACACCTGCACGTCTGGTCTGGGCGTGGAAGAATGTCTCCCTCGAACTGTGTCCAACGTCTTATATCACCGCAGAGAGCCAATCGCTGGTTGAGGAGTTCTTCGTGTGGCGGCACTTGGGCGCGTTTGGAGGCGAGGAGCTGAGCGCTCGCCAAGTAGAAGCGTTCGTGATTCTGGGAAAGGAACTCGCAGTTGAGACGAATGATGGCCGACATAATGCAAGACACGCTACTGGACCTGCCGGAAGCTGATCGACTGAAAGGCAATCGGATCAAATCCGGAACTTGGAGATTGAGTCTCAGTCCACGCTCGATCAACGACGTGGTAAACGGCCTCTGACATGGCGACCTTTCCTCGGCTTAAGACTGGCGCAATAGCGCAGTACCCCGCGACAAAATCGCTGCGGTTTCAGAACCAGACGGTGCGATTCCTGGACGGCAGCGAGCAACGGTATCGCGATGCGGCCGGCCCCTTGCATCAATGGGTAATCCAACTGAGCGAACTGGACGAGAGCGAGATGGCGGCGTTTGAACAGTTCTTCCAGGACAACCAGGGGCGCCTGGGAAGCTTTGCGTTCACGGACCCGTGGGATGGAAGCCTGTACTCCAATTGCAGCCTTGCCAGCGACGAGCTGGCGGTGAGTTCGCTGGCGGAAATGAGAAGAAAGACGTCTCTGACAGTGATTGAGAATCGGAGTTAGCAATGCTCGTGTATCCACAACTTGCGACGGGCGCGTTGAGCCAGTTTCCGGTTCAACGTCGCCACCTGATGCGAACCTTAGTCAACACGGCGGCGGACGGCACGGTAGTGAAACTGGCTGATTCGGGGGCGGAAACGGTGGAGTGGCAACTCAAGTACGCCGCACTCAGCGACGCGGAATTGGCGGCATTGCTGCAGTTCTTCTCGGCTGCCGAAGGCACGCTCAACAATTTCACATTCGTGGATCCCACGGCAAATCTGTTGGCGTGGACCAACGACCTCAGCAACGCGGTTTGGGACACAGGGCCACTCCTTTCCAGCGCCGGGGCAAACGCCGATCCAGCCGGTGGGAACAATGCGTGGCAGGTGGTGAACTCCGGCGCGGGCGCGCAGGACTTGTCGCAGACGGTGACAGCGCCTGGGGGGTACCTGTACTGTTTCAGCGTGTACGCAAAGTCGGCCAATCCCGCAACGTTGACGTTGTTGCTCGGCAGTAACCGCTACGCTCAGAATCTCGGCCCCGCCTGGCAAAGGTTTGTTTGTGCAGGGACGACGGATCCGACAGCGGCGTCGGTGACTTTCGGAGTCGAGTTGGGACCCGGCGCCGTCGTGGACTTGTACGGCTTGCAGGCGGAACCACAAGCCAGCCCCTCCCTCTACAAGGCGACCACCAGCGGCGGATGCTACGAGAACGCACGTCTGCGCGAAGACACGCTCTCCTTTACGACGACGGACGTGAATCGCCATTCGGCAACGGTGAATATTATTCATGCAAGCAATCTCTGATTTAAAAGAACAGTCCGTCACCGACACACCGCTGATCGTATTCGACTGTGTCCTGTCGAACGGGGTGGAGGAACACTGGTGCACACATCGTGTCACGGCTGGAGGGAAAGCGTATCTTGCGCGCGTGATCCAGCACAGCGCTTTCGACATTCAGACAGCCTCCGACCAAGGAATCGACGGCAGCCCGCAAATCTCGATCTTGCTGGCCAATGCGGACTCGCACTTCTCGGAACTCGAGCGGGCAGTCGGCTGGAAGGGCGCGCAGCTCACCGTGGGGGTCCTGTTTTACGATCTGCCGAACAACGCTGCTCTGACCGATACCACGGTAGTGTTTCAGGGAATCTGCAATCCGCCGGACCGGAGCGACGAATCCACATTTCGCCTTACGGCCATCAATCGCATGAGCCTGCAGAGGGTGTTCCTGCCGCAAGTGCGAATCGAGCGCCGGTGTCCCTGGCAGTTTCCATCTACGCCAGACCAGCAGACGGAAGCAGTGGACGGTGGCATCAACGGCAAGTACTCTCTGTATTACCGCTGCGGCTATTCGGCCGGAATCCCAGGCGGCACGGGCAATCTAAACGGGACGGAGCCATACACCTCGTGCGGGTACACCCGGACGGATTGCCAGGCGCGAGGAATGTTCAACCGCTTTGGGGGGTTGGAGTTTGTCCCCCCGGCAATCTCCGTTCGCGCCTACGGAAAGGGCTGGTCCACCTCGGCGGTCTCGGTGAACCAAGCACTTTACAACGACTATGTCCCGATGATTTACGGCACGGTTTGGCAGTCGCCGACCGTAACATTTGCGCGTAACGACGGCAACCTGACGCGGATGGAGGTACTCCTAGGAATTGGGCAAATCCAGGGCGTCTTGACGGTGCTGGTGAACGACGTAGAACTTCCGCTGGGTGTGAACGGCACCAACATGACAGGCACCGGCTGGTACAACGTTCTGACGTTAGGGACGCGAGATGGCTGCTTAGATCCCAACTTCACAAACGCAAGCGGAGCGCCGGCCGGCGACCCCTATGGCAGCATGGCGTATCTTTCGGTGGTGGTACCGAACCAGTTGAACAATGGGACCTCGCTTCCGAGCGTCGAAGTGTTAGTGCAGGGCTTGAACGTACCGGTCTATGGGGCGGACGGGACTTATATAGGCGACCAGTTCTCAAGCAACCCAGCATGGATTCTGCTGGACGTGTTGCGAAGGAGCGGATGGGCGGCATCGGAGATCGACATCACAAGCTTCGCAGCGGTGGCGGCATATTGCGATGAGGGCATCGCTGCGACCGATATGAACGGGAATCCAATCACCTTGCCACGGTTTCAATGTAATCTGCTTCTACAACACCGGCGAAGCGCGGGAGACGTGGTCCGCGGTATCCGCAACTGCGCACGCATGTACTTAACCTACGGACCCGGCGGGTTGTTGCAAGCCAAAGTCGAGAATACAATCGCACTAGAAAAGCCATCCCCGCAGGCATGGTCGAACAGCAGCGAGTCGCTCAATGGCGGATGGCCGAGTTATGAATTCGGCGACGGGAGCAATTGGTTCTCCGGAATCATGAGGAAACCCAATGGGGCGGCGAGTGTGGTCCTGACATCCCGCAGCATCGCCGATACGCCGAATTGTATGTCGGTGGAGTTTCAAGACGCGCTCAACGGCTACCAGCAAGACAGCTACGAAATGGTTGACCCGGACGATGTGGCCCTCACGGGGCAGACCACGTCCGCAACCTTGATGGCGTTAGGGCTTCCCCAGTACGACCAAGCGTCGCGGATTCTAAAGTTCAATCTCAATAAATCGATCCTCGGGAACACTTATATCGCATTCCAGACCAGCGTCAAAGCCTTCGGAGTCGCGCCCGGAGACTTGATCACCGTGACATATTTCAAGGAAGGCTTTTTGCGCCAACCCTTTCGAGTCCTGAAGATTTCGCCGGCAACCAACTATCGTACTTCGACGATCACGGCGCAGATCCACGACGATGCATGGTATGCAGACACGAATGGACAAGTAACCTCGCCATCCGGGCAGGCGATACAGGACAACTCAGGAGTCGGCCTGCCAAATCCCTTGTTGGGAAGCGTGGTCGACGGCAACGGAAATGTTCAGTTCGGCATAGTTGAGGCGGCCGCTCAAAACAGCGACGGTAGCGTGGAGACGAGCGTCATCGTGAGCTTCATTCCACCGCCAATGGTTGGGAGCGGTGGTCCGGGCATCCCACTTCTCAACCTGTCGCCGACAATCAGCTCCGGCGGATCGCTCCAGAGCAACCAGACACTGTACTACGCAGTTTCCGCGGAAAACAGCGGGGGACAGGAAAGCTCACTGTCGTTCCTGGTCAGAGCAACTATTGCCGCCGACGGTAGCACAGTGACGTTGAGCGGCCTGAGTTTTGCGACAGGGACCACCGCATTCAACGTGTATCGCGGAATTACACCTGCGCAGTTGTTGCGAGTAGCATCTAACCAGCCGATCGCAACCAGTTTCGCAGATACGGGATTGGTCAACGAATTAAATCCCCCACCAGATTCCAATTTCGACCACGCTAATTTCTACTGGCGTTCGGAGTTGCAGCCGGAGGTGGCCGTTACGACGCACTCACCTACGATGGCCGGAAATGCAACCTTGCAGATGGCGATTAACGGTTACCTCGGCATGACTCTGCGAATCACGCGCGGCACAGGCGCCGGGCAGGAACGTAGTATTACGGCCAATGATGCGACGACACTGACGGTTTCGACGTGGGATGTGGAACCGGGCGCGTCTAGTTTCTTCACAATAGCAGAGACTGGCTGGCACTTCGCCGCTGTTTCGCAGAGCAGCCCAGTACAGTTTGGAATTCCAAATCGGGCCGGCGAGGTGGTGCAAATCACGGGTCGGGCAGCAAACGTAAACAACTTCGAATGTCCACCGCAGATTTCGATTGTGACGCGATGGACCATCGGAGGATCAGGGGGAGCTGATACACAGGTGCCGCCGCAACCGTTCTTCGGTTTAGGGCCGGGAATCGGTGGTGGGACGGTGGTATTGAGCGGCGTTTCTTTTACCGATCTGACAAATACGAGTTCGATCTCGTCTGGTACACTTATTCTTTATTACTGGAATGAACTGAATGCCGCGCCGACCACCCTGCTGGCCGGCGATCTAGCGGCCAGCGATCTGACTTTGACTCTGAACGTAGCAGGCCAGGCTCAGGTGGGGAACAAATTACAAATCGATGGCGAGATTCTCGGTGTGTCGGCGATAACTAACAACGGCGCGCAGTACTGCATTGCTCGGGGTGTGGATGGCAGCACGGCGGCAACACATACGGCTGCGACCCCGGTCTGCCTCCTATCAAGCCAGACAACGATTGTGCCATTTCCGGCCGGCTTCTTCGGAAGTCCATACAGCGGGAGTTGGAGCTATCCGATATCGCTGCCGGACGTCCGGGTAGGCAGTGCGGAACTCTTTGTGACTAATTCGATGGGGAATAGTTCTACCACAGGCATCTGCCTGACTCACAATGACGAAAGCGGTTTGCGCACTCTTTCTGGCGGACAGTATTCGATTCAAGTAGATGGATTCCTCGCTGTCGAACAGTCCGTGGCTCCCGCAATCGTGGTGGAAGCGGCCCACTCGGTACGAGATGTATTCGCCATTTTGGGAAGTGCAGCGGATGCCCAGGTGCAAGTGCAGGTGAACGTTAACGGCGCTCTGTACTGTACCCTGACGTTCGCACCCGGAACAATCGCGTCGAACAGCATATTTGGCAGTACGCTGCGACCGCTCCAGGTGATGGACCAAGTGACTGTTGCGGTACTATCAGTAGGCCAGGTTTACCCCGGAGCGAACCTCACGGTGCTCATTCGACTGTAATGGGAGAGCAACTTAGCAAACTGCGGCCTGACCGGGACCTGCAATGTTACTTTCAGGAGCCGTCGGCAGTGGCGGCGTTGAGCCAGACCAGTTCAAGCGGCTTCTCGGTATCGGGCTGCTGGAGGGATCCGTTCGATTGGGTGGTTGTGGAATGGAATCGCGACAACGTATTCGAACATCCCGCCCTGCGCAACCTACCAGATGGGGACTTGAGTGGAGCCCAGCTCAGCTATCAGGAAGTCCGCACAAATTGCATCGCCATGGACTCAACGCTCTATCCCACCGTGGAATGGCCCTACCTGCGGATCTGGGCCGACAACGGAGGCGTGGAAACCCTGTATGACGTGCCGCTCAACGATTCGGCGTTAGGATACGCCTCGCCAATCGAAGGAACCTTCACCGCCGCTACCGTAACCTTCCAACTGGGCGGGCCGACCACTGGAGGAGATTACATCGAACTGGCTTGGCTGGATCAACATTTCAACTACCTCCTCGCCGGCAGCGACACTCTGGAGAGTGCGTTGACCGCTCTAGCAGGGGCAATCAATCAATTTGGAGACGGCACGGTTACTGCGTCCGCGAGCGGCACGCTGATCACGCTGACGTACGACGCAGGCTCGGGGACAAACGCCAATCGGATCGGCGTCTATGCGACGGTCCACGGTGCGGCCACGGAAGCATGGTCACCGACTTCGGCGATGTTCGGAGGGGGAACTTCACCACAACAATGGCAAGTGAATCTGAATTTCAGCGCGCTCCAGGGTTACATCGACCCGGATCGATCACTTCTTGTTCCCGTTCCGACATCGAGCGTGCGAAAGATGCGCTGGACGTGGGCAGCGGCCTTGCTGCCTGGCAACTTCCAACGGAGTGAGTTTTCGGTTGTGGTGACGAATTGGTCGGTAGTGGGAAATAACCTGCTATACCAAGTCGCAGGCCCAGGAAGCCGGCGGATCGAGGACGACGCCGACCCCGTCGCCTATTTGGGCGGCCAGTGGAGCAACAGCGTTGGCAATTTCTCGGGCGGGTCAATTCACTGGACGGCGACGCCCGAGTGTTCGCTCCAGTGCTCATATACGGCGAGCACGGACCATACGCTGTATCTGGGGACGCGGTACATCAGCACTGGAGCACAGGTTGCGGTCCAAGTGGATGCAAATGCAGCGATTGCCGTGAACCTGGCCCTACCGAACGAGGATGTCCTGATTCGTCTGCCTATAGGTCCATTGAGCGGAAGCATACAACATACCATCACGATCACCCACGAGGGAATAGTCGGGACTTACTTCTACTTCGATTTCCTGGAAATTGTGGTTCCAACAAACGAGTTGCCGGATTTTTCCGTGATTCCAGCGATGACCTTGGCGACCGACTGGGACACGAACCATTCGATCGCACTGGCGCCGGAAAGAACTGCGTGGCTCATTCAGAAGCTGGGATTCTCTGCTAGGGTCAACCACTATGTGGGGGCCCTTTGGTGCTACGAACTTTGCCGGCCTGGCCAGCAATTTGCCTCAGCGACGGTCCTGTTCGCAGGCGAACCGGAGTTTGGCCAGATTACCAGCGTCAGGCTGGGTGGAACCCTGATACAACATGTCAACCTGATCGGCGACACGGCTGAAAGCGTGGCAACATGCTTCGCATTTTTGATCAATGCCGGTTCGAACAGTGTGTGGGCCCAAGCCGACGGCGCGACTGTTACAGTCACGGCGCGCAATCTCGGTACTAGCGGGAATGGCCTCACAATCACCACCAGCACCGACAACTCTCAGACGAACAACGCGCCGTTTACGGCTCAGCCGAGCGTGCCAGCGCTCGCTGGTGGGATCGATGGCACGTGCGCCGATCCCAATGGTAGCTTCTGGCGTACCGATCTCACCGCTGTGCCTCCCATTAACCGCGCCGCGCGCGACTGGAGCCTCGCCTTCTTTACGGCGTTGAAGAATTATGGGATCGATGCTACCGCCTCGTTCAGCATGGAACTGCAAAATGGCGACGATAGTCTGACCACAGGAATCGCACAGAGATATCCGAATGGGGATCCGGTGTGGCTGACTACACCGGCGCTGCAAACAAATTTCGGGCCAGCGAGCACGGCTTTCTGGCAGCAAGTGTACTCTGAAATGGCGAGCGTAATGGGTGAAGCCGGCATCGCGCCGTATTTGCAGTTCGGCGAGGTGCAATGGTGGTATTTCCCAGGCCCCACGGCAACCGCAGTCACGGAGCCCGGCTTGCCGTTCTACGACGCTTATACGACCGAAGCTTTCCAATCTGCTTATGGGCGTCCCATCGCTGTCATCTCGAGCCAAAATACCGACCCCGGACCGTTGGAACAAGAGTGCTTATTCCTGCCAGGACTGATCGGAACGTTCACCAAAGCGATCCGGGATTTCGTGCGATCTTCCTTCCCTACAGCGCAGTTCGAAGTACTCTATCCGACGGATGTAAACGATACGGCGCTCAATCAAATTATCAATTTTCCTCTAGATGATTGGACTCCCGCAAATCTAGCTTGCCTGAAAACGGAGAATTTCACTTATACCGCCGAGCGGAACCTCGATCTGGCAACGCAGTCGATTGAATTACCCGCACTACGCGGCTTTTCCCCGTCGCAAAGCAGTCACCTCGTGGGCATCTCCGACTACACGACTCCCTGGCAGAGAGAAGCGCTGATCGCGTCAGGCGCCAAGTTGGAATCGGTCGTCCTGTTTGCACTAGACCAATTCTGTCTAATCGGGTACGGTCTGCCGCTGCCACGCAGCCCGCGGCGGGCCGGGTTCATGGGGGCGTAGGGCGGGCTTCGCATCGGGCAGATCCTTCTCCAGAGCCAGATAACCGCAGGCCACCACAATCAAAAACATGGTAAGAGGCTCCGAATCCCCAAAGTTCACCTCAGCAAACCCCTCAGCCATCATCGCTATGACCATAGCGATGCCTCCCTGCAACAGGAATCTGCGATCGCCGGGGCCTGCCGGCAAGGATCGCAATCCCCGCCGGAAATCCACAAAGACTTGAATCAACAGCCACAGGAAAACCAACAGGCCGGGAACGCCGCGCTCCGCTCCGTATTGCAGGTAGACGTTATGCAGATGCTGATAGAATCCGGGCGGTCGCGACGCCCAAGTGTCCGGGGGGACGTATTCCTGGAAATGGTATCTCGGACCTTCGGGCCCCAACCCGAGCAACGGGTGCTTTTCGATCATTTGAACTCCGGCATTCCAGGCGATGATACGAAACGTGTTGGAGTCAACCTGCTTGGCGTGGAATAGGGAAGTAAAGCGTTCGCGCATCACCGGCGGCGAGGCCAAGAACAGCGCGATGCCGACAAGGGGCACTAACGCCACCAGCCATTTTTTCCAGAACCACACCAGATACAGACCGGCCAGCACCGTAGCGATCCACACGGCACGCGTTTCGCCTAGGTACAAGACTACCGCGATCAGCACTCCGCACATGACCCAGACCCAACGCCTGGGCACGTGGATTCCGAATATCAGGAGCGCCGCCAACATCACCAATGCAAACATCTCCTGCGCTGAAAATGTATTCCAGTGGCTGCTGAATCCCGTGATCCGTTCCGACACGTAGTAAGTGTAGGCGTCGACCCCCGACTGGTGCGCTTGCTGCATCTTGTCGGCGAACTGCACGAATCCCCGTAGAGCGCTGATGCTGGCGAGACCTGCCCATGTCAAGAAGAGCCAGCGGATGGTGGACAGCCCCCGCAAAGTGGAGAATACCAGCAGGAGAATCAGAAAGACCCAGAACTTTCGAATCTGCGGATAACCGTCTATCCAGGGGTCCGGGGAACATATCCACGCGACCACCGTCAGCGCCATGAAGATGCCGAGCGGCAGTTTGATCCGCGGCAGCCGCAGCTTGTCGCCGGAAAACAGCAAAGCGGCGAGCCCCAAGCCCATCAGTATATTGAAGGCTGCGATGGAGAACATGATGGACGCCGCAGCCCCAAACGTCAACCAACGCGCTGCGCGCGACATGAAGGATCCCTGCGGATTCATAGAATCAGACTTTCAGTATGGCAGAGACCGGCATGGTACGGCGGCCCGGAACGCCATAAGGGTGCGCGACACAAAAATGACGATTCGCGAGTTTTCCTTTTTTGGCTCTTCGCGAGAATCTGACAGCAGCCCCGTCATTCATGCCGCCTTCGACACCCGCCGGACCGCAAGAAACTCGACGCTGGTCACCGCCGCCCGCTTGGCTTTCAGCAGCAGGTAGCGCAGGTTCCTATAACCGCGTCCGCGGTTGATCAGCATCCGGATGTTCCCGTTGACCGCCTCCACTACCCCGAAGCGAACCGTCGTCAAGCAGTAGTTGGCGATCCCCTCGGCATGCTTCAGCAGCATTTCGGCAAACTTTTCGAGTGGTTGCAATCGCTGCCACTTCAGTTGGTCCATCCACTTGCCCAGGCAGGTAAACATGGATGCCGGATATTTGTAGTCCCAGAGCCGGTCTAGGCTCTTTTGGAGCATGTAAGCCTTGAATACCCGCCGGTTCAACCCGAACAGCTCGTTCAATTGTCCGCGTTTTTCGTCACTGAGGTGACGGTCACCTTGTAGTTGCCTTCTTCCGGCACGCGCACGGAAAAGTAGAAAGCGCCGGCCGTGGCGCCGGGTTCGAAGCCGGAGCCCGCCGCCTCGGAGTACAAAGCGGTGGACGGACCTATCGAATTTCGCGGAGAAAGGCCCAAGCCGCGGCGGCGTCCAGCAGGCAGGCGGCGTATCTTGACGGACGAGGTCGCATTATCCGATGTTATACTTTGATCGCATTCCATGGGGAGATTTGCCATAGCCATGTTGCTGGCTGCCACGCTGGCGCAGGCTCGCACCACCATTCCGTTCGACGGCAACTGGCGATTCCTGAAAGGTGACGCGCCCGGCGCCGAGAAGCCCGATTTCGACGACACCGCCTGGCGCACGCTCTCCGTTCCGCACGATTGGAGCATCGAAGGTCCGTTCGACCAAGCCAATCCCACCGGGGCCGCCGGAGGCTTTTTGCCAGCGGGCGTGGGCTGGTACCGCCAGAGTTTCTCGCTTCCGGCCAACGATGCCACGCGCTCCGTATCGGTGGAATTCGACGGCGTCATGGCCAATAGCGACGTCTGGATCAACGGCTTTCATTTAGGCCAGCGGCCGAACGGCGCCGTCAGCTTCGCCTACGATCTGACCGGTCATCTGAAATTCGGCGGCACCAACGTGCTGGCGGTGCGCGCCGACAACGGATCGCAGCCGGCGTCGCGCTGGTACACCGGCGCGGGCATCTACCGGCATGTCCGCCTGGTGGTCGCGAGCCCGGTCCACCTGGAGCGTTGGTCCACCTTCGTCACTACCCCCAGGGTGTCCGCCGGCGAAGCCACGGTGCATGTCGCAGGCACGATCATGAACCGGTTCGCGGAACCCGCCACGGTGGCCATCGAGATCGCCATTTTCGACCCCGCCGGCAAGGCCATCGATACGGTACACTTGAGCCCGCAAACGGCACCCGCCGGCAAGACCGCCGACTTTCAGGGTGACGCGACCGTGAAGAATCCCGACCGCTGGGATATCGGCCACGGCGCCATCTACCGGGCGGTCGTCACACTGCGCGACGGCGCCACCGCGCTCGACGATGAGACCGTTCCCTTCGGCATCCGCGAGTTTCATTTCGACGCCGATACGGGCTTCTGGCTCAACGGCCGCAATCTGAAAATCAAGGGCGCCGCCATGCACCAGGATGGAGGCGCGGTGGGCGCCGCCGTCCCGTTGGGCGTGTGGGAGCACCGCTTGCAGTTGCTCCGTCAGATCGGCGTGAATGCGGTCCGCGCGGCCCACCATCCCTTTGCGCCCGAATTCCTCGACCTCGCCGATCGCCTGGGCTTCCTGGCGATGGACGAAACGTTCGACTGCTGGACCGTCGCCAAGAACCCCTACGATTACCACCTCTATTTCGAGGAGTGGTCGAAGGTGGACACGCGCGACACGGTGCGCCGCGACCGCAATCACGCCAGCGTCATCGTCTACAGCGCCGGCAACGAGATCCGCGACACCCCCAAGGCCGAGCTTGCCCGGCAGATCCTCGGCGGGCTGGTGGAAGTCTTCCACCAGAACGACCCCACGCGGCCGGTGACCCAGGCTCTGTTCCGTCCCAACGTCAGCCACGATTACGATAACGGGCTGGCCGATCTGCTCGACGTAGTCGGCCAGAATTATCGCGAGAATGAGATCCTCGCGGCCCACGCCGCCAAACCCACGCGCAAGATTCTGGGAACCGAGAACCGCCTGGACCGCGCCGTCTGGCTGGCGTTGCGCGATAATCCGCCCTACGCGGGCCAGTTCCTGTGGGCCGGCTTCGATTACCTGGGCGAAGCACACCGCTGGCCGCAAATCGCCAACGACGAGGGCCTCTTCGACCGCACCGGCGGCTTCAAACCGGCGGCGTATGAGCGGCAGAGCTGGTGGTCGGACCAGCCGATGGTCTACATGGCCCGGCGCGTGGCGCCTCCGCCCGCCGCTCCCACCGATCCGGGCTATCAGGCCATGTTCCGGCTGGCTCCGCTAACGCTGCTCTCCGATTGGACCCCGGCGGACCGGGCCGCGCACGAAGAGAACGTGGAGGTCTACAGCAATTGCCAGGAAGTGGAGTTGACGCTCAATGGCAGGTCGCTGGGGTCGAAGCCGCTGCCGGCCGACGCATCGCCGCGCACCTGGCAGGTGGCTTTCGCCGCCGGCGCGCTGCAAGCGGTGGGCCGCAACCAGGGCCGCACTGCCGCGGCGTACGAACTGCGCACTGCCGGCCAACCGGCGAGGATTGCGCTCGCGGCCGGCGGCGACAGTTTGCGGGCGATCGCGTACGTCACCGCGCGAGTGGTGGATGAGCATGGCGTGCTGGTTCCCGGCGCGGACCAGGCGATCCATTTCCAGGTGGATGGCCCAGGCGCCATCGTCGCCGTGGATAACGCGGACGTTACCAGTCACGAGCCGTTTCAGGCGTCCGAACGGCACGCGTTTCGGGGCCAGGCGATCGGCATCGTGCGCCGTACTGCGGCGGCCGGCCGCATTACGGTGAGCGCATCGGCTCCCGGACTGGCATCCGGGAAGGTGGAAATTCAATGAAAGCGGACAATCGTGTCGCCGCGCAATTTCGGCTGGCTTGGGATTCCTTGCTCGGTGGGGCAGGCGGTGCTCGCCTGCCCTCTATTCCGTATAGGCAGCGGGCTTGGTTCAACGAGGACGGGCGGCAGGCGAGCACCGCCCGCCCCACCTCCGGGCTCATCCCAAATTCCGCGACATCGGGAGTTCGGAGTGCCCGCGCCGCGCTGGGGGCAGTCATGCTCCTTTCCGCTCTCGCCGCTCTCGCCGCTCACGCCGCCGAATTCCGCGTGTCCACGTACGGCGCCAAAGGCGACGGCAAAACCGTCGACACCGCAGCCATCCAAAAGACCATCGATGCCGCCGCGAAAGCCGGCGCCGGCACCGTCGTCTTTGACCCGGGCCTCTACCTCAGCGGCTCGCTGTTTCTGAAATCGGGAACGCACCTGCGCCTCGACGAGGGCGTGGAGATCCGCGGCGTCCAGGACCAGTCAGCCTACCCGGTGATGCAAACCCGCATTGCCGGAGTCGAAATGAAGTGGCCCGCGGCGCTCCTCAACGTCTTTGAACAGGACGGCGTCAGGATCTCCGGCAAGGGCACTATCGATGGCGACGGCAAGCTCTGGTGGGACAAGTACTGGGCATTGCGCGCGGCCTACGAGCCCAAGGGCCTCCGTTGGGCGGCCGACTACGATTGCCCGCGCCCGCGCCTGATCCAGATCTACAAGTCGACCGGCGTGAATCTGGAGGGGCTCACGCTCAAGCGCTCGGGCTTCTGGACGGTACACATCTGCTATTCGAGCAAGGTACACGTGGATGGCGTCACCATCCGCAACAATATCGGCGGCATGGGTCCGAGCACCGACGGCATCGACGTGGACTCCTCCGAGAACGTTCTGGTGGAACATTGCGACATCGAATGCAACGACGACGCCATCTGCCTCAAGGCCGGCCGCGACGCCGACGGACTGCGCGTCAATCGTCCCACGGCGCACGTGGAGATTCGCGATAACACGGTGCGCGGAGGCGCCGCCGGCGTCACCTTCGGCAGCGAAACGTCGGGCGGCATCCACGACGTGGAGGCTTACCGGCTGCACGTGCTCGGACGGGTATCGAACGGCATACTTTTCAAGTCGGCCAGCACGCGCGGCGGAACGGTGGAGAACGTCGACATCCACGATGTGGACATTCAGGGCACGAATGCGGCCTTCGGTATCACGTTGAACTGGAACCCCAGCTATAGCTATGCCAAACTGCCGGAAGGCGCCACCGATATCCCGGATTATTGGCGTGTGCTGGTGGCGCCGGTTCCTCCGGAAAAGGGCCTGCCGCATATTCGTCGCGTGCGGATTTCCAGCATCCACGCCAGCGGAGCGCAACGGGCTTTCGCGGTCAGCTCCTACGCCGAATCGCCCTTGCAGAATTTCACTTTCCAGGATGTGGACATCGCCTCCAAAATCGCCGGCAGCATTCAGAACGCCGAGAATTGGAAGTTCTCAAAGACCAGCATCCGCGCGTCCGATGGCAGCCGCGTGGTGGTGAAAGACAGCCGGAATGTGACCGGCCTCGAAGGACAATAGACCATGAAAACCGAACGCATTCCGCTTCCGCGGGCACTGGCAGCGTGCCTCGCTATTCTGGGCGCCGCTCATCCGGGCCTGGCCCAGAAAGATTTCGCGAACTGGCCGGCCGGGAAATCGCCCCGGGAAATCGGCAAGCGCGTCGCCGAACGTTTCGCCCCCAGCGCGCACCTGCGTACGAATACCATCATTTATCCCGAGGTCTGCGCCTGGTATGGCGCCCTGACCTTCGCCAAACTGAGCGGCGACAAGGACCTGACCCGCCGCCTGATTGCGCGCTTCGACCCGCTATTCGGGGCCGAATCGAAGCTGGTACCGACCGAGCGGCACGTGGATTTCTCGGTCTTCGGCACGGTTCCGCTGGAGATTTACATCCAGACCAAAGACAAGAAGTACCTCGAACTCGGCCAGACGATTGCCGACCGGCAATGGGAGAATCCCACGCCCGATGGGCTGACCGCCGAGACGCGCTTCTGGATCGACGATATGTTCATGATCACGGCGGTGCAAGTGGAAGCCTTCCGCGCCACCGGCGACCATAAGTACATCGACCGCGCGGCCCTGGAGATGACCGCCTATCTGGATAAGTTGCAGCAGCCCAGCGGCTTGTTCTACCACGCGCCCGACGTACCGTTTTACTGGGGCCGCGGCAACGGCTGGGTGGCGGTGGGAATGGCCGAGTTACTGCGGTCGCTACCCAAGGATCACCCCAAGCGGGCGGCCGTGCTGGCGGGATACAACAAGATGATGGCCACGCTACTGAAGTACCAGGGGCCGGACGGCATGTGGAAGCAGTTGATCGACCATCCGGAAGCCTGGCCGGAGACTTCCAGCACGGGAATGTTCACCTTCGCCATGATCACCGGCGTGAAGAATGGCTGGCTGGACGCGAAGACTTACGGCCCGGCGGCGCGCAAAGCCTGGCTGGCGTTGACCAGCTATATCGACGCCGATGGCGACATCGGCAACGTGTGCGAAGGCACGAATAAGTTGAACGATCTGCAATACTACCTGGATCGCAAGCGCAACACCGGCGATTTGCACGGCCAGGCGCCGGTCCTGTGGTGCGCATCGGCGCTGCTGCGGTAGGTGAGTGGCGGTCCCATTCCGCGCGCCAAAAACTGCTACCGTGTATGTTAATCCTGATGGCGGGGGCCCTTCTCACGGTTGACGACCTTTTGTGGTTTCTCTATCTGTATCCACTCCGCTTCCTGTCCGTGCTGACTCC
>Ga0302319_10003981_pt1 | contig 30542 bp, 17 predicted proteins | sample Bog_T0_2_FD_203319 | JGI IMG/M metagenome (GOLD analysis project Ga0302319, IMG submission 203319) | Peat permafrost microbial communities from Stordalen Mire near Abisko, Sweden - Bog_T0_2 | ecosystem: Environmental > Terrestrial > Soil > Wetlands > Peat | place: Sweden: Abisko, Stordalen Mire... | reverse complement strand
TCAAGAATCTCGCGCACCTGCGCCGGGCCATCGATGCCGCGCGGGTTGCGCGGAATCCACGGCGTCGCCATCGCCTGCGCGGCGATGCCCTCGAACTGTGCGGGGGTCACATTGACCTCGCGCAGGCTGCGCGGCAGGCCGAGGCCGCGGATGAAGGCGTCGAGCACATCGCCGGCATCCTCGCCGGGATGGCCCATGGCGGCTGAGACCAGCGCCTGCCGTTCGGCGTTATGGCTCTTGTTCCAGCGCATCACGAAAGGCAGCATGACGCAGGACGTATAGCCGTGCGGCACGTCATGGACCGCGCCGAGCACATAGCCGATGCCGTGGCTGGCGCCCATCGGCACGCCTGACGATAATGGTCCCATCGACAGCCAGGTGCCGATCTGGCAATCCATCCTGGCGTCGAGGTCGAAGGCATCGGCCTTGACCCGCGGCAGCGCCCGGGCCAGCATCGACAGGCCCTGGATCGCCTGGGCGTCGCCATAAGGATGGGCCTCGCGCGAGCACAGGCCTTCAACGCAATGATCCACGGCGCGGATACCGGTCGAGAGCCACAGCCAGGGCGGCGTATGCACGGTCACCGCGGGATCGAGGATCGCTGCGCGCGGCATCACTAGGTCATGCCGGAGCAATTCCTTGACCCCGGTTGAAGCGTTGGTGACGCCGGCCAGCGCGCTGAACTCGCCGCCGGCAATGGTGGTCGGCACGCTGACCTGGCGCACCCTGGGCGGCTTCATCTCCGGCACGACACCCTTATTGGCCCGCAGCCGGTCGATGCCGTCGACGTCACGGATGCCGTTGGCGAGGCAGAGCTGCACCGCCTTGGCGCCATCGGTGATCGAGCCGCCGCCGACCGTCACGATCAGGTCGGCGCCGGCCTCGCGGGCCGCTTCGGTTGCTGCGATCACCGCCTCGCGCGGCGTGTGTGGCGGCATCGCATCGAACACCCCGACGCAGCGCGAGCCGAGGCGGTCGCGAATTTTCGCGATCTCATCGGTGTTTCGATTGAGCGTGCCGCTGACCATCAGGAAGGCGCTACCAGCGCCGAGCCGGTCCAATTGCCCTGCCACCGCGGTGGCGGCGGGCTGGCCGAACACCACTTCGTCCATGGCGCCGAACACGACGCGCCCTCTGTGCATGGCGAATAGTCCTCCCCGGACAGGCTGTTTTGTCGTTGCTTGCCGGCAAGCTAGCGCAATCGGCGCTGGGAGGGGAGCCACAATTTCGGGCCATCGGCCTACGTCGATTCTTCGGCGAAACGCCCGGTCGGCGTTGCGGCGGACTTCCTCGAAAAGCTATGATGGTGCGACGCAGCGAGAAATCGGGTTGTTGGACGATATGAGCATCATGAATAGCCAGTCGATACGAGGTTGCAACTGAAAGGTTCTTGTGGGTATTTTGCAGTGAATTGGGAATATTTGGATGATCCATGAGATCGAAGCCTCTAAGCGAAAAAAAATCGCGCGGATTGAATATCTTCGGGTCCAGAACTTTCGTGCTTTGCGCAACGTGGAGTTAAAGAATCTGACGCCGCTAACCGTTCTGTTGGGGCCGAATGGCAGCGGAAAGTCGACGATATTTGACGTTTTTGCGTTTCTTTCCGAATGCTTTGAATCCGGTTTGCGACGCGCTTGGGATCGCCGTGGCCGCGCCAAGGAATTGAAAACGCGCGGATCCGAAGGGCCTATGACCATCGAAATCAAATACCGGGAGCCCGATTTTCCTCTCATCACATACCATTTGGCCGTAGACGAAAAAAATGGATCACCCATCGTCGTCGAGGAATGGCTCGCCTGGAAGCGTGGCAGTCACGGTCAACCTTTCCGATTCCTGGATTACCGTGAAGGAATCGGCAGGGCTGTGAGCGGAGAAAGGCCCGATAGTGAAGATGAGAGGCAAGAAACGCCCCTCAAGGCTCCAGACCTGATTGCAGTAAACGCGCTGGGTCAATTCGAGGCCCATCCCCGGGTGGCCGCGCTCCGCGAGTTCATCACGGGATGGTACGTCTCCTATTTCTCAGTCGACAACACGCGCGGTCAACCGGAAGCCGGCCCGCAAGAGCGACTGTCGAGAACAGGTGACAACCTGGCGAACGTGATCCAATATCTAGCCGAACAGCATCCGAATCGTCTCGAAGAAATTTTCAGGGCGCTGCGATCCCGCGTTCCTAGAGTAGAGGCTGTTCACGCCAATGCAATGCCCGATGGAAGGCTTTTGCTGACACTTAAGGACGGGCCATTCGATTTGCCTGTGCTTGCCCGCTTTGTATCGGACGGCACTTTAAAAATGCTTGCCTATCTCGTTCTCTTATACGATCCGAAACCGCCTCCTTTTATAGGCATTGAAGAGCCTGAGAATTTTCTTCATCCGAGGCTACTGCAAGGGTTGGCTGAGGAATGCAGCGCGGCATCTGATAATGCACAGTTGCTGGTAACAACCCATTCTCCATTTTTCCTCAATGCCCTGAAACCCAAAGAGATCCGCGTCCTTTATCGCGATGCCGAAGGATATACCCAAGCGGTCGCCGCTGCTGAAATACGAGGGATTCCAGAGTTCGTTTCCGAGGGCGCCCTCCTCGGACATCTTTGGACCGAGGGGCATTTTGGCGTGGGCGATCCGCTGACTAATCAGGGCGCGCCTACAAAACCGAATGTGAAATGAAATGGCAGCCGATCATCTGGAGTTTTTAGTCGAAGAGGCATCGATGGAAACCTTTTTGATAGCAATGCTCCCGAATTTAATCGGTGATAGAGCAACATTCAACGTGCATTCGCATCAAGGAAAAGGTGACCTTCTTGCAAAATTGGGCGCACGACTTCGTGGTTATTCGAAATGGCTTCCAAGTAATTTTAAGATATTTGTTATTGTGGACCGAGATTTCGACAATTGCAGTAATTTGAAGGCCCGATTGGAGCGGGACGCAGCCCAAGCAAAGCTCAAATCGCGTACGGCAGGAGCCGGCTGGAATTTTGTTTCGCGAATTGCCATCGAGGAGCTGGAAGCTTGGTATTTTGGGGATTGGGACTCTGTGATCGCAGCTTATCCGCGCGTTGGTAAAAATATCCCGACACAAGCTGCCTATCGTGATCCCGACAACATTGCCGGCGGAACCTGGGAAACTCTGGAGCGAATTTTGCAGCGTAGCCATTATTTCCCGACGGGTCTGAGGAAGCTGGAGATTGCTCGTGAGGTCGGCGCGCGTTTCGACAGCGATAGGTGTTCCTCGCGTAGCTTTGCCATCTTCCGGCAAGCTATCCTCGAAGCGGTTAGTGTTCGCACTCCTCCGGAGGATGTTCGGTAGAATTTTATAGGTCTTTGGAACGTAGGTACGGGTGGCGCAGCGGTAGCAGCGCACCCCGAGCCTGAGAGCGATTCCATCTACAAGCTCACCCGCGAGCGAGGCCAGGGCGATAGTCAAGCGCCGCCATCGTACCTTCTGCGGCCGCCCGCTCATCGCAGCGCTGGGTCGTCTGATGATGTAGTTCAAGCGAGCGGAAGGCAAAAGCTCATGAAAGGAAGGCCTATGAAGAAGGAAACCTCTAAGCGGTTGGCCCGTGAGCAGCTTGCGGAACTGAAGTCGTTGGTGACGCGAGCCGATAGCGCGATCGATACGTCGGACGCACCAGAACTCCTCGACTGGTCGGGCGCCAAGCGTGGGGTTTTCTATCGCCCTGTCAAACAGCAACTGACACTTCGGCTCGACGCCGACGTCGTCGCCTGGTTCAAGAGCCGTACAACCTCTAGTGAAGACTATCAAACCCGCATCAATCGGGCGCTGCGCGAGTACGTCCAAGGGCAGGCAAAACGGGAGCGGCGATCTCCGGCCTGAGAACGCGGAGGGCGCGGCAATTTTGAGGCTGGGTGCGATACGCATCGCAGCGGAGATCATCTTTTTTGGTTATCGAGATGGTAGCTAGTGCGGTCCAAGATAAAATGGAAGATGCATCTGGAACAGACATGAACGATCAAGCAATCATTGAACAGGCCGTGGAGCGGCTGAGGTCCGAATTCGGCGACGAATTGCTGGGCGTGCTGGTGGGCGGTTCGCGGATGCGATCCGAGGGCGACCGTTACAGCGATATCGACATTGTCGTTGTGGTCGATCGTCCCTGTCGCAAACGTTGGAATTTTGTCATCGCCGGCGTCGAGATCGAGACGTTGATCAATCCACCGTTCCAGATGCGGCGCTATTTCACGTAAGAGCGGGACGATGGTCGCGGGGTGATGCCCCATTTATGCACAACCGGTCACATCGTTTTCGATCCGCAAGGTCTGATGGCCATCCTTCAGGCCGAAGCACGCGCCGTGTGGGATGCCGGGCCGCCACACCTGTCGAACCGCGAGCGGTGGCAATTTCGATATCATGCAGCAGACCTGCTGCGCGATCTGGCCGATGTCGAAACAATCGACAAGCAACGCGCCGCCTTTCTCATCGGGCTGATCCTGCCAAAGATCATCAACCAGCATTACCGGATTTCACGACGCTGGCTGTGCAAGCCAAAGCGATTATTCAACCATCTCGGGGAGTGGGACATGAAAGCGGCAGGTTTGGCTAGGCGGGCCTGCGAAGATGGAGCCGATGTTAGCGACCGATGTGCCGCGCTTCGCGCATTGGTCGACCACGTCCTCGCACCACTTGGTGGTGTGATGCCGATGGAATGGAGAACTGAATGGGAATCCTTGGAGGCTACAAGCGCCGGATCGAATTCCGCGGACTGAGATGGAATGCTGGTGACGATCGCGTAGGGGCGACGCTTGTGGTCGCCCTAGTGCAACATCGCCAGGCCACGAGGGCACCCACGAGCGGTGCCCCTACACAATTGACAATGCGCACGTGACAATGCGCAAGGATGTTGATGGCGGGACGACAGGCGGCATTGCCCCGATGGTGCTGATGCTAACGCAAGCGGGGGTGCGTCGCCTCACCCATGCACCAGCCGCGACAGGATCGCGCCGATGGCGCCGAGCCAGAGCGCGGTGGCGGCGAGCGTCTGGATGGCGAAGCCGGTGCCGCGCTTGTCGGCGGCCCTGGCATAGCCGGTCAGATACAGCATGCGGCCGGCAATCCAGACCAGGCCGAGCAGAGCTGCGATGGGATCGCTGATATAGAGCGCGAACAGCCACAGCGACGGCAGGAAGATCGGCAGCCATTCCAGCGTGTTCATCTGCACGCGAAACACCCGCTCGAAATCGGGATGGCCTGTGATCGCCGGCGCCTTGACGCCGTAGGTGACGCGCGCCCGACTGACCGCGACGCTGGTGTAGAAATAGAACAGCAGGGCAAGGCAGGTGACGAGAGCGGTGTAAGGAAGCATGAACGAATCCCCCGGGAGGACGACAACAGTCCGTTTTCTCTTAATCTTTTATTGGCCGACGCGCCCAAGCGCTAGCGCGCTTTCCACTTGGATTGGATCGCCCGACCTCACCGCGTCATTGCGAGCCCAGGGAAACGCCTGGCGTTTCCCAAGGCTCGCAATCGCTAAACTCTTGCTTACCGTGATGATTCCAAACAGTCGGAAATTGCTGAATGGCTCCGTTCTCAATAGCCGGTCATTTCCAGATAACCTAGGCCCGCGTGGCTGCCGTGAAAGCGGATCGGACCTTCCCAATAGGCAATGCTGGTGCCCATCCAGCTGTTGGGATTGAGCGCCTCGCATTCGATTTGGACGCCCAGCCGGCCGATCACGATCTGCCACTGTACCGGAAGCGTGCGGCCCGCGACCTCGACCAGGCGCTGTGGCGTGATCGTGATGTCGGCCGGTGCGACTTGTTCAGTTCGGCCATCGGGCAGAATCCAGTTGCCGGGCGTATAGGCCGGGCCGCTCTTCGCGCGCAGCCGGTACAGCATCAGCTTTTCGCCGGAGTCAAAATGCAGCGCGAACCAGTCCCATCCGGTCTGGTCAGAGGCGAGCGGCGCGCTGCTCCATTCGCGGTCGAGCCAGGCGAGCCCGCGGACGTCGCTGCGCCGGTCATCGATCGTGAGCTGGCCGGTGGCCTTGAAGAAGGGCTGGCTGTAATAATAGGAAGCCTGTCCGCCCTGATCGGATTTCTGACTGTAGCCGGCATCGCCCTGCAGCACCAGCGACGTGTCGGCCTCGAGCCGCAGCGCGAAGGAAAAATCCGCAGCTGCCGCGCTCATCTGCAGCGGTGCGAGGCGGTCGGCGCGCAGGCCGTCGAGCCCGTGCATGTCCCAGGCATCAATGAAGGCGTGGAACGGGTCGGCGTCGACCGCCGCCTGGCCGACACCGCCGCGGGCAAAGGTTTCGCTGAAGCGGTGGGTGTCCGAACGCGTCACCGCGGCATGGCCCATCCAGAACTGCTGGCTGGCCCAGCCCTCGTCCTGCGGGCCGGGCCGCGAAGCCTGGCGAAACAGCGTCCATTGCGCGCCGTAAGCTGAGCCGCCGGCGTCGGCCAGATTGGCGGTGACGTACCACCACTCGATGCGGAAATCCGGATGCGCGCCGTGATCGGCCGGAAACGCGAAGATTTTGCCGGGCACGACCTTGGCAAAGCCGTCGGCGCCCTTGTCGAGGCCGGCAAAGCCCTGCGCCCGCGCCGGCCGGCCGAGTCCGGCCAGGATGGCTGCGCCGAGCAGCGCGCGGCGGCTGATGGCCCCATCATCGTTCATCGGCGAACACCTTGATCAGGCTGGCTGGCTGCAGCCGCGCCAGCTTGAACACCGGCAGCGCCGCGGCCACCAGCGCTGCCGCCATCGCGACGCCAAGGAGTTCGAGCAGTTGCAGCGGAAACACCGCGAAGGGCAGCCGCCAACCGAACGCCCTGACGTTGACCACCGCGATCAGGCACCACGCCACCAACAGTCCGAGCGGCAGCGCCAGCAGCGTCGTGATCAGCGCCACCGACAGCGTCTTCAGCAATTCGATGGCAGCAAGCTGCCGCCGGGTGATGCCGATCGCCCACAGCGGCGCCAATTGCGGCAGCCGCGAATTGCCGAGCGTCAACAGGCTGGTCAGCAAAGCGATGCCGGCGACACCGAGGGTAAAGGCGTTCAGCGCCGCGGTCACCGAAAAGGTCCGGTTGAAGATTTTCTTCGACTCGGCTTTCAGCGAGGCCTGGTCAAGCAGATTGCGGCTGTCGAGGCCGAAGGTCTCACGCAGTGCCGCGATCAGCGCCGGGATCTTGTCCGTGGCGACGCGCAGGCCGAGCCGGGTCAGCGGGATGTCGGGGAAACGCCGCGTCAGGGCGGCGAAATTCACCGCGATCTGACCCTTCGGATTGCCATAGTCGGCATAGATGCCGACGATCTCAAGCGCCCACGGGCCGCCCGGCGTCGGCACCTCGATGGGGTCGCCGACCGCAAGCTTCATGCGCCGGGCCAATTGTTCGCTGACCAGGGCCGCATCGCCGGGCCGCAGCCGAACCCAGGCATCCCCGGTGGACTGCAGCAGCGGCCAGTGATCCCGATAGGTCGGATGATCCGTGATGCCGATGATCTCGATCGGCGCGCCGCCCAAAGACGCCTCGGCCCGGCCGCCGGGCAGGATGGCGTCGACCTCCGGCCGCTGCTTCAGCCAGGCCCGGATCCTGTTGGTCTGCCCGCTGTCACTGCCGTTCAGATAGATGTCGGCCGCGAGCCGTCCATCGAGCCAGGTGACAAAGGTGCGGCTGAAGGTCTCGACCATGGTGCCGACGCCGACATTGACGGCGAGCGCCAACAACAGCGCCATCAGCGCCAGCGACAAGCCCGACAATTGCTGCCGGCTGTCGGCCCAGAACCAGATCGCGAGCGCGCGGTTGGCGCGGCGCTGGCCGAACCACAGCGTCCGTTCCAGGATGATCGGCAACAGCAGCGCCGCGCCCAGCATCAGCGCCGCGAGCACGGCAAATCCCGACAACAGCGATTGGCCCAGCCAGAGCAGCACCAAGGCGGCGGCGAACACGATGAGCGCCAGCAGGCCTTGGATCTTCAGCAGGCGCTGCTGGGCCTCCTGCCAGGCCCGCGGCTGGGCGGCCACCAATATGGGCAGGCGGATCGCCTTCAGCAGGCTGGTCGCCGCCGCGGCCAGCGCGCCGGCTATGCTGATGACGAGGCCGGCGATCCACCATTCTGGCTTCAGCGTCAGCTCACCCGGAATTTGCGCGCCATAGAGGCCGCGCAGCGAGGCCGCGACGTCCGGCAACAGCGCCGCCGCAATCAGATAGCCGCAGACCAGCCCGATCAGCCCGGCGACCAGCGCCAGCGTCACCAGCTCGATCACCAGCACCGCGTTCAACAGCCGCGCCGACACGCCGCAGGCGCGCAAGGTGCGCAGCATCGGCAGCCGCTGTTCGAAGGCAAGGCCCACCGCCGAATTGACGATGAAAAGTCCGACCACGAAAGACAGCAGGCCGAACGCCGTCAGATTGAGATGAAAACTGTCGGTAAGGCGTTCGAGATCGCTCTCCGCGTCCGGCTCCTCCAGGCGAAGCTGGTCGCCGACCACGCTGTCGAGCGGCGCGCGCGGGCCCTTGGCTTTTCCGACCAGCAGCCGCGACAGCTGATCCGGCATCTTCAACAGCCGCTGTGCGATGCCGATATCGACCACCAGCACGTCGTCCGCCAGTTGCGCCTGCGCGCGCAGCGGCGGCAGTGCCTGGCCGTCGCCCAACAGCGGCGTTTCGCCCTCGTGCAGCTCGAGCTCGCGCAACAGCTCGGGCGCCGCCAGCGTCTCGCCGGGTGGCATCAGGAAGCCGGCCAGGCCGCCGCGGCCGACCGCCGGCGCATCGCCGACCTCGCCCGGCAGTGTCAGCGGCTCGATGCCGAGCAGCCGCACCGAATGGCCGTCGAGCTGGATCCGGCCTTCCAGGACAGGAGATACCGGCCAGCCGGCGCGGCGCAGCGCTGCAAACAGTTGCAGCGGCAGGCTGGCGCCGGTACGCGGGATCAGCATGGCGGTACGCGCGCCGCCGAAGGTCGCGGCGGCGCGGTCGTAGCTCGCGCGCGCCTGCAGGTTCAGGGCCTGCACGCCGCTCCATAGCGCGGTCGCCGAAACCAGCCCGATCAGCAAGGTCGCAAGCTGCATCTTGTGGCGCCGCCAATGGCTCAACAGCACCAGCAGAATCCATAGCGCGCGGCTCATGCGATCAGCCCCGCATGCAGCTGCACCTGGCGGTCGAGCGTGGCGGCGAGCCTTAAGCTGTGTGTAACCATCAGAAAGCCGCAGCCGGTGCGCGCCACCAGATCGCGCGTCAGCGCCAGCACGGCGTCGGCGGTGGCTTCGTCGAGATTGCCAGTCGGCTCGTCGGCGAGCAGCAGCACCGGCTTGATGGCCAGCGCGCGGCCAATGGCGACGCGCTGCTGCTGGCCGCCGGACAATTGCTCGGGATAGCGGTTCGTCAGCTGGCCGAGCCCGAGCCGCTCCACCAGTTCGGCATGCCATTTGGCGTCGTGACGCCCGGCGATGCGCGACTGAAACTTGAGATTATCGTCGACGCTGAGACTCGGGATCAGGTTGAACTGCTGGAACACCAGCCCGAGCCGGTCGCGGCGCAATTCGGCGCGGCCGGCATCGCTGAGATCGGCCAGCGCAGTGTCGCCGAGCCGGATCTCGCCGCTGTCGGGCGCGTCGAGGCCTGCGATCAGATGCAGCAGCGTGCTCTTGCCGCTGCCGGATTCGCCAGTCAGCGCCACGCGTTCGCCCGCCGCCACCGCCAGATTGACGCCGCGCAGCACCGCGACCTGTTCGCCGGCCGAGCGATAGGTCTTGCTCAGCTCACGCACGCTCAGCATGACCGGGCCAAAGGTTGCATCCTCAAGTCGAAGCGAGCTTCCATCATGCCGCGGCAGGAATCGTCCAAGACGATATCCAATTGCGCATCGAAGCCAACATCATTGCAGATGCAGCTGTCGAAGCGCCGGCACGGCGCGGAGGATTGGGGCGGGATGGAAGCATGCAAGGGGAGCCTCTCGGGTTGCTGTGCAACATAGCAAGATCGCGGCGCGAGATCACGGCCGCAATCGTCATGGCGACGCGATCGTGATGGCGGTTTCAGGGTGCTGTCGACACAGCCAAAGGTCGTGAATTCGCCGGCGAATCCGCGGTCGGCCGCCCCGCAAATGCGCTGTTGCGCGATCTGACATCGCGCCTGTAGCATCGTTGTCAAAGGTCGATCGTAAACGAACTGCCGAGCTACACCGGGGGATAGGACGTCCATGACCACGCAGCCGACGCCGAAAGGCGCCTGGAAGATCACGTTTCTCTTGTTGCTGTTCATGCTGGTCAATTTCGCCGACAAGATCGTGGTCGGGCTTGCCGGCGTACCGATCATGACCGAACTGCAATTGCGGCCTGAACAGTTCGGCTATCTCGGCTCGGCGTTCTTCCTGTTGTTTTCGACCGCCGCCATCGGGGTCGGCTTCATTATCAACCGCATCGCCACCCGCTGGGTGCTGCTGGCGCTGGCGCTGGTCTGGGCGCTGGCGCAATTTCCGATGCTGGGCCACATCGGATTCTCCACCTTCGTGATCTGCCGAATCATCCTGGGCGCCGGCGAGGGGCCGGCATTCTCGGTGGCGGCGCATGCGGTCTATAAATGGTTTCCCGACGAGAAGCGCACCCTGCCCACCGCGATCCTGACGCAGGGCTCGGCCTTCGGCGTGATCCTGGCGGTGCCGGCGCTGAACTGGGTGATTGTCAATTATAGCTGGCATTATGCGTTCGGCGCGCTCGGCGCCGTCGGCCTGATCTGGAGTCTGGCCTGGATCTGGCTCGGCCAGGAGGGGCCGCTGGTGCAGACCGCGGCGATGGTGAGGGCCGATCTGCGCGTACCCTATTTCAAGCTGCTGACCTCGCGCACGTTCATCGGCTGCTGCGCCTCGACCTTCGGGGCCTATTGGGCGCTTTCGCTCGGCCTGACCTGGTTCACGCCGTACATCGTCAACGGGCTGGGCTTCTCGCAGCAGGACGCCGGCTTTATCTCGATCATGCCATGGATGTTCGGCGCCGCCATCGTGTTGCTGACCGGCTTTGTCTCGCAACGGTTGATGGCGCGGGGCATGACCACACGCGGCTCCCGCGGCGTTCTCGGCTCGGTGCCGATGATCCTTGGCGGGATCATTCTCAGCCTGCTGCCGCTGGTCGATGGCGCCGGCTTGAAGATCGCCATGCTGGTGATCGGCTCCGGGCTGTGCGGTTCAATCTATGTGGTCTGCCCGCCAATGCTCGGTGAATTCACCCCGGTGTCGCAGCGCGGCGCCGTGATCTCGATCTATGGCGCGCTCTACACGCTGGCCGGCATCATCGCGCCATCGGTGATGGGCAAGGTGATCCAGAACGCCGGCGGCCAACTCGACGGCTACCAGACGGGCTACAGCATCAACGCCGTCATCCTGGTGGTCTCCGGCCTGCTCGGCCTGCTGCTGCTATGGCCCAACACCGAACGCGCAAGGCTGATGGCGCATGCCATACGGCCGAAATACGCGTCAGGCTTCTGACGAAACGGGGTTTTCCGGGCGCCATGACAACGGATGTTGTTCGCTTGGCCCCGTCCATAAGTCGTAAATCGGACCGACAAAAGAATCTTCCAGCTTGGGCCTGAGTCGGATTGACACAAGTCAAGGTTGATGGATCATGGCTTCGCCATGGTCCGGCATGGCAGGTTTGCTGTATCGATGTCCCAAAACTGCGCATTTTATAGATCGATGCGCGGATAGGATTTAGTCATGGCCTATAATCTCCCGCAGTTCATCGTCGAGATGTATACGCCCGGCGAGTTAGTAGCGGCTCGAAGGACTTTTTGCGCAGAGACTGCCGCGGACGCATTACTGGCTGGCAAGGGTTGGATCGACGACAGGAGGCACGATGCCACGAGTTGCCGCGTCGTCGATTGCGATGGTGCAACGGTGTTCGACAGGCTTGTGACCGATTTCAATTAACGCGTCGAGGCTTAAAATGGCTTTGTCCAGAACGGGAGGTCGTGCCTGCAACCGGTCGATTGGCAGATCTAGATCGGTGGACGTCGGAGACGACACCTTCGTGTTCGGTTGAGCCAGCAAGTTCTCGAAACGATCCCGCTGTGCCGGCTACGTCGTCTACGCCACAGACGCAGACGCCAAATGGTGAACGAAGCATATACAATCTCGAAAAAGGACCACGCATCCAAGGCGTACAATGCATTGAATCTCACGCGCGAGGCCCGGAAGTCGCGCAATGCTCCGCACGGAAGATCAGATCCGAAAGCGCAAGGTTGGTCGCTTCGCCAGCATTAGAGCCGGCGAGCTCGGCAGTGGCCGCGTCTTCGAGCGTCGCCGCGGCGTCGCTGAGTTCGGTAAAGCCATAGATTCCGCCGGCTCCGGACAGCGCATGCGCGATAAGTTTGATCCGATCCAGCGTCGCCGGCAGCCGGTTTCCATCTTGCAGCGCAATTCGATGCTTTGAAAGCACCGCGGCATCCTTTTTGACCCGCAACAGGAAACCGGCCCGCAAATCCTCCATCGGATCGCGCGCCGGCTGGACATAGCTGCTGACCGATGCGGCCAACGTCATCGGATCGAATGGCTTTGGGATGACGCCGACGGCGCCAAGCTGACAGAAGCGATCGACCTCGCGGGCCTGGGCGCGCGCCGTCATGAAAATAACCGGGATGCTGGCCGTCGCGGCGCTTTGCCGCAATTGAGCCAGCGTTTCCGGTCCATCCAGCCCCGGCATCATGACATCGAGCAGAATCATGTCGGGCTGCCAATCGGCGGCGACAGCAAGCGCTTCCCGGCCCGACCCGCAGCTTCGCGTGACAAAAGCGGGATCCAGGCTGAGGGATAACTCCACGACTTCGCGGATGTCAGGCTCGTCGTCGACATGGAGAATGCGGATCGCGGTCATGCGACTTCCTTTACAGGTTGCGCCGGCAGCAGCGCCAGCCGGTCGCGGACGGCTGCGCCCAGGTTTTCGAGCGACGAATTCACCTTGGACAGCGCGGCGTTGATCTGATCGTCACAAGGGATATCCGCGCCGTGATTGGAGAAGATGATGACCGGAATAAAATTCCCGCAGCTGTCGCGAAGCTCCGGCAACAGGTCTAGTCCGGAACCTTCGCCAAGCTGGATGTCGACGACCGCGAGGTCAATGCGGTCGGTTGCCAACGTGCGGCGTGCGCTTGCCAGGCTATCGGCGGAAACCACCAGGGCCATCGAACGGAGCTCCTCGTTGACCAGCGCAAGCACGTCGTAATCGTCATCAACATGAAGGATGCGCGGGCGTTGCCTCGGCGGCAACGATGTCGCGGTCTTGAGGCTTTCGATCAACGGCTCGAAAGCGATCGGCTTGCCGAACCAGCGCAATATATTGAGCCGGGACGATCTGACGTCGCCGCGGCCCTGATCGGCATCACCGGCGATCACAATGATCGGTGTATCGCGATAATCCGGCTGCGCGCGTAGCCGGACGATCAGGCCTATGCCATCGCCGTCCGGAAGCTTCAGATCGGTCAGGACCGCCGCATAGCGGGTTGCATCCGCGCGCGCCAGCGCGGCGGCGACCGTGTAGGCGAAGTCCACCGCGAAGCCCGCGGCCCGCAGCCTTGTCCGGAGCATCGCCGCGATTTCGCGGTTGTCTTCGCAGAACAGGATGCGCGCATCCGCCGAATCGGCGTCGAGGTCGATTTCGCCGCCGGCCCGTCCGTCCCATGCCGGCAGATCGACGTAGAATACCGCGCCGCCGCCCGGCGCATCGTCAAAACCGATTCTGCCGCCCAGTCGCGCGACGATCTGCTTGACGATACTGAGGCCGAGACCGGTGCCGCCCTTCTGCCTGGTGTTGGTGGCGTCGGCCTGGGCGAATTTCTCGAAGATATGCGGCTTGAACTCGTCAGGAATTCCCGAGCCATGATCGCGCACGCTGATGCGGACCTCGTCAGCCATTTTTCGCACCGTAACCAGCACTTCCGCGCCGGCCGGAGAGAACTTGATGGCATTCGAGAGCAGGTTGGTCATGACCTGGGCGAGCCGGTCGGGATCGACGTTCACGTCAACCTCATCCGAGGTGACATCAAGACCCACGCGCACGTCATAGCTCTCGGCAAATCCGCGATTGTCCTCGATGGAATGTTCCGCCAGCGACCCCACGGCGACCTTGCTCAGATTGAAGACGACGCGCCCGGATTCAAGTTTCTCGATATCGAGAATATCGTTGATCAGGCGAACCAGCCGCTGGCTGTTGGTATGGGCGATCGTGAGCAGCCGCGCCGCGGCCTGGGGCAGCTCGCTGGCCCATTGCCCCGCGAGCAGGCCGAGCGACCCGGAAATCGAGGTCAATGGCGTGCGCAGTTCGTGGCTCACGGTCGCGACGAACTCGTCCTTCAATCGTTCGGTTTGTCGGCGGACACTGATGTCCCGGATCACCAGCAGCACTTCGGCGCCCTTGAGACGGCTCAGCATGATCTCGATTGGAAACTCAGCGCCATCCTTGCGCCGGCCGGTCAGCTCAACATCCGAGCCGACCTGCAACGGCATGACGTCTTCCGGTCCGGCGCTGTCGTCGATCAAGCGTTCCGTGTAGTGCTTCGGGATGATGCTCTTGAGCGTCTGCCCGATCAGTTCGTCGCGGCTGTAGCCGAAATCCTTCTCCGCCTGAAGGTTCAGCAGAACGATCTTGCCGCGGCGGTCCGCGACGACCATCGCCGCCGGCGCGGCCTCCAGCAGACCGTAATACCGGGCTTCCACCTGCGCCAGATGCTTTTCGGCATTCTTGCGCAGGCTGATGTCGCGGATCACCAGGATGCCTTCACCGCTTTGCAACGGACTGAGGATGATCTCGATTGGAAACTGGCTGCCGTCGTTGCGTCGCCCGGTCAGATCAATCCCGGTGGCGATCTGCTGCGCCAATACATCGACTCCGTCAGTCAGCAGCCGCCCGGCGAAGCCGTCCGGAATGATGCACGTCACGTTCTGGCCCAGCAAGTCGCCGCGGCCATAGCCAAATCGCTTCATGGCCTGCAAGTTCAGCAGCACGATCTCGCCCAGCCGGTTCACCACCACCATCGCCTCGGGCGCGGCCTCCAGCATCCCTCGTGCCCTCGCCTCCAGCTGCGCCAGATGCCTTTCCGCCTGCTTGCGCACGCTGATATCCCGGATCGCGCTCGACACCAGCATTCCCTCGTCCGTCTCGAGCGGGCTCAGGCTGACCTCGATCGGGAATTCGCCGCCGTCCTTGCGCTGTCCATAGAGCTCAAGGCCAGCGCCCATCGGACGCACCTTCGGCGCCGAAAAGAACTGGTCGCGGTTGGACGGATGTTGGGCGCGGAAACGCGGCGGCAGCAGACAATCGATCGATTGACCGATCAGATCGGTTCGCGCGTGCCCAAACAACTTCTCGGTCTGGGCATTGACGAGAACAATCTTGCCGGTTCGATCCATGATGACGAACGCGTCGGGGGCCGCTTCCAGTAGCTTGCGATTTCGAGACTCCATCTGCGCCAGATGCTGTTCCGCTTGCTTGCGCACGCTGATGTCGCGGATTGCCGCCGTCACCAGCGTGCCGTCCGCGCTTTGCAGCGGACTGAGCATGATCTCGATCGGAAACGCGCTGCCGTCCTTGCGCCGACCGACCAGTTCGATGCCGGTGCCGATCTGCTGGGCCAGCGCGTCGATCGGTGACCTCAGGCCGTCCGCCAGCAGGCGTTCGGCAAAGCCATCGGGAATGATGCTCGTTACCTTTTGCCCAATGAGTTCGTCGCGGCGATAGCCGAAGCCGTGCTCCGCCCGCAGATTCAGCAGCACGATTTCGCCGTTTTGGTTCACCACCACCATCGCGTCCGGAGCCGCTTCGAGCAGTCCGCGATATCTGGCCTCCATCTGCGCCAGATGCCTTTCCGCTTGCTTGCGCACACTGATGTCGCGGATCGCCGCCGTCACCAGCGTGCCGTCCGCGCTTTGCAGCGGACTGAGCATGATCTCGATTGGAAACCCGCTGCCGTCCTTGCGCCGGCCGACCAGTTCGATGCCGGTGCCGATCTGCTGGGCGAGCGCGTCGACCGGTGACCTCAGGCCGTCCGCCAGCAGGCGTTCGGCAAAGCCATCGGGAATGATGCTCGTTACTCTCTGCCCAATGAGTTCGTCGCGGCGATAGCCGAAGCCGTGCTCCGCCTGCAGGTTCAACAGCACGATTTCGCCGCCCTGGTTCACCACAACCATCGCGTCGGGAGCCGCTTCGAGCAGTCCGCGATATCTGGCCTCCATCTGCGCCAGATGCTGTTCCGCTTGCTTGCGTACGCTGATGTCGCGGATCGCCGCCGTCACCAGCGTTTCGTTCGCGCTTTGCAGCGGGCTTAGCATGATCTCGATTGGAAACTCGCTGCCGTCCTGGCGCCGACCGACCAGTTCGATGCCGGTGCCGATCTGCTGGGCCAGTGCGTCGACCGGCGACCTGAGGCCGTCCGCCAGCAGGCGTTCGGCAAAGCCGTCGGGTATGATGCGCGTTACTTGCTGCCCAATGAGTTCGTCGCGGCCGTATCCGAACTGCGCTCCTGCGCGGAGGTTCTTCAGGATGATCTCGCCGTGCTGGTTTACCACCACCATCGCATCGGGGGCCGCCTCGAGTATGTCTTTGAAGCGTTGTTCAGTCGCGCTTCGGAGGTCAATGGTCAGCTGCAGTTCATTGGCGCGGCTTTCGCTCAGCACGAGCGCTCGTCTTGCGGTGCGGCGTATCGCAACAACCGAGGCCATTGCCAGCACGACGATAAGCGCTAGCCCGATGAGATTGACAACCAGAAGCCAAATGTTGGAGGAAGCCGCGTGAGAGTTCTGTTGCGAGACCAGGTGCCGCTGCTCGTCCATCAGGCGGAGCGCCGCAACGCGAATTCTTGTCATGAGATCGCGGCCCACGCCGGTGTGGACAAGGGCCAGCGCCGCGGCGTGGTCGCCGGCGTCGTGCAGGCGGATGGTTTCCTGCAACTCGGCGAATTTGCGCCCGATCAACGGCTCGATTTCGGCGAGCGCGCGCTGCTGCGCCGGATCGTCGGCGACCTGGTTTCTGAAGTCGGCGAGCGCGCTCACGCCGGCCTCAATCGTGGTCCGGAAAATATCAAGATAGTCCGGATCGCCGGTCAGGAGGTAGCCGCGCTGTTCGCTTTCGGCGACGCGAACCGCCGCCATGATGCCCCACAGCCTGTTTTCAAGCCGCAGCGAATGGTTCATCAGCTGCTGTCCGGATTGCGAGGAGACGACGAGATAGATCGAGGAGGCGCTGACAAAAGTCAGGAAGCCACATGCCAGCAGCAGCGGCCATGCCGCTCTGATCCACGAATTGCGTTGGCCCGGCTCAAAGCGTTCCACCGTCGTTTCCGCGGCCTGTACCTGGGGATTCACGGCTTCACCTGACTTCACCGAGCGCCATGCGGACCAGATCTGCGGTGTTTCTGGCCCGGAGCTTCCGCATGATCCGAGCACGATGGCTCTCGAATGTTCTTGGGCCGATTTGCATCCGCATGGCTCCCTGCTTGTTGGAACATCCTTGGCTGACATGACCAAGAACCTGGCGCTCCCGCGGTGTGAGAAGCTGGTGGATGGAGGGTGTCGGGACCGCTGGCGCGGGACCGAGCCCGTTGGCGTCCGGGCAGCCGTTCCGCGACCACCAGCTGATGACATCGCGGCCAAGCGCGGCGGCGGTTTCCGGGACTAACGGGGCCTCAAAACCGTCGGCTATGATATGCATCATCGCGCAGAGGCGTTCGGTTTCGAGAAATGCGGCCTCCACCAGCTGATGCATGCTGTCTCGCGTTTCGGTGCTGTCGTGAAATCGACCGCTGCCGTGCCTGATTTCGCCGATATAGAGCCGCAGTGCCGTTAATGGACCATTGAGCTGGTGGACGATGGCCGATCCGACTTCGTTTGCCGCCCGCGTGCGCTCCGGCGACGGGGGCCCGATTTCAGGCTCCCCGGCCGGCCGGGCGCCGCTTTCTGTCCATTTTGACTGGCCAAGTTGGCCGGCCTGATCGTCTTTCGGTTTCATTGCATTGACGCTCCAGTCGAAGCCGTCGGGCCGAGGCCATCGCCGATGGCGGCAACCAGCTGCGAAGACGAGAACGGCTTGCGCAAGGAAATCGTCGCGCCGCGCAGCTTTGCCATGCCGAGGAAATCCTGATCGGCATCGAGCGAATTCCGCAGCCGGAAGCCGGTCATTGCGATAATCGGTACCGCCGACGTACGTCGGATGCGCGTGATGGTATCCAGTCCGTTCATTCCGGGCATGAACAGATCGATCATCACCACGTTAAACTTCGATGTCTGGAAAGCATGAATGCCGGCATGGGCGCGTGACGCCATCACCGTGCAACACTGGTGCCGAGCCAGGACAGTCTGGATCGCCGCGCTGACGCATTCATCGTCATCGATCACCAGAATACGCGCCGCCGACCTGGCGCGAGAGAAGACCGGGTTGGCCTCGTGTAGTTGTGATGCAGCCATTGAGCGACCTTATTCAGTAAGAACGCACGATGGGTTACTCGATATTGCTGCATGGCTCGCCTCGACCATGCGCGATTTTGACTCAAGCGCGATAGAGATCAGGCTAGCGGGCCTCGCCCTATTCAGGCGTTAACTTTCGCATGCGTAGAAACACCGCTGAAACCGCCTGATCGGAGTGCGATCGTCCAACATGGTGCAATCAAGTTGTTCGGTGTGTGACTGTCAATGAAGCTCTGTGGTGCGAGCCTGGGGTGAAGAACCAGGGAACCCACGACGTCCGCCTTCAGTGCGCGGCACCCGCTTTGCTACTCGGGAACAGGATCGTGGAACCGATGGTCGCGGACGGCGGCCTATCCCGCGGCACGGAAAGTGTCGGCATGCAGTGCGATTGATTTATTAACGCGGGAGGGAGGTCGCGCTGCCCCGCCTTCGGCGACGGCATCGCCAAGCGCCAGTCGCACCATGCTGGCGAGCGCGGATTTGCGATACGGCTTGGAGAGCAGCAAAACGCCCGGATCGAGCCGTCCGTGGTGCACGATTGAATTCTCGGTATATCCCGAGGTGTAGAGGATTTTGGTGCCCGGCCGGCGCCGGCTCACCTCGTCGGCAAGCTGACGGCCGGTCATTCCGCCGGGCATGACGACGTCGGTGAACAGGAGATCAAAGGGTTGTCCGCGGTCGACATGCGCGAGCGCCGCGCCGCTATCGGCGAGCGCGACCGTCCGGTAGCCCAGGCTATCCAGTTGCGCGGTTACAAAACCCCGCAGCAGATCGTCGTCCTCGACCACCAGGATGGTTTCGCCGGCGCCATGGGTCGGGAAGACGTCGGGGCCAGCCGCCTCGACGGATCCGCTGGCTGCAGGCAGATAGAGCTTGATCGTCGTGCCATGGCCTTCCTGGCTATAGATCTTGATGTGTCCGCCGGACTGTTTCACGAAACCGTACACCATGCTCAGGCCGAGTCCGGTCCCTTGGCCTGTCGCCTTGGTGGTAAAGAAAGGCTCGAATACCCTTTCGCACATGTCTGCCGACATGCCCGTTCCGGTGTCGCTCACGGCAATCATCGTGTAGGCGCCCGGGCGGACGTCGGCATTGCTTTGCGCATAGGCTTCATCCAGCACGACGCTCGTGGTCTCCAGAATCAGCTTGCCGCCATCCGGCATCGCGTCGCGGGCGTTGATCGCCAGATTGATCAGCGCATTCGCCAGTTGCGAGGGGTCGATGCACGCGATCGCCATGCCTGTTTCAAGTATCAGGTCAATTTCGATCTGCTCGCCGAGGGTTGGCCTCAGCAGTTTACCAATGTCGGCAAGGGTTGCGTTGAGGTCCACATTGCGTGGCTGCAATGGCTGCTTGCGAGCGAAGGCGAGCAGCTGCTGGATGAGTTCGGTGCAGCGATCCGCTGCCTGGTTGATCAGAGCTGCCACGGCCTGAAGGTCGGGCCGGTTGCCGAGGTCGGCGACCAGGATTTCCGTGGTCCCGGCAATGACGGTGAGCATGTTGTTGAAATCATGCGCGACACCACCGGTAAGCTTGCCGATCGCTTCGAGTTTTTGCGACTGGTGCAGCCTGCGCTCGGTGTCGCGGGTCGCGGTCATGTCGTGTAACACCAGCGCGCCGCCGCGGACGGCGCCAAAGGAATCATACAAGGGCCTGCCGCTGACCAGGAATTGAAGCAGATCGTGACTGTCAGTGCGGCGCACAGCGATTTCCAGCCCATCGAACTGTTCGCCACGCAGGGCGCGCGCTGTCGGTCTTTCATCCTCCGTCAGTGGCGTGCAACCGTCGGACCGGTAGGTGACGTTTTGTGTCCGCAACTCTGCGATCGTCATGCCCGGGCGATAACGCAGCAGCCGTTCGGCCGCGGCGTTCGACAGAATGATCTGCTCCTCGTTGTCGACGACCAAGACCGTTTCCGCCATGCTGGCAATGGTGCTCTCGAGCACCGATGTCGAATGGCGGAGTTTATCATGCATCGCCAGCAGGTGCCCGGTCCGCTCGGCGACCGCGGCTTCCAGCGATTCGTTGGCGGTTCTGACCGCGCTCAAGGCGCGAGTAAGCTTCCGGCGTGAACGCCGGCCCTCGCGTATCAGCAGGGCCACGAGGATCAGAATCATGGCTGTGCAGCACAGCTCGACCATCAACAGCAGGCTCCCCGTCCGCTGCGATGCCGCGGATCGTATCCCGTACAGCCTCTGTTCCTCGGCGGCGAGTTGATCGAAATTGCTCTCAATGGATTCCATCAGCGCTTGATCGTCCGCCCGTACGCTGAGCGCTGCGACGCCTGCGCCGTCGCCGGCTGCGTGTAGCCGCAGTATTTCGCTGGCGGACGCAAATCTTCGATCGACCAGCCTTTCTTCGGTGGCGAGCAATTGCCCTTGGGCGGGGTTGTCCTTGACCAGCTGTTTAAGCCAGTCGAATCCTGGCGCTATTCCGTTAAGCGAGCGGCCATATTCGGTCACGAGCGAGGAATCGCCGGTGAGGAGATAGCCACGTGCCGCGCTCTCCGCGCCCCGCACCAATAGCCGCAGGTCGGCCAATTTGCTGGATACTTCGAGCGTGTGGCGGACCCAGGACGCTCCGGATCGGGACTTGGCGTCAAGAGCGATCGAGGCGGCGCTGAGCGCCGCGAGCACCGCGAAGCCGATGAAGAGGATCAAATGCTTTGAAGAGATTGGTAAACTCAGACCGAAACCCCTGATGTAATTTTCCGATGGTCCGAAGAAGCGGCTTGACCCTGACGCCGCGAACAGGCGGCGAGGACCGGTCACGTCAAGGCTGCCGGCAGCAGCCATCGACCCGCAAAATCGGCGCGAGACATCGCGAAATCCTTAAATGTAGGCTGAAGACTGGCTTTCGTCGGATTTCAAGCAACGGGACATGAGCCGCGAATCAGTGCCTCTGCTTCGTGGTCTGCACCGAAACCCTGAATCGGTCTGCATGGTCACGTGTACATGGAGTTTATAATTTTGCTCGACTATCTGCGGCTGCTCGCGCCGCACTTTGCAAAACCGCCGGTGGTCGACAACGAGAGCGCGGGCCTCGGTTCCCTGGCTTCGGAACTGAGCATTATTGAGCAGCGCCCACGGTCAGGTCGGCCTACTACCGAGCTCACCTCGACGCACCGGGCTTGGTTCGGTGACTGAGATTTTCAGCTCACAGCAAACCGGTCTGCGCCAGGGAGAGGAGGTTTGGATGCCGAAGCCGGCCAATGACGCATTTGACGCCCTGGAGTTTCTCGCCAAGGTGGGTACGGGCAAGACGATCCTCAAACTTGAAAAGAATGATGTCGTATTCGTGCAAGGCGACGCCGCCGACAAGGTATTTTATCTTCAAAAAGGCAAAGTCAAGCTCACGGTGCTGTCCAAGCATGCCAAGGAAGCCGTGGTCGGGATTTTCGGTCCCGGGCAGTTCTTCGGCGAAGGTTGCCTGAACGGTCATGCGCTGCGTATCTCAACCACGACCGCCATGGAGGCCTGTGTCATCACCTCTATTACAAAACAGGCGATGCAAGCCGCGCTGCATGAACAGCCGGCGTTTTCCGAACTGTTCGTGGCGTATCTGCTGACGCGGAACAGCCGGATCGAAGAAGACCTGATCGACCAGCTTTTCAATTCGAGCGAGCGGCGGCTTGCCCGCCTGCTGCTGCTGCTTTCGCATTTTGGCAAGGAAGGCGCGCCGCAGCTGATCGCCCCGAATATCAGCCAGGAAACACTGGCCGATATGATTGGCACCACCCGATCGCGCGTCAGCCACTTCATGAACAAGTTCCGCAAGCTTGGCCTGATCAGCTACAACGGGCACATCGAGGTCAACAGTGCGATGCTGGACGCGGTTCTGCATGACAAGCCCGAGCTGAGAGCCGATGAGTAGCCCAGTTGGTAGGACAGTACGTGGGTGATGAAGCCAAAATGAGTGACCATGGAGCACAAAATTACAGGTTGAGTGAGGTTTTGCGACACGTTATGTTTGTGGCCAAGACGTTCGCCACGAAACATCGACGATCAGGGTTGCGATCGAATGGCACTGGACGATTCCGGGAAATCGCGCTCTCGTCCAGCGATCAAGGCGCAAACAGTCGCCGCGCCGAAGGGCGGCGGGGCGATTGTCGGCTTGGGCGAGAGTTCGGCAACGGAGCAGCAGTCAGGGACATTTTCGCTGACGATCCCGCTTTCGCCGCCCGCCGCGCGCGGGCTGGAGCCTGACCTCGCCATTTCGTATTCCTCAAGCGGAGGACAGGGCGAATTCGGACTGGGATTTGCCGTGTCTCGCGGTGGGGTGTCGCGGCGCACGTCACTCGGGACGCCGCGCTATGACCATCGCGACGTTTTCGTTCTCGCCGGTACCGAGCTCTGCGCCATGCCGGGCGACCCGATCGCGCGCGAGGTCGGCGACCGCCACTATAAGGTGACGCGTTATCGCCTGCGCGTCGAGCAGGACTTCGACCTGATCGAACATTGGGTGGACCAGGACGCGGCAAGCGCCGACGGCGCCGGCGATTTCTGGCGCACGATCACGGCCGACAACCGCATGATTTTTTACGGCCAGGAGTCCGACGCGCGCATCGCTGACCCCGCGAAGCCGGATCATGTGTTCGAATGGCTGCCGGAGTGGATGTTTGATGCCAAAGGCAATGCGCTCCGCTACCGCTATAAGGCTGAGGATACCGTCGGGGTTTCGGCCAACTCCATCAGCGAAGCGTCGCGCACGGCAACCGCCAACCGCTATCTCGAGCGGATCTGCTATGCCAATGATCGGCCGATCGCGCCGGCGCCGGACGGCCGCGGATTGCCGGCCGATGTGATCTGGCATTTCGAGATCGTGTTTGATTACGGGGAGTATCGGGTCGATCCGGCCAATGATGATCCCTACCAACCGGTGCAAGCGTGGCTGCCGCGACCGGACCCGTTTTCGACCTACGCCGCGGGATTCGAACGGCGGACCCATCGGCTGTGCCGGAACGTCCTGACCTTCCACCGCTTCGAAGCGCTCGGCAGCAACCCGGTCATGAAGCAGGTCGTTTCGCTGGTCTATAGCCTCGATCCGCGCGGCAGTCAGCTGACCAGCGCCACGCATACCGGCTATCGCTATCGTGCCAAGCGTTCGTCGGGTCAGCGCTACATCGTCAAGTCGATGCCGCCGCTGAGCTTCGGCTACACCGCCTTCGATCCGGGCGCGGCCGATTTCGTGCCGTTCGGCGATGGCGACCTGCGGCTTCCCGAGGTCGAACAGGCGCCGCGCTACTCCCTGACCGACCTGTTCGGCGAGGGCGTTCCGGGACTGCTTTATGCCGATGCGACTTCGACGCTCTATTGCGAACCCAGGCGCATTGGCACCAGCGCTTCGGTCGGCTACGCGCCGCCGTCGGCCTTGCCACAATTCCCCAATCTGTCGATCGCTGACGGCTCCGTCGTCTTGACCGATCTCGACGGTGACGGCTGTCAGGAACTGGTGCTCACCGAGCCGGGAGCGGCGGGGTTCTTTCGCGCCAATCCAGACCGCAGCTGGAGCAGCTTCGCGCCGCTTGGCGCCTTTCCGACCTCCTACAGCGACGCCTACAGCGAGCTTGTCGACATCACCGGCGACGGGCTGTCCGACCTGGTGCGGGTCCAGCAAGATTCGATTCTCTATCTCGCCTCGATCGGAACCGACGGCTATGACGGACCTGTCGAAGCGAGCAATGAATTCGACGTTCCAGCGCTCAATCTGCCCGATGCCGAGCGCTTGACGTTGTTCGCCGATCTGTTGGGGAGTGGCCGGGCGCAGCGGGTTCGGGTGGCCAACGGCCGTATCGATTGCTGGCCGATCCTCGGTTATGGCCGCTTCGCCCCGGCGGTCACGCTGGCGAACGCGCCGCGCGTGGCCGCAGACTTCGACATTGCCCGGGTCTATTTCGCCGATCTCGACGGTTCGGGACCGGCCGACTGCATCATCGCCTATGCGGACCGCATCGAAATCTTCTTCAATCAATCCGGCAACGGCTTCGCCACCGAGCCCTTGGTGCTGCGTTTGCCGGCAGCCTATGCCTCGCGGGAGCAGATCAGCTTCGCTGACCTTGCCGGCAGCGGGACGCAGTGCCTGATCTTCAGCCAGGACGATCCAACGCCCCGGGCTTGGAGCTACGATTTCTGCAATGGGCAGAAGCCCCATCTGCTGCAGTCGATCGACAATGGCAGGGGTATCTCGACCCATATCACCTACCGCAGTTCGGTCCATTATTATCTGGATGACAAGCGTGCCGGAATTCCGTGGCTCACCACGCTGCCGTCTCCGATCCAGGTCGTGGCTCGCCACGAGCGATACGACGCCATTTCGGATACCCGCCAGGTCCATACCTACCGCTACCGCCATGGCTATTACGACGGTGTCGAGCGCGAGTTCCGCGGTTTCGCGATGGTGGAGCGCGAGGATGCCGAGACTTCCACGCTGCCGTCCTCGGCCGCACTGGCGCCGCCCTTGCTCGAGCGAACCTGGTTCGACACCGGCGCGCGGCCGGCGGCGGGACCGCTGCGGCTGTTGCTGGCGGGTGAGTATTTCAGCGGTGACGCCCAGGCCTGCGCGATGCCGCCGGACGTCTTCGTCTGGCCCGACGGCTTCGTTCCCGACACCGAGACGCTGCGACAGGCGCATGCAGCCCTTGCCGGCACCGTGCTGCGCAGCGAGATCTACGGGCTGGACGATCACCCGCATCGCGACGTCCCGCTGATGGCGACCGAGGCCAACGCCACGCTGCGTCTGCTGCAACCACCGACGGCGCCGGGCAACCGCGCCAGCTTCTTCGTTCATGAACGCGAGGAAATCACCTACCATTACGAACGTGTTGCCGCCGATCCGCGGGTGGCGCACCTGTTCACCCTCGACGTCGACGACACCGGCAACGTCACGCGCGCCTGCGAAATCTCCTATCGGCGCCGGCCGTCGCAGCCGGTCGATGACCCGCAACAGGCCGAGTTGCGAGCGCGCTGTACCGTCTTTGTACCGGTTCCCGCGCAGCTCGGATCCGACATCTGGCTGCACGGATTGCCGCAGGCCGAGCAGGCGTTCGAAATCAACAACATCGGTACCGCGAGCGGTGCGCTGTATTTCGAATTCGCCGCGCTCGATCGGCTGGTGTCGGCGGCTCTGGCGACCGGCGATGCAGGTCACGATGGCGAGCCCGCCGCCCATCTGTTGTCGTGGGAGCGCTGGTCCTATGTCGAGGACGGCGCCGGCACGGTGACGCCGCAGGCGCTGTTGCGCAGCGTGCGGACCGCCGAGTTCATTGCGTCCGATTTGGCGGCTGTATTGGCGCCGGCAGGGCTTCCCGGTGATCTCGCAACGACGCTGTCGCGTTCGGGCGGTCTTCAGCTCGCCGATGGCTGTTGGTGGCGCAGCGGTCCGACCGAAAGCTATGCGCCGGCCGGGCAATTCTTCCTGCCGGAGGCGACGACGGACGCCTTCGCCATGCAGCCGGATGGGCCGCCCGGCAGCATTTCCAAATACACCTATGATAGTTGCCATTTACTGCTGGTCGCGATCGATACCACCAGCACCGGCGCCGACGTGCTCGCCGACCGGATCGCGGTCACGCGGATGGACTATCAGGCGCTGCTGCCCTCGCAGGTGAACGAGAGCAGCGGACGTATCGCCGAAGTGCTGTTCGATCCCTTGGATGCGGTCATCGTGGCCTCGCATCGCGGACTTCAGCAGGTCGACGGCGCGCCTGCCCAGGTCGGGTTTTCCGCCTTGCCCGACCCTGATATCGAAGACTGGCCGGCGCCGGCCTCGGCCGCCGACCTGATCGTCAATGCCGGACGCTATCTGCAAGGGGCGGCGTCGTTCACGTATGCCGACGTCGACAGCTGGCGGCGCGAGGCCATCCCCGCGCATACCGTGCAAATCGAAGCCAGCGAATACCCGGATCCGCACAATGCCGCGATTCCGGTCGGCGATCTGAGAATCGCCGTCGAATATGACGACGGTTTTGGCCGGAAAGTGCAGTCGGCGCAGAAGGTCGAACCCGGCGAAGCGATCGCCAGTGACGGCCATGGCGAGCCCGTCTTCAAGGATGGCGTTGCAGAAATGGCGGTGACCGCCGACCGGTGGCTGACCACCGGCGCCACCATCTTCAACAACAAGAACCAGCCTTACAAAGAATATGAGCCATTCTATCGTGATAGCTGGCGCTATATGGGCAGCGCCGGGCTGAGAAACTTCGGGTCGTCACCGACCTATTACTACGACGCATTGTCGCGGCCGGTCCGCACCTCTTACCAGAGAGGTACGATGACGGAGGCGCTGTTCAGCCGGACCGAGCGCACGCCATGGTCGGTGACCCATTGGGACCAGAACGACACCATCAAGAGTTCGGCGTATTTCCGCGGCTATGTCGAACCTGGCGGTACCCAGCCGCCGCTGTCGCCCTTCGACAAGAACGCGCTGGTCAAGGCGGCCGCCCATGACGGCACGCCGACCACGGCGCATCTGAGCTGCGACGGCCACACCGTCCGCATCGTCCAGCGGCTCGGGACCGGCGATGGCCAGCAACTCGCGACGGTCATGCAGATCGATATCGAGGGCAGGACGACCGCTGTCGCAGATCCCCGGATTGCAACCGCCGGCGGTTGGAATCTGAAATTGGTGTATGGGCTCGGCCGGGTCGCGATCGCGACCATCAGCGCCGACGCCGGGACGTCCTTTACGCTCTCGAATGCGCTCGGCAATCCGTTGCTTGCGCTCGACGCAAGCGGCCAACTTGTCACGCACGCTTATGATGGCTCGCATCGCGTGGTTGCGACGCTGCTGCAGGACTTGTCGGCGCGGACGCCGGCTCGCATGGTCGAACGCGTGGTTTACGGTGACAGCCTGGACCAACGCGGGTTGGCACCGTTTCCCGATCGCGACGGACGCAATCTGCGCGGCCGGATCTGGCTGCATTACGACGAGGCTGGCGAGGTTGAGGTGCCGGCGCACTCCATTCTCGGAGCCCCGCTTGGCTCGCTGCAGCGTTTCGTGCGCGACGCGCGCTCAGATCCCGACTGGTCGGCGGTATTGCCGACCGACGGCTGGAGCTGGGCGGATCTGCGGGCCAGGCTCGTCCCGGCGCTCGACCCGGAAGTCTTCGCCAGCAGCTATGCCTATGATGCGCTCGACCAATCGACCATCGACAGCGATCCCGGCGGCAACCGGCGGCGCATCGAGCGCCATGTCTCGGGGCGCATCAAGGCGATCTACGCCACGCCCTCTGGCGCGACGGAATTTCCCTATCTCAAGGACATCACCTATACCGCCAACAACAATCGCGCTGAGCTGACATTGGCGAGCCCGGACAATGCGGGTTTCGCGACGCGGAGCTACGGCTACGATCCCGATACGCTGCTGCTGACGCGGCTGACCACCCGGCGCAAGGCCGACGGGAAGGTGCTTCAGGATCTGAGCTACGCGTACGATCCGGTCGGCAATTTGACCCATGTTGCGGACCTGTCCGGGCTGACCGGAAGCGTGGTGCGCAACGGCCAGACGGTCTCGCCCGATCTGGACTACAGCTTTGACGCCCTCTACCGGCTCACGGCTGCCGAGGGACGGGCGCATCTCGCACTCAGCAGCGGCGCGGAGGCAGACCCCGGCTGCGGGCAAATGTTCGCCCCTGATCTTAATGACGGTTCGGCGATCGAAGCCTATTTGATGCGATATGGCCATGACGACGGCGGGAATCTGACGACGACCCGCTACATATCGCCGGCGTCCTCGCCGTCGTCGCGCTGGACGCGGACGATGAGCGTGGCTTCAACATCGAACCGCGCGGTCGATGCCGGCGCCCTCGCGGGTGGCGATGTCGACACCTGGTTCGACGCCAACGGAAACCAGATCAGGTCGGCAGGCCTGGCAGGTCTCGGCTGGAGCTATCGCAACGCCTTGCGGCGTGCTGTTATCATCGATCGCGGCCCGAATGCGGATTCCGATGCGCAGTATAATGTCTATGATGCGACCGGGCAGCGCGTGCGGACCCTGATCCAGCGCCAGACCGCGGCCACCCTGCAGAGCGAGGAAACGCTTTATCTGGGAAATCTTGAGATCATGCGGTCCCGCCAGGGCGATCGACTGACCGGCGAGAGCCGTCGCTGGCGTCTGATGGACGTCGATACCTGCATCGCAGAGCGGTTGATCTGGACCGGGGGGACGCCGCCGGCCGGCCTGTCGCAGCCGCAGTTGCGCTACCAGCTCGACAACGAGCAGGGCTCGGCCATGATGGAGGTCGATGAGGTAGGTCACATCATCAGCTACGAGGAATATTCACCGTACGGTTCGACCGTCTATGCGACCGGCATAAGCCTCGCTGAAGTCTCCCTGAAGCGTTACCGATATTCGGGCAGGCGCCGCGACGAGGTGACAGGATTTTATTACTACGGCGCCCGCCATTACGCGCCATGGCTTGGCCGGTGGCTCACACCGGATCCGTCGGGCACAACGGATGGCCTGAACCTCTACGCATTCCTCGCCGGCAATCCGGTCAGCTACGTCGATGCCGATGGCATGGGCAAGAGACCCCAAAAGGGCGCTGCCAAGGTTTCGCATCGGTCGTTGCATACCGAAAGCGAAGCGATCGGAGTGCTGATTGCGAACGAAATGGGATCGGACAAGACCCCCGTTAAATTCTTCAAGGACAAGTATAATGCGGTCTTGAAAGAGGCGGGGGGCGAAATCATTCACAAAGAGAGCAAGGTCATCGAGGCGATCGGCTATGGACTGAACGGAAACGGCAAGGAGTTCGGCGACGCCTATCGTGCCGCGGCCAAGGGCACCGACGAGCACATGTCAACGACGACGGTTTTCCACGTGCTCAAGGGAATTGGCAGCGTCACCAAGACGCTCAGCGCCGACAATCTGGAAAAGCTCTATTTTGCGGTCAAGATCGCGTCCGTGTTTCGGCTGCCGACCGAGCAATCCGGTTACAATTTCGGCAGCGGCGAAAGCATGCAGCATCCCGCGTCATCGAGTTCCGCGGTATTCGATCGCTCGGCTAAAAATCATGGCCGTGCCGATCTGGATCGGCGCCTGAGCGTGGTGAAAGCGGGTTCGGACGGCACCGGGTTTCACCGGCTGCTGAACATGGCGGCGGAGGGCGCGCTGCATTCGCTGAACGAGTTTTCCGCGCCGACACTTGCAAACAACCAGCACCTCAAGCCGAAGCTGACGGTCTCCTTCAAGCGCAAATATGACAGAAGGCGCGAACTGGTGAAGCGACAGTTCCTGGTGCTGCGGGGACGGGACGTCGCAAAATACCAGAGGCAAAAGGAAACGGCGAATTATCGCCGGCGCACCGACCGCGACAGCAATGGCAGAAGGCGCGACAGGTCGCCGAGCCCGCTGCGAGGAACGCCATGAACTCATGTTCTTTGATGGATTGATGTCCGACCCGTCATCATGCTGCAGCATATCCCGATGTAACTCTTACGCGGTTATCATGCGCTGCTGCAGCGCAAACTGGCATGAAGGTTTTGTTTTCAACATCTGCCCGTGATGGCTTGGCTTCAGGATCAGCATGCTTTGCATGTTCGCGTTCGTATTTTAAACCTGCTTGACTAAATCATCCTAAGGTGTTTATTTTAAATAATACTATTAAAAGGGGAATATTGATGCCGCCGTGCAACCCCGACATGATGATAGTTTCATTGCCGTGACGACGCCTTCCAGCGGCGGTCGATCTGGTGCCCGTGTAGCGCCGGCCTCGCTGTCTCTGCCATCAGGCGGCGGCGCGATACGCGGCATGGGCGAGAGTTTCCAAACGCTGGATTTCACCGGTGGTGCTAATTTCTCGATTCCGATTCCGACACCGGCCGCGCGCGGCATCGCGCCCGCCTTAAGCCTTTCTTACCATTCGGGAGGCGGCAGCGGCATCTTCGGCCTCGGCTTCGGTGTTGCGCTGTCGAGCATTGCACGCAAGACCAGCAGTGGCGTTCCTCGCTATGACGCCACCGATATTTTCATTCTCTCCGAGGCGGGTGAACTGGTTCCGGCGCGAAGCTTCGATGAAACGCAGCGGCAATGGGTACTCGAAAGCCGGAACGAGCCCAATGACGATCCGGTCTGGCATGTGGTGGCGTATCGGCCGCGCCACGAGGGTTCATTCGCGCAGATAGAATGCTGGAAAGCCGTCGGCGGA
>Ga0302319_10003978_pt1 | contig 30560 bp, 25 predicted proteins | sample Bog_T0_2_FD_203319 | JGI IMG/M metagenome (GOLD analysis project Ga0302319, IMG submission 203319) | Peat permafrost microbial communities from Stordalen Mire near Abisko, Sweden - Bog_T0_2 | ecosystem: Environmental > Terrestrial > Soil > Wetlands > Peat | place: Sweden: Abisko, Stordalen Mire... | reverse complement strand
TGGCTGAACTGGTCGCGCCGCTTATCCAAAGACTACGAGCTACGTCCAAGTTCAGCAGAAACCATGATCCACATCGCCTTCGCTCATCAACTCTTGCGACGTTTCACTTAGTTTTTGGACAGATTCTGAGAGGCGCGCGATCAATCTCTGCGTTGCCGTCGATGCATCCGCCTGCTCGGCTAGTGTTGAAGTTTCATTGATGGAAATATTCGGGTTGACCTCGGCAATGGCGCGCCGCACTGCGGGAATCATTTGCGCCGCTTGACCGGAGTAGCGTACTGAGAAATTCCCGAAATATTGCAGATGCTGCGAGTAAGGAAAATAGGCGGCGGCCTCGGGGCTCTCTGCGAGTGCCATATATTTGGCGTTCTTGACTACACCGACGATCTCGATGTCGCCGCTGTGGGCCGGATCGTCGCCCATGCCGAAGCGATGGCCAATCGGCGACCTATCGGGGAAGAAAATGTGTGCCATGGTTTCATTGATGACCGCAACCTTCGGCGAATCGGCCTTGTCGATTGTGTCGAAACCACGGCCAGCGACCAGGGGCAGCCTCATGGTCGAGAAGAATCCGTTGCCGATTACGTTGTACAGCACATCGTGGCTGTTGTCTGGAGTTCGCGGAATGCCCTGTACGGAGACATCGTCCGACCATATGCCCTGGTTAAAGGTAAACATTGAAAAGCTGGCCGCCTGGACTCCCAGCACCGCTTGCACACGATCTTCAATTTGCTGTTGCAGGTTCAAGAGTCGGGCGTCAAGTGGAGTTCCGGCGGCGGATTGATCCAAACCGAAAACCAGTACGTCCTGCTTGTCGAAGCCGGTGTCGGCCCTGGTGAGATTGACCAGGCTGTGCAGGAACAAGCTGGCTGCGGCAAGCAGAACCAGCGAAAGCGCAACTTGCGCGACGATCAATCCCCGGGCCAGCGAAATGCCGGATGAAGGCACCGCAATTCCCCGCCCCTGCTTGAGCGATCCGGTCAGATCGAACCGCGTTGCCCGTATGGCGGGCGTCATGCCGAACAGCAGCGCCGTGAATAGGGCAAGAGCAAAACTGAATGCCAGTACGCGAAGGTCGGGGCTGACGTTCATCGCTGCGACTTCAGAACTATCATTAGCCATAGTCAACAGCACATGGCTGGCATTCCACGCCAGGGCAACGCCGACAATGGCCCCCAGCAGTGCGAGCACAAGGCTTTCAATGAGTAGCTGGCAGGCAATGCGAGAGCGAGTGGCGCCGATGGCCATGCGCAAGGCAAACTCTCGCGAGCGAGCAGCGCCGCGCGCCAACAGCAAGTTGGCCAGGTTCGCGCAAGCGATCAAAAGGACGAGACCGGCGATCGTAATCAGGATTTGTAGCGGCAGCGAGAACCTTACACAGAGCCGTGATAGTCCACGTGCGGCAGAGGTCAAATCGATCTGCGCATGTTCAATCTTGGCGAGTTCTTTTTGCGACGTAGATTGGCCCACATAGTCGCTGCGGAGAATCTGTTTGAAAAGCAGGTTGGTATTCGCGGCTGCTTGCGCATGTGTGACACCTGGCTTCAAGCGCCCAATAAGGTTAAGCGATTCAAACCATTTGTCGGTAATGCCGTTCCAGCCGGGCGAAATCTCCTTTTCCATCGCAAGGGGAATCCAGAGATCGGGCATCTCGCCGACTGTTGTACCGAGGAATCCTGCTGGGGCAACGCCGACGATGGTGTAGGCCATGCCACCGATGCGAACTGACTTGCCCACGGTGCTCGGATCGCTGCCGTGGCGCTGCCACCAGGCGTAACTGATGACAGCCACCGCGCCGCTGCCCGGCGTTTTGTCGTCAGAGTCGTTGAGCATGCGACCGCGACCGGGATTCACGCCGAGGACGGAGAAATAATTCCCGGACACAAGCGAGGCGCGGAACAGCTCGCTGCTCCCCCCGGCCAGCGTACCGTGCGGGCCAAACTCAATACTGTCTATGGCCGCAACGCCGGAGTAAACTTCGTTTTTCTGGCTGAAACTGCGGTAGAAAGGATAAGAGAAAAGCTCCCAACTGCCGTCTGGAAGACCGTTGGTGCTGCCGACCATTCTGCCAGGCCCAAACAGAACCAGTCTTTGGGGGTCGTCGACCGGAAGCGTGCGCAACATCACCACGTCCATCAGGCTGAAGATGGCGGTGTTGGCGCCGATGCCGAGAGCCAGCGAGAGGATTGCGACGAGCGTGAAGCCGGGACTCTTCAAAAGCATGCGGACGCTATAACGAAGATCGAGCCAGAGGCTCTCGGCCGCAGTCTCCCATCCCGCCGAGCGAATCCGATGCTTGACGGCTTTGGTGCTTCCCATCTCGATCCTTGCTGCGCGCGCTGCTTCCTCAGGAGAGACACCGGCGCGCTGTTTGGCTCCCGCAGAGGCGTCGATAAAGCCGCGCAGCTCTTCGTCCATCTCACGCTCAACTCGGGTGCGGCCGAAGAGTGCCCTGAGGCCGGTGGAGATATTTCTGAATATTCCCATTGCATCCTCCCGGAAAATGATTGGCGGCCTTCTCTTTCGGCTCTTAAGCTTCCATGCTTTTACGCTTCCATGATGCGAGCGATGGCAGCAGCCTGGCGGTCCCAAGACGCTGTCTCCTGCTTGAGCGCCTTGCGGCCGGCGGCGGTGAGCAAGTAATACTTGGCGCGACGATTGTTTTCCGTCGATCGCCATTCGCTTTTTACATGGCCGGCGCGCTCCATGCGGGCCAATGCAGGCAGCAGCGAGCCGGGATTCACGCGGAACACTTCCTGGCTCACTTGCTCGATGCGCAGGGCCACTCCGTAGCCATGCATCGGCTCAAGCGCGAGAGTCTTCAGAATCAGCATTTCGAGAGTTCCCTGCACCATGTCACCAGTTTTTTGCCCCATGAATCCATCTCCTCTTGACAATCAAGATGTAACGTATGTTCATCTTGATTGTCAAGAGGAACGTGAAGCGGCAACCGGAAGATCAGTAATCCCGGACCAGCTTTTGAAGATTGAGCAATTCACCGGCGCGGACGAGTTCCAGGCTCTTTTCCTGATGCGGATCAAGCCTTCTGTGCTAGAAAGGAGGGTTGCGTTTGCATGTTCAAGATTGGAAAGGAACTCCCATGGATCGCAGAACGTTTCTCGGGGCAGCTTCAGCCGCCCTGTTGATCGATGTTCTTCACCCGGCAGCGTCATTTGCCGCGTCCAGCCCGCTGAAGCCGATGGACCTGGGCCTCATCATCAGCCCTTTCGGAGCTCCCGAGGCCACATTCAAGCGCATCCAAGATATCGGCTTCAACAACTGCTTTCTTTCGCTGGACGGCTACATCAACGGGTTCACATCGCGGATTGCCGACCAGTTCGGCGACCTGTTGAACAAGTATTCGCTGGTTGCGACAACGGTGGAAGTGGTCGGACCGCCGCCGCTGGAATGGAACTTCCTCCGCGGTCCATCGACCATCGGCCTGGTCCCACCCAAGACTCGCGCCGCCCGCACCGACGCCCTCCGGCAGGCCTCCGACTTCGCCAAACTGCTGGGGATTCCCCAGGTGCAGACACATTGCGGCTTCATCCCGGAAGATCCTGCCGACCCGCTCTATCCGGGCTCGGTGGACGCCATCCGTGCGGTAACCCAGCACTGCCAATCCAACGGCCAGTACTTCCTGATGGAAACCGGGCAGGAGACGCCGACCACCATGTCGCGCATGATCCGCGATGTGGCCATGCCTAATCTCGCGGTCGGCCTCGACACTGCCAACTTGATTCTCTATGGCAAGGCCAACCCCGTCGATGCGGTTGACATCCTCGGCCCGCATGTCCGCAGCGTTCACGCCAAAGATGGCCGCTGGCCCACGGATCCCAACCAGCTTGGCGAAGAAGTGCTGATCGGCAAAGGACTGGTTGATTTCAAGACAGTTTTCACCAAGCTGCACAAGCTCGGCTACACCGGCGCCGTCACCATTGAGCGTGAGACATCCGGGCCACAGCAGGTAGAGGATGTGAAAAACGAAAAGATCTACCTGGAAAATATCCTCCGCGAAGTCCTCGCCTGATTTCTCCTGGTTGAGACAGCGGCAAGAGCCTTTTCCACTGAAGTCACAAGAAAGAGAGACCCCATGGACCGTCGAGAATTCATCCAGACCGGCGCATCAGTCGCAGCCGGCATGTCCCTGCTGAAACCAACTACCGCCTTCGGCTACCAGGCCAACTCCGCCATCCGCCACGGCTTGTTGGGCTGCGGCAACCGCGGTTCCTCCGTTGCCGAATCCTTCTCGAAAAGCACCGCTGCCCAGGTCGTGGCCATTGCCGATCTTTTCCCGGATAACCTAGCCGCCGGCCGCGCCCGCTTCGACAAGTTCAACGCCGGACTGAACCGCGCGCCCATCGACTCCAAGTTACTGTTCCAAGGCCCGCGCGCCTTCGAGCAGCTAGCTGCATCCAAGGACATCGACCTGATTCAGATCTCCACGCCCCCCTTCTTCCATGTGGAGCATCTTGAGGCCGCGGTCGCCTCCGGCAAGCACGTCTACTGCGAAAAGCCCGTCGGCATTGATGTGGAGCAGGCGAAACATGCCCTTGAGATCGCCAGGCGCGTCGAGTCCACACAGAGTGTCGACGTTGGCTTCCAATGTCGCAACGCTCCGCCCCTGGCTGCCATGGCCGTGCACATCAAGTCTGGCGCACTGGGCAAGATTGCCACTGTGGCCGCCAACTACAACGCCCCCGCGTCCACCGAAAAGAACCGTCCCGGCGCCTCCCCCGACGAGTACCGCTTGCGCAACTGGCTCTGGGATCGCGCCCTCTCCGGCGACATCCTCGTCGAACAGAACATCCACATCATCGATCTTTGCAACTGGCTTCTCGGCGCGCATCCGCTGAAGGCGACAGCCACGGGCGGACGCAACATACTGACCCACTACGGCAACTGCTGGGACAACTACCAGGTCGACTTTACGTATCCTGACAACGTGCACATATCCTTCTCGTCCACGCAGTTCGGAACCGACGGGGCATTTGACGCAGGCTTGAAATTCTTTGGTGAGTCCGGTTCCGCAACAGTCCCATACTCCGGCCCAGTCGCCATCACCGGCAAAAACGCGTGGGCGTGGTCCAACTCAGGCGCCGCAACACCCGGCTCGGGTAAGTTTGCGGCCAATGGCGCCTTCAGCGACAACCTCGAGTTTGCCGACCGTGACAAAGAACGGACCTTCATCGACAGCATCACCTCCGGCAACTGCCATAACCAGATTGCGGCTGGTGTTGAGACCGCTCTCAGCTGCATGCTGGGCCGCATGGCGGGCCTCACCGGACGCGAGGTGACGTGGGAGGATCTGCTCGCACATGGTGAGACGTATCGTCTGGGGTTCAGCATGGACCAGTTCGCCTGATCAGAGGAACGGAGGCTGACTCAGCCGGCTTTGCGAAAAATGGTGCTCAGGTCGGCAGTGCCGGTGCCCGAGGCGTACCAGGCAGCCCAGTAGTAAGGGTGCCGATAGCGGGGGTCGCGAACCATCGCCTGACGTGCCACGGTGAGCGCCCGCGGAACGGTTAGCCCCCTGGCCAGGCCGCCGTAAAACGCGTCCATCATGGGCACAGCAGCCGCGGAGTCAATCTGCCAGCGGGTGGCCACCACATCCGGCACTCCGACCGCGGCCAGCGTGGACACAATGTCGCCCATGCCATGGTTCCAGGCGGCCTGGTTCCGTCCACTGGAACATGCGGAAAACACTGCCAGCCGAGCGTCCCGGGGAGGGTGCCTGCGGAGTGTCTCGCTGTCCAGCCAAGGAGAGTCCTGCCCTTTTCCAGGGGCCAACAGCAGCCGCGTTGTGCCGCCTCGGCTGGCGGCATGGCCGGCAAAGTGAATTGCGGCTGCATTGGCCAGACGGGGAACAACCTGCGCCTCGGTAGCCTGATCGCCCAACAGCAGGCTGGGTTCGATGTCGAAGCGCGCCACGGAGCGCGCCTCGGCCAGGACCTCAGGGAGCATTTGGCCCTCCCCTGAGGCGACCGACGCGCCCACCACCAGAGCCTTCTCCGCTGCATCGACGCCAAACGATCCAGCCCGCTCCAGGAGCAGAGACGGTGACTCCTCCAGGTTTGCTTTCAGTCCCAGGCCGCCCGAAGCCGTTTCGACCGAAGGCCAGGGCAAGTTGCCCAGTAGCGGGTCCGGTTCCAGCAGTAAATCGGCCTCGGCTTGGTCAACCGGATCAATCGGGTCAATCAGGATCGCCCCAATCCGTCGCGCCGCGCGGTCCACCGCAGCCATTTCGGTTGTCGGCGAATCGACGGCCTTCTCCAGTTGCCCCGCCGCATTGAGAACATCCTCTCTGCGCACTGGAACCGCAAACCACACCACACCCTGCGGGGTCGCCTTGTATAACAGCACCCTATCCGGCAGCACCACCTGCCCCAGCAACCTACCAGAACCACGCCGCTCGAGCGCGCTCTGGAGCTTCGACTTCAGACAGTCCAATCCTCCGTCAGCGCAGGGCACTACCGGCACTCCCAGAATCCTCAGCCGGTAACGCTGCCAAAGCGCCAGTGCCTCCTCGCCCGGTCGCCCCCCGGCCAGCCAAATACCCACCAGCACTGCGTAGAGGTCTCGATTCTGCTGCGCCTGCGCGATCGTTTCCGGTCCACCCTTGCTGCTCAGCCGTTCCTGTTCCAGCAGCGCCTGCTGCAACACCGGCTCGGCGGCTTCAGGGTGACCTTGCTCCAGCGCGAGCTGCCCGCGCGCAACAGCGTAGTTGCGCAGATACACCGCGTTTTTCTCGCCCGCCATATGCCCGAATGCTGAATCCAGCAGTTTGCTTGCCGCGTCCGGCTCTCCGCGCTCCAGGTAAACGTCGGCCAGGGCGGTTTCGACCTCCGCCAAAGTGGCTTGGACAGCAGTTCCGCCACCGTTTGCGGCCAGCTCCTGCTGCGCCGTCTGCATCGCCTGCTGCGCCTCGTCAATTGAGCTGGCGCGAATGGCCACTGCGGCCAGATTGAGCCAGGCCGTGGGAAGCAGTTGCCGGTTCTGCGTCAGTTGCAGGGCGCCTATGTGCTCCCTCTGCAACAACAGCGCCAGCTTGGTGCGTGGCGTCCCCTGCTCCACTTGTTCCAGGCTGCTAAGCGTACCCGACAAACGAAGCGCCGGATAATCCCCCGCATAAAATTGCCGAATGGTCCCGAGGTAGTCGTGCCATGCAGCTTCCACATCGCCCCCATCCACCGCCGCTCCGCCGCGCATGTTTCGAACCCGCAGTTCCACCTGGGCGTAGTGCCTGTCGTACGCCAGCGTCTCAGCGCTCACAAAGGATGGGTTATTCTCGACATCCGAACCCGGCGACGGATCGCAATAAGCATCCAAAGCCTCCGCCTCGGCCTGCATCCAAACCAACCCTGTCTCGGCGCCTGCCAGCGCATGCACCTCCTGGTAGCAGCCGGCGTAGTTGGCCATCGCCTGCAAAGCGTCGGCCCGTTCAATCACGGCGCGTGCCTCTCCAATATGTGCCGCATCCGGCGAATTGCGCAGCCTGTGAAACAGGCGTTCAGCATCTGCCCCGCGTTCAGCCGCTCCCGGATAATCCCCATGAACGGCGGCATCGATTGACTGGCCCAGCGCGCGGGCAGCCTGCGGGAATTGGGGGTCAGGCGAGGGCGATTCAGAGGAGGGGGAATCGAATGATGCGGGGGGAAGAAAGCGGGTCAGCCAGGAATCTTGATGATTGCGCTCAAGTGAAGTGGCAAGCGCGTACAGCAGGCTACGGGCAGCCATGCAATCGTCCATACACGGCGAACCCCTAGACTGCGCTCCTGGGCTGGAGTTGGCCGCCAAAGGAAAGGCCTTATCCAGCAGACGCGGCAATAGAGTCGTGGAAAGCTCTTCGTCGACCGCCCCCAATCCCGCCGCGTCCGCGGCCAGCGAACGCATTGCCTGCGGCGAAGCCAGGTGCTGCTCCATCCGCCCCTGGTGCGACTTCAGCCGGTTCAGCCTCTGCTCCAGCTCCTGCAAACGCCGCCGCCCGTCCGCCAACCAACGGGGATCGAGCTCAAACTGCAGGTAGCGGTTCCAGGTTTCCACCGCATTCATATATTGGCCGCGATCTTCCATCACCAGCGCCTCATTGAAAAGCACGACAGGATCGTCGGGAGACAGTTCGTCGGCGCGGCGCAGTTTGTCCAGGGCGGTGGCCCGGTCGTTCTCGCTGCCCGTTGCGGATCCCCGCTGGAAGTAGGCGGACGCATCGTCCATCAACAGGCTTGCTGTCGGTTGCCCGTCTGCCGCCAGGCGGTCAAGAATGTCGATCGCGCCATCGTATTTCTCTTCCAGGATGTCGGCCCGCGCCTCAAGCTGTAGCCAGTGCGCATTGTCGGGAGCCCGTTCGAGTTCCTGCTCAATCTTCGCCCGCGCTTCCAGCAGCCGCGAGGATTCTCGATCCCCTTCCCCGCCTGCACCGCCGCGCAAGTGCTGCCGTGGAGTCACGTCCGCAAACCCCGAGCCCGGCATTCGCAAATCGAAGATCCGCGCGTTGGTATACGCCTCGGCCATCAAACGTTCGGGGTTGCTCGATATCCGCCACCATTGCACCAGGCCCACCCCAATCAGCAGGGAGGCCGCAAGGCCTGCTCCCATCCAGAGGTAAAACCGATCGACCCGTTTCGAACCTCCGAGTCGCGGCGTACGGGCGAGTTCGGCCGCGATCTTTTTCTGCCCTTCGACCGATGAGCTGGCCAGCCCATCCAGAAAGGCCTGCTCCTCAGGCGTGACACCTGCGGCCAACCTGCGCAGCTTCTCGGCACAAGACGGGCAGTCGGCTGCATGAGCCAGCAGGACATTTACCTTCGCATCGTCTACCGAATACGATCCTAAAAGGAGTGCCAACTCTCCCAGCACTGGGCACGGATACGCCGGCCCGGAACTCTCTTCAATCAGATTCGGGATTGGCCCCTGCGCGTCCGACGCGACGGCACTTCGCCCGTTTCGCGCCGCGATCAGGCGGTCCAATTCTTTCTGTAGAGCCTCAGACGAAACGCCGGGTTGGGAATTTGGCGAGTCTGGATTGCCGGGTTGTAGGTTCACTTCGTCGTTCATAGCAGCACTCTATTTAACGTATCTTTCAAAGACATTCCTTTTACGCGGCCCCTTTTCCGTTCTTTCCAAACCTCGCCCGATCTCTTCTGAACCAGCAGGCAGGCCCCGGCTCTTCCGCTCCACTTCTCCACGCAGCCACAACGTCACCCTTCGCAGCGCACTTTCCACACCCTTCGCGGTTAGCCCAGCGGCCGGGAGCTGTGCGATCTCCTCGGCCGTAAACCCTTGAAGATAATAAAGCCAGAACAGCGCCCGGTCCCGCTCGCCAATCGCTTCCGGAGCGGAACGAAGCTTCTTGTCGAGCTCTGCCAGCAGCGCCGATTGCTGCATCCTGGCCGCCGGGTACGCTCCGTGCGCCTGGGATTGGGCGTCGTCGTCCACCAGCGGCATGATAACTACTTTGCCGCCCCTCTTTGCTGAGTATTGTTTTCGAAAATAGTCGTTCGCCACCGATGCCGCAACAATCCGCAACAGCCCCAGGAAGGAGTCCTCGCCCCGCGGTTCAAAATCGCGAAGAATGCGCCTCTCCTGCTCGCACAGTTTCAGGAACACTTCCTGCACAATATCATCCACGGTTGCAGGGGAGGGGTCAGAAACCCACATGCGACAAACCCGAAGAGCCACCAGCGAGGCCAGCGGCGTGGACCGGCGCACGAATTCAAGCCACTCCGCGACATCTGCGGAGCGGGCGCAGGCTTTCGCCAGATCGTTCACTGAGGTGCGAGTCTCGTCCATCGTGCGGGACACCAGTTTAACTCACGCTTACGGCAAAGGTTATTCCTTTATCAATATGCCCGGATCTCCGGTAACCTGCGAGCGGCGACACATTTAAACCTGTGCTAACATCCCGCCAAGCGTTTACAAGTCATTTTCGAGGAGCCAGGAATGCAAACCCACCTCCGCCCCATGTCACTGGGCGAGATCCTTGACCGCACGGCGCAGCTGTATCGCACCAACTTCCTGCTCTTCTCCGGCATCGCCGCCGTCTATGCGGGCGTGCTGCTGGTCATCAATCTCATCCAGCTTGGCCTCAATCAGCTCATGATTCACTGGAAAATGACACAGCAGCTGCCTTGGGCATCGCTCGGATATGTTGCGCTGATTTTTCCGGTGATTCTGCTGTGCGCCGTGGCGGCGGTAGCGGCGAACAACCGCGCCGTGGCTTGGGTCAACCTGGGGCAGCCGGCGACCATTCGCGGCGCCTACAAAAGCATCTGGCCCAGGCTTGGCCGATACCTCTGGCTGGCAACGATCATGGCGTTTGTTGTCTACTCGCCGTTCATTCTCGTTTTCAGCGGGTATTGCGTGTTCCTCTATGGCTATGCGCGACCAAGGGGGTTCTTTAACCCGGGCGGACAGCATGCTGATCCCTCAGGGCTGATCGTTATCGGGCTGGTCTCTCTGCTCCTTCTTGGCCTGTTGGTCGCCTGGGTCGTTTACGCCATCCTCATGGGCCTGCGCTACTCGCTGGCCGTGTCGGCCTGCGTGATCGAGGACATCCCCGCGCGCCAGGCAATCAAACGCAGCATTGAACTGAGCAAGGAGTCGCGAGGCCGCATCTTCGTTCTGGGGCTGCTCATCTTCGCCATCCAAATTGGGCTCGTGATGATCACGCAGCTGGTTTTCTTTGTCGCCGCCTTTCTCGCCGTCAAAAAACATAGCACGCTTCCTGTCTGGATGCTCGCATTGCAACAGCTCGTAGGCTTCTTTACCAACAGCTTCATCGGCCCCATGTACGCCACCGGCCTGACGCTCTTTTACTACGACCAGCGCATCCGCAAAGAAGGCTTCGACATCGAGATGATGATGGAAGCCGCGGGCATGAATCCGGCCCAGGCAGTCGACTCTGTTCTGCCCACCGAGTCCGTGCTTGAGAACGCTGCTCCTGCCGCCGAAGCGGACAGTCCCGCCAGCGCACCTGAGTTCCCTCTCGAGTCAACGCCTCCAGCCGAGCCCGGGGCGCTCGAATCTCCTGACGAAGATCGGCCGCATGGCGAAAGCCCCCCCGAGGAGTCGCATGGATGAGCCCCTTCACCCTTCGACGCTGAGCGAGATACTGGATCGCACCGCGCAGCTTTATCGCTCGCGATTCCTCGTCTTTTTCGGCATTGCATCCTTCCCCATCGCCCTTCTGGTGCTCTTTGCCGGCAGCGTGGCCATGCTTGTCTCCTGGGCCGGAACCGGATCCCAGGAGAAACCAGCAGACCCCTCTTCCATTGCCTTGGGATTCGTTATTCTGGGCAGCGCGGGACTCGTCGCGCTCACGCTCTTTCTCGCCCTCACCGCTCTCGCTACCGCAGCCATGAACTATGCTGCCTCCCGCGCCTTTTTTGGCCAGAGCTTCACCATTCGCGACTCCTACCAAGCCGCTTGGGGTCGCGGCTGGGGCGCCATCGGGCTCTACGTCATGCAGGCCATCGCCATCTGGGTTGTGCCCTTCGGCGCGTGGTTTTTCCTGCTCCTGCTCTCGGCCGCGTTTACCGCGCTGGTGGCCAGCTTCGGCATCGGCGGCATCTTCATCCTGCTCGAATTCCTGGTCATCGTAGGCCTCGTCGTCTACGGTTTCTGGATGGCCGTGCAGCTCTCACTGGCCTTTCCCGCGTTTGCTGTGGAGCAGTCCGGCGTCTGGGCCGCTCTCCGCCGCAGCTTCGTCCTTGCCAAAGGAACCAGGGGCCGCGTTCTGCTGCTCTACCTGCTCTGCGTGGCACTCAACTGGATCCTCTCCATGGCCGTCATGTTTCCCATGTTCATCGTCATAGCATTGATCCCCGCAGCCAACGGTCCTCAGCACGCGCGAACCGCCGCCGTGCTCATGGCCATCGTCCTCTACGGCTCGGCGTTTGTGGTGCAGGCACTCACCCGCCCCGTCTACAGCATCGCGCTCATGCTCTTTTACTACGACCAGCGCATCCGCCAAGAAGGCTTTGACATCGAGTGGATGATGCTCAAGGCCGGGCTCATTGTCCCGGAAGATCAGCCACCAACTCAGCCCCTACCAGAAGCTGAAATCCCGCCGCAGCCCGAGCCAATCATCCTTCCCGAACCAGTCACCCAACCCGAACCACCCGCATTGGGAGAGACCCCATAATCAATTCGCCCCATTCAACAACACCGCAAGCATGACCTTTGGCGATTTCCTCGGCCCCATCTACCCCACTGCCGTCACCCTTTTCTACTATGATCAGCGCATACGCCTTGAAGGCTATGACATCGAGCGCATGATGGCCGCCGCAGGACTCAACCCGACCACACCTCCCGCCCCCGACGCTCCCGTCCCGGCTCCCAGCACTCTAGAGGCCAACGCTTGAGCAATCTCCCAGCGCTCGCCCTCCTCGCATGTCTGACCCTCCAGGCCACCCCCGCAGCCCGCGCCGCCACGCAGCCCATCGCCGCTCCTGCGCCCGCACCCCCGGCCAGCCAGCCCCACGGCTCCTCCCTCGACGAATACCGCGCCCACCTGGAAACCCTCTCCACGCTCGTCCAACTCTGCGCCAAAGCCCGCGACACCAAAAACTGCGACCCGACCCTGGTTGGTCCCGACGATCAGGTCCCCGTCTCTCAGGCTCCCAACGCCGAGCACCGCCTCGTCCGTTACGGCTGGCTCCGCGTACTCCTCTCCAAGGCCGGGGAAACCGACGCCCCCGCACCAAAACCCAAGCCGGGTCAGTCGCCAATCCACCCATCGCTCGACAGCGTCCGCCCCGCACCGGCCACCACCACCCAGCTCCTCAAAGACGCCCAAGCCCGTCTAGCCGCCGACCTCGTCCAGGCAAACGCCGCTGCCACGCCCGCAGTCAATCACGACCAGGTCCGCGCCACCATGAAGCAGGTCCTTTCCAGTGACGAATATGCCAACCTGGAAACGGCCACCCCGAAGAACTCCGCCCTGGAAAAAGTCGGCAACTGGCTTAACGACATCCTGGAAAGCGCCATCCGCGCCAGCTCCCGTGCCCCGTGGCTTGGCCGCGCCCTCGTCTGGGGATTTATTGTCGCCATCTGCGTCGCCCTCATCTGGGGCCTGCTCCAGCTCGAACGCCGCTGGCGCGTCCGCCTCGTCCCCGATGACCGTTCCCCCGCCCCCGGCGCAGCCTCGGCCGTCCCCTGGCAAGTCTGGATGGAAGACGCCCGCCGCGCCGCCGCCGCCGGTCTCTGGCGTGAGGCGATTCATTTCCTGTACTGGGCCTCCATCTCCCGCCTCGAGTCCAAACGCCTGTGGCCCGCCGACCGCACCCGCACCCCACGCGAATACCTCGCCCTCGTGGCCCCGGAAGATCCCCGCAAGCCCGGCCTCACCACCCTCACCGGCAGCTTTGAGCGCGTCTGGTACGGCGGCCGGGATGCCGCAGAAGCCGACTACCAGCGCGCCGAGCAAATCGCCTCTGCGCTGATCTCCGGGTCAAACACCGCGGGAGGCGGTGCCCAGTGACCTTCCTCTCCTCCCTCGACGCCAAAGACCGCCGCCTGCTCCTCTGGTGCCTCGGCATCGCCCTCTCCCTCGCCATCCTCATCGGCATCAAAATGCCCGGCGCCAACAGCAACAGCAATCCGCTCCCCTCCACCTATCTTGCCGGCCAGCACGGCGCCCGCGCCGCCTATGACACCCTGCTCCGTTCCGGGTACAAGATCGAGCGCTGGGAACTCCCCCTCAGCGATCTCGTCGCCACAGCCGGCCCTGACACTGTCGTCATTTTTGCCGAGCCCTTCACCCAGGAGCCGGCCAACTTGAAAGCCGTTCGCCAAATCCTGGAAAAAGGCGGCCGCGTCCTCGCCACCGGCTTCTGGGGCGGTTTCATCCTCCCAGGCGAGGCCAGCGGCACCTCCGAGAACTTCACCTTCGCCGCATGCAAACTTGAACCCGAAGGCCTCAACCCAGTCGCTGGCTCCGGCGAGGTGTGGATGGTCCCCGAAGCCGGCTGGCAAGTCGGCAACCCTGCCTTCCACGTTGATTACACCTGCGCCGGCCAGCCTGCCGTCGTCGAGTACGACTGGGCCAAAGGCCATGCTGTCTGGTGGGCCAGTTCCACCCCGCTTGAAAACGGCTCCCTCGCTCGTGCCCAGAACCTCGACCTGTTGCTCAACTCGCTCGGCCCCCGCGACGGCCACCACTTCTACTGGGACGAGTCCCTTCACGGTGACATCCGCTCCACCTGGAGCTACGCCGCCGGCCGCTCCTGGACCATGCTCTGGGTCGGTCTGCCCATTCTCATGGTGCTCGTCACCCTCAGCTTCAGCCGCCGCAGCGGCCCCGTCCGCGCCCTGCCTGCCATAGTCCGCGCCACCCCAGTCGAGTTCCTTGAGGCTCTCGGCTCCCTCTACCGCAACGCCGGAGCCGCCTCCACCGCTGTATCGATTGCCCTGGAACGGTTCCGCCGGCACGGTTTGATGCTGTGCGGCCTGCGCGGCAGGCAGATGGGCGCAGCCGAACTGGCTGAAGCCCTCCGCCGCCGCTTTCCCAAACTCGATCCCGCCCTGGAAGCCGATCTGGCCGCTTGCGAAGGAGCCGTATCGGGAGAAACCATCACCCCGCGCGAGGCCCTCAAGCTCATCCAGACACTGCACAGCCACGAAGAAAAGCTTCGCGCCGCTGCAAAACCCGGCGCGTACCCCATCCACTCCGCAACAAGCGCAGCCATTCATCCCAAACCGCAGGAAAGGGCTTCATGAGCCAGGAAAACGAGCAAGTTCTCAAACAAAACGCAGAAAGTGCGGAGCACCGCCTCCACGCGACAGGCCAGTTGATCGCCCACGCCCGCCAGGAACTGGGCCGCGTCATCGCCGGCCAGTCCGAGGTCATTGAAGAGGTTCTCATCGCCGTCCTCTGCCAGGGCCACGCCCTGCTGGAAGGCGTGCCCGGCATCGCCAAAACCCTCATCGTCAAATCCTTCGGCAAGCTGCTCGGCCTCGGCTTCCAGCGCGTCCAGGCCACGCCCGACCTTATGCCCGCCGACATCCTCGGCACCACCATCCTCCGCCAGGGTACGGAATCCTTCACCTTCCACGCCGGACCCGTCTTTACCGACCTGCTCCTGGTGGACGAAATCAACCGCATGCCCCCGCGCACCCAGGCCGCCCTCCTCGAGTGCATGGAAGAACGCCAGGTGACCACCGACGGCATCCGCCGCCCGCTCCCCGCCTGGTTCACCGTCTTCGCCACCCAGAACCCCGTCGACTTCGAAGGAACATACCCCCTTCCCGAAGCCCAGCTCGACCGTTTCCTGCTCAAAATCCGAGTAGCCTACCCCTCCGAAGCCGAAGAACTCCAGATCCTCCAGCGCCACCACTCCGGCTCCGGCGCGGGCCTGCTGGAAGATTCCCAGCTAACCCCCATCCCAGCGGACCTGCTCGCCGCCGCCCGTGCTGAAGTCCGCTCTATCCGCATCGAGCCCGAGCTCTACACCTACATTCTGGCCCTTACCCGCCGCACCCGCGAGTGGCCCGCCCTGCTGCTCGGGGCCAGTCCGAGAGCCGCTATCAGCCTCATGCGCGTAGCCCAGGCCTCCGCCGCCTTTGATGGCCGCGACTACCTGGTTCCGGACGACGTCAAGCGCGCCGTCCAACCCGTCCTCCGCCACCGCGTCATGCTCAAACCCGAAGCCGAGTTAGAAGGCTTCGACGCCGACCGCGTCCTCACCGACGTAATCGCCGCCGTGCCCGTCCCCAGAAAATGATCGCCCCAAGCCTCCATCCCGCCCCCATCACCGCTCCCTTTGAGCGCCGCAGCCGCTTCGCGTTTGGCCTCACGCCGCGCACCATCGTGCTGCTCCTCGTCGGCTTCCTCGGCCTCATCCCCGGCTTCTGGGACCCGCGCCTCGCCTGGTCCATGCCCGCCTGGGACGGCCTTGTCCTGCTCTTCGCCCTGCTCGACTTCCTCCGCCTCCCCACCCCCCAAAGCATCCCCGCCACCCGCACCTGGTCCAACGCCCCGGCCCTCGACTCCGAGACCGAAATCGAGCTAACCGTCGAAAATCGCAGCAGCCTCATCCTCGTCTGCCGCCTGGACGATGACCTGCCCACCTCCCTCGCCGCTCTGCCCCAAACTCATCGCCTCCTCGCCTTCCCCCGCGTCCCAGCCAGCCTCCGCTACCGCGTCCGACCCGAGGAGCGCGGAGACTGCGAAACCGGCTGGCTCTATCTCCGCTACGGCTCAGGACTCGGCCTCGCCGAGCGCTGGGCCAAAGCTCCCCTCACCCAGACCGTCCGCGTCTACCCCGCCCTGCGCACGGGTGAGGAGCAGCAGATCTTCCTTTCCCGCAGCCGCCAGATCGACCTCCAGCTCCGTCAGGCGCGTTTGCGCGGGCTGGGCCGCGACTTTGAAAGCCTCCGCGAATACCGCGAGGGCGACGACCTGCGCGACATCTGCTGGACCGCCACCGCCCGCCGCGGCGAGCTGATCACCCGCCAATACCAGACCGAGCGCAGCCAGGCCGTCTGGATCGTCCTCGACTGCGGCCGCCTCATGCGCTCCCGCGTCCGAACCGGCAACGGACTCCAAATCCCTGGCCGTGCGCCAAGCACCAAGCTCGACTACGCCTGCACCACCGCCGTAGCCCTGGCCCAGCTCGCCCTCTTCTCCGGAGACCGCGTCGGGCTCCTCGCCTACGGCCAAAGCATCCAGCAGCGCATCCTTCCTGGACGCGGAGCCGCCCACCTTCGCCAGATCATTGAGTCGCTCGCCCTGGTCCGCGCTGAATCCAGCGAAGCCGACCATTTGAGAGCCACCGCCACTCTCAACCGCCTCCAACCCCGCCGCGCGCTTATTCTCTGGGTTACCGACCTTGCCGAAACCGCCATGCGCCCCGAAGTCATCGACGGCGCCATCCAGCTCCTCCGCCGCCATGTCCTTCTCTTCGTGGCCATGGCCCAGCCTGAGGTTGAGTCCATCGCCGGCCAGCGCCCCAAAACCGTCGACGAGATGTTCCGCGCGGCCGCCGCCCAGGAGATGGCCGGCCGCCGCGAACTCCTCCTCGCCCGCCTCCATGAGCACGGCGCCCTCACTCTCGACCTCAACCCCGAAGCCCTAACCTCGTCAGTCCTGAACCAATACCTGACCGTCAAAGAACGCGCGATGGTGTAGCCGATTGCAGCTTTTCCACTCATTCCCGGAATCCCACCCGCCCATCGAATCATCTGTAGAATGATGCTAGTGAACCGAGCGCCACATCCTGTTTTCCGCCGCACACTCTGCCAGTCGGCACTCCCGGCCCTCAGCCTCGCCCTGGCCATTGCGCCCGTGTGGGCCCAGCAGAACCCCAGTTCCGCCGCCAACGCTTTTTACGGCAGTGTCACCACCCAAGTCGCCACTGGCGACACCCTCAACCTTTCCCTCGACGAAGCCATCACCCGCGGCCTCAAAAACAACCTCGGCCTCAAAGAAGCCGAAGCGGGCGAAAAAGTCTTCCACGGCGAGAAAAGCGCGGCCCTCCAGGAGTTCCTGCCCACCGTCATACTCACCGGATCCACCGGTGTCTACCAGCATGATCTGGCCGCCCTCGGCTTTGGCCCCGGCGTGTTCGGTAGCTTCAGTAAGCTCTTTCCCAGTGGCAAGCCACCCAACATCTCCCTGATCACACGCGACGACCTCACCCAGGGCCAGATCCACGTGAGCCAGACCATCTTTTCCGGCCCCGTTTTCGCCGGATACAAAGCTGCCGGCGCAGCCGAGCGCTCCGCCCACTTCGCCATGATGTCCGCCCGCGGCGAGGTCGTCCAGCAAGTCGCCTCGGCCTACCTCCACGCCATCGCCGCCTCCAGCGAAGTCGATAACGCCAAGGCCCTCGAAGCCGAAGGCCAGGTTCAGCTCAACAACGTCCACGACGCCCACATCGCCGGAACTGCCGCGAATCTCGACGAACTCCGCGCCCGCGTCCAGTTGCAATCTCAGCTGCAATCCCGCATCCTCTCAGAAAATGCTCTCGCCAAAGACCTCATCCTGCTCAAGCGTGAAATTGGCATCGCCCCCGGCCAGCCCATCGCCCTCACCGATCCCGCCCCTTACAGCGAACTCGCCGACCAAACCCCCGAGGAAGTCCGCGCCGTCGCCTACCGCAGCCGCCAGGATTACCAGAACCTCCAAAACCAGGCCGTCGAGTACAAGGCCATCCACGCCGCCTACCGAAGCTACCGCCTGCCCTCCCTAAGCTTCAGCGGCTACTACGGCACCGACACCGTCACCGGAGCCCTCACGCACAGCGTCTTCCTGGCCCAGGGAACCCTCAGTATCCCCCTCTTTCACGAGGCAAAATTCCGCGGCGACATTGACGCATCCCAGGCCCAGCTCGACGCCGTCAGCAACCAGCTTGCCGACCTGCGCAGCCACATCGACCAGCAGGTCCGCTCCGCCCTGCTTGACGTCGGCGCCGCTCAACAACTGGTCCAAGTGTCCCGTTCGAACGTTGACCTTGCCACCCGCGCCCTCTCCGACGAAACCGACCGCGTCAACGCCGGCGTGGATGACAACCTGCCACTCGTTACCGCCCAGGCCTCGCTCGCCGCCGCCCAAACCAATCTCGTCGAGAGCCTCTACCAGTTCAACATCGCCAAGCTGGCCCTGGCCCGCGCCGCCGGCGTCCTCGAAACCCGATACCGCGACTACCTCGGCCGCTGACGCTGTCTGCTTGATTCTCTTCCGCCTCGCCCATCCCCATTGAAATCAAATGAAGAAAACCTTTTGTCCCAAAATCATCTGGTCTTTTCGAGTAACTTAGAGACAAGAGGCACAGATGCGCCCAGGCAAACAGTTGAAGATCAACTACTATGTGGAACCGGACCCCGCAGCGCTGGCCCGGCGCGCGGCGCAGTATTTTCTTGAGATGACGCGCGAAGCCGTGGAAGCCCGCGGGCGCGCCCGCGTCGCCATAAGCGGAGGCTCCACCCCCAAGGCCACCTTTGCACTCCTCGCCGACCCAAGCCAGCCCTGGCGCGCACACATGCCCTGGGAGAACATCGATCTCTACTGGGTTGACGAACGCTGCGTCCCTCCCGACAACGCCGACAGCAACTACCGCATGACCCGGGAGACCCTTCTTGACGAGGTTCCGCTTCGGCCTGAGCAGATTCACCGCATCGAAGGCGAGTTGGACCCTGAGGTTGCCGCCTCCCGCTACGAGTCGGAGCTGCGCAACAGTTTCCGCCTCGAAGGCGCGGAAATCCCACGCTTCGACCTCATAGCCCTCGGCATGGGCCCTGACGGTCACACCGCCTCCCTGTTCCCGCACACCGAGGCCATCAATGAATTGAGCCGCCTCGCCGTAGCCAACCACGTCCCGCAGCAGAAGCAGAGCTGGCGAATCACCCTCACCTGGCCGGTCATCAACCACGCCAGTTCCGTTTTCTTCCTCATCGCCGGGGCCGACAAAGCCGCGGTTCTTAACGAGGTCTTAACCGGTCCGCAAGAGCCCGAACGCCTGCCCAGTCAACTCATCTGGCCTGCAAGCGGTATACTTACGCTGATTCTGGATCAGGCCGCCGCAGCACTTCTACCCGCAACCGACGGGGAAGGCTGTGGCTTTTTGGAGAGAAATAGATGATTCTGGCGGGAGACGTAGGCGGCACCAAGGTTGACCTTGCGCTGTATGACTTTATGAACGGCAAACTCAAATACACTCGCGACAAGGTCTTTCGGGCCAAGGATTACTCCGGCCTCGAAGCCATCGTCAAGGAGTTCCTCGGGGCAGACAAGGTAACCGCAGCCTGCTTTGGGGTCCCCGGCCCGGTGCGCGACGGCCGCCTGCGCCTGACCAATCTGCCCTGGACCCTGGATAGCCGTGAGCTTTCGGCGGGCCTCAACATCGACCACGTCTTCCTCATCAACGATCTTGAAGCCAACGGCTATGGCGTCGCCGAGCTCAGCCCCGATCAGATCTACACCCTCTCCGACGGCGACCCCAGCCAGATCGGCAATCGCGCCCTCATTGCCGCCGGAACCGGACTCGGCGAAGGATTGCTCATCTGGAACGGCCGGACTCATGTTCCGTATCCAAGTGAAGGCGGCCACTCCGACTACGCCCCGCGCAATGAAGACGAGATCGACCTGCTGCGCTTTCTGAAAGAGAAGTACAACGGCCGCGTCAGCTTCGAGCGCGTCGTCGCCGGCATGGGACTCACGAGCATCTACGAGTTCCTCCGCGAAGTCCGCGGCATGGAAGAGCCTGCCTGGCTTACCGAGAAGCTCGCCGCCGTGTCTGACATCAACTCCGTGATCACCGAGATGGCTCTCTCTGCAAAAAGCGAAATCTGCGAGAAGGCCCTCGACATGTTCGTCTCCGCCTATGGCGCCGAGGCTGGCAATCTCGCCCTCAAGGTGCTCTCCGTCGGCGGCCTCTACATCGGCGGCGGCATCGCCCCGCGCATCGTCGAGAAGCTCAAGGACGGCACCTTCATGAAAGCCTTCACGGACAAGGGCCGCCTCAGCCAGCTGCTCATCAACATGCCCGTCCGCATCATCCTCGAACCCCGCGCCGCCCAAATGGGAGCAGCCGCCTACGCGGAAGCACGCGCCGCCGAGCTCAGCGGCGTCTCCGCCCGTGCCGGCTCGCTCCACGCGTAAAACTCATTTCCACCGAAACTTGGGGGACGGCCGCAGCCGTCCCCCATTTATTTGCCCGCTAAAATCCGCCTACTGCACCTGGGAGATTGCAATCTTCCTTAAAATCTCGTGCGGCTTCGAGTCTCCGCACTTGCTCAAGGCCTCGTCCTCGCAGACCCGCTGGATCGTCTTCACCGGGTTGTCCATCGTGGCACTCAGAATCCTGCCGTCCGCCAGGCTCACCTTCATCTCGACCGTAAAGGTCTCCTGCCCCACCGAAGCCGTGTAAGTCCCGTTCTGCTCCTTCTGCACCTCAACCCAGTTGTTCGGACCGTCGCCCACCGGTGCCTGCATCCACGCAGCCGGGAGTTTCACCGCCGATTTCTCCGGCGGCACATGCTTCATCACCAGCGTCGCCGTCCCCGCGGCTGCATCCACCGACTTCAGCGTCATATCGAAGTCGATCGCGTCCTCCCCGATCAGTACCCGCGTCCCGTCGGCCCACGACGAAGCCGGCATCGGGTTCCTGAAGAGGAAGTGATCGCCCGCCTTCTTCACCGCGCCAAGCTTGTTCGCCAGCCATAAATCCACATAAAACGTCATGAAATCCGTGATCGGCCCAATCATCTTCGGGTCCACCCTGGTCAGGTCCGGGGCGGATGGGTTCTTGTTCGGGTCAAGCGTCAGCCGCTGCCGATATTCGGCCATTCCCGGAGCCGGAACAACCGCCTGCCCCTCACTGACCATATTGATCCACTGATATTCCTCGGAAAACGCACCCCCCGCGTCCTTCTTTACTATTCCATCGGCGTCAATTGAGTAGTGCCAGTTCTCGTTGATCCCGGTCATGTGATACTTGAGCACTTGGCCTTCACGGTACTGGCGGCCCAAAGGATTTTGTGACGGCGCAGGAGCCTGCGCGGTGACTACAATCGCAGCTCCCAGGAGGACGGTCAACATTCCAACACAGTTCAATCTCATCGGACTTTCCCTTCCCTTTCAAGTGAAAGACTTCTATTGCGGCCTAGCTTGGCGAGTGCATCCCCTGCGCAAGCGAGCCGGCGGTCGGCGCTTTACCTTTGTCATGCTGCGGCGCGGCAAACAGCAGCACCAGCAACCCCGCATACGCGAAAGAATCGCAGGCAATCTCCGCGCTGTGCGTGATCCGCAGCACCGCCGGCAGGAAATTGGCCAGTGTCAGCCCGAACAGGCCGATGGCAACGGTATGCGCCAGGCCCAAAGCAAACCACAGGCTGCCCCGCGTTCCCCTCCACAGCACAATGAGAGGCAGCGACGAAGCAAGAAAGATGAGGCTGCGAACCAGTTGCACCGCAAGAATGGTCTGCATCGGTGGGATGTGCAGCCCTGCGACCACACCGCTTTGGTAGTACGGCATGACGATCGGCGCGATCATCGCCCCAAAGGCCAGGTAAATGAACGGCCAGGCAAGGAACGCGAGCACCGCGCGCCCACCCAGCGCAACCACTCCGTGACGCGCAAATCCAGTTGCATTGCCCTGCCCGCCGAACTCTGCGCCAAGCGCTGAACCCAGCAACAACGCCAGCACCAGAAATGTCAGCAGGCTTGAAGCAATGGAGCCATCAAATGAAGAACTGTAAATGGCGCCATCGAAGATCGTGTTTGTGCCAAGCGCCAGGAACAGGAAGGCACCCAGAACCGTAGCGCGCGCAACAGTGGAAGCAGCCAGCCCACGCGCAAGCGGCCATAGCCCAACCACCAGCACCGCACCGCCGGCAGCAAACGTCAGCAGGCGGAGGTAGAACGCGATGTGGTCGATTGGAACGTTAACCCGCAGGTGCAGCATCCAAACCAGCATGCCGCCCGCTACAAATGCCACCCCGAAAACAACCCACGCTGCAAGCAGCTTTAGTAAGGTTTTCATCGAACATCCTCCTCAAGCTGGACCCGTGCCCGCCGCGCCCAGCTCAGTTGCGCTTCCATTCCCTCAACGCCAAGCTGAAAAGCAAGCAGGCCGGTGTGCACTGGCTTCCCAGAACTGTCCCGCTCATACTTCGCCCGAAGCTCCGCAACATACACTTCAAATTCCCGCTCAAGCTGTTCCAGAAAACGGATGGATGTTGACCGCGGAACATTGCCATCCATAAAGGCAAACCGCAGCATCACTTCCTGCAGTCGAAACGTCACATCTTCCTGAGTCAGGTCCTGCGCCAGCCACTTCTGCAGCGCCTCAACGCCGGCCGGCGTCAGATGAAACACCTCGCGCCCCCGCCTGTCCCTCGGCTCCGCCTCAATCAGGCCCTTGCCCACCAGCCGTCGCAGCGCCGGATAAATGGACCCCGGGCTGTCGCTGTAGTGGCGCATCGCCGTCTCTGTAAACGTCTTGCGCAAGTCGTAGCCCGACTGCGGCTTGTGGCGCATCAGCCCAATCAACGCAAACTCGAGTGTCGAAACGTTTTTCATAGTACGTTACGTACTATAGTACGATACGTACTGTCTGTCCACAATAATTCTCTGAGCGTCCTGAAGACTCTGTTCAACCGCCTAGGCTAAACACGACATTCACCGTGGTTCGCACCTCAACCGGCACTCCGTTTAGCAGATACGGCCTATATTGCCAGTGGGATACAGCCCACAGCGCCGACCCGGCCAGCGACGGCCACGGCGCAGAAACCACGCGCAGATCATAGATACTGCCGTCCGTCCCGATCACGGCCTCAAGGACCACAGTTCCAGATACGCGCTGTTCCTTCGCATCCAGGGGATAGCGGGGAATCTCTTTCTTCACCACCATCCCCTCTGCCACCCCTCCAGCGACGTCCACCGGCTTGCCTTCCGACACGGGAATGCTCGCAGGCGGAACCAGTGCCGGGTCCGTAGCCGACAACCCCGTGATCGAGTCCACTGAGGCCGTGAACAGCTTCTGCTTTCCGGAAAAAACGTGACTTCGCGAGCCAGATAGTGGTTCTGCACCTTTGAAACCTTGGTGAAAGCCGTCGTGACGCCCCCAAGCGAATAGCTGACGAGCAGAACCGGCTGATTCGGATCGAAGCAATATGTTGGGAAAAGGCCCAATGGAACAGCTGTGACTTTTCCCTGGAAATACATGAGGGGTGAGACCATTACACAGGGAATCTTGGTGGTGCCAAAGTTGACCATCTGTCGCTCGAACTTCGATTTGTTCGGATCGAGATCAGCCTCCTTCGGCATGGGCGACAGTAGCGCATTCTCAAGCTTGTGCTCGAAGTACCGGAGCGGTTCGCCGGTATCCTGCCGGGCGCCCTTGCCACCGGCAGTGTGCCAGTTGCTGTGCGTCGCTTCCCCGCGCGTCCACGTGCTCCGGTAAGCCTCGGGACCAGCCCACCAATACTCAAACGTCCCCTGCTCCGACGTTCCACTCTTCTCGTCGTAAACCTGGTAAGTTGCCTTCAAATGCCAAGGCTTCAACTCGGCGTTCGAAAAATCGTACATTGGCTCCGTCATTTGCAGTAGAGCCCGTGGATCCTTCGGCATTTCGGGACCGGCGGGAACGCCAGTCTGACTGAACCCAAGCGGAACCGCAAGCAGCAAATAACCAGCAGAAATAAGCATGCGCATAGTGAAACCAAGGTAGCACGCCGGTTTCGATCTTGCGCCGGCAACCATTGGCTGTGAAAATGGACCGCGTCCTTCGGGCAGCCCACTCCGCGTTTCTGCCTCGCAAGGACCGGGCTTAGGAACTTCCTTAGCCACCGTGCCGTAAATGTGGGATAACAGAGGATGAGATTCAGCTTCGGAATGGTCTCCGGAAATTCAGACTGCAGCAAGAACTCTTGGCCTCGCCAATCCAGTTGCTCAAAGGAGCCCTATGAAGCGCCGCTACCCGCTGCTCGCCGTGCCTCTTCTCGTCGCCGCTCCCGGCTTCCCCCAGGCGCAAACGTTATCGCTCGACCAGGCCACACAAGTCGACCAGGTCTTCGCGCAGTGGAACCGCACCGACTCCCCCGGCTGCGCCCTCGGCGTCTACAAAGACGGACAGATCGTATACACCCACGGGTACGGCATGGCCAACCTCAATGACGACGTCCCCATCACGCCCGAGACCGTCTTCCACGTCGCCTCCATGTCCAAGCAGTTCACCGCCTTTTCCATCCTGCTCCTGGCAGCCCAGGGCAAGCTCTCGCTCGACGACGACATCCACAAGTACATCCCCGAGCTGCAGGACTTCGGCGTCCCCGTCACCCTGCGCCAGATGATGCACCACACCAGCGGCCTGCGCGACCAGTGGTCTCTGCTCAACCTGGCCGGCTGGCGCTACTCCCAGGACCTCATCACCGACGACGACGTCATCTCCGTCGTCTCCCGCCAGAAAGCCCTCAACTTTACGCCCGGCGAAAAGTACATGTACTCCAACACCGGCTTCACCCTCCTGGCCCAGGTCGTCAAGCGCGTCAGCGGCATGTCCTTCCGCGAGTTCACCAGCAAGAACATCTTTATCCCCCTCGGCATGACCCACACTCACTTCCGCGACGATCACGAGGAAGTCATCAAGCACGACGCCCTCGGCTACGACCAGTCAGGCCCCGGCAAGCCCTTCCGCATGAGCCTCACCAACTTCGACACTGCCGGCGCCACCAGCCTGCACACCACCGTCGAAGACCTTGCGCTCTGGGATGAGAACTTTTACCACCCTCGCGTCGGAACCCCGGCAATCATCGCGCAAATGGTTGAGCCCGGTAAATTGAACTCCGGCAAGGTCCAGGACTACGCTTCCGGCCTGTCAATCGGGACTTATCGCGGCCTGCCCACCGTGGGCCACGGCGGTGCGGACGCCGGCTATCGCTCCACCATCGTCCGCTTTCCCAACCAGCACTTTGGCGCATCGGTGCTTTGCAACTTTGCTGACACCGATCCGGGCGACCTGGCAAACCAGGTCGCCGACATCCTGCTCGCCAAGGATTTCCCCGCCAAATCAGACAAGGATCCCAAAAAGACGCCCTCTCAGCCTGCCGCCCAAGCTCCCGTCAAGACAGACGCTGACCTTCCCATTACCCCGGATCAGATGACTGTCATTGCCGGCGGCTACTGGGACGGCCAGGAGCAGTTCGCCAACGTCACCATCCGCGACGCCAAGCTCATGCTTGAGGTCAATGACAACGACTTCCACCAGCTCAAGCAGTTTTCTCCCGGCCATTTCCACGTCGCCGACGAGTCCTGGGGCAATCAGATCGATCTGCACTTCGTCCCTGCCGAACAGGCCAAGCCCCGCCGCATCGAAGAGACCTTTGACGGCAGTAACCCGCAGACTTTCACCGTCGTCGACCTGGCCCCGCTCGCCGCCACGCAGTTGAATGACTATGCCGGCCCCTACGTCAGCGAAGAAATCGATCCCGTATACCGCGTCGCAGAACAGAATGGCAGCCTCGTCCTCACCCGCTTGAAGTACGGCGCGGACATACTGCACCTCGTGGCAAAAGACATCTTCGTCGGCGACACCGGCAAAATCACCTTCACCCGCGACGCCGCCCAGCACGTCACCGGCTTCACCCTCGACGCCGACCGCATTCAAAACCTGAAATTCACGAAGAGGGCGCAGTAGGTGCAGCGGTAAGTCGGTTAATTCTGCACGACAACCCGCTCCACAAGCCAGCGCTTTTGCAGCCAAAGGGAGACCTGCACCAGCAGAATCAGCGCCGGCACCTCGACCAGCGGCCCAATCACCGCCGCAAAGGCCGCGCCGGAGTTCAACCCGAACACCGCAACTGCCACCGCGATTGCCAATTCGAAGTTATTGCTCGCCGCCGTGAACGACAACGTTGCAGTTCGGGAGTAGTCCGCCCCCGCCCGCCGCCCCATCCAGAAACTCACGGAGAACATGACCACAAAGTAGATGAGCAGCGGCACCGCAATGCGCAGCACATCCAATGGAAGCTGAACAATCAAATTTCCCTTCAGGCTGAACATCACCAGAATCGTGAACAGCAGAGCCACCAGTGTGATCGGGCTGATTGCGGGCAGAAACCGCGCCTCGTACCACTCGCGACTCCGCACCTTGAGCAGCACAAACCGTGTCAGCATCCCCGCCAGAAACGGAATGCCAAGATAGATGAACACGCTCTGCGCAATCTGGCTCATGCGAATGTCAACCATCACGCTTTTCAATCCAACCAGCGGCGGCAGCACAGTCAGAAAGAACCACGCGTACACGCTGTAGAACAGGACCTGGAAGATGGAGTTAAACGCCACCAGCCCGGCCGCGTAGTCCGTATCGCCGCGCGCCAGTTCATTCCAAACAATAACCATCGCAATGCAGCGCGCAAGGCCGATCAGAATCAGTCCGGTCCTGTATTCGGGATAGCCTCGCAGAAACATCACCGCCAGCGCAAACATCAGCACCGGCCCGATGACCCAGTTCTGCAGCAGCGAGAGCCCCAGCACTTTGCGATTGCGAAAAACCTCGCCGAGCCGCTCGTACTGCACCTTGGCTAGCGGCGGATACATCATCAGAATCAGCCCGACAGCAATGGGAATGTTCGTCGTCCCCGCCTGGAAGCGCTGAAGCAGTGTGGGAACCGCAGGCACAAAGCGGCCGAGCATCACGCCCGCCCCCATTGCCAGAAAAATCCAAAGTGTAAGAAAACGATCGACAAAGGAAAGCTTCGGGCCGCCCGGCACCGGAACCGGACAACAAATCTCGGGCTGCGTCTGCATGCAATGTCTCCTCGGAATTCAGGCTCTCGATTAGAGCGGCTCCCGCCCAATCGCCTTCATTCGATTTTCAATCGCCAAACGATCCAGCGTCTCCACCGGAAGGCTCAGGAAAAGCTGCACCCGATGGCGGATCTGCCGCAGAGTCTTTGCGAATGCAGCTCGCTTATCTTCATCGCTGCCCGCCACCGCCGCCGGGTCAGCAAATCCCCAGTGTGCCGTCACTGGCTGCCCCGGCCACAGCGGACAAACCTCGCCCGCCGCGTTGTCGCAGACCGTCAGAATGAAATCCATCTGCGGCGAGCCCGGCTCAGCAAACTCGTCCCAGCTCTTGCTGCGCAAACCCTCAACGGGGTATCCCAGTTCTTTCACCAGTTCAACGGCAAAGGGATTCACCCGGCCAGAAGGATGGCTGCCCGCGCTGAATGCAGTGAAGCGCCCACCACCGAGCGTATTGAACAGCGCTTCGGCCAGAATGCTCCGCGCCGAGTTCCCGGTACACAGCACGAGTATGTTGTAGGTCCTTTGCATCGAATGCGCCTTTCTAGTTCGCCAGTGGCCTGAGTCTAAAACTCGCGACGAAGCAATAACTGTCATCCTGAGCGAACAAGGCCCCAAACGTTTTTCAGTTCCGGGGTCCCGGGCGACAGGTCTTCGTCGCTGGGGTCGAGGCTGGGGGTGGTGAGTCGAAGGATCTGCTTTTGTTCTTCCCCGCATCTCGCAAAGGACTTCACACCCATCACACTAGCTACAACAGCCCGCCCCGCAGCATCCGCCCGCCGGCTTGGTAGCGCGGATGAACGCGCTCATGAACTTGCCATCCACCAGCGGTGCAATCCTGTCCACATCAATCCCTGCCTCGGTCAAAAAGTGCCGCGCATCTTCAATGCTGTACACCCGCGTCGGCTCCACCCATATGCTGCTGAACCCAGCCTCAGCAAGCTTCGCCGTATACTCACGCTCTTCCAGCGCCCCGGCAATGCAGCCCACCCACAGCAGCATGCTCTGCCGCACTGCCTCGTCCACCTCCCCGCGCACCACCACGTCGGACACCGCAAACCGCCCGCCAGGCTTCAGCACTCGAAATGCCTCCCGCAACACCCGCCCCTTGTCTGCCGAAAGATTGATCACGCAATTTGAAATCACCACATCCACCGAGGCATCCGGCAATGGAATGTTCTCAATCTCCCCCTTGAGAAACTCGACATTTTCCACACCCGCTTCACGCTGATTGGCGCGCGCCAGCGCCAGCATGTCGTCGGTCATGTCCAGCCCATACGCCTTGCCTGTCGGTCCAACTCGCCGCGCGGAAAGCAGCACATCGATTCCCCCGCCTGAGCCAAGATCGAGCACCGTCTCGCCCGCCTTTAGCTCGATCAGCGCAGTCGGGTTGCCGCAGCCCAGCGAGGCCAGCACCGCGCTCGCCGGCAATCCGCTCTTCTGTGCCTCGTCATAAAGATTGGTGGTAATCGGGTCGCAACAGCTCAGCCCCGGATCGCAGCAGGCGACGCTGCCGCTTTCCGCTACCTGCCGCGCCGCCGCGCCGTACTTCTCCTGCACTGCCGTTTTCGTATCCATGGTTCCGCGCCTCACATTCGCTTAAGCAAATGTATTCTCATCTATCATATTTGTCAATCCGTATATACTCGTCTCATGCCGCGCTCCGCAAATCCTGTTCCCCTCACCCAGTTCTTTGCCGCGCTGGCCGACACCACCCGCCTGCGTCTTCTTAACCTCATGGCCGGCCGCGAGGTCTGCGTCTGCTACTTTGTTGAAATCCTCCGCCAGGGACAGCCCAAGATCTCCCGCCATCTGGCCTATCTGCGCAAAGCCGGCCTCGTCACAGCACGGCGAGAAGGCAAGTGGATGCACTACCGCATTTCACCGCTGGACAGCGAGGCAGCCGCAGCTATTCTCAACACCGCGCTCGCATCCCTGCGCGGCGACTGTCAAATGCAGGCAGACCTGGCCAAACTCGACCGGGCCTGCTGCGTTCCGCAGAGGCTTGTCCTTCCTGAAGGCGCGCCAGTGCCTGCGTTGGTGGGCGAAGGCAAAGCCGTCTGACTCATCTCACGATGTTCAGATTTGCAACGACTCCGAAACAACTCCGAGCGTATGATGCACTTTAAGCTTTCGGCCGATAGACCCTCTGTGCATCCAAATTGAGTGGAGACCCATCGGGGTCGGAAAAGCGTCGAATGAAGCATTGGAACACTGCCGCCGTGGCCGTCTGCGCAATGCAGCTGCGCGCCTCGCGTGGTGTGTTGCGGGCTGTTCCTCAACCCCTGCCAGGACCAGGAATCCCGGGAAATCTCGCCGTCGATCCCCGGCTTCCTTCTTGTTCTGTGCGGCGCATTGCCTTCGTCGCACTCTCCGGCCTCGTCTTATCCCAGGTCATTCAATCCCAACAGTTGCCCACCCTCACCACGGCCCGCCAAGCGCACAGTCTCAGCAACCTGGAAGCCCAACGCGGCTATCCCGTCCATTTGAAAGGCGTTGTCACCTACTTCGATCCCGACTACGGAACCGGGTACGCGGCCATCTTTGTGCACGATTCCACCGGGAGCATCTTCGTTAAACCACGTTCCGATTCCATCATGCCCGTTCCCGCGGGAACAATCGTCGACGTTCAGGGAGTGAGCGGACCCGGAGGCTTTGGCCCCATTGTTGTCGACCCACACCTGCACGCGATCGGGCACGCTCCTCTCCCGCCCAATCCTCCGCTGGAAACCTTGCCACGGCTGGAGACCGGCTTCGAAGACGCCCAATGGGTGCAAGTCGAGGGCACAGTCCATGCCGTTCTTCAATATAGCCACAGCGTTACACTTCGACTGGCAATGGAAGGTGGAACCGTCAGTGTGACCTTGTTGAGGGAGCCCGGCGAGCCCTATGCCCCCCTGGTCGACGCCAAAATCAGAATCCGTGCAAATGCTGCTCCCACCATCAATAGCAACGGCCAGATGATCGGTGTCCACCTCATGGCGCCCAACCTCTCCGCCGTGTCGGTCGTGGAACCCGCGCCGGGCGATCCCTTCCAGCGCCCGCCGATGCCCATCGACAATCTGCTCCATTGGGACCAGCTCGCCGCCTCGCATCACCGCGTCCACCTGCGCGGAAAAGTCACCCTCAACTGGCCCGGATCGTCACTTTGCATCCAGGATGCCACCAGCGGAATCTGCGTGCAAACAGTCCAGGATACTCCCCTCGCCGCCGGCGACGTTGTTGACGTCGCCGGATTTGCAGGGCCGACGCATATAAATGAACCGTGTCTGCTATATGCAAACTGTCATCAAGCTGCAACAAGGGGCTATGGACA